>Ga0222717_10000254_pt1 | contig 46595 bp, 54 predicted proteins | sample C33_18DmetaG_FD_165053 | JGI IMG/M metagenome (GOLD analysis project Ga0222717, IMG submission 165053) | Estuarine water microbial communities from San Francisco Bay, California, United States - C33_18D | ecosystem: Environmental > Aquatic > Marine > Unclassified | place: USA: California... | reverse complement strand
TATATCGATTATACTTTGCAAGATTATACTTGTTGGATCATATGTAACACTAGGACTTGTTTTAGTTTTTTCATAAAACTGAAATCGAATATAGTTTTTTATAAGTCCTGTACCTAAATCGGCAGGAAACCTTAATTCATTCGGTGTTGACATATTAGGTATAGTTTATATCTTCACTTGTTGTGACGGTAATATCTGTTAATGATACACGAAGATTATACATTGTATGAAAATATTCATCATTATATTGAACCATTGGCGGATGTGGTCCGCTGAGGTCATGTTCAAGATAAATGTTTCGAATAACAAGTTCTTTTGGAAAATTTGTTAAGTGTGTTATTTCTTCAAGGTCTGTTGCTTCTGATAAATTTCCATAATTGTTGTTGACTTTTCTTTCAAACAATTTAATCTTAACTTTATATGGTAATTTATATGTTACACTATACAACCCAGAAGGCATCACAGGATTGTTTTCTTTTACATCTCGAGTTTCATTTTTATCTGAAAAAGAAGAAACAGCAACTTCTTGTATTTTATCAAGCATTGTTTTATTGTCAATTTTAGGTAGTGCTGCTTTCTGTAAGACCGCAATGATTGTCTCAATTGAATCCGCATCTTGATAATTGTTTGGAAATATATTCCATTCAAGAATGAAATCACGAACTTTATCAACACCTTCAAACATCAGTGTATGATTTGATCTTACCGTTTGACCAAATGCTTGATTGATAATTGGCAATCCAAAACTAGTTGCCTGCATAACTTGTTTATCAACCCAAGTTGATGCCGCCTTTGATGCTTCTTCAACAACCGTACCCATACTTTCCATAATTCCAGAAACAAGACCAGTTGTTCCTGAAGAATTGAAAGCATCACGAACTCGGTCAGAACTATTCATGACAAGTTCACCCGAGATTCCTAAGTCAGCACCTCTCCAATTGATCAAGTGGTTCTCAATTAACAATCCTTTTGGTGCAGGTAAGTATATAGATGCCTTTGTTTTATCATCAGGTGTTCCTACTGCTGGATCAATTTTGTTCTCAACAATATCCATTCTCATAAATATTTTTTGAAAATCTCTTTTTTTGTATGGATATGTTAAAACAGTAACTGACAATTGTACCTATGCGTAAAACAAAATATCGTCAAGGGAAGTTTGTACCGAAACACATTGAAAAATATAAAGGGAATTCTCGTAATGTTATTTATCGGAGTTCCTGGGAAAAACGCATCATGGCGTTTTTCGATGAATCATCAAATGTACAATGGTGGAACAGTGAAGGTTTAATTGTTCCCTATATGAATCCAATTGACAAGAAGATGCATTCATATTTTCCAGATTTTGTTTTCATGAACAAAAACAATGAAGTATATATGGTTGAGATCAAACCATATCGTGAAACACAACCACCAACAAGGCGAGGAAGAAATTATAAACAACAGGCGATTGTATATATTATCAATCAATCAAAATGGAAACAGGCTAAGGAATTTTGTGCAAAGCAGAATTGGAAATTTGTAGTCTGGACAGAAAAGGAACTAGGTAAAATGGGAATCAACATCTAAGTTGAGAATGTTTATAAGATCTACTTGACTATGTACACTACATATGATATAATCAGATAGGTGTTTTATTTGACCTGGAACCTTATCATATGGAGTAAACGTGAAAAAATATGAAATAACAACCTTTGTGAGTGAGCTTCCACATAGCCTCTTGTTTTGTAAGGATAACTATAGTACTCTGATTGATTCACCAACAGGTACTGGCAAAACTGAACTGATGTTTCAACGGGCAAAACTTCTCGAGAAAGTAATCATTGCCTTTCCTTACACATCACAAGTTCTTCAGCAACAAGAAAAGCATCCTAATTTTCAATATCTTCTTGACAATCAGAACTTTGATTCAGATCTTGGTACTAAAATTGTTTGTACCTATGATAAACTTGTATCATTGATCAAGAGAGACCTAGACCTGAATGAATATGAACTTCATCTTGATGAATGTCATAATCTATATCTTGCTGCAAACTATCGTGGCAATGTCATGTACTATATCTCAAACGCAATACGGCAGCGTTCATTCAAAAAAGTCAATTTATTTTCAAGTACATATGAACCAAGATATCTAAGTAACTTCTTAATTGTTGATGAGCATATCAAAATCACACAAAAGAATCGAAAGAAAGATGTAGTTACTTGTGTTCATATTGAGAATAGTGATAAAGTTACAATGAATGAGGTAATGATTAATCACTTCACACGAAATGTCGAACGAAAAGAAAAGGTATTGATCTATCGAAACAATAAAAGTGAGAATGTAGCACTTGCACAATCTCTTGAAGACCTTGGATTCCGACCATTGTCAATCGATAGTGATCAGAAGAATGAAGAAGAGATCATTCAGATGCTAAAGAATGAACGCATTGCTAAAGATGTCGATGTGATCATTACAACGTCCATGTTAACAGAAGGTATCAATCTACTAAACAAAAGTATTTCGCAGATACATTACATTGATAAGGATAAGAGTGCTGATATCATTCGTCAATTTACCAGCAGAGCAAGAAGTGCAAATCATGAATCATACATCTGGTATAAAAAAGATGAAAACTTTGAGGTAAAGAAAGATGTATTTGAAGAATGGTATGATTTTACTGACAATGCTAAGTCACTTGAGATTGCTTTAAACACTCTTGCAAAAAATTCAGAAGAGAAAAATCACAATCGTATTATTGATCAAACATTGAATACAATGTCAATGCTTCATAAATCATGGCGGCAATATGGCTTTCGTAATGTAAATGGTGAAGTAAAGATTGATTATACTCGAGTTGCAAATTATTTCTATGAACTTGATGTAACAAATCAAAGTCACAATTCATATATTCTAGGTCAAGAACTTGAAAAGTATAAGTTTGATGTAAACTATACAAAGTTCTATGTAGAGATCAATAAGAATGATCAAGAACAATCAAAAGAAAATTCAAGAGTAGTTCGCAATGAACGTAAGCTTGAAAAAATATCAATCATTTCAAATTATATCAAGAGTGATGTCAATGTAAACAAAAGATTGCGTGAACTTCTACTGCAAAAGAATCGAACTGCATCTGAAAATCGTGAGATTAAAATTGCAAAAGAGTGGCTTGCTTTGAAGAAACGTCATGTTGATCCAAATGATATTCTTGAAATCATTAAGAATAATACAGTCAATCGTGCAAAGTATCGGCTATCTCTCAAGGCACAGATGCAAAATGATTTGTTGTACAAATACCTATCAAAGAATCTAAAATTGAATTATCGATATGATGCAAAGGAACGAAGTGATGTCCTGATTGCTGCTGAACAAGCGATTGAAAATGAACATCATATTAATCTAAATATAAAAAAGATACACACTGGTGAAATACATGGCAAAGCCAGCAAAGGTATCTTTGAAAATATTTTTAATATCCAGAAGCATGTACTTAACGGGAAGGCAACAATCAGCATAACATCTTTTGATCCGTTATTTTTTAATACAACCAATTAGAACAAATAACTATGAACTTACAAGAAGCTTTTCAATTTTGTGAGCAAAACAATATGCCTTATTGTTTCTCATTGTTTCAACCATACTCTGCAGATTTCTATCAATTTATGGCTGAAGCAAGAGAAAAAAATTTGAAGCATGAAGATGACCTTGAATTTCTAGGAACAACAGACCTGGGAACTTTTGATTTCATTGAAGAAGATGGTAACATAAAATATGTTCCACTTGATTTACCTGTAATGTGTGAAGCAAAGGCAGAGTATCAAGGACAAAAGGTTGAACTTAACAAGCCAAAAAGAGGTGGTGATAAAAAATTCTATGTGTATGTCCGTGATTCGAAATCAGGAAACATTCGTAAAGTATCTTTTGGTGCTGCTGATGGTGGTGGGAGCTTGAAAGTTAAATTCAATGATCCAAAAAAGAGAGCATCGTTTGCCGCTCGACATAATTGTAAAGGTGCTACAGATAAAACAACAGCATCTTATTGGTCATGTAGGCTGCCCAGATATGCGGCAATGCTAGGCATGGAAGTTAATAACCCAGGTGGATACTGGTGATATGTCTCATTTTGAACAATTTGCAAATGTAAGAACAATTCAGAATTCAGTTGAACATTTTGTTTGGCATCGTGATAAATATGATCGGATTGTTCGATTAGTCTCAGGTAAAGATTGGTATATACAAATGGAGCATGAATTGCCAAAACCAATCAATGAACATAAAACAATGTTCATTGAAAAGGAAATGTGGCATCGTGTACTCTGTACAAATGATGATGTAGAAAACAATCTAATAATCTCTATCAAGGATATAAAATACTAACATGCAATCCTTCAACGAATTCTTAACTGAGCGGTTAAGACAAGATCCAGACTTGAAAACAAAAAAGTCCACACCAGCTAAGAACTACAAAGGTCTTGGTAAGGGAACAAAAGAAGCTCGAGAAAGACATTGGGAAAAAAATCGTGATAAAGCAGACAATGATTCGTCTGCTTATGAACCAGCGCCTGGAGATAAAGATGCTAAAACTAAACCTTCAAAATATACAAAAGCTTTTGAAAAGCGATTTGGTAGCACGAATGAAGACATTGCTACCAACGTTGTTATCGATCTATCTACAGGTAAAAAAGAGAAACCGGGTGCTAGTAAAGATTCTTCTGAAAAGGATACTGAAGAAGAAAATAATCAAACTGCAGGAGAAGTATCCGAAGATGTCATGGATCTTGAGGAAGGTCTATTAGAAGAGGATACGGAGACCGCTTTGAAAAATAAGGCAGAGAAATCAGGGATACCTCTTGGAATTCTCAGACAGGTCTTTAATCGAGGCAAGGCGGCGTGGAAGGGTTCTCATAGACCAGGCACAAATCCAGACCAATGGGGATTTGCAAGATGTAATAGTTTCATCACTGGTGGGAAAACAAGATTTACTGCCGATAAAGACCTATGGGCAAAAGCTTCTGCGGCAAAAAAGAAAAAGGGTAAGAACTCAGGACCACCTAAAAAGAAGAGTACTAAACAATGAAATCATACAAGGATTTTCTTGTAGAACTTTTTGACAATCCTTATCCAACTAAACCCGTACCAGTTGGTGATTATGCACGGAAGTTTAAGACGAAGGAAGGTCATGAATATACTGTCTTCATTGATCAAGGAGTTGTTCTATTTCAAGATGAAGAAGGAGCAATTGGTATCACAGGCACAAAAGGACCTGAGGCTGCAAAAATCATCTCAACGGTTCTTTCTGTTGTTCGGGAATTCATTCAAAAGAAAAGTCCACCGGTTCTAAAGTTTACAGCATTTTCTGATGATCCTTCAAGAGTCAAACTGTATACTAGAATGCTCAAAAAGTTTACTCCTGATAATTATAATATTGATATTACACAAGGCAGAGATGAGGTCAAATATCAAATGATTAAAAAGAAAAAAGCAGACACTACATTTACTTTAAACAAAGCATGAAATCATTTAGTACATATTTAAAAGATACATTTATATTTTCAGAAGGGGGAAATTGCCCCGTGATCTCAAGGGAAACAGGTAAGGTCTTAGCCTCTGCTGACCGAGTTGATATGAGCAAGGTCAATCGTGGTCAACTACAAAGTCATTTGATCAGTTTGTTCAAGGTTCTCAACACAAAGTTTCAAGCTAAGAACAAAGAACCAATTTGGAAAAACTTTGAAGTTGTAACATCAGGACGGGCATTCAATGGTTCAAGTGAACATTTCATGGACAAAGAAATCAGTGATGAAGAATTTCGAGAAGAAAAGAAAACAATGGGAGATGTTGATATCACCATTCCTCACAAATATCTCAAGCCATTGTTTGATTTGCTTGCTGACCATGAGAATCAAAGACTAACAAAAGATTTCATCTACCTTGGTCAGAACAAGAAAGAACAGCATGGTCATCAAATCAATGCCGTCTTTCAATTGCAAGAACCAAAAATCAACATGCAGATTGATTTTGAAGGAACTGGATATACAGACAAGGATGAGCCTGATGAGTTTGCAAAGTTCTCACATAGTTCAAACTGGGAAGATGTTCGTGCGGGTATCAAGGGCTTAGGACACAAGCATTTGCTTGTAAACATTGCTCGAGCACTGTCTGAGATCAAAAATGCAGTGGTGTTGACACCATCATCACCAGTTGAACCTCCAGAAAAAATCAAGATTTCAAAGTCAGCCTCTGCACAAATGCCTACCAACCTAGCCTTTTCTGTTGATCGTGGTGTTCGTACAAAGTATGAGCCTGTCAAAAATTCAAAAGGAGAGCTTGTTAAAGTTGACGGTAAGCAGGCTTTTCGTGAGCTTGCTACTTCCGATAGCAAATATGAAACAAACGTGCCAGCAATCTATACAATGATATTTAATGAGAAGCCAGACAATGAGGACCTATCAAACTTTCGAAGCCTCTCTGGTATTTTAAGATTGTTCAAGAAACATAATGTTGAGAAACGTTTGGTTGAAAATGTCTTTCGGTTCATGATTGATAAAAGTTTCTTTGGTAGAGGCTCGCAAGGTACAGATTCAAAGAGTGCAGAAAATGATTATGAAGTTAAGATGACGATTCTAAATAAAATGATTCAAGAATTTCCATATTTAAAATCAATTCTTGAAAGTAAAGAAAAACAAATTAAAGCATACGTTGATAATTATAAAACAGTAGAGAAAAAAGACTAATGAAATCCTTCCGCAATTTTTTTATTCGCTCAGATTTTTTTGTTGAGGCTGCAAGTGATTCAATGCTTGACATTTCAATTCCAAATGCAGATAAAACTTTTAATGGCAAACTTCATTTATTTTTTGATACAGAATTTAAGATTGAAGAAAAAACAGACGGTGTAAAGCTTACATTGTTTCGTAATGATGAGGCATATAATCCAAAAGATTTTAGTGCAAATTGGATTGTAGCTTATAAAAACAATGTCTTACATCCAAATGAATTCAAAAAGACCAACACCAAGAAAGTTGTCAAGTCAGGTATTGGTGTCACACAATACAAATTAGTGTTTGAACATCTCAAAGCAATTCATAAGAATCTTGAATCAGTACCAAAGAATACAGAATTCTTTATTGAATTTCTGATGACAAAACCAACCTTGACTAGATCATATGATCATAAGCATGGAATGATTTTGATTGGATATTCTCACAATGTAACTGTAGAAACTCAGACAGAGTTTCGCCTCTACACAAAAGACGCAAAGTTAAATCAAAAGCAGAATGAACATTATGCTGAATTACTTGAACTTGATCTACCAGCACAATTGTTCAAAGGGAAAGTTGACACTTTTGAAAACTTGCTTCGAGGTGTAGAAAACTCAAATCTAAAATCTGCAGTCAACAAGCATAAGACAGACCTCAAGGATTTATACAAGAGGTCTGATTGGGATGACCTATATCAGAAAATCAAAGAAATCTTTTTGTCAGTCACAAGTTTCTATGGTGGAACTACAGAAGGTGTAGTCTTGCATGATGTGAATTCAGGAAAGATTTACAAGTTTCTACAAGCAGATCAACATGATAAAGAAACAAGACAAAAAGTAAAAGACAAATATAAAATGTCAAAGGAAGAAGAGAACAAGTATTATGAGCAATTAAAAGAGATTGCAACTGACATTTTAAACGAGATTGATTTGGATAGACCATTTACACAAGTGATTGACGAAGTATCTGCTGCCGTGCAGAAGGTGAAGTTTCCTCAAAAACTTCATGCAAAGAAAAATGACCATCAAGTTCGTGAAGATTTGCATTTGACAACCAAAATGAAATATGAAAAAATGCTGAAAGGTTGGGCAGGTGTTGTGGGTAAATTCCGAATCATCACGAAAGAACATGTGAAAATGATTGAATATGCTGTTGAAAAATATAAAGGTGCAACTGTCATGCTTGTTACTGGCGCCCGTGATAAGAAGCTTGCACAGGTGAATATGGAAATCCTAAAAGAAATTTTCAATGGTAAACCTGTAGAAATAATCTCAGGATCAAATGGTAATATTATCTCTCTGGAAAGAAAGACAAGAAATCCAATTGTTACTTATGTGTGTGGTCCAGATCGTGAAGAGGACTATAAAAAACAATTAGAGAATGCAAACAATGATTCTGTTGTCGATGTGTATGATAGTGGTAAGAGAGATTCAGTTTCTGCCTCATTAGCAGAAAAGATGGTACGAAGAGGTGATATGCAACAAGTCAAACGCATTGTACATCCTGTTGCATATGAACATATTGATAAGTGGAGAAATTTTTATCTTTGATTGAACAACTGTGAAAAGTTTTTAAATGCCATTGGTATTCGATATTGATGTCCATTATAAAAATTCAAAATAGTTTCAATTGTTTCTGTTTGTGCTGAAGAAGTTTTGTTTTCTTCAATGAATTGAATATTATATAAATTGATATAAGTTTTGTCTGTTCCAAATTCAAATGATTTGAAATGAATTTCAAGTTCTCCTAAATCAATGTCATTCTCATTATCAATATGATAAGTAGCAATTTGAGAAAAATAAGCTGTGACGCCATTTTCTGCTTCAACAATCACGTTTGCATTTGAAAAATTAAAAAAATTATTTTCGGTTTCAATCAGGACCATAATTACCTTTTACTTTAAAGTTATATAAATACTGTTATGAAAATCTTATAAACTTATATTCTTATATATGTAGCTATGCCAATAAATTTAAATACAAATACAACCCCAGTCACCGCATATGATAAAGTAACGGAGTTTGCTGGAATACAACGACCAGCGACAATGTTAACAGTTAAAAAGTCAATGGGAAATATTCGTTCTGGTGTAACAGCCGGTTCAATTCCAGAAAAAGCCGAACTTATTCTAATGACAGATGATGCTGGTGATATCAATGGTGAAATACGAATTGGTACAGGAAATCGTGGTGCTGTTTACTATACAACTGGAGTTGCTGATAACTCATTTCCAAGTGGTGAAGAAGAGTTTTATCCACTAACATCTTCTGGTGATCCAATTAATAACAACACCTTACCTTTGTATCAAGTTGGTGCGTTGATTTATTTTGCAGGACCAGAACCTCCTGTAGGATATTTATTTTGTAACGGTGGTGTTTATGAATCAGCACTATACCCAGAATTAGCAACTTTTCTTGGTAAAGAATTTGAAGTAAGTGCAACACAATTTCGTGTTCCTGATTACACAAACACAATGGGTCAAGAAGGTTCACGATATCAAGGTGGACTGTTTATTCGTTTATTAAATCAAGGTGGTCCTACTGTTGCTAATAACAATCCAGATTATATTGATACTATTCTTGATGTTAATCAATATGGTGATTATCTACCTCACAGCGGAAATACATTTGTTGTAGACCGTCAATACGGATCAATTCAACAAGAAAGTTATATTTCTCATAATCATAAACTACTTACAACAAATGTATCTGATACAGAAGAATCACATAGTCACAGATACTTTGGTGCGTATGGTGCAACCGATGGGTATTATCTAGGAAGAATTGATGGTGAACAAGCAATTAGTGGAGATGGATATAAAATTTCAGAAAGAGATCCAATTACTAGTTTTATAATCTATAGCGGTCTTGCAACAACAGATCAAGGTGGTGCGCCAGGAGCACAAGATTTTTTTGTTGGATCTTCAGAAGCATTTAAACCAAATCCTACCTATGATACACAATCTTATAATTTTCCAGTTGATTTAGGACTTTTAGCTAGTAAGTATCCAATGGAAGGTGTAAGTCCCGGACAAGATATGCAAATTGGAGATCACTTGCATTCGGGATGGATTGGACACGGACCATCATTAACTGATAATACGCATAATACTATTCATTATACTACAACTACAACTGGAAATACTTGGAGTAATCAAGGCGAAACACAACCTAGAAATTATTCAGTTTTATTTTGTATTAAATATTAAAGGACTTACCAATGGCTGGTATACAAAAAATTAGTTCCGGTATCATTCAAAAAGGTTTATCTGTTGACAATAGAGATAAAGTTAAAGCAGCAGGTGAAGTTTTTATTTCATTGAAAGAAACAAATCCACCTCAGTTTGATGGTGGTGGTAATCGTATCAATAAGGTTACTGGTGATATTCGTGTACATGATGGTAAGACTCCCGGTGGTATTTCAACACCTCCTCCAGGAACAGTAGCACATATACTGACAGAAAAAGATCCTGATTTTCAAGATGAAACACATCCTGCGTCAGTAAAACCAAAATACGGATTTAAAACGCCTGACGGTTGGATGTATTGTGATGGTAGACTATTAGATAAAGACGATTTTGGTGCATTGTATGCCGCTATTGGAGATACTTGGAATGATCCAAATACAGTGATACCATCAACTCATTTTCAAATACCAGATTTTCGTGGATACTTTTTAAGATGTTATAAGAATCAACGTGTAAGTGGTGAGTTTGGAATCGGATCAAAAAGGATAGACACTATAACAAAACATGGACATCATATTATTACAGGACTTGGTGGTGCACATACACACCAATATCGCAAATGGGATATTGATTTAAGTCTTGACCCACCACATTTGCCCGGTGGTTCAAAAGTTGATTCTGTTGATGGTTTGAATTACTCAGGTACATATGTTGTACAAAGACGTGGAAATCGTAACGAAGAGTATGAAGAACAAAAGGTTGAAGAACTTTGGAAGAAAAATATTATTGGTGGTTTACATGCATGGAACATGCACTATTTACCAGGTGAAGCAATGCCTCCAGTTTATGGTGCAAATCCTTTATATAAAGCAGATTTTTTTACGGGTGAAATGAATTCTCCTGGAGTGAATGGAATTCAAGAGGGTAATATGTATGGATATGAACCTACATCCTCCATTTCAACAACCGCTGCAACAGAAACATTTATTGGTGGTACTCATACTGAACCTGTATTAAAGTCTGGTGTACATCGTAAATGGGTTAAAGCTGATTATCCTAATTCAGGACAACCAATATTTGATTTTGAAGATCACTATGCAAGAACAGGTACTTCATCACTTGATCCAAAACCAGATTATGTTGTAGTTGGCGATAACACTTCTTTTCCTGTTGATGTACCTCAACAACATTTACATGAAGTTGCAACAGGATTTTCTATAGGAACTTATCCAGCAAATACAACTATTGAAATGACACCTTCAAATACATATGCACAAACTACAAAAACCTATCTTGATCCAGGATTTGTGCAGCCAACTCTTATTGGACCTGACGAAGAACAAGGATTTCCAACAAACATTAAATTACCAACATTCATTAAGTATTAAAGGTCATGGCTAATATTAAAGATATCGCACCAGAGTATGAATATGGTTCAAATCGAACCACACAAACACAAATACAAACTGATGCTGGAATTTCGGGGACACTTGGATTGCAAATGCTTCAAACAACTAGTGTTCGTGTAGCCAACGCAAGAACGTATCCATCTCGTTTGCCCTCTTCAGATCCATCAGCCTTTCGTGTAGGTCCTCAAGGTCAAATTACAATGTCGAGTGACCTATATCCGGCATCATTTTATGCACCAGCATATCCAGGTGCAGGACAAATTGAAATAGGTCCTATTGGTACATTTGAAACTGTAGAACTCAAGGGTAGAGGGACTGTAGATCCAGCAAACTTTTTTTATCTAACATCAGATACTAAAGTACAAGATCCTTTAAACGTAGAAGCTCCTGCAGGAATATCAACACCTCCGACTGGCACAATGGGATTTTTTCCTGTAAATAAAGTACCAATGGGTTGGATTACATTAGGTGGTTCTACAAGATATATCTATAAGAGAGCATATACTTATCGTTACATACCAACAAATACAATATTATCACCTTCTGATCCTTTAATTGGTTCTGATCCTGCTAACTGCATCCCAGCATTTGCAAATACAGAATATACAGCAATTTATAATATTCTAAAAAGTTGGGATCTAGTTGGTCTCGAAACCGCAAGTATGTATGAATTAGTATTTGCAACAAAGAATCCTTTTTCTGGATACTTTGTAAGAACTGCTAATCCAACATTTGAAGGTATCGCACAGAATACACATCCATTTGAAACTGAAGGACAGTATATGTCTAACCACTCTCATGATGGTTATACATATCCCAACTATGCTTCACCAATTAATACTTATCATGCTTCATCAAAATTACCATTAGTAAACAATTATTTAATTGATGATTTAGCTGGATCAAAAGTACCAGACACAACCACGGTAAATTGGGGTAGTGTTTGGGCAGGTGGTGCAACAGCAAATAGTAGTTATTTTCATACCAATAAAGATTTAGGACATGATATTCGTCTGTTCTCTTATCGAAAAACAAATGGTACTGTATTAGTTTATGATTCTGAAGAAGAGTTGAAACCAGCAGATATGAATCCAATCACATGGGTTGATGGTAGACAAAACGGATTACCAACCATATTAAATTGGAACGAAAATATTGATCTAACAATTGATATTCATCAACAATTTTCGCAACTAACTAATACTTCATATCAACCTTTATATAATAAAGGAAATAATTATGCTAGCCAATTTGATTATATTGCTCTAGAATACTGTCATCCTACAATATTTGGAAAGTATGATTATTTCGGTAAACTTGAACCAGTTGCTAATGAACAAATTCAATATGAATTATTTTTTGAAAAATATACCGCTGGTGGTGGACCATCTAATTTTACATTGAAATTTTGGAATTGGAAAGGTACTCGTTTACTAATTATTGACAATGGTGGTCCAGAAATTGAAAAAGCATTTAGAGGTATAGGTAATCAATGGGCACATGCTCCTACATGGAATAGTAGTATTAAGATATGTGATTTGAATATCTATGACATATATCGTTATGCAATGTTATTTGGTATTCAACCAAGTACATATGGTGCATATCTACCATCAAAATTGAAAATTTGGATTCGTCCAAATGTTAATGGTGTTCAATTCACAAATACACATGATTTATCTTTAGTGTATAAAGACTTAAATCATGTTACACATGATGCTGAATTAAAAGAAGATTATTTGAAAAAAGTCTTATCCGCTGGAATTTACCATATTGCAAATAATACTCGAAGTAATGTTCCATCAATACCTTATGCAAATCGTAAATGGAATCCAATTACATCTCAATTTGAACCAAGTCCATCAATTCATACAATTGAAGTCCGATCACTTGATAACAGTTTAAATTTAGATAAAGGACGAACATCTTATCATGTTGAAAGAGTAAACCGATGGAATAATGCAGATACAGATTACTATAACCGAAGAGGTTTCTATGAGCCACACCTTGGTAATTTAGTTTATGCAAACTCAGATTTTGGTGTTGCAAATACCAATCAAAGAATTGGTACAAGTTACATGTTCAACTACCGATATACTTTTGGTTCAGAATGGGGACAAGAAGGATACACTGTAACACCACCAAATGTTTTACCTACATGGGCTCATGATGCAGGTTCTGTATTTGCTCAGAGTACATTGAAAGATGTTGCTCCATTTACAGTAATTGATCATGCTAACATTCAACATAGTGTAATCAATTATGATACACATGTTCATACAAGAATTAAAACATATCATCGTTCATTGGTAGACCGAAGACTTGACCGAAAACAAAGTTCACCTATTCTGGGTTGGCAAAGAAATCCTTCTGGATATGTGCGTACAATTGGACCGGAAGGTCTTGCAATTTCTGGTCTTCCAAAAACAAGTACATCATCAACTGTACTAAGTCCAAAAAAATCAAGATGGGTAATCAAAAAAGATTTTAGCAAATCATTATCAGATGCCTCAGCATTTCCAAATGCTGCACAAGGTAATGATTCATCTGTAACTGTTGGTAGCTCAGGTTCGCCAAGTGAGACAAAGCCAACAGGATTTCCTTATGAAACTTGGGATAAGAATAGATTTAACAAATTAAATTCATTACCAAGTTTCAATCAATTATGGAATGCAAATCCTGACGGTACAATTACTGCAAACTATTCTACAGAAGCAGAAGACAATAATCCTATTGAAACAGGTGGAAGTAACCCATCTTTTGATGATCCAACAAATACACCTGGTATTAGTTTTCAACAAGGTACAAAACCTTATCATGTTCCAAATTGGAGATTTCGAAGATTACGAGCAAGCTACAACGGTGGTGGTGATGATTCTATAGTTTCTCAACACAACTCTTCTAATTCTGATACGGGTGTATCACCATATGTTAATCCATCAGATCTTTCTGAATATGATTATCTAGGTGGCGGTGCTGAGAATGAAGTTTCAAAATTTCTTGGAATAAAAGATAGTGCAAGAGCAACGGAAATTAGTGTCGAAGGTGAAGGTAATAATGTTCAATACAATAAAGTATGGATGCATGTAGGACTTCCAGCGTCATATAGGTTTGAAAATTCACTCACAAAACAAAATAGTTCCTATAGTAGAAAATTGATGCGTGGTTTGAAATCACACCGAACAAACGCACAAGACCGGCAATTTTGGGGTCATCACAGAGGTCACTTCTTCAGCCGATCAGAAAATGCATCCCATAATCATACTTTCGGCCAACATCAAGATAACCACCGTAATCACGGACATCAAGGATGGCAACATTATACTTCACAAACAGGACATTCTGATAATTGGTATTCAAATTATCCGGCATATTATCCTCACAATCTGTCAGACCAGCCCTCAGTATACCATAATAATGGAGGAAGAAGGTCAAGCATACAATCTGAATATGCTGGTCCGAATGTAGGAAGCAGTGATGGTGCAAATTATATATATCATGGGAATTCAGGTTATGGTGATAAACAAGTTAGAAAAGCCGAAAATAATTCTCTCAGTGGTGCTAGTAAAGGTTCTAATCGAGGAGGCCTTGGTGATATATACAGAAACAAAATATATACAGGTGGTGAGTATAATCATGTAAGTGTATCTGGACCATATGGTGCATTGTCTCCCTTTAATACAGGAGATCGAGCTGTAGCTCCTGGTACTATAACTACTTCTGGTGATGGAGGTTCCAATGATGGCGCACATTTCGGTGTCCGTATTCCTTGGCATTATAAAATTAATCTACAGTTGGATGGTTCTTTATCTGGACAAAGTAATCATTCGACTGGAACACAAACAGATACTTTTTATAACAGACAAAATGAAAGAGCCGGAGAAAAAGTAGAAAGACAGCAAAGTTTTTATGGTAAAAGAATGATCGCAGGTTCAACATATGGTGATAATCCATGGGTAGTTTTGAATCACGAACCATTTAGCGGTGCGCATGGAACGATGAGAGATTTATATCTCAATACTTCTGGAATTAGTGTTAGCGGCGCAAAAGTTGATAAACTCTCTACATTTAATTTACCTAGAGAAGGTTCTAACGAAGAAATCGGAACAATGTATAGATATCTTGATCGATATAATCCTGAAGATCAAAGAAACTTATATGCATTTTTATCAGATTATTATTCCGCATATGATATTGCAACAGAAGATTATGCAGTAAATAACTATACATATAAAAATCCTTACTTTGCAGATGCCAGAAAACAAAAGCAATACCGAAATTATACCGGTTTCCGAACAAGGTCGGACCGATATTTGACTGTAAATACAAAACATCAATTAGATTTGGTTAAAGAAGACCAAATTTACGGTCATCATATATATAAGGACGAATCTAGTCATTTCTTTAGAAATTTTGGAACGAATTACCATAGTCGCCATGATGGTGCTGATTATGGACATAGATTTGTATCAATTTATAATCGTGGATCAAACCATCCCATGTACTCTGTTCAGACAGGTAAATATCGTCACTATCATCCAAAAGATGTGATGGATTTTTCACTAAAACAATCACTTCAGTCTAAACCCGAATTTTTTGCACCATGTCATATCACACGTTCTGATGAATTGACTGAAGATCCATATCGTTTAACCTTCTTGAACACTGGTTCATCTGGACCACTTGCGCAAAGAACAACAACTGTAGGTGGACACGAACATGATTTGATTTATGCAAACACAACATTCCGAGGAGACACGGAATTTAGACCCATAAATATAGCATTAGTACCGTGTATCAAAGTTTAATAATTAGAAGGAGAATATATTATGTCAAATAACGGACCAAAAGATGTATGTTTATTAAGTGGTGATGGTTATTTTATCGATGCTGTAAGAATATTTTATGACCAACGAGCAGAAGCGTATATACTGCCACCTTCTGCAGTTGAGGCGCCTTATCCAGATATTACTAAAATTGATAATGGATATCTAGCAAGATGGGATAGGGCTGCTGAAAGATGGAGATATGAAATTGAAGATTATTCATTTGGTACAGTAGATGCAGATCCACTTGAGATTTTAAAAGCATCCATTGAAACAAAAATGGATGCCGCTAAAGAAAAAATCATTGAAGCATTTGTTGATGGTGATAGCACAAAACAACAAGCTTGGGGTGACTATAGAACCAATCTAAGATTATTATTATTTCAAATGTTTGATACTCAAAAAGCTCAAGCTGAGGCACAACCGTACGATGCAGCAAAACCTTATCTTGCTGGTAATATTGTTTCACATGGTGGAAAATATTATACACTTGATATTACAGCAACAATTGGTGTACCTCGAGCTACACCGCCCGCGGCACCTTGGATTGAAGTTTCTTTAGGTGCCGCAATGCCAACACTTAAAGAACATCCTAATCCATTTTTGGCAAGAAAAGATCCAGGTGAATTAATTCACTTCACTGGTTGGCCTCCATTTCCTAACGCATAACAAATTATGGCAAAACAACACTGTTTAATTAATATCGAAACTGATCATTTTATTAAAACTGTTACATCACCTTCAGTTGTACAAGATCAACTTCATTTATATCGAGTTGTTTTTGCGCACCCACCAGACCCTTCTGAATATCCAATGAAATGGGATGAAAACACTGAAGGTTGGAATGCGGATAAGGTAGAATATAAAAATACAAAAAACGAAATAGCACAACCTATAAGTAATATACCAGCTGCACAACAAGTCAATACAGGTGAAAGTTTAAATCCAATGTACTTTGATGGATTAAAACCTTACACAAAATCTGCATTACTTGACCTATTTCAAAATGAACTTGAACGTATCAATGAATATACATTGCGATTAGCACTGACAGGAAAAAAAGCTACAAAGAAACTTAAAATTTATCGTGAAAGTTTGCAGAAGAAAATTGAAGAAACTAAAAGCATGAAACAAATGTATAGTGATATTCCATGGGAAGCAGATGATGATACTTTAAAAAGAATATTCAAAACAGGAAAAGTAGATATTAAACCATGAAAGAAGTTCCCGATTCATTGAAGATGGAATTCACATTGGCAATGAGAGAAGTCGAATATGAAATTCGTAAGAAAAAACAACAAGATGAATTGATTCGCCAATTTAGCGAAGCAATGGAAAAAGATAAAGCTAAAAAAAGTTCTTGACAAAATCTTAAAAGTATGCTAAATATGATCAGAGAGGAGTGTATGGTTCATTCTTCTCTGCTGTGGTTGCCCGTTTGGGGACCACGATATATCGTGCAGTTTGCACAAATATAACTCGCTTTTTAAGGAGGCAATATGCCGTTTTTGACTCGTTACTCAAATAACGATTGGAACCGATTTGTGAACCATTCAATTGACTTGTTTGATCGAATGGAAATTATTTTAAATGATTCTCGGTTCTCAAATACTTCTACCACATCATTTCCACCTCATAACATCCGTAAACGTGACAACTCATACTTACTTGAGATGGCAGTAGCTGGCTTTGGTAAAGATGAGATTTCAATCACTCGAGAAAAAGATTATTTGATCATTGAGAGCAAGAAAGACACAAAGGCTGATGATACAGATGGTTTTGTATATCGTGGCATCGCTAATCGTTCTTTCAAAAAAATGTTCACTCTCGGTGAGAATATGAAAATCATTGCGGCTGATATTAAAGATGGTATGCTTTATGTTGGTCTTGAGCATGAAATTCCTGAAGAGGACAAACCTCAGACCATTGAGATTGGTAAAAGTACAGATGCAATGACAAAAGTGATTAACTCTGTCAAGAAGTTAGAAGCTTAAATATAATTGGCGGTCTTCGGGCCGCCTTATAAATACTTGACACACAACTTACATACACACAAAAGGAGAAAAAATGAATTACTTCGATCTCAATACCACCTTTCGGTCTAGCCGATACTCAGAAATGCAATCCTATTTTAAATCCGAATATAAAACTGACCACGAATGGGCTTTTAACAATTGGCTTGAATCAAGAACAGAAGCCAAAAAAAAAGTTTTCTCGAACATTGCTGCTATCTTTGGCGCCTTGCCTTTCCTACGGAGCAACAATTAAAAGAAAAATATCTAAGTCAGGCGACAAACCTTGCAGATCTTGAACTCCGTATGAATAATTGGGATCGACGAAATGGTCGCCAGAACAATATTGGTCCAACATATTAACACATCACACACAAAAGGTAATTATGGCTGATAATAAAAACCCCTATCAAATTCGTCAAGAACTACTGAACACGGCAAAAGATTTTGTTGAGAATATGTATCAGGTTCAGCAATCTGCAATTGAACGCCAGTTCCAATTAGCAGAACAAATTATGGAAAAGAATGAAGAATCTGGACGGCAAATGTTTGAACAAACAACTGAAAATCTTGAGAAATATGCAAAAGGTTATCCAGGTGTTGATCAAATTCTAGCAGTTGCAAAACAATTCCAAGACTTCGTCGACAACAAGAAGTGATATCAAAGTCTCCTAAATAATATATCTAAACGATTATTATTTAGGAGCATCATGTTACATATAGGAATTGATTTTTCCATCACAAGTCCTTGTATTTGTTTTTGGGATTCACGATACGAACATACGTTCGAAAATAGTTCTTTCTTCTTTCTATCATCAAGCAACACTCATAAAAATTTTGATTTTCCAAAGAACATAACATTTGAAGATACGTCATCTTCAAAAAACAATCCTGTTAGGTTTTCAGAAAATGCAGAAAAGCTTACAAACAAAATATTAGCAGAAATTGAATCAGTGCGCAAATTCAATATTCTTCTCGAGGGATATTCAATGGGCGCAAAAGGTCGGTTATTTGATATTGGTGAAGCTACCGGTATCTTTAAATATTTCTTATCAAACAATAATTTGAATGTTGCGACAGTTGCACCAACAGCAATTAAAAAGATGGCAACTGGTAAAGGCAATGCAAATAAATTCTTGATGCTTGAAAAATTTACAGAAATAAATATAGAATTAAAATCTTCAGAATGGATAAAAAAATTGACCACTGAGAAACATCTACTCTCTCCGCTGACTGATATTGTAGACAGTTTCTTTATTGCTAACTCATCAACGGTAGTATATGATCAAGGCAAATTTAGTTCAAGATAGTAAATTAATAAATGGCGAAAGACTCTTGACTTTTAACCTAAAATATGGTAGAATAATACATAGCGAACTCTTACGTCATCGAGCGGCGTCACATTCAGTAAAAAGTTCAAGAGCAATACCAACAAAGAAGTATCGGGAAGAAGTTGAAACTAATCCATATATTCCTGTGAAGTTTGGAACAAATCAAAAAGGAATGCAAGCTGGTAATCAAACACCAGCAACATTATCTTTTGGAACAAAGATTTGGAAACTCTCCGCAAGATTTGCATGTATTGCGCATAGCATGATGGAAAAAATTAATGTGCATAAAGAAGTTGCAAATCGTATTTTAGAACCATATGTTTGGGTAGAAGAGACATTGACTATTGAAGAAGATGCTCTGATGCAAATAGCTGAATTGAGAATTCATGATGATGCACAAGAAGATGTTCGTCGAATTGCTGAAGAAATGGTATATGAAACTGAGAACAGTAAAGAGCCTGTAATACTTGAAGAAAACCAATGGCACGTTCCATATGTTATTCGTCAAATTAATGGTAATATGATTTACAAAGATAATGATGGTAAGAATCTTACACTTGATGAAGCAATCATTTGTTCGGCAGCAAGATGTGCCAGAAGTTCATATGCAAACCATGATAATTCAACAACAACTTATGAAAATGATACAAAGCTTGCTGATCGTTTGGTCGGTTCAACACCAATGCATTTATCTCCGTTTGAACATCAAGCAAGACCATTTTTAAATAATGATGAAAAACTTGAGTACATGTCAAACTTTCGTCATTTCTTTCAACAAAGAAAGGCAATTGAAAATTCATTATGGCAGCACAAACTATCTTAAAAAATACAAAGCAAGATTCATTTCGTTCACAAGTTCTAAGACTCTGGAAACAACCACATGACCGAGTGTTAAGAATTTTTCTACGAGATGCGGACTCACGTGGTTTTCCTGTAATTAAAGATTGGCCTGGTTTTATCGAAAAATATGGTAGTGATTATGTACATGCTACATTGATGTACTATATTTTAGAGTACAAGCTACCAATGCCTCGCACACCGATTGAATTGGCCGATATCAAAGATTTATTCTGGCGATTCTCAACAAAAACTATTTCACCATTTATTCATGCAAGTGATATGAATAGTCCGTTGATGCATCGCCTGTCAACACATCCTTACAAGTATGATTATGATGAACACACTCTAGGCTATTTTCCTCAGAATACAACAGCAAATAAGATTTCAAATTATTTTGCTCAATCTGAAAGAATGCTCTGTGAGGTTCTTGATCGTGAAAGCACTGTACATCTATGGACTACAGAAAAAGGTGTGTCAAGATTTGTTGATGTTCTAAGAAGACTACCTTCAAAGAGTATGTCAGAAGCTGACTTGAAAAAAGTTTTTAGCTATGCCGGTCAAGTTGCTGCACAATTTAATGTAAACACGGCAAAGAACATTTATAATTTATTTCCCGGTGAAACTATCTTTGATATCTCATGTGGCTGGGGTGACCGCTTAACAGGATTTTATCTATCAAATAAAAGTACATATATAGGTACAGACCCAAATGAAAAGATGTTTGAGAAATACAAAGAAATGTGTTTACAGTATGAAAGCTGGCTAGGAAAGAAAGGTGATATTCTTCATGAAGGTGATGAATACTTTGAAATTCGTGGTAAGAAAAATGTTCGCATATATAATTTACCCGCGGAAGATTTACCATATAAAGATTTACCAAACATTGATATAACTTTTTCTTCACCTCCATATTTCAATCGTGAATTATATGCCAAGGATTCTGCAAAAGAATCAAATCAATCTTGGAATCGTTATTCATCTGACAACGAATGGCTAAACGGATTTCTTTATGTTGTGCTTGATAACATCATGCCTAAATCTAGGTCAACACTTGTAAACATTACAGACATTGGCACAGATGCACAAAAGAACCGAGTATTCATTTGTGATCCAATGGTAGATCGATATCGTGATGAGTTTCGTGGTATGATTGGTTTTCAATTGTCAAGATTAATGAACATTGAAAATGTCAACAATGGTACTTATACAGAACCAATCTGGGTATTTGGTGAGAAGTTACCACTATACAATAAAAAAGATTTAATGAGTATATTTTAATTAAGGAGTATTATGTTTCACCGAATTACAGCAACATTTGATCAAGGATCATGGGAAAGAATAATCAATACAGAATTTCTTGTCTGTATTGATCCGTATCAAGATGAACATGAGATGTATATTCGTTTTCAATTAACAACTGAACAAATTGCGTTTGTATATACAAATCTTGAACACATGATGCAAGATTATAGTCGCCTAGCAAATAATCTTGGACAGGAATATACAAATGTACATACAATCATTACACCAAAGAGTTGTAAGGAGTTATAATGCAAAGAGAATATAATGTTGATGCTGCTATTATTGGTGCCGGTACTTCCGGCATGACTGCTTATAGAATTTTAAAAAAAGCTGGCCTATCAGTACTGCTAATTGAAAAAGGTGCATTTGGTACAACTTGTGCTCGAGTTGGTTGTATGCCAAGTAAATTACTTATTTCAGCAGCAGAAAGAATGGTTGATTTGAAATCAAGTTATAATTTTGGATTTGAATCAATGATCAAACCAGACATGGATAGAATATTTGAAAGAGTAAGAACAGAAAGAGACCGTTTTGTAAAGTTTACAACTGACTATGTTGCTGAAATACCAAAAAACGAAATTTTAAAAAAGGTTGTATACTTTGATGATGATGGTGTATTATCTACCTTTAGTGGTATAAAAATACATGCAAAATTTTATCTTGTGGCAACTGGTTCACAGCCAACATTTCCTAACGAGTTTGAAATAAAACAAACAACAAATACTCAAGGTGATGATGATTACATCTACCAAGGAAGTTTATTTACAAGTGATACAATTTTTGAACGAAAATTTAGAGCAGAGGAACACATTTCAGTAGTAGGTGCAGGTGTGATCGGTCTTGAATTAGGTCAAGCGTTTGATGAATTGGGAATACACACTACAATTTTTGGAAGAAATAATCAAATCTCAAATTTAACAGACCCTGAAGTTAGTGGATATGCAAAAGAATTTTTTAAAAATAAACTTCAAAACTTCTATCCAAATTCTGAAATAACAAAATATAAATCAACACTTGAGGCTAATGGCGAATATATAAATTGGATATTTTATAAAGACCTTGATAATCAAGATGCAAATGATGCTACACTAGAAGATGAGACATCTAATGAAATCATTAAAGGTGTAAAAACTTTTTCAGATGCTACATTAGTGGCTAGTGGTAGAAAACCAAATATTGCTGTTTTGAAATTACATAACACCGGAGTTGGTTTCACAGAAGGATTACCTAATTTTGATGCAGAAACAATGTTTTGTTTAAATGACCAAAACGAACCAGTAAATATTTTAATTGCTGGTGATTGTACGGGTGAAAGACCTCTGCTACATGATGCTGCTGATGAAGGAAGAGCGGCTGCTGAAAATATAATTCGAGTAATTAATAACGAGCCGATTCAAAGACGTTATATGGGACCTCCAGTAACGATAACATTTACAAATCCTGGTATAGCAACAGTTGGATATTCATTTAGTCAAATAAAGGATTATTTAGATGATGTCAAAATTGGTTTTGCATCATTTGAAGATCAAGGTCGCTCACGAATTTTGCATAAAAATTCTGGATTAATAAAAGTATATGCAGATAAAAAAACTGATTTATTTTTGGGTGCAGAGATGATTTGTTCAGATGCTGAACATTTTGCACATACTTTATCATGGGCATTGGGCGCCGGAATGACTATTGGTCAAATGCTTCAACTACCGTTTTATCATCCAACAACTTTTGAAGGTGTGAGAACTGCACTTAGAAATTGCTTATGAAAAAATTTTTAGACCGTGGAACTATTATAATTGAAAAAGAAAAAAATGAAACATATTATAATGAATTTCCATTTCATCTTGTTGTATATCATGATGTTTTTGCTCCTGAATTATTGACAGAAGTTGCCGAAATATCAAAACAATTATTATGGTTCTTTGACCATTATGATAAAGGTACAATAAAGAAGCCAACTGGTGCAGTTTTTAATTTTGACAATTTTAAAGGAGCGTCAAAACAACAACGATATTTACAATCAGCAGAAAAGGAGTTTCCAGCTTTTAAAGATTTTTTACTTATGCTGACTGAAATTGATTATACAATATTAGAAATTTTAAATAATGATTATCCTGAATTTCCAATAAATACTGATAACTATAAAGAAAACCTTATTCAAAATTTGATTAATTGGTTTCAATCAAATGAAAACCCAATATTACATACAGATGGTGGAATTCTGTCAACACTAACACCCTATGTTGTTGATAGAGTTGATTTTGATTTGTATAATTCTCGAGGAGAAACAGAGTTCTTAGTGCAAAATAAAACACATATGGTAGGTACACTTCCAAGAAATGGAGATGTTGTTGTGTTTAGTGGACAAATACGGCATCGTGGAAATGGATGTATTGATAATATTCGAAGATATTCATATGTGTCTACATATAAACACCCAAAAGAAAAAAGAGATTGAAACATATTATATTTGTAAGAGGTTTGCCCGGTTCAGGGAAAACAACTCTAGCTACAAGACTTGCACAGAAATGTAATTCAAAGTTTTTTGAAGCAGATCAATTTATGGTTGACCAGCATGGTAACTATAAATTTGACATTCGCAAACTTGGCTATGCACACAAACAATGTTTAATTGATGGCTTAAAATATCTAGCAAGAAATCAAACAGTTATATTTTCAAATACCTTTGTTACCATTCGTGACTTTGTACCTTACATTCGTGAGATACAAAATTTTAAATCTATAAATTTAACTGCAAATAATTTTGTTGCAAATTCAAATAATTCAATTATTGAACTACGAGAGAATTGTGGAGATCCAATATCGGTTCGAACAATTTGGCGTCCATCAGAACCGCCAATTACAGATACCGATCTAACCACATATCCTAAAGTAGAACCAAATCTCGACAATATTAAAATTACAATTTATCAACCAGGATATCATGGTACTTCTGTGCATAATGTTCCAGAGCAAACTATGGAGAACTACAGAAGAAAATGGATACCTACTACAACAATTACCCAACACTTCAAAAGGAATTTAAAGAAAGCAGATATACAATACAATATCTTATAAAAAGGAATATATGAAATTACCACAGGCAATTATAGTTGACGTTGACTTTACAGTAGCAAATAACGGTCATCGTGATCCTTATGATTTCAGTGAAAAAGTTTTAGACGATTTGCCTATAGTTCCAATGATACATCTTGTCAATGGGCTTGTACAAGTTTCAGAATATTATCCCATCTTTCTCACCGGACGAAACGAAATTTGTCGAGAACATACTAAAAAATGGCTTGACAAACACTTCAATTTCAAGTATACTTTGATCATGAAGGCTCTGGAAAACCAGAGAGGTCGTACTTCAATCTTCAAAGAAAAAATGTACAAAGAACAAATTCAAGACCAATACAATGTCTTTCTAGTCATTGATGATGACAACAGAAACGTCAAGATGTTCAGGTCCTTAGGTCTTGATGTACTACAACCACATATACTTGCAAGGAAAAATTAATGTTCTATACTAATGTATCCTTGATCAATAATCGTATTCATATGCGATATATTGAGAATGGTGTGAGAAAACAAAACGATTTTGCCTTTACACCGGAACTTTTCGTACCAAGTCCAAAAGGCAAGTTTCGTGATTTGTATGGTAAAACCTTCCGACCAGTTGAAGTTGAATCTGCAAAAGTTGCAAGAGAAAAAGTTGCCGCAAGCCGAGGTATTGAAGGCTACACAATTTGTGGCAATCCAAAACCTGAGTTTGAATTCATTGCAAAGAACTTTGATGGTCATATTGAATTTGAATCGAAATATGTGAACATCGCCTATCTTGATATTGAGGTGTTCACTGACGGTACTTTTCCTGAGCCATCGGAAGCAAAGTTTCCTATCAATGCTATTTCATTTCGTATACATGGTAAGACACATGCCTTTGGCTTGACTTATGATGATGTTACATATGAGAGCAAGAAAGATGATGTCGAAGTTTATCTGTTTGATTCAGAAGAAAAACTGCTGATGGAATTTGTCGACTTATGGTCTTCATCTGAAATTGATATCATCTCTGGCTGGAATTCAAATAGCTTTGACATACCATATATCTGTCGAAGAATTGAAGGTATCTTCGGTGATAAGTTTCTTCGGAAGCTTTCACCATTTCATCGTGTGTATTCTGTTGAAAGAAAGAATGATTTTGGAAACAAAGAAGTTCAATATAAAATATCAGGCATCTCTCAATTAGATTATCTTGCAGTCTATAAAAAGTTCACATTCAAAAACCGTGAGAGTTATAAACTTGATTATATTGCACAAGTTGAATTGAATGAACGTAAAGAAGATGTTTCTGAATATGACAATCTATTTGATCTATATGAAAAGGACTTTGAACTTTTCATGGATTATAATATCAAAGATACTGAACTTGTTGAAAGGCTTGATGACCGTTTGAAGTTGATGGAGATATCTCTATCACTTGCTTATTTTTCAAAGGTCAATTTTGAAGATATCTTCAGTCCTATGCGATACTGGGAAAATATTATTCATAATTATCTTTATGAAAATTTTATTGTTTCGCCGATTGATAAACAAGTGAATGAAAAGTCTGAGAAGTTTGAAGGTGCTTATGTTAAGAATCCAATTGTAGGTAAGCATGACTTTCTTGTATCATTTGATTTCACCTCACTGTATCCTTACATTCTAAGAACATTCAATATATCACCAGAAACAATTGTTGATATGCGTGAAGATGTTGATATTGTTTCTGTATTAAACAAGACACTTGATTTGTCTGAAGAAAAAGAACGTGACCTAACTCTAGCAACGAATGGTGCAAGGTTCTCTCGTAAGCATACTGGCTTCATACCTGCACTTGTCAAACGAATGCTTGACTTGAGAAAGAATGCCAAGAAGGATATGATCACAACAAAGCAGGAGATTGAGAAACTGAAAACTGAAAATGCATCTGCTGATGAAATTGACAATCTTGAAAAGAAGGCAAAGGCATTATTCAACATGCAATTGGTTGCAAAAGTTGCTGCAAACTCTTTCTATGGTATCTGTGGTCTCAAGTATTTCCGTTTCTACGATATTCGTTTGTCTGAAGCGGTAACGTTATCTGGTCAAGCAGCAAACCGTTTTGTAGAACAACGTGTAAATCAATATCTGAATAAGATTCTTGAGACAACAAACCGAGACTATACTGTTTATATGGATACTGATTCATGTTATTTTGACCTAGGTGGCATGGTCAAGAAGTTTGCACATAACAAAACAAAAGAGAAGCAATATGAATTTGTAAAGAAAGTTGGTTATTCAAAGTTAACTGATGTAATCAATGATGCAATCGTAGAGTTTAATGATTATTTGAATGTTCATGATCCTGTACTTGATATGAAAATGGAAGCAGTTGGCTCTGGTGTCTTCATCGCCAAGAAGAAGTACATTATGTCAATTGTTCATATGGAAGGTGTTGATTATGCAGAACCTGAAATGAAGATGACCGGTGTTGAGGCTGTTAAATCATCAACACCTGCACCAGCAAGAAAGGCTTTGACCGATTGCGCACAGATCATTGTGACTGGTTCAGAAGATGAATTGATTGAATATGTTGATGAGTTTCGAAAGAATTGGAAAAGTTTACCTCCTGATGAAATTGCTTTACCGACCTCTGTCAATGGTATTCGTAAGTATCATATTGAAGGCAATCAATATAAGTCAGGATGTCCAATGCATGTTCGTGCAGCAATCAATTACAATCACTGGATTCAGCGAAAAGAAATTGATATGTACTATTCAGATATCAAAGATGGCTCGAAGGCAAAGTATATTTTCCTGATAAAGAACAACAAAACAAAAGAAAATGTGATTGCCTTTCCAAATAAATTACCAAAAGAACTTGACTTACACTCAAAAATAGATTATAATACTCAAATAGAAAGGTCTTTTTTATCTCCTCTCAAAATTATGTTAGAACCGACCAAGTGGTCATATGAACGAAAAGCAAACCTGATGGACTTATTTTCATAAAGGAGTTATACTATGTCAAATTTTTTCAATAGCTATGCTAAGATGATGAAGAATGAAATGGCTACGATTGTAGGTAAGCAAGGTATGATTGGTGATTGTGATGAGTTTCTTGATACTGGATCGTTCATGCTAAACGCAATCATGTCTGCTGACTTATTCAAAGGTATTCCTAAGAATAAAACAATTGCAATTGCTTCTGATTCCGGTATTGGTAAATCTTTCTTTTGTGTATCAATTGCAAGAGAGTTTCAACAAAACAATCCTGATGGCTTTGTGATGTATTATGAAACAGAAAATGCTTTTACATCTGATATGTTTGTTGATCGTGGCATTGATACAAATCGGTTACTCTACATTCCTTGTGGTACTGTAGAACAATTTCGTCATGAGTCAACAAAATTTGTAAAAGAATATAATGCGTTACCTGAAGAAGAGAAAGTTCCATTCATCATGATTCTTGATTCAGTAGGTAATTTATCAACAGAAAAAGAATATGAAGATGCTATCACTGGCGCAAACAAAACTGATATGACAAAAGGTAGACTTGTCAAGTCAGCAATCAGAACTCTCAAAATGGAACTATCAAAGGCAGGCGCTCCATTGATCATGACAAATCATGTCTACTCTGAAATCGGCAGCATGTACCCTAAAGAAGTGATGACAGGTGGTAAAGGCCCTTTGTTTCTATCTGATGTTGTTCTATTTCTATCAAAACGAAAAGATAAAGACGGCACAGTTCAGATTGGAAACTTTATCACAGTTCGTGCTAGAAAATCTCGATTCACTCGAGAAAACTCTGCCGTTGAAGTTTATTTGAATTTCAAAACTGGTATTAATAAATATCATGGACTGCTCCCTTTTGCTGAGAAGGCAGGTATATTTCGAAAAATTGGAAATCGCTATACCGTACAAGACGGTAGAAAACTTTACGAAAAACAAATTATGCAATCTCCTGAAGAATTCTTTACACAAGAAGTTCTCGAACAAATCAATGATGTAATTAAGGAAGAATTTTCTTACGGTGAATTTAGTCCTGAGCTTGAGAAAGAAATCTATGAGGAACCTTTAGACGATCTGCATGAAGACATAGTTGAAGAAAGGTAAGATATGGAAACTACAGAAACAATGGTAATTGATTATGAAGATGTTAATGTTATTAATACTGGTGTTCAAGCGAATACAGATGAAGTAACATATGCAATTGAAAAGGCAACTTCAGATCCTAATGAAGAGAGATGGGCAATCCGTATTGAAAGCGGACTATTTAAAGATTTTTTGTTTACAATCAACCACATGCGATTGTATGTAGAAGATGAAGAAGAAGATAAATCATTAGTCACTGATGAGAATATGGAAGAATTGATTGACAAAGATATTCAAATGGATTTTGAATATGACATCAAGTATGTTCCTGCGACATATAAAGATTCAAAACTTAAAGTACAGGCAGGTCCAATCACATATGAAAATAACCAGACTTTTTTTGAAGCAGTTGCAAGAAATATTTTGATGGACATTGTTATTAATTATCCTGAATTATACTCTACTGAAAAGGAATAAATGAACACAAAACTTGCTCTATACAATCTAGTGAATAATCGTGACTATTTAAATCGTTGTTTACCTTTTATTAAACCTGAATATTTTGAGGAGAAGTTAGAGCAAAGAATTTTTTCATATATTTCTGAATTTGTCACAGAATATAATACCTTACCAAATGATCAAGTAATTGAATATAATGCATCATCTGATAAAAATCTCAATGATAGTGAGCTAGAAGAAATCTTTGAGAAGTGGAATGAAATCAAAGATGTTGACTGTGACAATGTAACAAACGAATGGCTCTACAATATTACCGAAGAGTGGTGTAAAGAAAGAGCCATCTTTCTGGCTGTAAGTGAATCAATTGGCATTATTACAGACGAAAAGAATAAGCACAAGAAAAATGAAATACCTGACTTACTCAAAGATGCCTTATCAGTATCGTTTGATACAAACGTAGGTCATGATTTTATTGAAGATTCTAAATCTCGCTATGAATATTATCACAAGAAAGAAAGTAAGATACCGTTTGACATTGATATGTTAAACAAAATTACAAAAGGTGGCTTCACACATGGTACTCTGAATCTGTTTCTCGGTGGTACAAACTCAGGTAAAACTTTGTTTATGTGCCACTTGGCAGCTGGCTATCTCAAGCAAGGCTACAATGTTCTTTACATTACGCTTGAAATTGCAGAAGAATTGATTGCTCAGAGAATTGATGCTAACTTAATGGACATGAAAATGGCAGATGTACCTTTGTTAGATCAAGATAAGTATCTTGGTAAGATTGATAAAATTCGTAAGAAAACTATCGGCCAACTCAAGATTAAACAATATCCACCTGCTGCGGTAAATATCAATCATTTTCGTGCATTATTAAATGAGCTAAATCTAAAGAAGAACTTTAATCCAGATATCATTATAATTGATTATTTGGGTATTACGGCATCGGCTCGTATTAAATCTTCTGAGAATTCATTTAGTTATTATAAATCTGTAGCAGAAGAAATGAGAGGACTTGCAGTTGAGAGAAGAGTGCCAATCATTACCAATCATCAATTCAATCGTTCAGGTCAATATAATACTGATGTCGATCTTGAAAACATTTCAGAATCACATGGTATCTCAATGACTGCGGATTTTATGGCAGCCATTATTGTATCTGAAGAATTTCTTGAAGAAAAGAAAGTAATGATTAAACAATTAAAAAGCCGATATAACGATCCAAATTATTATAATAAATTTATGATAGGTATGGATCGTGAAAAAATGAGACTGTATAATCTTGAAGATCAACTTGAGAATGTAATTCTTGAAGTCGATAAAGAAGATACATTCGATTCAAAAAAACCTAAAGTTAACATTGACTTTTCATGAGGAACTATGATTGATTCTTATTTTATTGGACAGCCCAGATTTTTTGCCGATCCACAACAGATTTATACGAGGGCAACAATCTGGGATCGAACACAAGAAATGAATGATGATTTGGTGAGCTATTGGAATTCAACGGTAAGTAAACACGATAATGTATTCGTCCTTGGTGAACTATTTGGTGGGCCAAATCGTGATTTTTCTTTTATTGAAGAACTCAATGGAAATATTCACTTCATTCATAATCAGGTAGATGTCGAGCATAAATATACCAACACTGAATGGTTTACAACTTTTTGCTCAATGGAATTTTTAGCGGGCACAAACTCTATTTATCTAACCAATTATTTGGAACACATAAATACTGTAGAGTCTAATATTATCATTTCATCAGATAACACTGCTTTACTGAAAAGAGTAAATTACGATTACTGCTATTTTGTAAATCACTGCGGTACGACAAGGTTTGTTAAAAATTTACATTCACCAGTTTTCAATGTTTGTGCTGATGATTGGCTTTTCAAGCCAGTATCAATACGAGAAATTATAAATTTATACAACAACTATAGACGAACTTATACAGATTAATTAACATGCAAAGTTATTCAGAATTTATTTCATCATTCGTTTTATCTGAAAAGAAAAAGAAAAAAGATGATGATGACTTCCTTAGTGATTTAGATCAATCCGATGAAGAAGAATCTGATGATGCAGATGCCGGAGAAGAGGATGAAGACGGAGAAGAAAGTTCTGAAGATGCACCACCTGAAGAAGAACCGAGTGAAGAAGAACCAGAGGAGGCAGACGGTCTTCAAGATGGCGAAGATGGCAAAGATGATGCTAAAAAGGATGACGATAAAAACGATGAAAAGAAAGTTGATGCTCAACAGACCAACATTGAGAAACAAGCAGTAAAGAACGTTTCAAAGAAACTTAAACCAGATGAAAATGAAATTGAAGACGATGATGTTGAAGATGATATTGAAGATGAAATAGATTATCTTGAAGATGATGAAGAGCGAAATAGTAAAATGTCTTATGCAGATAAGAAAAAAGAAAAAGTAATGCAGAAGAAAGAAACAAAAGACCGAGATGAAAATAAAGTCAAGGTAGTTATTAATCCCAGTTTAACAGAACATTTAAACAATTGGTAAACTAAAATGCCCACTTCAAATGATCGAAAAATTTCACAACTCCCTGAATCATTGGCCCTACTCGATGATACTAATTTTTTAGTAATTAATGGTATGGGTACCGCACCAAGAAATGAAAGAATTGATGCAACAATGTTGTTTCATCAAATTCCTGTTGAAATTAGCGTAGGTGCAGATTTAAATGGTAAGGATGTAATTTTTAATTCAACTCCTGGTGGAACAAATCGATTTGTTTATGATGGGTATTCTGGAGACCTAGCACTTGGACATGATCTTACAGTTGCAAATAATACAATCATTGAAGGTGACCTTGTTGTAAAAGGTGTTTCTTCTTTTTCGAATCCAGTTTTATTAAATTTATCCTTGCCCGGTGTATTAGACGTTACAGGTGCTGCAGACTTTAAAGATAATTTAAATGTTGATGGGACGGCAAGCTTTAATCATATTACCGGAATTGGTAATTTTGTAATGCAAGGTGTTGCTACTTTTCAATCTGTAACTAATTTTACAAGCAACGCAAATTTTACTGGAATTAGTACAGGTTATATAAGTGCTGTATCTTCACAAGCAACGAATATGACAGCAGTAAATATTACTGCAGGTGATTTAAATCTATCAGATGATCTATCTGTTGGTCAAAATGCAACGATACAAGGAATGCTTACAACTACCGGAAATGTATTTGGTGATACATCCGTTTTCAATAAAGGTACAATTGCAACTGACTTTATGGTCGGTGAAACACTCACATCAAAAGATGTTGTTGTTGCAAACAATCTAACAACTCCTGCATTTACAACACAAAACTTTACCTCACAATTTGTAAATGCAACCAACGTATTGACAACTCCTCAACTCAATGCAACAACAGCAACCCTCTCAAATTTAACTACTACAAACCTAACCGCAACCAGTGTACAAGTAGTTAATCAAGCACAAATTCCAACATTAAATGCAACAGTTGTGAACTCAGGTTCAGCCGCAATTACAGGAACAGCAACTATTGCTGATGTTCAAGCAGGTGATATCACAACGTCAGGAATGATTTCTGGTCCAGATATTGATGTAACTCGAGCGAAAATGAATCAAGCTATTTTTGATATCTATACTACCCCACCGCCCGTTTCAAGTTTTGGTCTCGGTACAATGATCATTCAGTCAGCAGGTGGAAATACAAAAATTCTAGTTGCTGTTTTAGATCCATCAAATAATAAAGTATGGGCAGACGTTAACTTATAATTTTTTATCTTAATATGAATGTTTAATTTAAATGATATAAACTATTATCAATATGCAATTCAAGGATTAAAAACAAAGTGTACAAGTGAAATTGAATTTCGTTTGTTATTAAAACATATTGTTTATATCAAGAGATTAATTAAAAAGTATAAAGATAATTTTATTAATATTAACATTAATTTACTATTAAATCATTATATTATACTATATAATGAAATTGAAGTGCCTGTTGTAAATCATATACTATTTCATGATATTGATGAAATATTCTATCCGCAATTAAAAACTATTTTATTATTTTTAAATAAAATACAAGGACATGAATCTTATATAATTAATAATAGTGAGATAGTAATATCTCATATACAAATTGATAAAAATCTTGAGAAAATTTTAAATTCAATTATTTTAAATGAGTAATACATTTTTTGAAAAACAACTTAAATCTTTTTTAGGTATTGAAGAAGATACGATCGGTACCGGAGATATAGGTGGCGCAGACTTAACAACTGATGCTAGACCGGCTGCTTCACCTCTTGAAGGTGGAACAAAAGGTTATCATGTAAAGAAGAAAAAGAAAAAGATTGCAAGAACACCTTTACTTGTAAGAGGTTTCTTAGACCACATGCTTGAAGCAAAAGAAATCTCAGATGCTCTTGAGTTTGGTTCAAGTTTTCCAGAAAGCGCACTCAAAGAAAAACTCAATAAAGAATTTTATCGTGTCGGTGATCAAAAGTATACCATTCCATTTTTTCGGCGAAGTGGTCAATCAGGATTTGGTAAAATGTATTTTGTAGGTGGTGATGGGTTTGCACTACGGTTCAATCGTTTAAAACAAAATAAAGAAGATAAGGGAATTGATTCAATATCTTTTTGGAATAAATGGCGCACAACTGTAATTGAAGAAGATTTAAATTTCGGTCAAACACCTGATGCTGACGTAATTACAGAAGGCATGCCTATTGAATCTGTATTTCAAATTGCAGAAGACATTTTCAAAAATCGTAATCCTAAAACATTGATCCTGAAAAATCTTAGTATTAAGAAAAATGGAAAGCCAGCAAACAACGAGTTCGAAAAGGAACTCGCTGATGCCGAAAAAACTTCAATAAGTTATATGGAATTACTTGACTTTGCTAAGGAAAAGGGTTATAATATATCTGATGCAGAAGATGAATCACTCAAGATCAATGTTCAAGTACCTATGAAAATACCGAATGAGGAGTATATCGTACCACATAAAACAGAATATGCTAAAGACAATTCTGATGATGATTTAGTGAAGAATGGTAAGTTGATGTTGACTGCAGTCAACATTCAAGCATTCACTAAAAATTCAACCTACGCTGAGGAGTTACTTCAATTTTTTGACAGTTTATTCAAAGATAAGTTAATCAACAACCTATCATTTGAGTCTGTACTATTTGCATCCAAGATCAGAGAAACTAATCATCCTAACTGGATAAATTTACTAACACCTAAGATGTAAAGTTTATTATGAAGAGAGTGAGTGCAGGAGTTGTGTTAACAAACGGAAGAGTTGTGCTTGGTTGTCAAGCAAGTCGAAACAATTGGGATTTGCCCAAAGGAGAAATTGAAGAAAAAGAAAAACCAATTGATGCTGCAATCCGTGAATGTTACGAAGAAACAGGATTGAAAGTTCCAAAGAAAGAACTTACTGAATTAGGATTTTTTGAGTATACAAAATATAAAGACTTATGGTTATATTTGTATGTACCAGAGCAATTACCATCAGTAAAGAATATGAAGTGTTCAACATACTTTACTGACAGATATGGTAATTCAATCCTTGAAGTTTCAGATTATAAATATATACCTTTTTCAGAAATCGATAACTATTTTTATTTTTCAATTTGTAAGGTTTTAAATAAGATTGTTAAAACTTCAATTTTTACTTCTCATTTCAAGGAGACTTAATTATGAATCACTTCCATTCTTTATTAAACGTTATTGAGATGATTGAGATCGACAAAGATACATCAAAGAAAATGTTTGGGCATTATGTTGGAGAATTTCTACAACTTGCTGTTCACCTTGGCGAAAGTGTATCTGAAGAAGATTTTAGGCAAATGCAAGAGGTTGCAATGGCATTTGGTCTTTCCGAAAAGGAATGTCAAGATGCTTTTGATGATGCCGATAACACTGATTCAAAAAATGAGTATGATAAATATGATAAGGTTCTTGATAACGTTCCGAAATCAGATAAAGAAACATTCTTTAGCTCACACCTAAATCGTTGGATAACACCAGAAGCTGATTCTCGTATTTTATATTAAAGAATTATGACAATGAAAGAACACTTTAAATTCAAAGAAGATATTGCAAGATTACTTATTGAACAAAATTCAGAGAAGCCTGTTCAAAAAATAATCAAAAAAAGGATTGTACCTAAGATGTCTCGTTTGAATGCAGATGTTCCATATCTAACTGAAGAGAAAATTGAAGATGCTTTTTATTCAGTTGAACCGAATAAAAAGACAATCAAATTATTAAGATGGCTTTCCATTCAGGAAAACCTAGATGAAGCCTTTGAATTTTTTAAATCTCACCCAGATCGTTTCGAAGATTGTAATGATATTCTTTCCTCACAGAAAACAAATTTTGATAACTTTATTAAGAGTTTAATTGTAAAACATGAACAGGCAATCTCTCAAGGAGAATAAAAGCCTTCAGAAGGAATTTGTCAATCGACTCTCACATTCGCTAAAAAATTTTAAATGGAAATCTGACGGAGCAAACTTTTCTTGTCCTATTTGTGGCGATAGTAAAAAGAATTCGACAAAGGCCCGAGGCTATTTATTCTTAAAAGAAAATCTATATCGTTATTTTTGTCATAATTGCGGCTTCAGTGCCAAGTTTTCTTTCTTTCTCAAGAAAGTAAATCCTGCATTGCATAATCAATACATTCGTGAAATGTTTGCTGAGAATGCAAACACCGCTTACTCAAAAGAAGAGACCATTGTTTCTGTCCGATCAAAAGTTATTTCAAGTGAGCGTCCTGCTGAAAGTTCTGCTGAGATTCGAGCAGCATCAATTTCATCTTTGAGAGATGACCATGATGCGAAACAATATGTACTTCGACGAAAAATACCAGAGCAATATTTGAACTCATTGTATTATGTTCCTAACTTTGGTGATTGGGTTCGTAAGCACTATGATATGAATTATACTGGTGGTAATGATGAACGAATAATCATACCCTTCTATGATGGTAAAAAACGTCTTGTGGCGTTTCAAGGTCGTGCGCTATCAGGCAATACAAGACTGAGATATATCACGATAAAGATTAAAAAAAATGCACCAAAAATATTCAATTTTGATAGAGTTGATACAAGAAAAAAAATCTATGTTGTTGAAGGACCGATTGATGCAATGTTCTTGCCCAATGCAATTGCTATCGCAGGTTCTGATGTACCACCGGCTCTTGACCAACAAGGTTTTGATCTAGTCTTTGTTGCGGACCGTGAACCTCGCAATCCTGAAATCATCAAAAAAATTGCAAGCATGATTGACAGAAAATATAAAGTTGCTCTTCTTCCCGAGTCAATGACGGGAAAAGATATAAACGAATATATATTAAGAGGGTATACCACAAATCAAATTATATCAATGATTGACCGATTTACATTTGAAGGGCTTCAAGCAATCTTTCAACTCAAGCTTTGGCAAAAAATATGAATAGTTTTTCAGACCATTCAATTCATGAAAGTAAAGAAACAGCAAATAAACTTTTCAAAAAAATTGAGAAGTACATGGATGATTCTGACCATGAATACAACTCGAAAGATTTTGATGAACATACTGCTGAGTTGTACCGCAAGATGACAAATGAATTGACTACTATATATAAACTAAGGTCAAGAAAATTTGCGTATGAATATTTGAAAGCTATTTTTGACGATGCAATGAAATCTTCAGAAGATCGAAAAATTGAATCTCAAGTTCGTAATATTCTGAAAGCTTGTAAGTCATTGGTATCAAAATCAAATTATGAAATCAATAAAAAAGAACACACAATTGGATCATATAAATTAAATCAAACAGAAGATATTGGACCGACAAATGTTGGAGTCAATTTGAACGACCAACGCATTCGTTTTAAGGTTAAATCAAAGACCTAAAATTGATAAATATTCTTACTGTTCTTAAATCATAACCGAACTATTGAGGATTATACATGGCGTGGTCAGACTTACAAGACGGATGGAACACAATTACACCAAAACCAAAAAAAATTGAAATATTTACAAGAGGCGGCCAAAGCTACTTAATACAAGATACGGATGTTCAACTTGATCATAATCCTTCTGGTGCAACCGGTACGATTTTCATAAAAGATAATCGTGGAACAGGTAAGGTTATGGTCATTATTGATAAAAGTGATATAGTCTCACTCGTAGTCAAAGAATAACCCTTATAACAAATTAAAGCTTTTCGAACATGATGTTCATAGATCATGTTAATGGATTAGTACATTCTTTTTTTAACAAATTTTGTAGGAGAGTTGTATGAGTGCCCAGATTTTGACGTTGCCAAATCAGAAGGATTCATTTTACGGTGTCACTATTACTGAAGACCGTAATGAACTTCTGTCTGAGATGGCAGTTAAAATGCTGAGTCAATTTTATTGTGATGATGGTGAAACACCACAAGAAGCATTTGCAAGGACTGCACTTTGTTTTTCTGATGGTGATACAGAATTAGCACAAAGATTATATGATGGTGTGTCAAAAGGTTGGTTTATGTTTGCCTCACCTGTATTATCAAATTCGGTATTACCGGGCATTAAACCAAAAGCAATGCCAATATCATGCTTTCTTTTGGACATACAAGACAATTTAGAATCAATTATAGACCACTCAACTGAAGTTCGGTGGTTATCAGTCAAGGGAGGAGGAATCGGAGCCAACTGGTCCAAGGTCCGTTCCGTATCAAACAAAGCTCCAGGACCTATGCCATTCTTACATACAATTGATGCGGACATGATAGCATACCGACAAGGTAAATGCTATCTACCAACAACACAAGTTCTCACAGACGATGGCTGGTGTAGGTTTGAAGATCTAACACCAGACAAAAGAGTAGCACAACTTGATGAAGAAGGAATTTCTTCTTGGGTTCCTGCTGATAAAATTGTGATGGAACCTCATAAAGGTGTGATGTATCGTTTTACAAATGATAAAGATGTTTGTATTACAGTAACTCCAGACCATTCAATGGTAATTTTCAACGGTGAAGGAGAGTCAAAGAAAGTTCGTGCTGAACATCTGTATCAATATGATGATTGGTTTATTATGAAAGCAGAACAACTTCATGTTGGATTAACAGTATCTTGCAACAAAGAAGCAGTGCCGATCTATTCACTTCGTAAGTTCTCATTTGATTGGGATGCTCTCGTATATTGCGTAACTGTACCAACAGGTAGAATTATGGTTCGTGATAGTCCACTCTTTGAGCCTATCATTTGTGGTAATACTCGCAAGGGTTCACTTTGTGCATTTCTTGATATCTCACATCCCGACATTATAGAATTCATTCACATGCGAGTACCAACTGGTGATGTGAATCGAAAAAATCTCAACCTTCATCATTCAATCAACATACCTGATGAATTCATGAGAGCAGTTGAGCGAGATGAAATGTGGGACTTGATCGATCCAAATGATGATACAGTTCGTGATACAATTCGTGCGAGAGAGTTATGGGAAACTCTTCTCGAAATTCGATATCGTACAGGTGAGCCATGTATTCATTTTATTTCTGAATCAAATCGTCATCTACCGCAATCACTTAAAGATCAAGGACTACGAATTAATAGTTCAAATCTTTGTCAGGAAATCACACTACCTACAAATGATGAAAGAACAGCAGTTTGTTGCTTATCATCATTGAATCTAGACAAGTTTGATGAGTGGAGAGATACATCACTTGTTGAAGATATGATCACAATGCTTGATAATGTTCTTCAATTCTTTATTGAACATGCACCAGATGAATTATCAAAAGCAAGATATTCTGCAACAAGAGAACGTTCATTAGGACTTGGTGCAATGGGCTTTCATTCTTGGCTACAGAAAAACAATATTGCTTGGGAAAGTGAAAATGCAAGAGTTGAAAATGAAAGAATATTCTATCATATTGATCGTAAAGCAAAAGAGCAGACACACCGATTGGGTCAACAAAAAGGTGAGTACCTTGACGGTGAGGGTACAGGAAGACGTAATGCACATCTGACTGCCATTGCGCCGAATGCTAACTCTGGTATGCTGCTTGGAGTCTCACCATCAATCGAACCATACAATGCCAATACATACACTCAAAGATCAAGAATTGGTTCTTATTTAATTAAAAATCCGTATCTTGCTAAAGTGTTGGCAAAGTATAATAAGAATACAGATGCAACATGGTCAAACATCATGTTGAATCGTGGGTCAGTTCAACACTTAAAGTTTCTATCTGACCATGAAAAGGCTGTATTTAAAACCGCAATGGAATTAGATCAAGCTACAGTTGTTCAACATGCTGCAGATCGACAAAAGTATATTGAGCAAGGTCAATCTGTAAATCTATTCTTTCCTGCTAAAATGGACAAGGCGAGTCTATTAAAGGTTCACTATTTCGCATGGAAAAATAAACTTAAAACTTTATACTATCTACGAACAGAAGCTGAACATCGTGTTGAAAATGTTTCATCAAAAGTTGAAAGAGATGCTTTGCGAGACTACGTTGACAAATCAGCGGAAGGAGATGAATGTCTGGATTGTCAGGGCTAAAATCATTTAGCACCTTTATCACTGAAGTTACAGATATTTCTCAAGACCATGAACATGGAAATGTTGATGCTTATGTTGTTGATACAAATCGTGAGCAATTGAAAAATTTTCTTTCATCGAATGGTGTACCCGAAACAATTACGAAACAATATCTCAATAAGTTTCGTAGAGTTGGAATCATCAAGAATATGGAAGTTGAACTTGAAAACAGAGGTAAAGGAATTGGCAAGAAGCTTTTTGATCAAGTGATTGACCAAGCATATGATGAGGGTGCGGAGGCAATCTTTCTAATTGCTGATGTAGGCGAAAAGAATCAATTTGATTTGGTTCGATGGTATCAATCATACGGGTTTGACAAAATTGCAAAAACAACGAATTCAGACTATCTAATGATCTTACATGAGGAATAAAATGAACGTTTTAATATACACTAAACCAGGATGTGATTATTGTATGGATGCGGTTGAATGGTTTGCCTCAAGAGGTATTGAATATTCTCTCGTACATACCGATTCACCATTTGAACAAAAACAACTAAAAGCAAGGCTCACAAGAGAGCATAAAATTAACATCAGAACTTTTCCTCAAATCTTTGTTGATGGTGAATATATTGGAGGTCAACAAGATTTGATGAAAAAACAGTCATACATTTTAAAAAAATTTAAAGAGGAAGATGCAAGTCCACATTTACTCAAAAACGGGTTGCGATTATTGCCAGAAGGCTAAAGATTGGTTTCGTATTAATCAAATTGAATATAACGAAACGTTACTTGATGATCAAAATGAAAGAATGGATTTCTATCAAAAGATTTCAAATGGTAAAGAAGTCAATAGTGTTCCACAAATTTTTATTGATGAAAAACATATAGGTGGTTACGTTGACTTAGTTAATCAAGAAGATTTTTTACTTAAAAAGGCCTTTGGTGGTCTTGAAACAAGTTCAGTAACTTATAAGCCATTTCGGTATCCTTGGGCAGTTGACATGGCTCAACAGCATGAAAAAATTCATTGGATTCCAGAAGAGGTTTCTCTTGAAGATGATGTTCATGATTGGAAATCAAAAAAACTTTCACAAGGTGAGAAAGATTTCATTCGTAGTGTGTTGACATTGTTTGTTCAAAGTGATGTCAATGTAGGTGAAAACTATATCAATTACTATCTAAAGATCTTTAAGAACAATGAAATTCGCAAAATGTTGGCAAGCTTTGCTGCCCGTGAATTCATTCATCAAGAAGCGTATGCTTTGTTCAATGATACAATTGGATTTCCTGAAAGTGATTACAGCGCCTTCTTAGATATTGAACAGATGAGAGACAAACATGACTTCATGCTTGATATTGATATTCATTCAAAAGAAGGTATTGGTTTATCAATTGCAAAATCTGTTATCAATGAAGGCCTTGTGTTGTTCAGTTCTTTCGCCATGTTATTGAATTTTCAAAGATTTGGTAAATTGAAAGGATTTGGTAAGATCAATGAGTGGTCTATTCGTGATGAGAACTTACATGCACAGGGAATGGCTAAATTGTTTAAAACATATTGCAATGAAAATCCACGAGTTGTCAATGATGATTTTAAGAAGAAAATTTACAGTATGGTTCGTACCGCTGTAAAACTTGAAGATATCTTTATTGAAAGAGCCTTCGGCTTTTCTGAAATGGAAGGTTTGACAATTGAGGAAATGAAGATGTATATTCGTTACATGGCAGACAGAAGATTAATTCAACTTGGTATGAAAGGTAATTATAAAGTAAAAGATAATCCATTATCATGGCTTGATTTTATTTTAAATGCTCCAGACCATACTAACTTTTTTGAAAATCGAGTAACTGAATATTCCGTTGGAGGTTTAACTGGTAAATTCAGTTATGACTTTTTAGAGGAAGCGGCATGACCCATTTTTTAGTTAAGCTTGATCGAAAGGTCAAGCTTGTATTTTTACTTTACTTTTTCTTTGCAGGTTTTTGGACATTAAACGGATTTGATAAATTCTTCAATGGTGAATTTCGTCATGATACAAATCCAAATGTAGCAAAATTTGCTGTTCTTGATGCAGAAACAGGTGAGTTAGAATATCGAATTCAAAAGTATCGAGTACATGGACTCTTTGGTGTGAATCGTGATGAAGCATTTCGAGAATACTTCTCTCAGTTAGGTTTATCTTATGATGTCTCTCAATATGCTCTATACACAATTAGCTATATTGAAATCGTTCTTGGATTGGTCTTTCTTTATATTTTCATAAGGTCAATTCTTGGAATCAAGAATGAATATTCAAAACGAACCTTGTATGGTACAAGAACTCTTCACCGCTTGGCATTCAAAATTTCAACTTTATTGTTCACATCATTTGTCATGTTTGATAATCTTACTGGTGACAGATTTGAGAACCTGGAGCACTCGATTTTCTTCTTGTTGTTGCTCTTTACATACTATCTATTTTTACAAGCAGAGAAGATTGAAAAGGTTGAATATGACCAGCTGATTAAGGGTTGGGAGGGTGAGAAGAATCGCCGTTCAAATTCTGTTCAATATGCTGGTGTTGATCGACGTGCCGAAAGAAAATTAGATCATGCCAAAGAACTTCATTGATTACGTCAGCCTCTCGGAATCCCACCATAAAAACGTTTGTGACCAGTCGGAAAAGGTGGGCGAATTGGTTCTCGATAAATTGTTTTTGGAAAAATCGGTTCTGTACAACAGTTCGTATAGGCATTCTTCAGTATACGATTAATGCGAGGTGATCCTTTCGGAGATGGTTGCTGTTGAGCTTTCAACGAAAACGTAATCATCTCCTCAATTCTTTTCTGTTCTGTTCTTCTGTCAGCATCACTCATACCCATCAAGACAAACGCACTGAGAATAATAATAAGTTTTTTCATTTTGTTTCTTTGTGTTGAATCCACCTTTTATCTTTTTCAACAATTTCTTTGAGTATAAACAGAATTGCTCCTGTTCCCACAACATGCATAATCACAAGTGCTATTGTTTCAAACATTTTGTCTCCTAGTAATGTCCGTGGTCACGGATAAATTCATACTCTAAATCGATCTGAATATCTTCAAGTGTAATGTCAAGGCTTGTGAATGAATCTTTTGCTTCACGAATTGCCTTTCCTAGATCCGCTCTGTCTTTACCATTTGGCATTTTCTCATAAAGCGCAATGGCAAATTTGAATGTTTCAGGTGCAGATTTTATTTCTGCGAGTATTTCTGAGATTTCTTTTTCGTCCATTGGCTACTTTCCTGAATTGCTTGTTTGGCCCATTTAGGCAAATCTTTGAATTTGTAAGAAGTCACACCAATTTGTTCTTCGGGATCTATTCCCATAAGTTTCCTTTTTATTTAAAAAAATGTAGATAACAATAATAAAAACATTATATAACAAAACAATGTACAAAAAACACAATTAATTTTATATTGTAAATTCATAAGTTCTCTCCATTAACTTTAAATCCAAAAGGATGTGACGCTTCCCAAAAGAACAAAAGGAATATTAAAAAACCAATTGCATAAATTACCGAACCAGTTACAAAAATAAAAACAAACCACTCACGCATACTTGTCGGAAATGTTGGTAAATAGTCTCTTAATTTTTTTGCTTTAAACTTCATATTACTTTACTAAGATTGTAAATTCAATTGGTGACATCTCAGTGACATTTGTTCCTGAGAGTAGATAACCATACAAATCAGTTTTATAAACAAGTGTAATATCTGATGTATTATCAGGATTTACATTTGCTTTATCCAATGTCATTTCATCTTTAATAATAGTATATGTAAAAAACCCGGTTGATGTTGTCGAGAAATTATCTGCCGATGGTGTAACACCTGATTGATTCATTACATATTGATTTGAACCATTTGCATAAAATGTTAATGTTGGCATCGCACCGAGAGTCCAATTAACAGCGGTGACGTTTGCCGTACTATCATCAAACATTGCGATTGATGAATCTGAATTATTTGAAACATTATTTAAAACATCTTCTGATGTTGCAGCAGATGTAGAAGAAGATGTATTGTTGACCTCTGTTGTAGTGGTCGTTGTATTATTGGTAACTGTTACGCTTGTGTGATTGTCACGAATGATTTCAGTATATTCCGTAAGAGTATGGTTATCCCGAATGTCAGTCATCTGCACTTCTTCTTTGTTTTCGGGGAAAGCATCTCGACAACCAATCAAGCCAATTACAGCCAATCCTAAAACCATAAGTTTAAACATAGTACCTTTATCTTTAATTATTTTTTCTTTATCTCTCTTAAATATCTCGATATGATTCGTGTGTCCTTTTCAAGCTCATCATAATCAAGGACTTTGATTGGAAACTTAAATTGACTTTTCCATTCATGGAATGTTTTACCAATCTTTTTGACATCATTGATCGCATCATCGGTCATAAAGCAATACACAATCTCAAAATCACTCACTACAATTTCATCATAATCAATACTTTTTTCTCTTTTCTTAACATTCTTTTTTGCTACAGTAGCAGGCCACTTTAATACATACTCAACAAAGATTGATTTCCATTCATCTTTGCTTGTGATGATTTTTTCCATCTCATCTAGATATTTCTTAATATACTGTTGCTTGACTGCACCCGGTATATCGTGCTTTCGAAGTGTTGCATACTTCTCTTCACCTTTGTTTTTCGCAGGTTCTCTTTTCGATTCGTATTTATTTCTCAGTTCATCAACCAACTTATCTTTCATTTGCCTCAATGCAAAAAGCAATGCTGATACTGTTTGAATTGAATAAGAGTCACCACGAAATACTGCCTCTGGTGTAATTGCTCCATTTCCAATATCAAGAACTCGTTTACCTTGTTTGTCAACTTTGCTCATAATATCTTGGTCAAGACCACCAACAGCCTGACCTTTGACAATTGCAATTACGCCACCACCATTATCAGACCAAATACCATCAACAAGTGTACCAAAATTATCAACCGTATAAGTTGAAATTTGTTTTGTTCTTCTCTTTTGTATCTTTAATAAGTTTTCAAGTCCTTTAACACCTGTTGAATGTGCTGCAGTAATTTTAATTGCAGAAGTAAATCTTTCAAATAATCTTGCATTTAATGGTATATTAAATGCACGGTCTCCTTTTTTCTGAAAGATATATTGTGTCCTCTCTGTTGCAAATCCTTTTGAGTTAATATCCTTTTCATCATTTTCATCATAACTTGGATCACCAAATTGATCTGCAGCAATCAAAGCTTCCGATTCATAGAACAAATGATCAAACAATGACCTTTGCCATTGAACCTTTTCAATAAGGTATTCAGTAAAGCTATTGAATGTTTTCACGGGTCAAATCCCCATTCAGCAAGTGAGTTACCATCCGTATATACATCTTTTGCTTTTACTTTTTTACTGATAATACGGAACTTGTTATTTAGATTGTCCTGTCCATGTTCCTTTGCATACTGGCGCACGATTGTTACCCAATCACCAGGATTGATGCTATCAATGTTTTCAACTTTAGCATTACTTTTCTTGACTTTTTCTTCTTCGTCACCTAACCATTCATAATATTTTTTTGAGCCAAGTTTTTGATATTCTTTTTGAAACTCAGGATGGACTTTGTTTCTTCTCATCCACATTGCTTGTGCTTTCTCAAGTGCGTCGAGTCTTTCCTCTTTTGTTTGATTGTGAGGTACTGCACGATAGATCGTTACCTGTCTGTTTGGCTTGTTACGATATCCATTCACAACCAATGCTGCATCTTTCTCTTCTTTTGTTCCAGCATATTCTGTCCAGCGGTCATAGTAGTCTTTAGGATATACTTCATTGTGTGTCATGTCATGAAGAGGTGCTCCTTCTTTTCCTGCTGATTGATGCTCACCTTTGTAGTCTTCTGAAATGTTTTTCTTACTGACATAAGCTACTGGAATCTCTTTCATTTTATTCAACCAAAAAGCAACCATTCGATGCCTGCCTTCCATTACAAATAGATGCTTATCATTCTTTTCAACGTAAATCGGAAGTGCTTCTTCACCTCTCTTTAGCTGATTCAAAATTTTATTTGTTCTTCTTTCATCTTTTGGAAATTCATCATAAGTGCCATGCATTTCCTTTATTTGTTTTTCAAATTTTGAAATGGGCTCTTTTTTCAATTCAACTTTTACATTGTCAGCAGAAGTTCCTAACCACTCACTCACATCCTTGAGGTCTTGTTGAGTAACACTTGAAGTATCTTCTTTGAGATTATTGTTTCGTTGCATGATGAATGAAGTATAGCCTGCTCTACCAGCAACTTTCATTGTATATTCTTTTGGTGTATACTTCTGCGCAATTTTTTTGTACAAACTTGTTCTTGACTTTTCTGCCGCAGAGAACTCTAGTTCTGGTGGCTTTTTCTTGGTCAAATATTCTTTACCTACATTCAAAACAGTTGAGATGATTTTTGCTGCTTCTGGTCCTTTTTCACCAGTGATACCAAATCTACCATCTGAATTCATGAATGTACCGATGTTCAATCTTCCATCAATATGAACATAGAATGTTTCATTATTTTTTGTTTGAAACTTTCGAACATAATCATCATCTGATGGATCTAATTTTTCAAGGTCATCATCGCTCAATTCTCGAGTCGGGTATGGATTGTCAAACAGTTCTGTGAGAAATTCGTTATAAGTTTTCATTGTGGCTTCACCTTGACATTCCAACGAATAAGGCCCGAATTCCTTTTCTCTTCTGTCGATTCATATTGAGGATATTTCTTACAAAATGTTGAAATCATTCGACGATACAGTTTTACTCGACTTGGCTCTGAAGATACTGATTCAACAAAGAAATGATCGGGCT
>Ga0222717_10000253_pt1 | contig 46626 bp, 67 predicted proteins | sample C33_18DmetaG_FD_165053 | JGI IMG/M metagenome (GOLD analysis project Ga0222717, IMG submission 165053) | Estuarine water microbial communities from San Francisco Bay, California, United States - C33_18D | ecosystem: Environmental > Aquatic > Marine > Unclassified | place: USA: California... | reverse complement strand
CGCCCTAAAGGTAGCAAGAACAAAGTTCAAAAAAACAAATCAACATCTTCAGTTAAACGTGGTCGTGGTCGTCCTAAAGGTGCTAAAAACAAGGTTGTAGAGCAAGTGGTAGAAACTTATGAGTTGCCATTTCCAAATCCTATTCACGAATCTCAGAGAATTGAGAATATTCGTTATATGACATCATTTTATCAACATCCAGATGGAAAACCCAAGAATATGGTGAATAGGCCTAAAAAGAGGGGCAGAAAACCATCTGTTGATCTTATGGATGACGAAAAACTCATCAAAGGTGATTTAGATACTGATCACTTGGTATACACCGAAAAGGATATGCAAGAAGAACTTCATCGTATGGATGGATTTGTGGATATGTCTAAAAATCGCTCACGATATTCTGATTCTTTTTAATGTTATCTAATATTTATTATTGTATGATATTAATATAATGGCAGATGATGATAACAAAGAAAATGGTTACGACAAAATACGAGATCAAATTTTAGAATTATGTAAACTTGCACAAGGTAATATTACCACAATTCATTGGTGCAAGGGGCAAATCAAAAAACGATTAAAAGTATTAGATAGATTAGTAGAACGATTGTCTTTATTGAATAAAGCAGATGACGGTGATTCTGAAGCAGAAGAAATCGCAGAAAGATTAACTGTTTTAATTAAACGTCAAACGAATGCTTGTAAAGAACTCGGTGAGAAAATAAAAACCGAAATAGAAAGTCTTGAATCAATTCGCATTGCATCAAAGTCGTATGGTATTGACATTAAAACTCGTTTGCTTGAAATAGATAATAAATTAGAATCTTCTGATATTGATGAGTTTTTCTCGGATGACGATAAGTCGGCGTAAAAAAGGATGACTCCATCCCCCAATTTACTCCGTACCAACAAGATGAAGTCACCCTAAAAAGTGTAACCATTAAATTATATAGATATATATAACTTGGTTAATTTTTTTATTTTGTTTTTTAGTATTTATAATCAAGGAAATGAAGAGAACAGCATACAATTGGCAATACGGAGATTGCTTATATAGAATAGAAGAGTGGAGAGACGCACCAATGGGTGTTTGTTCGTTTACTGTGTATATGCTTAGTTCAAAAAACGGAACGGGTCCTGGGTGTTTTGTTGGTTATTTTAACACAAAAGCAGAAGCAGAAGATGCAATTAAAAAAAGTACAACAAAAACCTTGAAAATTAATATGAATGGTGGTATGATTCTTCCATGACTAGGAAAACTAGAAAAAAATTAAATTACTCATTTTTTTGGATAAATCTTATTATTGCTTTTATATTTGCATATCAAGGAAGTTTTTTTAGTATTTTCAGTTTATCCGTCTCTTTCTATTGTTGGAGTGCTTACAAATATCAGGATATTTTAGATTCTAAATTAAATAATATTGACGATAAAAAGTAATTCGTTTATTTTATATAAATGAATAATCGTCAAGTAAGCATCAGCATACGGTACGGAAGTACAATTTATAAGAAAAATTTTTTGGAACAGGATGCGTGTAGTTTCATAAATTTTCTTGAAGAGCACAAATTGTGGTATGAAATAAACGAAGCAATCGGTGGGGAAGAACCGACTTTACTTGATGATGAAGTTAAGGAAGGACGATAAAAAATGAGCAACAAAAAATATTATGATTACGCAGAAATACATGATTTTTGCGAAAAGTTGGCAACTAGATTAAAAGGAGTTAATTTTGATTCGGTTGTAGGAGTAAGTCGGGGTGGACTAATACCAGCAACAATTATTGCAGAGCATATGAATGTGCGTGAATTAAGAACGGTGGGTGTTCGTTCATATCAGTTGAATGGAATTGGTGGGAAACGAAGCAGTGAAGTATTGTATCAAAGTTGTTCTCCGTATTTGCATGGAAATGTATTGCTAATTGATGACATCGCAGACACAGGAGAAACTTTCAACTTTTTGTTAAAGCATTTCAAACGAAACAACAATATCAATACCATTACAACTTGTAGTGTGTTTGTCCGTCGAAGTTCCAGTTATGTACCCGATTGTTATTACAAGGATATAATCGGTAAAGAGTGGATTGTATTTCCTTGGGAGCCGAAATCTCCTATTATTTAGATTCCAGCAAAAAAAAGTTGTTGATATTCATCAACAACTTTTTTTCACTTTCATCATGTTTGGTGTTGACTTTTTATAATTTTTTTGGTAGTCTTACTAAAGAATGAGAGATAAAAAAGATAGAATTCTTATTGATGGTGGGATTTCTTGGCAAACAGATAAATTGTTGGAACGATATCCAATTCAGAATTTAACAGAATGGGAAGTTGATAAAACAAGCAATCGTTATCCAATGATTGTTTCCAAAATTGAAAAACCAAAATATGATCCGTGGAATCGTCCTACTTTACCTTGGAATTTCAATCAAGGTGACGGCAACAAATATAATTGGATTCGTGGTGCAATGGATATTAAGAATTATACCCATTTTCGTTACACGACAATCAATCAAACTGCAATTAAATTATGGCAAGTAAAGTAATAGAAATTAATCCGAACGTTCATTGGTATTCACTTCAAGAGTTAACGTTTAGATTTCCGATTGTTAATAAACGGTGGCAACGCAATGGAGATTTATTTGAATATTTTTATGAGTTGGATGAACACATTGAAACTGATCCGTGGGGACGAAAACTAATTTCGTGGAATCGCATTGGACAAACTGAAATTAATGATTGGGTAAATACAACTACCAACGGAACATATTATCGGTTAACATCGGTTATGCGAAAAACGGTTGCATTGTGGATGTATCCTTCACTCAATCATCCTTTATTTAAATGAGTATTGAAAAAATATTACAAATAGATTTGCTGGTTCCTGGCAATGCAGACGAAATATCAATTAAATATCCAATAATCAATAAACAATGGATTGCACATGGTAATGATTATTATGTGTATGTGAGAACCAATGGATCAACTCGTAACGATATTCCTAAATTTGATGATGTTATTGGTGATCCTTGGAATCGCAGTTTCAAAGATTGGAAATACGCATATGCAAAACAGGGTGAACAATTTTATGAACCACATAGTTGGACATCTTATAGAAATGACGGAAAATTGAATCCAAATCAATTTTATCGGTATGTAACCGTAGAAGGAAAATTTGTGAAACTGCATATGATTATCGAAAGATGATTGAACCCATTACAATTCGTGGTAATATCCGTATGACTAATTATGGTCAATTGATATACAACAAAAATCAAGAGCATTTTTATACTTGGCACGAAGAACTTGATTATATTATCAAAGAGTATCCTATTACGAATCCTATATACGAGTATTCTCCACACGATATGCGTTTTAATGTATCAACAAAAACAAATATTAGTGCGTTAACGGAACGGCAAAAAAAGTTTCTCGACTTTGATCCTTGGAATCGTCCACTTCGTAAATGGACGGCAACTGAAACTGCGTATCCTGATACAAACTTTGCAAGAAAATACGGAACGGGACCATACGAATGGTTAGATATTTATGACGGAGTTGATTTTCGTTGGACAACAATAGAAAACAAAGGAATAAGATTTCACAGATATCTATGAAAACAAACAACGATTTTATTGAAATAAAGAAATGGCAATTTTATGATGTTTATCCAAAGATTGTAGGTGATGATGCGTTTCCTATTACCAACACAGAAGAATGGGAACGATGGGTTGAACCTGTAATATATCGTAGTCATTTAATTGCGATTGTACCCGAACCAAAACTTGATCCGTGGGGACGGCAAATGCTTCCTTATATAACTGAACACGATAAAACTCCTAAAATGTGGGGACGCAATACTTGGCCACATCCACCACTTAAAGATATGGATTCTGAAACTTGCATGACGGTTACTTCAGTAAATGGATTTGCAGTAAGACTGTATCGTAGAAAAGCAGATTGGGAAGATCCTTGGCATCGCAAAGAATGCAGAGAATTGGGAATAACTTTAACTGAATATTATGAACGTAAACGTAATCAGTCATAATATTTATTATAATCATGGAGAAGATGTGGGACGCAAAAAAACTTATTGAAAAATATCCTATCAAAAATATTTGGGAATGGGAATTTACTGGTGCAGTTATTACTTCTAAAAAACATTTGTTTGAAATTAAAGATGATCCGTGGAATCGTGATTTTAAAAAAGCAAAAGATACTTTTACGGTTGACGAAATGGGATTGTTGGTATATGGTTTTACTAAAGTAGAAAATAAACAAATAAGATTATGGAGTTGTGTATAATGCAAGAGTGGAATAAAAAAAAGTTGTTGGAAAACTATCCAATTAGAAATGATCAATTTCATCAAAATTATGTTATTGGTTATGGAGATGCTTATTGGTATCCTGGTATGCCAACACAAATCGTAACATTTGATGAAACAGGAAAATACGATCCTTGGAACCGGGAATGGGAAGATGGAACTGCATGGCAAAGTTATGATGCTTACAAAGATGTTTTATTTCGTTGGGTAACTGTCGATGGAAAACGTGCGGCGGTTTATTGCGTAGTTCGTTCGTAGTGTGAACGGATATTTTCAAAGTATGCCGGTTAAAGTATCACATTCAGATGAATTTTGGAATGCTTCTGATTTAATAAAGAAATATCCAATTAAAGATAACAGTTGGAAATACAACAAAAAGTTAAACAAAATAATTTTACCAAACGAAGCATCTTCTAAATATGATTTTGATCCGTGGGGTAGATTGATAATTGCATGGGAATACACGGATATAGATGATCGTGTATTAACAGGTGGTTGGGCATGGATGCTTGATGATGAAAGTAATTCGGTATTTGAAATTCGTTTTTCAACTGTAGCAGGAAAAGCAATTAAATTATATAAAGCAACTGATGATTTGTACTGAAACTCCAAAAGAAATAATAATGGAGCAATTTTCAATGGATGAGCATTGGGGAATCGTTGAGTTGATGCAAAGATATCCAATTCAGAATCATGAACATTGGGCATATGTATGCGATCCAATGGACATTGATGGTGATCCCGATGTAACAAAAAAAATAACTTGTATATCAGAAACAGATTATGATCCTTGGTTTCGTAAAATGATTCCGTGGAAATGGAGGAATTTTCAAGAAGAACGTGAATGGGATTTACCAACACCTCATGCTTTTTTGAATGGAAAAAAGAAATACCCACTTGCCGAAAGATACACTTCAGTTGATGGAAAGCATATACGATTGTATAAACGGATATACGATTATTGATTTGACAATAATAATGTATAAATTTATTATATACTTTAATGGATTATGTTACACTTTCAAGTACACCAAGTTATTGGTGTGAAATAACATTGTTAAGTAAATTTCCTCCTACTAATTTTAATGGATGGAGATGGGGAGTAAATGGTCGTGATGCTTCTGACCGAGATGCAGGTCGTTATATAATTGCAACACATTCAAATCCGATAATTGATCCGTGGAGACGTCCTATGATTCCGTGGAAATTTGAAGATATGTTTTTTGAATGGCAACAAGATGATTTTGACGAAAATTATGATATGCGAATTACATCGGTGGGTGGTAAATTAATCAGACTTTACAGAAAGTCAGAACATTGAAAAGCATAAACATAAATTTTTATTCAGGTAAGCAATGGGCAGAACCTCGTTTGATGAAACAATATCCTGCTACAAATTATGCTTGGCATATTGGTAGGCACGAAGATATAGCATACGAACGTTATCTTGTGCTTGATGAAAGTAATTTGCACGAATCAAAAGATCCTTGGGATCGTGTTATGCTTCCGTGGAGAAAAAATGAAAACGATAAAACAACTTTCAAGTGGTCAGATACCGAACCGGTTTATGATTTACCTGAAAATCTAAAATACCAATTTCGTTGGACAACTGTTGCAGGAAAACGAATAAAACTTTGGAGAAAAAAACCATGAGTTCAGCAACGATGGTAACAAACGATTTTTATTCGTTAACAGAGTTGAAGCAACTTGTGGTAGATTATCCTGTGAAAGTTTTTGGTTGGGTAGTAAATCAAAACAAAAAACATAGTTATTTGTATTATGAACCTGCATTTGGATTAAATGATCCATTGTTGACTTTGCGTGATCCTTGGAATCGTAGCATTCGTCCGTGGTTGTATTACAATGATGATAATCCCACAATTTGGCAAAATCGTAAAACAAAGCATCCAAGTCGGAATGCAATGTTTCATCCCCACGCACCAAAAAAAGCAAGTCATTATGCTTATACAAGTATTAACAATAAATGGATGATATTATATGTTTGATATAAACGAAATACAAAACAACGCAAAACAAACAGAAAAAACTTTGAATGCAATTACCAAAAAAGTTGCATCATTGAATACAGAGTTTAATGAAATTGTTTCGGAATACGAATCACACAACTCAGAGTATTATGAAAAGCATCCGGATAAACTTGATGAACTAAATGAAACTTTAAGACAACGATTATCAGTTTATAGTTTGATGCAAGAACTTGCAGAAGATTTATCTAATAAAACTGCAAATGATCTTGAAAGCATTATGTACGAATTTCAAAATGGAAATTATTATAATCACGATTGAGTTGACAATCGTTATATAATCTGATTAAATAAAATTATTATGGCAAAACAAAATCTAACAAAAAATATTCATTCTGCGTTGGTCAAAAAAGCAGAAGCAGAAGTTGATATAGCAAAAGCAAACCTTGCGGTTTATTCAGGTGACAACCTGGTTGGAATCGGAGAACACCAAATTCTTGCGGAAACGATTCTTGATGAATACAAAAAATTAGATGATGCTTTATCTTTGCTTGAAACTTTGAAGAATCATCCAATTGATTGATTTTCAAATTTAGCAATTAGTCCGTTTGCTCCGTATATTACATACGGCATCGCATTTGTTGTATGGGCAATTCCATAATGATGCTTTGCATCTATTCCGATAAAACCGTACGAATGCTTGCGTGATTTTGCTTCTTTGAAAGTTTTTGTAAAAGCATCTGCTAAACTCATTCCGTCACGAATACGAGTTTCTGTTTTACTAGCAACTGCATCGTTATTGATTTGTTCACCTTTTCCTGTAACTGTAATGGCTGCATAACGACTTGCAAAATTTCCTGATACAGTTCCACTATCACTTACTCTACCAGGATATTCATTTCCAACTCCACCTGTTGATGAACCACTTGCAAGTTTTCCTTTTGCATCTATAATTACACAACCAACAGTATCACATTCAAATCCAACAGACGTAGGAAAATCATTTTGCTCCATTTTGTTTAACCAACGTTTGCTTCTATTTTCAGTAAGATTGCTTGATATAGGAAGTTTCATTTCACGAGCAAGAAGTTCAGCACCAGGAGATGTTAATATTTTTGCTCTGCGATTTTGAAGTTTCTCAGCAAGTTTACTTGGATTGCTTAAATACGGAACGGAAATAACTCCACTTAAATTTTGTTTGTGTCCATCCATAATACTTGAAGTTAAACGAGGAAGTCCATCACTTTGCAAAGCACTTCCGATACCTGCGTTAAATTTTTCATCGTTTTCAAGCATTTGTAAACATTTTACAACAGTTTTAATAGCAGTTGCTCCATTAAGTAAATCTTGCATACAAACATCTGCCATATTTGAAATAGAAGCAAGTGCTTCGTTTAATGCTTCTCCCTTTGGATCAATCGGACTTGCTCCTCCGTGGATTATTATTATTGGTAATTTTTCTTGACCGAACAAAGTATTCATAGTATTCTAAAAATAAGTATCAGAACACTATATATTAAGATATGGATTTTATTACACAATCAAGAAGAGACTTTTTGAGTGTAGGTGCAGTTGGAGGACTTTCTCTTCCGTTTCTACTTCAAAATGAAGCATTTTCCGCACAAAAATTTTACGAAAGCAAAGAAGGTGTTGCCAAAAATGTAATTCATGTTTATTTGCCAGGTGGAATGGCTGCTCAAGAATCTTGGGACCCAAAACCTTATTCTCCGTTAGAATATCGTGGACCATTTACTGCTATTAATACTTCAGTACCTGGATTACAATATTCAAGTATAATGAAGAACATGGCAAAAGTAGCAAATAAGATAACTACGATTCATAGTATGACTCACGGAGAGGCCGCACACGAACGAGGAACTCATAATATGTTCACAGGATACAAACCAAGTCCTGCGTTATCATATCCAAGTTTCGGAGCAGTTGTATCGCACGAACTTGGTAATCGTAATAATCTTCCTGCGTATGTAACAATTCCACAATCACCAAATGAATATGCAGGTACCGGATATCTTAGTAGCAAATATGGAAGTTTCGGACTCGGAGATGATCCTGCAAATGCCAATTTCAAAGTTCGTGATTTGCGTTTACCTGACGGAATTTCTGCGGAACGTTTTGCAAAAAGAAGAAGTTTGTTAGAAACAATAGAAAACAATTTCAATGAAGTTCAAAAGTCTGATAAACTTAAAGCAATGAGTACCTTTTACAATGATGCGTATACAATGATTGCATCTCCAAAAGCACAAGAAGCATTTGATGTTCGTAAAGAACCAATTAAACTTCAAGAAGAATACGGACAAAATCAAGCAGGTATGCGTATGCTTTTAGCAAGACGATTAGTAGAAGCAGGTGTTCGTTTGGTTACTTTGACATACGGAAGTTGGGATATGCACCAAAACATTGAAACTGCATTTGCAACTCGCAACGGACCAGAACTTGATCAAGCATTAGCAAGATTACTTACAGATTTAGATGAACGAGGAATGCTTGATGAAACTTTAGTTATGGTAACAAGTGAATTCGGAAGAACTCCTAAAATAAACAAAGACAATGGTCGGGACCATCATCCAAGAGTTTTCAGTGCATTGCTTGCAGGTGGTGGAATCAAAAAAGGTTATGTTTACGGAAAATCGGATTCGTTTTCAACTGCCGTTGAAGAAAATCCAATGAGTGTACCTGACTTCGCAACTACGGTGTATAATCAAATCGGAATAACTGCTGATAAAGAATTAATGGCACCTGGTGAACGTCCAATTGAAATTGTAGAACAAGGTAAAATAATTACAGATATTATATCTTAACCTTTTGGATCAATCGGACTTGCTCCTCTGTGGATTATCATCAAAGGTCCATTTTGTATTTTATCACAAAGTATATTCATTGCTTTGTAATAAATATTATGCAATTAAATCAAGAATCGTTCCAACGAATCGTAAACAATGTAGATTTTGTGTTTGTGTGATTTGTATGAGGAACATTTGGATGCCAATAAACAAAATCACCTGGGTTATTCATTCTACGCATAGAATCTGCAAAATTAATAGAAAAACTACCATCAGTAAGAACACACATACTTTTCCAAGATTTGTTCTGAATATCTTCATCTTCTTTAGCACCTCTTATATAAGGAACTTCGTGACGAACTGACCACTTAAATTCCAAATCATCTGAGTAAAAATGAGGATGTTCTTCTTTATCTACAAAAGGACCAATTACCCAATTGTTGTAAAACTTGGTGTAATTAGAAACATGACCATATCGTTTTCCTTCGTAACTACTTTTCCATCGCAAAACAATTGCGGTGCAATCTCGTGTTATTTTGAATTTAGGCCATCTTACTGAATCGTGTACTGCATAATCTCCGTATTCGTGTAATAATACAGATTCTGAATTGTATTTCACAAACATTTCACCTTTAATTAAAAATACTGCTTCACACCAATCATAATCACGTCCTTCGTGTGTTTGATTGCGAGTTTCACCTGCTTTCCATTCACACCAACGAAGATGCACATTTTCCGTGTGCGTTTTGCACATACTATTTTTAAACGGACCCAAAACCCACCCATCATCATCTGCAATAGAAGATATGTTGCCAATCTGAATATCTGTTAATTCCATTGTACCCTTATTTTAATATATTAAACAAATCGTGTCAATCAGGATAAGTATATTTTTATACCCGTTTTGAATGGATAAAATTAAAATTATTATTATTTATAATAAGTCGTCACTAAAATCTTGAAAATCTACAAAAATGCAATTATTTTACTTTCAAATAAAACTAATGAATCCTAGAATAATATTAAATTAAATTATACTTATAATAAAATGAATCTACATCATCTATAACTATATATTCATCAAAATCTATCATCACATCGGAGTTTAAATCAAATGACAACAGATAATAATTTACCTGAAAATTCACCAGAGAATACCGAAGGAGATTCTCAAATGGCATCAGACCCATTTGGCGATCCACCTGTACACGAAACACCCACTTCTGAGTTTCAAGGAGCACAGGGTGATAATACAGATGTAGAAAATGATCTAGGGGCATCTGAAAACGATCCCACTCAATATCAAAATAATTCAGATATCAATGATTATGATCCCACGACATCCGAAACTGCTGACTCAGACGATTCAGATTTCGGTGATGATGACTTTGAAGGAGCAGTAGGTGATTTAGCAACACCAACATCTGAGTTACAAGGTGCTTCAGATGATTCTGGTGAAGAATTAGATTTTATGGGTACATTTGATCCAATGCCAACGCATGATGATGAAGAAGAAATAGAATCTGCTCCTGGTTTTGAAGATACCGATGATACTGATAACTCTGACGATGCAGACGATATAGATGATTCAACTTTCGGTGATGATGATGACTTTGAAGGAGCAGTAGGTGATTTAGCAACACCAACATCTGAGTTACAAGGTGCTTCAGATGATTCTGGTGAAGAATTAGATTTTATGGGTACATTTGATCCAATGCCAACGCATGATGATGAAGAAGAAATAGAATCTGCTCCTGGTTTTGAAGATACCGATGATACCGATGATACTGATAACTCTGACGATGTAGACGATATAGACGATTCAGATTTCGGTGATGATGACTTTGAAGGAGCAGTAGGTGATGATGATGCCGACTTTGCCTCTGATGATTCAGATGAAAATTTGGATTTTATGGGTGAGTTTGATCCGATGCCAACTCACGATGAAGAAGAACAACTGGATTCAGCACCAGGTTTTGAAGATGCTGACGATTTAAACAACGATGAATTTATGGGTGGAATTGATGATTCAACTCAAAATGAGAATAATATAGATGAAATACCGGGATTTGAAGAAGATGAAGATTCATCCGATTCTGAATTTGAAGGAGGAATAAATATGGAAGATTATGATGATAATGAAGACTTTGTGGACGAAAACGATCCAATAAATGAAATTAATAACGACATGGGTGATGACATTGATTCCATAGACATGGTGGGAGATGATGTTTCTGATGACTCACTTGACGAACCTATTGAAATGGTTGACGGAGATTATATCGATGAAGTTGATGATTTTGTAGAAGCAGAGGGTGATGGTGAAGATATTGCTGAAGACGATGGCATTGACATGGTTGAAGGTGATGACTTGCTTGATGACGAAGTAATTGAAGACGATGGAATTGACATGGTTGAAGGTGATGACTTGCTTGATGACGAAGTTTCCGAAGATGATGACATTGACATGGTTGAAGGTGATGACTTGCTTGATGACGAAGTAATTGAAGACGATGGCATTGACATGGTTGAAGGTGATGACTTGCTTGATGACGAAGTTTCCGAAGATGATGGAATTGACATGGTTGAAGGTGATGACTTGCTTGATGACGAAGTTTCCGAAGATGATGACATTGACATGGTTGAAGGTGATGACTTGCTTGATGACGAAGTAGTTGAAGACGATGGAATTGACATGGTTGAAGGTGACGATTTGCTTGATGACGAAGTAGTTGAAGACGATGGAATTGACATGGTTGAAGGTGACGATTTGCTTGATGACGAAGTAATTGAAGATGATGGAATTGACATGGTTGAAGGTGACGATTTGCTTGATGACGAAGTAATTGAAGATGATGGAATTGACATGGTTGAAGGTGATGACGATTTACTTGACGATGAAGTTTCCGAGGATGATGAATCATTTGAAGGTGGTCTTGACGAAACTGACGAAGGTTTTGATGATCCCGAACAAGCAGATAGTATTGATGAAGAAGATTCTATTGACATGGTAGGTGGTGAAGACGGTCTTGGTGATGATGAATTTGATGAACCATCATTGGATGGTGGTGTATCAGACAGTGATGACGAAGATGGTATCGGATTTGCTGGTGACGAATCTGACGATTCTACTGATGATTTTGATTTCGGTGCTTCACAAGATGATGTTTCAGAAGAAGATGCAATGGATCAAATGGATGCAATGCAGGGTGAAGAATCAGATGATGAAGAAATTGTAGTATGTCCACAAGATGTAAAAGAGTGTTCAGATGGATCATTTGTTTCACGTGATCCTTTTAATAATTGTGAGTTTGGTCTTTGTGCTGACGAATTTGCCGGTGCATCTGATGGTGGAGATGATCAATTTGAAGGTGGTCTTGACGAAAATGATGATACAATAGATGATCAATTTGAAGGTGGTCTTGACGAAAATGATGATGGAGAATTTGAAGGTGGTCTTGACGAAAACGACGATCTTGACGATAACTCAGATTCAGAGGATTATGATCCAGAAGACCCAATCAATGTTGGAAAAGGTGATAATGAAAATGTTGCCGAACCCACCGATGATCAAAGTATTGAGGGTGCGTTCGGTGACGAGGGAATCACACCTACATCTGAATTTTTAGGTGCTCAAGGTGAAGATGGTGAAGATGGTGAAGATGGTGGAGTGGGAGATATTCTTCCTGATGATTTAACCGTGGATGATTCGGATGATTCTGATGATTCTGATGATTTTCAAGGAGCAGAAGGTGACGATTTAACAACACCCACATCAGAATTTCAAGGATCGCAAGGTGAAGACGAATCAGATGATGATTTTGATGCAGCTGCGGGTGACTTACTTGGAGGTGCTAATACTGATGCTGATGATGAACCTGCAAATATGTTTGATGAAGATGGAGAAGAAATTCAAGGTGGTCTTGATGAAACTGACGAATCAACTGACGAAGACGATGTAGACGACTTCTCTGGACCCGGTGAGGGATCGGAAAGTGGCAACGAAGACACAGAAGATGAATCAGACGATGGTGGATTCGAAGGTGGACTTGATGAAAATGAAGAAGAATCTGAACAAGAAAGTGACGGACCAATGGATATGGTTATTGATGTTCCTGGATACGAAACTGAATCAGATGATGATTCTGATGGATTTGAAGGTGCATTGGGCGATGATACAGGTTTAGATGATTCGTTTGCCGGTGCGTCAAGTGACGATGATGATGTAATTGATGATGAGGCTTTAACTGACGATGTTATTGATGCGTTCGCACCTGGTGATATGCCAAATGATGGAATAAATTTTGATCTTGGTGTAAACGTAGGAGGTGTGGGAGCAGACTCTGATGACGATGGATTCTCCGGAGCAGCCGGTGATGTGGAAGCAACACCAACATCTGAACTTGAAGGTTTGCTTGACGATGGTGCAAGTGGAGGTGATAGTACATTTTCTGGAGCAATCAGTGATGATATAGAGGAAACAACTGATGATGATTATGATGCAAGTGTATTTGGTGATGATATTAATGAAGTAATTGATACTGATATTACGTATTCAACTCCATCTTCTATATTTTCTGGTTCTTCTGATGAAGATTTTACAACTCCTACATCAGAATTCAGTGGTGCTGAAGGTGAAGATGGTGAAGATGATCCATTTGCTGAAGATGACGCAGATATGAGTGACATCGAAGACGCAACTCCAACTTCCGAATTCAGTGGTGCTGAAGGTGAAGATGGTGAAGATGATGAATATAATGCAGATGATAATATGTTACCTCCGATGGATTGGTTAGATTCAACAAATTCAACAGATGCTACACCAACTTCAGATTTCAGTGGTGCAGAAGGAAACTTAGAAACACCTACATCAGAATTTAGTGGTGCTGAAGGAGAAGACGGAGAAAACGACATTGAAGATACAGATACTGATTTACCTCCAATGGATTGGATTGAGGGATCGGATCCAGATGAAGATTTAACAACTCCAACTTCTGAAGTTAGTGGTGCAGAGGAAGAAGCAACTCCAACTTCAGAAATAGAAGGTGGATTGTCAGAAGGTGACGAAGGTTATGTTGGAGATGAAGAAGACGATTTAGAAGGTGGATTAGATGAAACTGATGAAACTGATGATGTATATTGTCCCGAAGATGTTAAAGAATGTCCAGACGGAAGTGTTGTAGTTCGTGATCCAAACAATAATTGTGAATTCCCAGACTGTCCTCCATTCACACCATTGTCAGAAGATGACGAAGGTTATGTTGGAGATGAAGAAGACGATTTAGAAGGTGGATTAGATGAAACTGAACTTGGTGCAGATGATGTCGGAGACGATGGTTCTTTTGAAGAAAATGACGGAGATACTGGAGACATAATGTCAGGTGCACCTGAAGCAACACCAACATCAGAATTCAGTGGTGCAGAAGGAATGGAAACTCCAGAATCGGATGTAGATAATCTTGATGAGTTTGCACCAGAAGATGATGCATTATTAGATGATTCTGATGAATCTGATGATGACATTGGAATGGTTGGAGACGAAGACGGAACATACTAATTATTTAAAATAATGTTGATTTATTCTTGAAAATAGTTTAAATTAGCATCATTTGAAAACCAAATCAAATATCCTCCGTGACATGATCACGGAATTAAGAGAGAGACATCGTTTGATGTCTCTCTCGTTGCTCGAAGAAATAAAAGTATTTGGAAAAGACTTTTATGGTAAACGATTTGTTTTCAAAAATCCTAGAGTAAAAAACAGAACATATAAAATACTCGGACTGGAATACAAAAATTTTAGTTTGTTGCCGGTAAACTCACGAAAAAGAAAATCCACAGGTTTCATCGGAATTAAAAATAATGCTTCGTTTTTTGGTTATGCCTTGTTTGATATACAACTTGATTTTGTAAAAATGCAACATGATGGATACGATTCAGAGTTACTTAAAATTGAAAAAAAGATACACACAAAATTTTCCAACAAAACACGTTCAATGGTATTGGGTTGTGAAATAGATATGGTTGCGGAAAATATACTAGATGCAGATGCCGACTTCTTTTTGGCATCAAGTGGATATAATGTCAAAGACCTAAAAACATCTTCTTCATTACATCAAGGGAAAATAAAAGGATTGCGATACAATCCGTGCTTAAATGAAATTGATGTTACAATAGAATCAAAATACCAAGGTACGCAATATATACGTAATTGTAATCATATTTTAAACATTTGGAGTTAACATGAAAGCAGTATTTGGAATGCACAAAGGTGAATTTGGTGAAGTTGAGTTTTCTACTTTAGTTGAAAATCAGTTGTATCGTGTTAGCATTAAATGCGGTGATGAAAGATGGGTAAATCCAAAACTCAGCAAATGGAAAGGTCATTTGATATTATGGGTTCGTCAAAAAAATGATGATGGATATTTTCCACGCAAAGGATGGGGATTTAATTTGTTGTTTCAACCTGAAACTGAAGCAGAAAAGAAAATGCTTTATGAATATCAATGGACATATTCTCCTGCTCCTAATGTTATATCATATTTGATTACCCCCGACTGGCCAAACAAAGTAGAACCAGATGATACTTGGGAGAAACTTCGTGATAATAAATTATACACAAACACAATATCAGAATATCAAGAAGATTTAAAAAGCAAGATGCAGGAAAAAGCAAAAGAAGCACAAAAGCAACGAGAATCTTTGCAACAATTTGTGCCTGAACAAGTTGATGAAATTATACCTGAAGAAAATTACGATGCTTTGTTTGATGGTGAGGATTTACCTACACACGAAGAGTTGCAAAGTGAGTTTAATTTAGACGAATAATTATATTTATATTGTGTGGGAGATGTTAATTTATTTGTAATTCCTGGTAATGCCAGAACATTCATGGATTGTTTTGAATCGTGTTGTGAACATTTGATTTCAAAGTTGTTTCCACCGAATGATAAAACTTATGTTTTATTTTATTTAAAGTTACAAGATGCTCCCGAGAAAGATAAAAAGCATTTTAATTTTTGTGCGACCGCATTAAAATATGAAGATGTTGTAAATAAAATCAATACAATGTCAAAGATGTATAACTTTGAAATCATTAATAATATTATTAAACAAGATGAAACAAACAACGAAGAATTATTGAATTCAGTTCAACACAAAGAATGCTACGTTGGTTTTTTAGCAAAAGGTGATAATTTAGCAAGATGTCTTCACTTTTATTTTAATTTAAAACGGTGCGGAGAGATTATATCAGAAATTGAAAACAAAAATAATTTTCAGTTTAAAAATATAGTTTATGTACGTCCTGATTTAAGATTCTCTGAATCTGCTAAACATATTGTTAATTATTCGTCTACAAAAATTACAATAGATGATCAAATAGGAAAAGCAAAAAGTTGGGGATGTGATTTTATGGCAATTATACCAAGAATTCACAAAACTACATTTTTTGAAGAACGATTAAAATTCATACAAACAAACTCAGAAAAGCATTTTCATAATTCTGAACGAATTTACATGAGCACAATTGATTTTGAGTGCAAGCACTTGGGAAAGTTTGAGATTGTTCGTCCGGATAATATAAATCTTGACTAAAACTTTGGTGTTTGCAATGATTGATTTGTGATAAGTCATTCAAAAAAATTTATTTTAATATCTCCACCTAAAACTGGATCGGTTACATTAAGTCATTTTTTTATTAAGTACGCAGATTATTCAGAGATTATTCAACAAGAAGAAAACAACTTTGAATATCTTGATATAGGAGTTCGTGATCCTGATTGCAAGTATCAGCAATCTAAACACAATAAACTTTCAGCATATAAAGATGTTGTTGATTTGAATGATTACTATAAAATAGGTTGCATTCGCAATCCATATGATCGTATGATTTCTTTTTGGAAATGGTCTTGTAAAGTAAGTTGGAAAAACAAAATCCTTTATGCATGGAGTTTTCCTCGTTGGTTAAGAATTCTTAAAAAATCTCCGTGGGCAAGACAAACATATTGCGATTATTTTTTTGTGAATAATAGCATGAAGATGAACGACTTTATTCGCATTGAGCATATAAACGAAGATTTAAAACGAATATGTGCAAAATTAGATGTTCCGTATAAAGAACCCACAATAACGAATAACACAAAAAGAAAACCTGGTAAAAATTATCTTAACAAAAAATCAATCAAACTAATAAATGAAATATTTTTGGAAGATTTTGAACAATTTAATTATGAACAAATAAGTGTTGACTAACATTGTGATTTTTGAAATAATAAAATCTATGAATATTAATTTAGACGATAAACTTGTAGCAGAACTTGACTCCATTTTTGAAAACAAACGCACCAATCAAGTAGAGTGGGATGTTTGTATTGAAGATATTGTAGAAGAATTTATTGCCAGACAAAATGGAACATGGCAAGATGATTTAGATTACGAAGAACAAGAAGAAGAAGATGATGTTCATTTTGATTTGCGTGGTATTGGTATGAACAATGGTAAAAACGGAGTTCATAATTCTGGAGACAATTTAACCAAACCACCATTCAAAAAAGACAATTTACAAAATCGGTTAAACGACAAGTAGATGGTGGAGTCGTGTCATTCGTGGCATCCCTTAAGTGGTCATTTCGGTGACCACTTTTTTTTTGGTTTATTTTCAAATGTTAATAACTTTTTGTTGCGTTTGCTCTAAAAATGATTCATAGTATTTAAATCATGTATATCAATCATTCATTGAAGAAGTCGAGTGGTTACTAACCTAGTCGGTTTACCGGCATCGTCCCGCAAACGAAGATAACATGAGACCTCCTCTTTTCCCCGAGAGGAGGTCATTTTTTTTATAAAATATGCTTGACTTTTTATAATAAATGTGGTAGTATACTTGTATTGAGAGTGAGAAAAGAGAAACTTAAAAAAGAAAAAAATATGAATGAGAGTGAAATAGTAGAATATGTAGAAAACAACGCAAGGTATTACAATGATGATTCCTTTGAACCATATGCAGTTATGTATGAGGGTAAGTTTATTTGCGGAGAATCTCCACGGAATTTGGTGGAACAACTTATGAACATTGTAAACGGATAATAAAATGAATATCAAAGAAAACATATACGCAAACGAAAATTTAACCAAGTCACAAGAAGATGTTATTGACGTAATCAATTCACAGGGTTTGGAAACTTTCTTTCACACTTCAACCTACGGATCAGAAGTTACTCCGACTACTGAAGGTGGTTATGGTGGGTATGCTCATCAAATGGCAATTCGTGGTCTTGAAAAACGAGGAATAATTACTGCACAACATATGTGGAGAGGTGCAACTTGCAGATTAGTAGTGAACGCATAAAATCATTCAATGATGAAATGGTTGTAGTATCAGGAAGTGGATTAAATTTGACAATCAAAAAAACAAGACTATTATCAATGGGAACAAAATTATGAGCAATTACGTATTTAATGGAAAAGATAATTTGGATGATGATGCAACACATCCATTTGCGGGTATAACAGGAACTCTTATCAGCAAAGGAGCAATGACTCATGCAGGTTACGATGGATTGATTGCTATGAATACAACCTTTAAAGATTTAGCAAATTCAATGACCGAACAAAGTAGTGGTCAATATACTTTCACAGAACAAGAAGTGGAAGAATTATATTCACCTGAGAATTTTATTTTTGATAAAAGTCAACAAATGATTGTAGCAGGACGACCTGTTACAGAAGTTAATATCAAAGTTGAATTGTTACCTTTGTAATTAGATTTGACACAACGAGTTTCGTTGCTTATTATTATTTGAATATGGAAATTCAAAACAATGTATACTTACCACTTCCTCATGTTTATGAACGTGAAGGTAGACAAGAACGTGCTTGGGACATTTATAGTCGTTTGCTTCGTGATAGAATTATTTTTATCGGAACGCAAATTGATTCGTATGTAACCAATTCTATTATTGCTCAACTTTTGTTTTTGCAAATGGAAGACCCCAAGAAAGACGTTCATGTGTACATCAATTCACCAGGAGGAAGTGTTTCTGATGGAATGGCAATTTATGATACTTTGAAGTTTATGGAATGTGATGTTACCACTTACTGCATTGGAATGGCGGCAAGCATGGGAGCAGTATTACTTGCAAGTGGAACAAAAGGTAAACGATTCGCACTTCCAAATAGCAGGGTTATGATTCACCAACCAAGTGGTGGAGCACAAGGTCAAGCAAGTGACATCAGCATTTCAGCAAAAGAAATTCTTCGTTGGAGACAAATTCTTAATCAAGTTCTTGCTGATCGTAGTGGACAACCCATTGAAAAAATTGAAAAAGATACTGATCGTGATTACTATATGACTGCAATAGAAGCAAAAGAATATGGTTTGATTGACGAAGTTGTAGAAAGAAAGTCAGAGTCTGGAAAGTGACACTTAAATTAGAAGATGGTAATTTTTGTAATTCACCAAAAAATTTAAATATAACTGGAATCGTTCGTGGTGTGGGAAACCGCATTGAAATTGGAGATGTTGAAGTAGATAGTCAACTCAGTTTGGTAATTTTTGGAAACAACAATAATATCAAAATCGGAAATGTAATTGGTTTAAAAAAATCACACATCCGTCTTGGTGTTAGAGAAAGTACTCTTGCTAATAATTGCAATATCCAAATAGGAAACAATTTCTCATCTGAATCAGATTTTAGAATCTTGATGTATAATCATTCAAGTAATCTTACAATAGGTGATGATTGTATGATTTCAAATACGGTAACAATCAGACTCGGTGAAAGACCACATCTTATTTTTGACAAGGAAACCGGTGAATATTTAGATTTGGAAGGAAATGTAAATATCGGAAACAAAGTTTGGGTAGGTGAGGGTTGTTATATTACTAAAAAAGTATCTATTCCAGATGGAAGTATTGTTGGTGCAAATTCGGTGGTCACACGAAAATTTGATAAAAATAATGTTGTAATTGCTGGAAATCCTGCCAAGGTTGTTAAAGAAAGTGTTAAATGGGAACGCAATAAATCAAAATTATTGAATTATCCCAAGGACTCAAAATATAAAATTAGTTACGATAAATACGAAGAAAAGCATAAATATGAAGAAAAGTAAACTCAGCATACAAGAGCACATTCAAGTTTTACAAGAAACCATAGAATGGTATGAAGCACAACTTCAACCACAAGATTGTGGATGGATGCACACAACTATTAGTGGAATTCGTAATAGAATTAAAGACTTGCAACGGCAATTACCGCCGAGACCAAACATCCATTTGTAAAAATTAGTGCTTGACTTTTTATAATATCTATGGCATACTATAGGTATGATTGAGAGAGTTAAAACATGGATTAAATATCATATTCGTTGGCAAAGTGGTTTCGTTATTTCGTTTCCTTGTATGTGGGCATTCAACGAACTTTGGGAATGGCCTCTTTGGGCAAGTATCATAGGATTTCAGTTTATCGGTGCATTAGTGTACTATCCTATTGACAACAAAATATTTTCAACAAAAGACAAGATTTCCAAATTTGGTGCTTGACTTTTTATAATAATTTTGGTAGTATGTTTATATTGAGAATGAGAAAAGGAGAAAATAAAAAAATATGAGTTCAGTAAAAGATTTGCATAGTTCGTTTTGGATGGATGAAGATGAGTGGGATGATGATTTCCTTGTGGATAATTCCCACCAAGAACGTAAAGGTGGTTTGAATTATACTGAACTTATTAAGTTGTCAGCAAGACGTCGTGCGATTGCTAATTTCGTAAACATTTTGACTGGTCAAGATATTCCGGTTCGTTTCAGTTCACGTGGTAATGAAAATTATACTGATGGTAAAGTGGTAGTGATTTCAGCAGATGCCAAGAATGAAACATTTGATTCGGATGTTGGATTGGCACTACATGAAGCATCTCATATTCTTTTGAGTGAGTTTGATGTTATTCATCGTCTTATTGGTGATTCTAATTCTTATGACCAAAATAATCACTATCCTATTTTACGTGAAGGATTCACACCAAAAAATAATGCTGAAAAGAAGTTGGAAACATTTTTGAAAGACATTCTGAAAAACGAAGATATTAAAAAGCAACTCAACGATAAAGGACAAATTAAGTTTCAACGTCAAATGCTTTTGTTTGCAAAAGATATGTGGAATTGGGTGGAAGACCGTAGAATTGATAATTATGTTTTTACAAATGCTCCTGGATATCGTGAGTATTATATGTCTCTTTATGCAAAGTATTTTCGCACAAAAGAAATTGGAAAGACTTTAAAGAGTGATGAATATCGTGAAGAAAATATTGAAAGTTATTCTGTTCGTGTTATCAATCTTCTCAACGAAGATCGTGACTTAAATGCGTTGAATGGTCTTCGTGATATTGTTAAGGTTCTTGATCTTAATAATATAACACGTCTTAAAAGTTCATTTGATGCTTTATCAGTTGCGGTAGATATTACTGAAATCATTTTCAATAATATCAATTGGGATAATGAAATTGAGCAAACCAAAAACAATCCATCAACTTCAGATGCTTCTGATACAAGTTTTAACAATACCGACTATAATGATCCTCCTGAAAACAAGGAGAATGATAAGTCAGACAATTCTGACGACAACAAAGAAGATAAAGGAAATTCTTCGGAAAATTCTGATGATGAAAATAATCAACAACAATCATCGTCTGCTTCTTCACCTTCAGGTAATAATTCTGATGATTCAGAAAATTCAAATGATTCTGATTCTGATGAAAAAGATGCTAATGATAACAAAAACAAGTTGAGCAAGACATTAAAGAAACGAGTTGAAAATCAACTTAAAAAGCAAAAGGATTTTATGGAAGGTAATCTCAAGAAAAAGAGTGCTTCCAAAAAAGATCAAGAAGCAATGAAGGCCGCAGAACAAAGTGGTTCTGAAATTGTTCAAGTTGGAACTGATGTACATGATGGTAATTACTATAAAGCACGTTCTATTGATTGCATCATCGTTAAGAATCTTAACAATGAAGTTATTGATAGCAACGAGTTTCCAATGAAGTATTACAACAAAGATTTGTTTTCAAAGAATAGTGTTGAAAAAGGAGTCGTTATGGGAACCGTTCTTGGAAAACGATTGAAAATTCGTAGTGAAGTTCGTGAACTCAAAACAATGCGTCAACGCACCGGTAGAATTGAAAGAAGATTGCTTAATGAACTTGGTTACGGAATGGAAAATGTATTTGGTCATGTAGAAATTAGCAAATACAAAAAAGCAATGTTGTATATCAGCATTGATGCCAGTTCAAGTATGTTTAGTGGAAGTACTTCTAACGAAAATAGCAAGTGGCATCGTACCATGTCTGCAACCGTTGCAATGGCAAAGGCCGCAAGCATGATTGACAATCTGGATGTTCGCATTGACTTTCGTGCAACCAAAGGTGAGTTTCCATATGTTGTAATTGCATACGATTCAACAAAAGATTCATTTGCAAAAATCAGAAATTTGTTTCCACGTCTTTCTCCGTGTGGTTATACTCCTGAAGGATTGTGCTTTGAAGCACTATCAAAAACTTTTGTACCTGCGACAACTGAACGTGATGTTTATTTCGTCAACATTTCAGACGGACAACCTTACTTCTGCACAAACGGAGTAAATGGTTACGAGTATGCCGGAGAAAGTGCAGTAAATCATACCAAACGTCAAGTTGATGTTCTTCGTAAAAAAGGTATTCGTGTTGCGAGTTATTATGTTGAAGAAGAACATGGTTGGCATCGTGAAACAACTTTACGTTGGTTCAAAAGAATGTATGGTCAAGATGCACAATTTATCAATGTTGGAAATGTTCAAGAAATTGCAAAAACAATGAATCGTAAATTTCTTCAGAAAACTGCAATTTAGGTGTTGACTTTTTATAATAAATTTTGTAAGATACTAAAATAATGAGCAACGAAAGTAAATTAAAATGGCAACCAATTCCCAGTTTAAAATCGGAACAGGTTGAAAAGTTGTTCAAAACATTTTACGGAATTGATCGTAAATCATCCATTGAAAATTGCACTTGTGTTTCTTGTAACTCGCAAGTTTCTGAAGATGGATTTCGTGAAGAATTGTCTTTGCGTGAGTACCACATTTCAGGACTATGCCAAGTATGCCAAGACAAAGTTTTTGGATTTGATGAAACTTTAGAAAAATAGTGCTTGACTTTTTATAAGAAATTTAGTAATATTATAAAACAAACTGAGAGAATAACATTAACAAAAAAATTATGGAAAATATGAGTGAGATAGTAGTAAGAGTTGAGAGAAATAAAAGTCGTTTCAATGCAGTAGATACTGACGGAAACGTTATCAAGGGTATTTCAGCAGTAATGCGTAAAAAAGCATTTGAAAACAATAAAGCACTTCAACGTGCTATTGGTAAAACTGGTCGTCCGTTTTGGAGAATGGTTAATATTGAAGAGTTTGTATCTATTGATACCAAGTCTGCTCCTACCACTTCACGTGACGAAGCAAGCATGGAAATCAATGAGGTTCCTGAAAAGCACAATGAGATTGTTGACTTTCTTAAAAAGTGTTTCAATCTTAAACCTCAAAAGTTATTTATGAATGAAACCAAGTGGAAGTATTTGGTTCGTTCCGCAGTTCGTGGTAAGAATGTTATGATGACTGGTAACTCCGGTTGTGGTAAAACTCTTGCAAGTAAGACTCTCGCAGAAGTTCTTGATCGTCCTTTTTATTATTTCAATCTTGGAGCAACTCAAGATCCTCGTAGTTCTTTGATTGGTAATACTCATTTCAAGAAGGAAACTGGAACCGTATTTGCCGAAAGTTCTTTTATTAAAGCAATTCGTACTCCTAATTCTATTATTCTTCTTGATGAATTATCACGTGCTCATCCTGATGCATGGAACATTTTGATGACTCCACTTGATCCACTTCAAAGGTATGTTCGTTTAGATGAATCAGAAGATTCAGAAGTTGTACCTGTTGCAGATGGAGTTACATTTGTAGCAACTGCAAATGTTGGTAACGAATATACTTCCACACGAGTAATGGACAGAGCATTGCTTGATCGTTTTGTAACCGTGGAAATGGATGAACTTGAATACGAAGAAGAAGTTCAACTTCTTAAATTGCTTTATCCTGATGCAGACATCAATATGCTTGGTACGATTGCTGAAATCACCACTCATACTCGCAAGGTTGTTCGTTCTGCTGAATCTAAGATTACCGATTCACTTTCAACTCGTAGTGCAGTTGAAATGGCCGGTCTTGCTTATGACGGATTCTCACTTCTTGAAATTGCGGAAGCATCTATTTATCCTCACTTCTCTGATGATGGTGGTGCAGATTCCGAAAGAACTTACATGAAGCAGTTTGTTCAGAAGTATGTTCAAAGTGAAGATACCCCTGAAGAATTATTTTCTCTCAATCCCGATGAAAATGAATCAGTTCCATACTGATTAAGTAATCGGTTCTCTCATGGTGGGACTCCTTCTCTCTCGGGAGTCCCACCTTTTTTTTGGCTTGAAATATTTGCAAACATCAAATATAATAAAATAATGAAAATAAAAATAGAATTACATGGAAATACATACTCGTGGGAATCTGAGCACGATGGACATGATATTCAATCGGTTGCCGAAAAACTAAAAGGTTTATTGGTTAGTTGTGGTTATCATCCGGATAGTGTTGATTCTGTATTTAATGATGAAGCAGTTGAATGTTGGAATGTTGAATTGTATCAAAAAGATTTTGATGACGAAGATTTTGATGACGAAGATTTTGATGACGATGATATTTTTTCAGTTAAAGAAACTCAATCAGTTGTATCTGCAAGGGATTTGGCATGAGTAAAAAAATTGAGTTTGCATCCCGAGATAAAGTTTTTGAATATAAATCCGAAGTCACTAAAATATTATCAGCACTTGACAAAATAGAACAAGGATGGGATCAATCAGTTGTTACTGATTTAAGTGCATTTGCAGATTACGATTTGAGCACAGAAGAGTATATTCTGTTATCAAAAGAATTAGATACTTGTATAACTGAAGACGATTTAATAATTGATATTGCTGAAAGATTAAGATAATATGGGAATGTTTGATTACGTGGTGTGTGAATATGATTTACCACTTCCGAAAAATTGCAAAGAGTTAAGCAATTTAAAGTGGAATAAACTTGCGTTTCAAAGCAAGACTATGAATTGTTTGATGGATGATTACAGAATAAGCAAACAAGGTAAGTTGTATGTTCGTGCAGGCCGAACTGATATATTTGATGATATATTTGATGATCATACACAGATTCTAGACGAAGTAGAATCAAATTATCACGGAGAACTTGAATTTTATACTTACGAACTGCGAGATAAATACGATTATAGTGTTTCGTTTCTTGCAAAATTTTCAAGTGGAAATTTAGATGACATTAAATTAAAAGAATTTGAAAAACATTCAAACGATGAACGCAAACGTTATCAAGCAGAACGTGATGCAGAACGAATACGATATAAAAAATTAACAGAATCTTGGTGGTTTCCAATTTACAAAAATTTGTACAAAACTCCGATGCAGAAAATTTCAAGATATATTTATAAGTTGTTACAAAAACTAATTTCAAATTGGTTTAGTTACGAATCAAAACTTTTTCCTTGGTAATGAAATACATAAATGTCAGTAATGTAAAAGACTATGAAAAACTTTCTTTTTCAGAAAGACACTTTCTTGGTTTTTGGTATCGTCTTCCGATGTATTATGAAATAAACAACGAAGAAACTTTTGAAGAATACTGGAAGAAGAACTATCCTATTCAGTTTTTTGTTCGCAATACCACCGATAATATTTTAATTACTCTTGAAGTGTGGAAAGATAAAATAATTGATAATACTTGGAGAAAACTATTTCCAAGAAATACTTGGGCAAGAAAAACAATTCCTCATACATATTCTGATAAAACCGAGTTGATTAAAAACTTTTTATTTGCAAGTATTATAGATTTCGTGGAAAACGAGGATATTGATATGACTGATTGGGAGTCTAATGAAAAAATGTCGGATGCACGAAAAAGAATTACTTTGTGTTATGACTTTGTTAAAAACACACTTCCCAAACAAGAACAACAAATAGAAAAACTTTTACATGAAACTTATGGTGACTTGGAACTAAAAGATATTCTGAATCGTCCACACGATAAAGAACAAGAACTTAGAAAACTTGAAGAAAAATTAGAAGAAGATATTCAGTATTATTTGACTGAAATTGTACAATTAAGAAATTATTTATGGACGTAACATTCGTGTCCACCTCGTTGGTATGTCACAAAGATCACTTACTCTAATTTCTCTTCTATTTTCAAGTTGAGAGTAATCCATGTTTGGAAACTGAGTTCTAAAAAATTTAAATTGTTGAGGGTCAATTGAATTATCTTTTGCATGATCAAAATTTTCAATTGGGAACTGATTTTCATTTATGTTAATATACTTGAAAATTCTTGATATAATCTCTTTAAAATAAATTTCTGTTGGATGACTATGGGTGTAGGTTATTATTTGGTTTTCAAAATTTTCTTCAACCCAATCATTCATATTTATACGAATATCATATTTTTCAGTTTCCTCTTCGCATCTAATATAATTTTCACCACGGTATTTAACATACTCTTTGTTGTATGGCATTTCATTTTGAAATAATTCTACTAAATGTGGATCATCTGAGTTTTGTAAAAAATCTATAATTTCTTTGGAATCGTTTATTTTAGTTTTTGCATAATTTATCCAAGGATGTAGTGATCTTTTATCATTTAAATTTGCAAAAAAACGAAAATCTGGTAAGCAAATCTTGATTGCGTTTTTTGGTAGAATTTCATTATGTAAATATTCGGTTTTCAATTTATCTATTGCAGAACCACCACTAAAATCTTGAAATACAAATATATCGGTTGATTTTAATTTTTCGTGAATACACGGATAATACGAAAGTTGCTTTGATCTGTCAGAGTTTGGACCACTGTTTTGTTCAACCCAGATGGCATAAGATGGTGAATTCTTCCATTGTGAATTCAATCCACACTCTTTGCATGAAATTATATCAAGATCACTATTTAGATTATCAGCAAAATATTGTGAAATAGCACTCATTTGACAATTTCCGTAAAAAAGAATTTTTGGTTTCGTGTTCATACAAATAAATATCAATTATTATAATAATTTTGGTAGGGTTATTATAGAGTTAAGAAATTATTTATGGACTTGATACTTATGTGTTCCAATGAGAACACTTATTATACCTGATATTCATAATAAAGTAGATGTCGTCCAAAAAATACTAGACAAAGAATCATCTGTTGATGAAGTTATATTTTTGGGAGATTGGTTTGATGACTATAATGATTCAGTTGGTGATGTAATTAAAGTTTCAAAGTTTCTAAACAAAATATATTCAGAAGAAAAGTTTAAATTTGTTTGGGGAAATCACGATTTATATTATCCTCCGTTTAGAACATTTCATTTGTGTTCTGCCGGATTTAGTGCCGACAAACATATTTGTATAGAAGCAACTATAAATCCAAAAGTTTGGGAACAATTTTATTTTTCATTTGTATCTCAAAATTATTTAGTTTCTCATGCAGGTATAACAAGCAAACACGATTACCTTTTTGAAAAGCATAAATTTGAAATGGATAAGTTTGACGAAATTATTAAACAAGCAGAAGGTCATTTGTTTACAAAGCAAAGTCACTTTTTATTTCGTGCTGGATATTCAAGAGGTGGAATGTTTCCGGTTGGTGGAATAACTTGGTGTGATTTTCATAAAGATTTTGAACCATACGAAAATCTCAATCAGATTTTTGGTCACACGGTTGTAGAAAAACCAAGTTATGTTTATGCTGAAAATAGTGTAAATTTGTGCTTAGATACAAATCTTCAGCATTATGCCGTCATAAACGATTCGGAACTTGAAATATATTCGGTATCTTGATCTTTTTTGTTGACTTTTTATAATAATTTTAGTAGGATTATTATAGAGTTAAGAGAGAGAGTATGGCAAGAATATTTAAAAACGGAAAGTTTCTAAAAGGATACAAAGAAACAATGTTTAATCCCGTTGGTATGACGGACGATGGATACTACATTCATGTTCCTGATTCTGATTGTGATGAGTTTTTTGTGGTTAAAGAACATGGACGTGTTAAAGCATTTCATCCATCTTCCAAATGCACTATTCATCCTGTTGAGATTGAACCAAGTGGATTATTTAAAACCGGTAAGTTCACAGGCCGTTGGTACTTTATTGATACAGAAGTTACTGAAAAAGAACGTCAAAACAAAATCAATTTCTTTAAAAACAACGAAAGACTTGTTGCTGAAGCAGATGAACGCAAAGCAAACAACATTAAAAAGTGGAAAGAAAAAAGTCAATTTATTGGTGAAATAAATCAATTCATAGAAAAAGAACTTAGCATTATGTTTCAAAATAGTTTTCCCACAAATTGGGGAACAGGACATTTAACTACACTTAAAGATTCAGATGACAATGTATTTGTTATTTGGAGAGAATTTTGGGACAACGATGCAAATGCTCCTATGCCCAAAGGAACGAAAATCAAAGGCACTTTCAAGGTTAAGGGTCACAGTGAACGCAACGATCAAAAGCAAACTATTCTTCACAACAAAATTGAAAATACTGAATTTATTTTTGCTTAATTTGCATTTAGGTGTTGACTTTTTATAATATCTATGGTAGGGTATTTGTATTGAGAGTGAGAAAAGAGAAACTTAAATAAGGAGAGAAAAAAATGCCAATATACACACCGATTTATTCCGACAAACGTGATGGTGGTCTTGCTGAGATCATTGAAACCAAAGAAACTTATACAGAACGTGTTCTTGAAGTTTACGAAGACAACGGATATAATGATTCTGATTTTTATGCAGTTGTTTGGGATGACGAACAAAATTGCATACTTCACAAACAATACGCAACTACTCGTTTTTATTCAGAGGGTTACGGAGCAAAAGTTGATGCTACTCCTGAGATTATTGAAAAAGCAAACGCAGAAAAAGCAAAATACTTTTTAAAGTTTGCGATTGAAAACGATTTAGAAAATGCTAAGTCTGTTAAAATAGGAAAACGAGTTGAAATAACACGTGGACGTAAAAATCGTGGAACTATCGGAGAAGTATTTTGGGTTGGTCGTCCTGAAAAGTTTTCTTATCATTCAAAAGAATATCGTACTATCGGTATCAAGTTGAACGATGAACGTGATGACAACGGAAAGTTTAAGAACATTGTTTTTGCTTACGACTATAATTGTGATGTTATTAACTTTGAAACTTATTTAACCGAACAATCTGAACTTGAAAGACGTGCTAACTTAAAAGCAAAAACTTATTCTTATTCAGCATACAACTAATTAAAATGACAAAGAATCCAAGAGATATTCCTTATGTGCTTATTCAACACAACGACACAGGAAAAGCATTTGCTTTAAGTCGTGGTTATCGTTTGATGAGTGCAAACGTTCCTACAACCGTGAAGTTGTGGATGATCAACAATCAAAATCAATCAGATGCAGGATGGTTTCCTACCAATGCAAATCAAAGTCCAAGTTGGGCAAAGGAATTTGTTGCGGAAGATTTTACTGCATATTGGATTGATTACAACACGCATTATGACGAACTTGTAGCAAATCACTAAAATAATAACCTAAACTACTAAAATAAAATGAACGAAGAATTGATCAAGAAACTAGAAGAAAAAGTAAAGAACTTGAAACAAGAAGATAGAATGATGGTTTTAATGATGGCACTTGCTAATCTTCATTTGGGAAACGAAAAAACTAAATGATTTCAACTTTAAGATACAAAACGCACAACGACACTAAAATAAATGTCAACGGAACTTCTCATCAAGGAGAAATTTCAGAGTCATTTGAAACTCTTTTAAAGTTGTTTGGAACACCCATGAGTGCAGTAGACAACAAAAGTGATGTTGAATGGAGCATAATGTTCAATGATGGAGTTGTGGCAACCATATACAATTGGAAAAATGGTCCTGCGTTTTGTGGTAAAGATGGAATCAATCCGGTAGATATTACCGAGTGGAATATAGGTGGAAAAACTATAAGTGCGGTGTACGATATTGAAGAGATAATCAAAATTAATGCTTGACTTTTTATAATAATTTTGGTAATATACTTGTATTGAGAATGAGAAATAACCTAATGAAAAATATGAAAAAACTAATAATATTGTTGTTGCCTTTTGGTCAAATGTTGTTCGGTCACGGACAACACGGATATGCCGATTATGGAACGGATTTCCAACAAGGTTCTGAACATACCCACACTCACCACTACGAAGGAGATTTTACTGACTCCGACAACGATGGCATGACGGATGATGCTGAAGTCAAATATGGATACAATCCAAACTCAGCATCAAGTTTTCCGTTGATAGACTTTGTTGCTGAATCTGATGGTGAAGATACATCCACACCAGTTTCAAACTATGAATTTGCTAATTTGCGAGTTCATCAAACTGATAGTGGTATTGAGTTAACATGGAATGATGTTGATGATAGTTATTCGTGGTCAAGATTTTCTCTTGCTTTGTTTGCAGGTGATAAAGAACTTTATTATGGTGGACATGGATGGGATTATGCAGATGTTAATTATGAGATATTCGGATTGAATGGTACAGAAACTATAAATGGTTATCTGATGGAGTCAAATCCTTCAAATGGTGCGTATGTTAATACTCATACAAACTTTGAAATTGATTTGAATGATTATCCTGTAACTGCTATCAAGTTTGGTGATCCTTCCAATAAAATTACCTTCAAGTTTGTTAATTTCACAACTGAACAAACCAACAAGTACACAGATTTTATGAGAAGAGTTATTCCGATTCTCAATGATGTACTTGGTGTTCCTTCAGAGAATTTTACTTGTGAGTTTATCATGCAAACTGACGAAGGTAACTCATGGGTTACTATGAATCATGGACGTGAAATTTACTTGGATGCTAATTGGAATCCACGTCTGCTTGTTCACGAAATGGTTCATATGTGGGAAGGTAAACTAGGTTTCTCATGGAGTGGATTCAATCGTGAATACTCTGATGATTTAAGTGCTTTTGCCGAAGTTGCCGAAGGAACTTCATACCGAGTTTTACACGACTACATTATGGCATATCCTGACCATTATGTTTCAGTAGATATTGCTAATGGTGGTCCTTGGAATAATTGGTCTTCTGATGCTTGGTCTTACGACTTGTACAAGCACAAAAGGTTCACAGGTGGTGGAGCATATTGGACCGGAGATTTGCGTTCTGTAAATCATAGGTATAGTATTTCTGCTATGCTTATGCAAATCATCTTGGTTCAGGATCCTGATTTCATTAAGAACATGAGAAAAGATTTGTTTGATATTGTTAATGCAGACAATCACATTTTATCTCGTGAAGAAATTGTCAATTTGTGGGCAAGTAACATTGAAACCATCAACGGAATTGATACTGCCGACTACTTGAATGCAATGCCTGTATTCAACGGAAAGAAACTTGACCAAGGATTTTATCCTGTGGTTAACATTATTAGTCCTGCGGAAGTAGACATCTTTTCTTCTTATGTAACAGACGGAATGTTTTGGTGGTCTTATGTTGTACCCGACAATTCGGTTGAAGTTCAATATGGATCAATTCCTATTTCTTCTTTGAATGTTCCAAGTTGGGTTAAGTACAACTACAATCCTTACGATGGATACTACTATGTAGATATGAACGACATTCCATTTACTTTTAGTATCAAGAATATCAAGAATGAAGTATTAAGTGCAGTAGACTTGCGTTCAAGTAATGGTTATCAAGACGAAGGAATTATTCCTGACCACCTTGGTGAGATTCGTATTACAGATCAATATGAAGTTGCTCCTGAAAGTTTCACACAAGGATTGTACAAATACAATGTTACTTATACAGAGGTCATCAAGCATACCAATGAAGGAACTGAAGACTTTTACTTCATGGGTGAAAAGGATATGTCTCAATCTGAAGGTGAAATGATTCTTATGCTTGGAGTAGATTCCATGTTCGCAGAAAAAGTTAAAGTTCAAGGTGAAAACTTGTCAGTTGAACTTGAGGTTGTGAATGGTTGTGCGGTATTAAAAACATCTGATATTCCATTGAATAAAGAAATGATGCTGACTCTTAGTGTTAGTTCACTTGATGAAACTCATGTGTACAAAAGAGCATTAGTTCATGCCGGTAATTCTTGGGGTGAATATCGTCAACAATTCCTTATCATTGACCGTGACTTTGACGGAGTAGAGGACTTGTATGATAACTCTATTTCTGAGACTAACATCACCAACAAGTACAATGCCTACAAAGACAAGCACACCAATGGTGGTGGAGACAATGGTGGTGGAGACAATGGTGGTGGAGACAATGGTGGTGGAGATGATTCCAACAATGGAGAAGACGATGACTTCTTGCTTCTCAACGATTGGGATACTGCTGAGTTGGTTGGCAACAATTGGAAGCACCTTGATTGGTTCGGATACTTCTATCAGTCTTCTATTAATCCAAAGTGGATGTATCACGTTGAACTCGGTTGGTTGTATGTTCCCGGAGATTCCTTTAGTTCCATTTGGATGTACTCCGAAAAGTTCGGATGGATTTGGACTACAAGTGAATTCTTCCCATTCGTTTACATCCGTGATAAAGGTTGGGTTTACTTCAACTTTGATCAAGGAAAATACTATGACTTCACCAAGAAGCAATATGTAACTTTACAATAATGACAAAGAAAAAACGAGAACTAGAAATCGGAGATAATGTCAAAGAGGTTAAAGCAAAACGAGGAACAAAAAAACGTTTTGGTGAGATACTACTAATATTAGAAGATAATCCGGGAGACCCCACGATAGAGTGTGCAGAAGTTGATCCAAAGGAACTGACTTTGATTGAGGATGCTTTCGGAAACATCAAAAAGTTTAAAACATCCCGTAGTAATTTAAAGCATTATACTCCGAGAAAAAATCTATTCAAAAAAGAAACGTTTGCAGTCGGAAAATACATCTCTTACAAAATCGGAAGCACCACAAAATATGGAAGAATTATTGGGTATTTAAATCAAGAAGAAGGTTTATACCCACATTCTTACGATGAAGGTGAACATAACGGAAAAGATTTATTAGAGTGTGTTGAAATTAACCCCAAACCCGGTCTACATCGTGTTACAGATGCCGATGGAGAACCAAAGAAGTTTGTGGCAAATCCAAAGAAAAGCAAACTCGTAAAGGTAGTAGATAAAGATGCTAACGGCAATCCAACTACCAAAATGTATTTGGATATTCCAGAAAATAATCAATAATATCTATAATATTACTATATTTAGTTGAATTCTTCTTCAAACAAATATATATTTATTGTTATGGAAATATCAAAAGATTCTAATAGTATTGACTCAAAAAATAAGATTAAAGAAGTCATTCACGAATTGCTGACAGAAATTGTTGCAGAAAGTTACAATTTTAAAGTTGGTGATGAAGTAAAATTTAACGGTGATTACGATGGAGTAGTTGTTAAAGTTCACACAAGTGGAAAACTAAAAGGTCACATTGATGTACAGAAAAAAGGTCGTTCATCAACCGTAACACTTCACGGAGGCAACAAACGTGAAGTTCGTCTTGCAGAATCTATTTCAGAAGAAACTGGAGCAAACATTAATGTAGGTGTTTTGAGTCCAGGTGAACAACAACTCGCAGTTGGTTTGATTGCAATGTTCGGTGAGAAAGAAGGACCAAGAGTAGATATGAAATCTTTGAAATATTTCAAAGTCAATTATCTTGCGGACATCATTTCAAAAAATATGAAGCATTTGTCATCAGACGCAAAAAAGTATTCTGCAAAACTTTTAAAGAAACTTCAAAAATCAATCAAAGAAGATTCAGTGAATGAATCAAGTGATTTAAACTTTGTATTAGATCAAATTGCAAATTCAATGGATCACTATGATGAAAAAGAGTTTGTTGATCACATCTCCAAAGAAACAAAGTATGATGCAAAGTCATTGAAAAAGTTATATCAGTCTTACTTTAAGTTAGGAGCAATGGATCGTTTTCAAATGGGAATGGACATCAACAAAACCAAAAAGTTTCTTAAAAAATTTGGAATCAAGTAGATGAAAATCACCAAATCAAAACTCAAAGAAATAATTCGTGAAGAACTTGAATCACTCAACGAAGGAATGAGTAAACGAGAAGGAGCAGAAGTAATAAAGCAACTCGGGGGTGGTCGTTTCATTGCAATGACAGGTGCCAAAGACTTTTTTATTGGACCAAAAGGTGTTGTATTTAAAATCGGAAGAAATTCAAAAGGTGTAAATTATGTTCGTATCAATTTAAATAGTATGGACACATACGATGTAGAATTTCTTTCTGTTAGAAACTACAAAGAAAAAGTAAAAAGCACAGCAAAAGGAATTTATGCGGATATGCTTCGTGATTCATTTGAACAACACACAGGACTTAGAACTTCATTGTGAGTAAAACAATTTTAGTATTAGATGATGTAATTGATGATTCATCTCATATAGATAATTTATACGAGATTTTAGTTCATCAGAATATCAATATACCCGTTGATCCACCAAACTTTGTGTATAAAGAAGATTTAGATTGTCGTGAAGAATATTCAGAAATTGATAACATTCTTCGTGAAATTATACACGAAATTTGGATGGAAAAAGCAAACTTTCTTATCAAAGATAGAATGGATGAGTTAATTGGATTTGAATGTTGGAACAACAATTTACCAAATCCAAATCTTACAAACACAGAACTCGCAGGTGGTAATGCAGGATTAAATTACCATTTAGACAAAGATGAAGTGGCTGCTCAAAACGGAGAATTGCATTTACCGATGTTTGCAACTGCTTTTTACATTGGACCCAAAGAAGGACTAAATGGTGGTGAGTTGTATGTAAACACCCAAGGACTTGAGCATTTTCAAGAATATCAAGGTGGATTAGTTGACTATAAAGATGATAATTCTTGGTTGAAAATTCCATACAAATATAATCGTGTAGTTATCTTTGAAGCAACATTGCCCCATTTTGTGATGCCAGTTGTTGTTGCTCCGACAGGACAAAAAAGATGCTCTGTTGCAGTAAACGCATGGAATCGCGATTTAGGAATTTATGCAAACGAACAATAAATTATGAAAATTTCAAAAAACAGATTAAAAGAAATTATCCGTGAGGAACTCAACGAAATGCGTCCTCATACTTCCAAGGACTTACCAACACAAACTATTCTTGACACCATCAAAAAGAATCTTGATTGGGAAGATGAGTATCTTGGTTCAAAAGGAATGAAACAACTTGAAAAAGATTTAAAAAAGAAAAAAAGAATGTCTGCAACTGATTTAAGCAAACTTCTTCCTGGATATATTCCTAGCAATGAAATCTTCGGAATATTCAAAAATCATTTAGCAATAGGACCCGATGACAAATGAAAAAAGTAAATGAAGTAAAAGTATCACCTGAACACAAAAAGCAGTTTTTAAAAGACGCACTTGTGATTCTTGATAATATGGAAAAAGCAAATCTTGTTGATAAAGATGCAGATTTCAAAACCGTCAATAATACTCTGCGTATGGTATTTTCTAAAATCGCAGGTGGAAAAGATAGTTACAACAATCGTTTATTTCATAAAATTCTTCCAAAAAAACTTAATACAGATTTGTACGACAACGGAGATGGCAATACATACGATAGTGTATGGATGTCACAAAACGATGCTCAACGTGATACAATTCTTAAAAAAGCAATCAAAGCAAAACTTAATATAAGTGAAGCAGATGTTGATGAAGTAGCAATGGCAAATACCGAACACAGTAAAGCACATACTAAAGCAAAGGCATTAACTAAAAAAGCAAATTCATCCATGAAACTAGATCATATTGTGGATGCTATAAAGGCACATAAAGAAGCATTAAAGTTGGCTAAATCAAGCACTAATAAGGCCGCACATAGTGGTCATATCCGTGACCTTTCTAAAAAAATAATCATAGCAGATTGTAAGAATAGTGACGAGAATAAATTCGAAGTACAAGAACCACCGATAAATGAAGCAGATGTTGATGAAAATCGTGCATTGGATAATGCTATTGCTAATCGTGATGCTAATCGTGCAAATAGCAAATCAGAATTTAAAGAATTTCAATCATTGTATTTTGATATGCATACTGCAATTCGTAAAGTATCAAAAAACAATAAACTAAAAGGATATGCTGGTGAAGTTACTCATGCGGTTTGTGATTTATTGTATTTTGTAGAACAAGATCGTCTTGCAATCGGAGAAGTATTTAATGCACTTAAACGTCTTCGTAAGAAAGCAAGAGATCATTGATGAAAATTTCCAAAAACAGAATCAAAGAAATTATTCGTGAAGAATTATCTGCATTAACAGAAGCAGAATTTTTTGTTAAACGTCCAAATGCACAAAACGATGAAATGTATCTTGGGAATAACAATAAGTTCACAGATTATGATAATCGCAAAAATTTTTCAAATCAAAAAGATGCAATAAAAAGTGCTAAAAAACACAATGCAAAACAAACAACTTATGTTGTAAATGCAAAAGATAAAAAAGTAAGTTTTTCGGAAGATGTTAATGAAGATCATTCTGGTAAAGGTGATGTTCCTTATGCACGAAGAAAATTAAAACTTGCGTGTGAAGATTCAGAAAACATATTACAAATGCTTGCTAATATGACTGACGATACAGAACTACCAAATTGGTTGATGGACAAAGTAAGCAAATCTGCGGACTATCTGAATATTGCTCGTGATTATCTTGCATCTGATATGACACAATCTGCTGAAATACATGAATCTAAAAAAGAGTTTCCTATTTGGGGTATACCACCGGGAGCAAAACGTGAAGAGTTACTTTATACTAAAGCAAAATCTCATGCAGAAGCAAAAAAGATTGTAAAAATTTTGACCGATAAACATGGAGTTACCAAAGCAAGAATTCAAGTTCTTGATCTCGCACAGAATCCTGCTGATTTATGGAACTCTGAAAAACTTATTAACAAAAAATGAAATACTTAATTGCTACATTCTCTTTATTTATGTTGAGTTGCAATTCTGATGTAAGGTCTTTGAAGAAATGCAATGGTGACAATTTTTGTTATTGTAAGCCTTGTGAAATAAATTGTTCTGATTGTAAATGCGAATAATTATCTTGACTTTTTATAATAACTTTGGTAAAGTATATAAAGAATGAGATACATGAGAATAGTAAACGAGATAAAATTATCTCAAGTGGTAGGAACAAAACACAAAGATTCTGTTGAGTTTGTGCAAAAGTGGAAATCTGGTGAGAAAATTCCTAATCCAAAATTTCAGCAAATTAAAAGTGATGTATCAAGAGCATTTGATATTGCCACAAATAGCACCAAGTTGAAAGGTGCAAATGAGTTCACCGTATGGCAACTGCAAAAACAAGACGGAGAAACCGAAGAATATAAATACTCATTTCCAAATTCGGTGTTGCACGTATCAGGTTATCTTAAAAGAACCAAGAAGCAACTCAAAAGAACAATCAAAAGTCCCAACGCAACCAAGTTGGTAAAGGCCGCAATGATTGCGTGTGAACCTTGGGTAGAAATTGCGGAAAAACTAAAAGCAATGAAAGGGGATGTTGTTAAACGTCAAGTTGGTGTAGGATCAAATAAACCAAGTATACCCCAAGGTGCTATCAGCAAAGAAATTGAAGAAGAACTTGAAAAAATCGGTAAAGGATTTGAAAAAGAGTTGCAAGAAAACTTTGAAGATTATTATGAAATGATCATTGATCAATATCAAAAAGATGCAAAACGGCATAAAGTCACAAGCACTTACGATTTATATAAATCTCAATCAAATTACCATTTGAACAAAATATTAAATCGTTTTCTTGATAGCAAGTATGATAGTAACGAACGAGGTGGATATGCGTATACACTTAAATCAGATTACAAAAAGATATTAAAAGATACTGCAAAACAAAATGCCAAAGAAGGTGTTGAAAAGTTTGTTTACAAAATGAAAATGAAACTTAGTGTGATTGTTGGTGGTCGTGGCATTGGTGTAAATGTTGACGGAAATCATAATCGCAACACAATGTCATTTGAGTTTGAAGATGGAAGTCGTTTCACTATTCAGAATTCTATTGTATTAAGTTATAGTGTTTATGGAAAACCTTTTTATCGGTATCCCACGACATTTCATAATGTAGTTTTACCGAACGGTGACAAATTAAGAAATCCATCTGAAGCAAAAATTAAAAAAGAATTCAAGTAAAATGTCGTAACGCAACAAAAAAAGTTGCAAAATAAGTCATAATTGTATATATTTATGGTATTATAACTTATTAAGATGAAATATATTACGTTTATAGCAACATTGCTATTGATTTGTGTTCCAGTATATTCAGAGTCGGGTAGTAGAATTGACAAAGATAAACTTGATGAACTATCTCAGGAAAGAAAGATAGTTACGATTATTAGTGCCAACGGAAAAGAGCAAACCGGTAAAGTTATCGAGTTTGACGGAGAATCTGTATTGTTTCAAAGAGAAGGTGATTTGCAGTTGTTTCGTTTAAATGTAAATGCTCTTGCTTTAGTTTCGCAACGCATGATCAAAGATGATTATATGACGGCAGATTACAATGTGCCTAAATTAGAAAGACCACTAAAAGAAAAGCAAATCAAGCAGTTTGCGGCTTATGCAGATGCGTTGGTTCTTGAGAAACTTCGTAGTGAAAAACAAAGACCAACTCGTGATACTGATGATTATACATTTATGCGTAGAGCATATTTGAAGATTATAGGTCGTATTCCAAACAAAGCAGAAATTGAGGAATTCAAACAAGAAATGCGTGGAAACAAACTTAAACTAATCAACAAGTTGCTGGATAGTGAAGGTTATATTAGTCATCAGTTGAATTATTATAGTGATATTCTTCGTATTCAAAACAAACTTAATGATACAAACATTAATAGTGGATTTCGTTATCGTGAGTTTGTTCGCAATGAAATTCGCAATAATACTCCGTTTGATGTATTCGTGCAAAAACTAATTGCATCAGAAGGTGCTTATTATGAACCAGGCAACGAAGCAATAGGTTTTTATCTTCGTGATCGTGGTATGCCATTAGATAACCTTGCAAACACGGTACAAGTGTTTCTTGGAACTCGTTTAGAATGTGCTATGTGTCATAATCATCCATTTGATAAATGGACACAAAAGCAGTTTTATGAAATGGCCGCATTCACAGACGGAGTTAGTCGTGTTCAATACAAAGAAAACTCTAAATTGGTAAATGAATTTAATCGTCTTGTTCGTCAAGATACATCACCGGAAAATAACACACTACAACAATATCGAAATTATATTCGTGATATTCTTGGATACGGACTAGACGATGAACTTGGAAAAGGAACAATCAAACTTAATGATTCGTTTATGGAAGATGATGCTAAACCTGGTGATACACTTCATGCGAAAGCAATATTTGCACCACCATTGAAAATTGAGCAAGGAACTGATTTACCTAAAAGTCGCAAACAATTTGCGGAATGGATTACATCAGAAGCAAATCCACGATTTACTACTGTTATTGTGAATCGTTTATGGAAACGAGCATTTGGAATTGGATTGATTGAACCTGTGGATGATATGACCGACAGCACCGAGTCAAGCAATCCTAAACTACTTGCTTATCTTGAGAAAATTATGGCATCGGTTGATTATGATGTAAAAGAATTTATGAGGGTTCTTTATAGCATGGATTTATTTACTCGTGATAGTGTTAAAGATGATTATGCAAGTCCCGAAACATTTTACTTTTCAGGACCTCCTCTTCAAAGAATGACAGGAGAGCAAATTTGGGATTCATTGGTAACATTAGTATACAATGATATTGATTCACCTGAACGATTTCCGAGCAATTACGATGAAAAGTATCAAGCAGTTTATGATCGTTACAAAGATGAAAACGCAAGTGACATTTTTGCGGAACTCAAAGAGTATCTTGCAAACACAGAAAAACCAAGTCGTAATCTTGCAGATGTTGTTCAGCAGTTAAATGAATCAGAAGGTAAATACGAAGCAAAGAAATTAAAGGATCGTGATTTAATACGAAGCAGTTATGTGGGTTATCCACCACCCGGTGGACATTTAATTCGTCAGTTTGGTGGAAGTGACAAAGCACTTATTGAAAACTCAAACTTTGAAGCAACAACACCACAAGTTCTTAATCTGCTGAATGGGTTTGTTGAAAAACGTATTATCAACAATAAAAACGCAGACTTTATGAAACAAATGGCACAAGAAAAACGTGAAACAGGAAAAATTGAGGACATTTTTATGAGTATATTAAATCGCAAACCGAATAGCAACGAAATGCGTTTACTCAAAAAGTATATAGATGAACCAAATGGAGCAAAACACATTGCATGGATTCTCATGAACTCTCATGAATTCATTTTTATACGATAAAATATTTATACAAAAGGAAAAACAACATGGATTATCTATTAAAAGACGAATTATCAAGAAGACACTTTATTAAAGGCATGGCAAAAACTTGTTTAGGAGTTGGTGCTATTTTAAGTACGGAAGATTTACTTGCGTTTGAGGTACCTGGAAAAGTACCTACCGCTCGTCATGTAATCTTTTTGTATATGTCGGGTGGAATGACTCATGTAGATACATTTGATCCTAAACCTGAGAATCCTGATGTAATGGGTGAAACAACTGCGATTGCAACAAGTGCCGATGGAATTCAATTAGGACATTGGTTGCCGAATACTGCAAAGCAAATGCACAATGCTTCTTTGATTCGTAGTTTAACAAGTAATCAAGGAGCACACCAACAAGCAAATTATTTGCTTCATACATCATATCAACGCAGAGGAACAATCAAACATCCAACTTTAGGTAGTTGGGTAAGTCATTTATCAGGTAAATTAAATGCAACTCTTCCTGCTCATGTACGCATCAATGGAGGAAGTGATGTTCTTGGTGCAGGATTTCTTGAAAGCAAACATGGACCACTTCCCATTGGACGACCTGGTAGTGGAATTCAAAACTCACGGGTAGCAGATTATCTTGAACAGAATATGTATGATGATCGTTTAGCAACTGCAAAGGAGTTCAACAAAATGTTTTTGAATGAGTATTCACAAAAGCAAGTTCGTGCTTATACAGATTTATATAATGATGCAGTAAAATTAATGAGTAGTAACGATCTAAAAGCATTTGATTTAACAGAAGAAACTGAAGCAACTCGTGAGTTGTACGGAGACAATAACTTCGGACAAGGATGTTTGCTTGCACGTCGTTTAGTAGACACAGGTGTGCGTTTCGTTGAAGTACAACTTGGTGGTTGGGATATGCACAATGATGTATTCGGAGGAATGGCAACACGTGGTGCTACTCTTGACCAAGGATTATCAGCACTTCTTATGGACTTAGAAAGACGTGGAAAACTACAAGATACACTCGTTGTGGTTGCTAGTGAATTCGGAAGAACACCTGAAGTTAAAGCAGGTCGTGTGGGTCGTGACCACCACCCAACTGCGTTTAGTGCGTTGCTTGCAGGTGGAGGTATTAAAGGTGGAAGTGTATACGGAGTAAGTGATAAACGAGCACACTATATAGAAGAAGAAGGAGCATCCGTGGAAGACCTTAACGCAACGATTGCTCATACTCTTGGTCTTAGATTAGAAAAAACACATTATTCACCAAGTGGTCGTCCGTTCAAGGTTGCACATGATGGTAAAATACTAAATAAAATACTAGCATAAATTATTTGACTTACATTAAACATTTGCTCATAATAGGGTTGTGAAAAATCTATCCTATGAAGTGTATAAAAGTCTTCGCAAAAATTCATCAAGAAACTGCGTGACTGATTACAGTTTAAATAAACCAATCAAAATCAGTAAAAAGTTATTGTTGGTTCTTGCGACAACCTTATCAAAAGAAATTAAACAACGAAGCAGAAATTCTGATCGTGTTGGAATCGTAATACCAAATAGTGGTCTTGGTATAATTGCTAATCTTGCGGTGATATTTGCAGGTAAAGTTCCTGTTAATTTAAACTTTGCAAGCACAGATGATGTTGCACGACATTGTATGGCAAAATCGGGTTTAAGTTTAATATTAACTGCTTCTGCTGTTCGTGCTAAGTTTACTGACTTTCCATTTCCGACTAATATAATTGATTGCGATTTATTGCTAAAGAAATACAAAAGTACAAAAATTACTTTGATAAAGAATTATCTTTTGAATTCACTTCCTGTGTTTCTTTCTTGTAAGATATTTGGTATAACAGAAGAAGCAATTCGTGATGAATTCGCAATATTGTTTACAAGTGGAAGTAGTGGTGCTCCAAAAGGTGTTGCATTGTCACACAAAAACATTTTGGAAAACATAAATGGAATATGTAGAGTTCAGGACTTCCCCAAGAAAAGTAAACTGCTTGCGAATCTTCCGTTGTTTCATAGTTTTGGATTCACTGTTACAATGTGGTTGCCATTGCTTAAAGGAATCAAGTTGGTAACAGTTCCAAGTCCACTTGAAATAAACAAAAACATTAAAGCAATTGAAAACGAAAAAGTGACTATTCTGTTGGGAACACCAACATTTCTGCGTGGATATTTACGAAAAGGTTCAAGCAACAAATTTAAAAGTGTTCAGTATGTGGTAGCAGGTGCAGAAAAAAGTGATACAGAATTTATCAAGCAATGGGAGAATATAGCAGATTGTAAGTATCTTGAAGGATACGGATTAACCGAAACATCTCCTGTGATTTCATTGAATTCAGAAGGCAACGGAATACAGCACGGATCAGTTGGAAGAGTTCTTCCTAATATCATGGTTAAAACTATACACCCTGATACATTTGAAAGTCTAGGTCGTCTTGATACAGGTTTGCTTTGCTTTCGTGGTGATACCATTTTCACGGAATATATTATGGATGCAGATAAAACCAAATCTGCATTCAAAGACGGATGGTTTGTTACTGGAGATATAGGTCGTATAGATGAAAACGGATTTCTTCACATTGAAGGTAGATTAGCAAGATTTTCTAAGATCGGAGGGGAAATGATTCCGCATGAAAAAATAGAAAGTGCAATTCGCAAAATGCTAGATTTAAATGAAGAGGATGAAAACAATATTGCGATTGTCGGAAAACCTCACGAAACAAAAGGAGAAGAATTGTATCTGCTTAGTACGCATCCTGTAAACTTTAAAGAACTAAGAGAAAAATTGGCAAAAGAATTGGGCAACTTATTTGTTCCAAAGAAACACAAACAAGTAGATGAAATACCTGTTCTTCCAACAGGAAAACTTGACATTCAAAAATTAAAACAACTTGTTAATTGATTTATCCGTCCAAATCTTCAATAGTAATTTCACGTCCGTTTATTGTAGAATAATCTATTTTAGGAAACTGAGTTCTAAAAAATCTAAATTGCTCGGGATTGATAGCATTACCTCCTCTAATTTCAAGTGGCATTTGATTTATTTGCTTATCATCTATATCAAGTACATTTAGAATCTTTGCAATTAAATTAAAATAATAATCTTGAATAGGATGGCAATGATCATACATCAAAATTTTATTTTCAAAATTATCAAGAAAGAAATTATTCATATTTAATCTAATTTGATATTTCTCTGAGTCTTCTGCAAGTTTTTGTATAGAGTCATTTCTCCAAGGAACAAATTTTTCACTATATGGATATTCGTTTTGAAATAAATTAAGCAAATGAGGATCATCAGAATTTTTAAGGAAATCAATAATTTGATTTGAGTCAGTATGAATTTCCTTTGCATATTCTATCCAAGGTTTTAAAATGTGGAAATTCGTTGTATGTACCATGAAACGACAATCAGGAACACAAATATGCATTGAATTTTCTTTTAAAATATTGTTGCAAATATACTCTGTTTTAAGATTGTCAATCCACTGACTTCCACTATGAGATTGAAATACAAATACATCTACTTTAGAGCAAAGTGATAAAATGCAATCGCATAATTCAGATTGACGTTTATTATTTTCAGGTTGCCACAGTGAAAATGTAGGTCCTTTGATAAATGTGTCGGGTATTACATCGCACTCTTCGCATGATACTACTTCAAATTCATTTTGTAGGTTGTCATTAAAAAATTTACCAATAGATGCCAATTGGCAATTACCATAAAACATGATTTTAAGTTTATCTTTCATTATAATAAATAAAATAGTGCTTGACTTTTTATAATAATTTTGGTAATATACTTGTATTGAGAATGAGAGATAACCAAATTAAAAATATGAACGAGTTCGTTAAAAAGAGTGATATATTAGCAGAGAAAATTGCACGTCGTAAGGAAGTTACCAAGGAAATCAAGGAAATGAGGTCTGTTGGAAATTATGATGGTGCTGAATTTTTGCTGAATGAGTTAAGAAATTTAAATCGGAATATCAAGAATTTCCGTAAGTAATGATTCCTTGGGAAGTAACCGAAGCAAACAAGGCTGCGAGAATTTTTAGGTTGTTTAATATCAGGTGTCGTGTGGTCGTTTGTAAGCATCGTTCCTCGTATCTGAGGGTGTATGATGATGCTTCTGATGATTACTCAGAACGATACAATAAAGCACGAAAAAGATGCAATGAACTTGGTATAGAGGCATGGTTTTAGCAAAATTAGTACTTGACTTTTTATAATAATTTTGGTAGTCTTTAGGTATAAGATTGAGAGAAACAAAGAGAGAAAAAATGAATCAAGCAGAAATACGAAATAAAATCAAGGAAATCGTCAACGAGAATATTCGTTTTGCTGATCCCAAAGATAATGTGAATACAAGTAAGTTTCATGGATGGGAAGCAAAAGCATATACCGGAAAAGAAGGATACTGCATTACATCAGCAGAAGAAGCACTTGAAGACATCATTCACGATTTGAGGTCTTTACAAAGAGAAATCGCAACAATATAATATTATGTCACATATAAACGAATGTGCAATGGAAAGTGGAATTGATTTGGATGAATACAATGCTACTTCAAGTCATCAAAATATAACGTATAAGGGTCATATCATAGAAACTTGCTATATGGAAAGTTCATGCTCTATGTGGCCTTGGGCTGCTTTTACTAAAGGTTTCGGAACGATTACAGAAGGTAGTCGTGAAGAAGTAATTGAAGCAATGAAACAAAAAATAAATGAAGCATAAAATACTCAATGTTATTAAAAACACTTTTTATGTTGCTTTGACATTATATGGAGCATTGTTGATGATCAATTTATTATATTGTATCATCGGAGAACTTCCTTGGAATAGATTCTTTTATTTATGAAAACAAACTACGAATATATCATATATTATCAACGTGTTACGAAGTTAAAAAATGCTTCGTCAAAGTTTGCCAGTTTACTTGGTTATTTGGTAAACAAAAACGTTGTAGTTCATTGACAATAAAAAACTGCATATTTGCCAAAGAATTCCATATTTATATATATGGAATTAGACGATTCGTTTGAAGTCAAGCATGGAATAACTATTCGTGGTAAAGAATACGGATTCGTTGGAATAAGCAACGAAGAAATTGATCAGAGAATAGACGAAATGATAAAGTTCGTTGAAAAGTATGATGGTTCTGTTGGTGGTCAATTTGGAGAAGAAATAGAGGCCTGTATAGATTTTCCGTATGATACTTTGACTTTAGAAAAGTTTACAAAATTTGAAAAAGAGTTTCGTGAAAAATATCCTACATTCGATGGTCATTTTTATTTGCATAATTTAAATCATTTTACCGCAGACGAAAGTAAAGTTCTTGATAAGTATAGCAACATGGATTATGATTTGCTTGAAGAACTTGAAGATGATTTTGATGATATGGACGGAGATGAGTGGAAATCTGAGTAATGGGATCATTTAGTTACACAGATGTTGAAAAAAATGAATTTTCGTATGTTCATCGTATAATCTCGGACATTGAAAGCAAAAACAAAATAAAACTTGATTCAGGTGATTCCGTAGTACTTCGTAATTCCACAAAAGTCAAAAGTTTGAAAAAACTAATTGCTTCAAAAAATGTTGGAAAAGTATTAAATTATTTAAAAGAAAATGCAAACAATGTCTTTGTAGATTCAAATTCTAATATTGGATATAGATTCACACAAATAGACAAACTACCTTATTCAAAAGGAACTGGATCAGGAGCAGGTGCAGAAATTACTGCTTTATCAGAAAGTGCAGTTTGTATTGCTCTTGCTTCTTTAGTTCACACAGGAACATTTAATTTAGACGAAGAAACTACCATCAAAGCAGTTGATAAAGTTCTTGATTTGGGAACAAGTAACACAAAAGCAGAAATTAAAAAAGTAGTGTGCTGGTTGCGTTCAGATGAAAAATGGTTGAACTCAATTATACTGGCTGCTGAGAAAATTAAAACTAAGTTAGGAAACAAACTTACTCGTTCACATCATTT
>Ga0222717_10000250_pt1 | contig 46813 bp, 51 predicted proteins | sample C33_18DmetaG_FD_165053 | JGI IMG/M metagenome (GOLD analysis project Ga0222717, IMG submission 165053) | Estuarine water microbial communities from San Francisco Bay, California, United States - C33_18D | ecosystem: Environmental > Aquatic > Marine > Unclassified | place: USA: California... | reverse complement strand
AGATACAGACATCTCCAGCCTTCAAGCTGTAGACGTTAAAAATGAGTCTGACCTCAGTGTTGATGTTTCCAGCCTTCAAGCTGTAGACGTTAAAAATGAGTCTGACCTCAGCGTTGACATCTCCAGCCTTCACGCAAACATTGAATCTAATGATGTAGTTGCTATTAGCACAACCTTGACTTCTGGAGTTGACACTTCTGGTTCAATCAGCTTTGGGCGCACATTCGCAACAACTCCAGTTGTTGTTGCTCAGCTCAAAAGCTCAAATGCAAACGATCCAATTATCGCTTGCATGGTTTCCACAATTAGCACAACAGCTGCTACTGTAGCATTCGCAGATCAAACTCCGAATGGAAACTACAGCGTAGAGTTGATTGCTTCTATTGGGTAAACCTCACCGAGAAAGATATTTATTATCTTTGGCGACCCTTCGGGGTCGCCTTTTTTGTGTAAAATAACATATGAATAGAAAAGATTTATTTGATAGCATATTTTCAAAACCAGAAAAACACCCCCTAGGAAAGTACGAACCTGATAATAAAAAATACGCAAAAGAAAATCTTCCCTCAAGACACTCAAAGCCTGAAGCGCAAAAGAGATTAAAAAAACAATTTCAAAAACTAAGGCATAAAGCGTTATATTTAAATATGGAGCACGAAGAACTTATGGAAGACTTTCAACACATACGCCATGAATTTATAAGTAAAATGCTAGAATATTGCAAAAATAAAAATATAGAAAATCCATTCTGCTCAGTCCCCGAAGAAAATAATAAAAAAACAAATATAATTTCAAACAAAGAAATTAATGAAGTCTTTAGGGAGATAGTAAAAAAAACACATCCAGATTTAAATAAAAGTTTAACAGAAGAAGAATTAGAAGAAAATGTTGAACTATACAATCAAGCTATAGAAGGAAAACAAGATGGAAATTTTAGAAAAGTTTTACAAGTAGCCCTAGAATTAAATGTTAAAATCAAAAAAATATCACCTGAATTCATAAAACAATTACGCCAAGAAATCCAAAAAATGAACAAACAAATTCAACAAATCAAAAATGATATAATGTACAAATGGGGAAAGGGAGATGATAATCTAAAAAAACAAATCTTTGAATTATTGACAAAAAACCTAAAACCTTTAAAATAATTTACTATGATCGAATTTTATAATGTAAAAAAGAAAAAGAAAGTTCTTGTAGAAGAATCTACTGTAACAAAGCATGCTTACGAAAAAGTAACGAAGTCAGGTAGCCTCTCCATTAGATACGCATTAAAAGCTGTCGATGAAGACGGAACTAAATTAACTAAGTTCTGCAGTAAGGCAGATTACGATAGTTTAACTTGATTCAAAAATATGCCAGATAGTTCCATCAAAGATATAAATATTATCGTCTTCTTGTCCAAAAAATACAGAACCTTCTGGATCTCCAGTTCTTGATAGAATTTCTTGAGAATTAAGGATTTCAGCATAGGCAGTTTCTTCGCTTAGAATATCGCCTTTAGCCATTACATCTAAAAATAAATCCTGCTCTTCTATAGCCGAAGAAAAAGAAACATGGAAACCTGTAGAGCTAATACCATAAGGCATGTAAGAATAATATGATACTGGCGGGGTAGTTGATTTACTATTAAGCGTAACTAATACATTTGGAGCTCCATCAAAAACGCTTGTGGACCCAAGGTCTTCATACCTTATAGAAATATTCTCATCCCCAGAAAAAACATCAACCCTAGAAGATATAGTTTGACTTGATAATGCATCAAGATCTCCTGATATTTGTAAAATTTGATCAGAAATACTAATTCCGGTTTGAGATGAACCTAAGTTTTCTGAAAGTTGATTAATTTGGTTTTCTAAATTTTGTCCCGTAGAATTTAAATTGCCCGAAATAATAGATAAGTCACTAGAAAAATCCTCTGATATTCCCGATGAAAAATCAATCAAAGAATCACCAAGTTTTCTAGTAAAAACCCAATCGAATTCATTATTACTTTCTCCTGTTCTTTCGTATAGGTAGTTTGTATCGGAATCTAAGTATTCAGAACCAATAATACCTGCGGCTTTTTGACTACCTGAAGGAGGGCCAGTATCAGTGATTAGAGGTTTTCTAATCCCGAGGTTAGCATTAACGAAAGTTTCGAAAGCGCCCATTTCTTACTTCCTCTCGTTACTGTGGTATAAGATTGCTGCAGAGTATAAATCTAATTCGTGATCAGTAGATAAATTCTGAATCTCTGCGTTAACTCCTAATGACTCAATTTTATTTGGATCACTAATGCACAAACTAAGCCGCTCTTCCCATTCAGCCTCTAAAGATGAAACTACAATAGATTCGCATAACTCATCAATCATATTCTTCTCAGAACCCTTAAGCTTTGTTTTACCGAGTTTCTTGCGCATTAATTTATACCCATTATTTCTTAAAGATTCTGTAGAGTATATTACTCCTTGTAAATCTTTTCTTGAATATAATTGTTTTGATGTAGAATTTTCTTGAGGAATCCCAGAAGAACCTACGGGTCTTCCCACTTCTTGCTGTGGAGACTCCTTACCCACCTCCCCTTCTAATTCTGGTTCAATCATAGGTACTCCACCCACAATCGGATTATACATACCCTCTTTTCTTTGCTTGATATATTGCTTTTGTGCGGAAGGCATTTCTTCTGGCTTCGGATAAGAGCCTTTTTCTAAAACGTGCATTCCTTGCTCTGGAGTAATTATTCCTAATTCCATTAACCTTGTCGCAACTCTTTGGAGTTGAACTTCGTCCTTAATGTCAGTTTGTTCGAACCTTACTGTAGGATATTTCCTGAAACCTAAATTCTGGCAAATCATCTTTACTTGAGGCTGAAGAAAATCGTAAATAAATGCATTCCTAGACTCTTCTAATCTCTCAAGAAATATTTTCGCCTTCACTTGGGTATTACTATACCTCTCGTCTCCAACTATAACATTCTGTAAACCCTCCTTTATATCATTATTTATAACTTCATACTTAGAGGGTCCAACAACTTTGCCAATATCTGGGATAATAAATTGAGCTTTTGTAGTATGATCGCTAACAAGGACTCTGCCTACGCTTTCATTTTTAAACAAGTTTTGCATAGCCTCCATGTTCTTGGGGTTAATTCCCCCCTTGTCTGGCTCTGCACCCATAGTTATTAATAAAATTACATTTTCGATAGTTCTACATATAGCTTGATCTATCTGTTTTAATTCCAACTTGAAATTAATATCATCAAGCACTGGGTAACCAAAAGGAATAGCAAAAGGCTCATAATCCTGTTTCTTGTAAAAAGAGTATACAAGTTGACCTGGATCTAATTTAACCTTCAAGCCATCAGAGTTATAAGATCCCTTATTAATTGCGTCTTTAATTTCTGGACTTAAAGCCTCAAAGACTTGTTCATCATATTCTGTTTTTGGCGATTTAAGCCTTTCTATATCATACTCGCTTAATATTTTCTCGTAAACTCCGCTCTCAAAAGATGAAGATCTATTAGCAACGATATCGTATGGATTAAGCAAAATGTATTTAACAGGTAACTTATTAGGCTCGAGAGAAATTGTTGATCCATAAATTTTAGTTAATTTATCAAAGTCAGATTTTGAAAACTTACCATCTACTCTATATAAAAATATATTTCCGCTTCTATAATACTCCCTAAAGTATTGATCTTTTAGATTCCAAAGGTTAATTCGCTCAAACCATTTATAAACAAAATCTCTAGAATTTTGAGTTCCTCCCTCCAAATAAATATTAGAATTGGCAAACTCAGACATAACATCTATAGCGTTCCTAAAAACAGAAACGTTGGCGTATGCCTTTTGGCATAACTCTATAGCCTCCCTAACATCAACCCCGTCACTACTATAAGTATAAGGAAGCATTCCTCCAGATATATTAGAAAACCTATGCTTTTTATCTGATTTATGAATAGAGTTTCTACGCGATCCAAAATCATCTGACTTAGAAGAATTTCTTTTATATGCCGCAGAAGACTCCATATAATAAGGTTCTCCAGAAGAACTTGGCGAAATTAAAGGATTATCAATAAAAGCATTTAAGCCTTCAACCTTTTCCTTGTCGAACTGATTCCAATAATTAGACTTCTTGACATATTTCCTCTTACTCATCTATTATGGTACACAAAAGTCAAAGTAAAGTCTATTAAAAGTTAAAAGTTAACTTTATAACTTTTGGTTTTATTTAAAACGTGTATATATAAGTATGTCTGAAGAAAAAAGAAAAAGATGTAAAATATCCACTGAAAAAGGGGAAATCGGTGGAACAATTTTAAATGAATATGAAGAGATGGGTGGCGCGGATGATGGAGCCGTATTCGCAGTAATTGAGCTAGATAACGGGCAACTGATAACAGTAAAAATGTCCGAAGTATCAGATATTTAAAGTGTAATTATAATTTATGAGTCAACACACTTCAAATCCTAATTTTAGATATCCTAACGATAATAGAGACGCATCTCCTTCAAATTTTGACTACCCATCTCAACAAGAAGTAGGCTCAAGTGCTCAAAAAGGAGATAGAACCTATTATCCAAACGATAATCAAGGATATTATGCAAACTCAAATAGAGAAGACATCTCAACAATAGATCTTACAAATAAAAAACAACCACCAAATTCAAACTATAAAATATCATGATTTTTGCTATTTTCACATTGCTTTCAGCGTTAAGTATTTCTGTAATCGCTGCTTATTTTAGTATAATAGGACTCGCCACAATCTTCCCAGGTTCAATTGAAGCTGTAATCGCCATGGGTGCAGCCCTAGAAGTTGGAAAAATTGTTGCAGCAATCTGGCTTCACAAAAACTGGAAGTCGGCGCCAACAACTTTAAAAATTTATTTATTCTCTGCGATTGTTGTATTAATGGGAATTACAAGTATGGGGATTTTCGGCTTTTTATCAAAGTCTCATATTGAACACGAACAAAATAGTATAAAATCTCAAGCTTTAGTTGAACAAGTTGAAACTAAAATTGAAAGAGAAAACGAATACATACAAAGACAAAAAGATTTAATATCCCAAAATAAAGAAAAAAATCAAAATCTATCAGATAAAAGTTCTGAAAATATAGAACTAGAACAAAAGAAAATTTCGCAATTAACAGAGCAGTTAGAAAAAGACATAGATCTTGACAATAAAATGCTTCAACCAATTCAAGCAAGAATCAATCAATTAAACGAAGAACTAAATGCGGTCAAAAATAAATCAGGCGGATTATTCTCTAACAAAAAGAAAGAGGTGGAACAAAAAATATCAGACCAAGCCTCAGAGAGAGAAGAATTAAGTTCAAAGAAAAAAGAAATAGAAAATAGAATTTCTAAATATAGAAACGAAACCTCAAATCTTGTATCTGAAATAAGAAAAAGAATACAGGACTATCAAACAATAGGATTTGAAAAACCTGAAAATGTAGAATTAAAAATTGAAGAATTAAATAAAAATATCTCAGATGCATTAAATCGCATCGACGACCTGGAAAGGCAAAAATTTGATCTCGATGATGGATCAAGACAATTAGAGGCAGAAGTTGGACCAGTGAAATATGTTGCAGAACTTATCGCAGATTTCACAGGCATGGAATTCGATATGGGTAAAGCAGTAAGAATTGTAATAATTATATTGATTTTTGTATTCGACCCTCTTGCCGTATTACTTGTATTGGCCGCTCATATAAGTTTAAGCAAAAAATTTCCCAAAGCCATGCAAGACGAAGCTATAGCATTCGAGAAAATCGCTGAGCTTGAAGCTCAACAGAAGATATTGGAAAAAGAACAGTTAGATATTGAAGAGCGCAAAAAAGATATAGAGCAAGAAAAGAAGATTATTGAACTACAAGAGAATCAAGTCCAAAAATACCAAGAAGAAATATCCGAAAACAAGGAAGTTCTTCGCAAGTTAAAACTGGAATCTCAAAAAGAATTACTCAAGCAAGAAGATACCTCTGCTATATCTGCGGAAATTGAACAATTAATCGCTCAAAAAGAAAACGCAGAAGATGAGATAAAAGAAATAAAAATAAAGAAAAACAAATTATTAGATCGCGCCGAAGAAACAATCAAAAGCGCGAAAGAGATAAAGGCTGTATTAGGCGACCACAATAAACATAAAGAAACAATTGCAGAATTAAAATCAGAAATATGCATCAACCTTGAAGAATTTAAGAAAATTAAAGCTCAAGTGCAAGCGCTAGAATCCAAAAATAAATCATTAATAAATTCTGAAGATAATTTAAAAAAAGAAATAGAATCTCTTAATACTATCAAAAATGAAAAGCCAAACAAAGAATTAGAAGCTAAAATATCAGATCTCATTTCTCAAAAAAATCAATTATTAGAAGAAAATATAAATATTAAAAAGTCTTCAAGGTTAATTATAACAAAAGAATCATTACCTAATGGTAAACATTCCCTTACAATACCTTGCGCCAAAGGAGGTTCGCACGTGTTCACAAGACCGTCCACTTTCACAAATGTAGACATATTTAAATTAATAGAAATATCAGAAGAAATCAATAAAGATACATCTAATGACGAAAGTATAAAAAACAATATTTTTCAATCAATGGTAAAATCCTTAATCGACCCACAATTAAGTAATAGAGATTACAATAAATCAAAACCAATATATAAATATATTTCTTGACTTTAAACTCTAGATATGCTATAGTGCTTGTGTGAAAAAGTTAAACAAGCGCGACCTTATTAAAAAATTCGTAATTGAACCGAAAACCCAGAAGAGAATGTTCTGGGCTCGAGAAATGAAATTACTAAATGACTTAATGTCAATTTTCCCTAATGAGGATTTCTGGCAAAGAATAAATCTACCCAAGGTTTCATCGCTAGCGATATTAAGATCTGAGTATGGATTAAATACTTTAAAAAAATTATACCTTGAGTTTAATTATAAAATTCCAGAAAAAGTAGAAATACCTCTTGGAGAAAAATCTGGAAAAGATAAATTAATCTCGAAAAAACCAAAAACAATACGACAATTCTTAGATGAGTAAAACAAAAGACATACAAACTACAGATCAAATCGCAAAATTTCTTAGTGACAAAGACAACCAAAAGTATCACTACAACTTCTGCGAATCAGAAGAATATAAAATTCCTAGCGGCAGCCTTAATCTTGACATAGCTTTAGGTGGAGGACTTCCTGGTGGCGCTCATAGATTTACAGGAATTAATGAAGGGGGCAAGACAAGCTGTGCTATGGCATTTGCTAGAAATTTCCAAAAACACTTCGGTAAAAAAGGTATGATTATATACATCAAAAGCGAAGGAAGATTTAGCCCCGAAATGATCGAAAGATCTGGCATTGATACTGATCCAGAAAAATTCTTTTGCTTTGACTGCAACATTTTTGAAAAGGTGTTTGAATTAGTGCGTGAACTTGTTTTTAATAATGACAATGATAAGAGGTATATGTTTATCATTGATAGCGTTGATGCGCTTTGTAGAGTAGGCGATATTGATAAACCATTTGCAGAAAGCGAACAGGTAGCAGGAGGAGCACTAATTACATCTGTCTTCTTGAAGAAGATGGTTTTACCAATTACAAAAATGGGACACACAATGATTTTAACGAGTCAAGTTCGTGTTGAAGTAGCAACGAATCCTTACGCAAGCAGAGGAGGTCCAAAAGTTAAACAAGCAGGAGGAAATGCAATCAAGCACTATGCAAATTTTATTTTAGAATTTGAAGAAAGATATAGTTCTGATTTAATTTTCAAAAACCCAACCGCAACAAAACTAGATGAGAAAGGTGAACCGATTGGACATTACTGCAAGATTCGCTTTAGAAAAAGCGTAAATGAAAAAACGGGATCCACAGTAAGATACCCTATTAAATATGGGCAAAAAAATGGAAAGTCAGTCTGGCGGGCCAGGGAAATTCTTGACATGCTATATCTTTTTAATTTAATAGATAAAAAAGGAGCCTGGATATCCGTATCAGAAGGTTTAATAACTGAATTAAAAGACAAAGACCTAGAGATTAATGAAAAATTTCAGGGAGAGCAAAGACTTATAGATTACCTAGAAGAAAACGAAGCTCTTGCAGACTTTCTTTACGAAGACTTCAAGAATTTAACTAATGCGCTTTAAAACTTTAACAGGCGCAGTCCGCACTGTTAAGAAAGCAAAAAAGCATTTGATAGACTGGGACGGGTCAAGTAGAAGCAAAATACAATTTAATGCAAAACAATTCTTAAAAAAGTACTGGAGCAATCATATTGTATTTGAAGAGTTTCCTGTCGCAGGAACCAAACTATCTCTCGACTTTTATAATGCTAATAAAAAAATAGCAGTTGAAGTGCAAGGAAAACAACATACAAAATATGTTCCATTCTTTCATGGCAAAAATAAAATCAACTACCTTAATCAATTAAAAAGAGATAGAGATAAATTGAAATTTTGTGAATTAAATGATATACAATTAGTTGAAATATATGACGGGGACGAAGTGAATGAGAAACTTTTCGAAAGTTTTGGTGTTATTTTGTAGTTAGTGTAATATATATTATATGAGTGACGACTTTATTGATCCAGAAAATTTATCGAGATTTAATTTGCCAGAAAGTATTCTTAGTCAACTATTTGAGTTCACAGGATCTAATTCAGGAGATAGCGGTTTTATACTATCTTTCGTAAACCAAGATGGACTTCCTTCAATTATAACAAAAGCTAATTCCCCAATAGTAGAAATGGGTTTAAGAAAAGCTTTAGAGCAATATTTAGAGCAGGTTTCTGCTCAAGAAATAGAATTAAATTTACCGCCTGAGTTCGGCGACGAAGAAACCCCTTGACTTTTTAAGTTTTCTGTGATACCATGTAAGAATGGTATATTCACACGAACTAGAACAACACTTAATTGCGGGTTTAATAAAATACCCAGAAAGCTATCCGCTAATAGCGGCGTTTATTGATCAAGACGATTTTTACGACAAGAACACAATCGTAAATAAAACAATCTTCTCTATCCTAAGGCATGCTTTAGAAGGAGGGGACGCCCTTGATGAAGTTATATTAACACAAAGAGTGCAAGCTCTTAATATTTCATTCGAGGATAATATTAACATCGCAGATTATATTAAAGCATTATCTATGCGACAAATCTCAAAAGAGGGGGTATTAAAAGCCGCGCAAGAACTAAAGAAAATTACGGTCAGAAGGGAGATACATAATGCATCCGTAGAAGTTGCAAAGAATATGAAAAATATGTCCCCCGGAGCAACCTTTGACGATATAGTAAGTGAAGCAGATAAAATATATAACGACAAAATAAATCTTTACGAAATTGGGTCGAATAAACCTGAAAATTTATTTGACGACATGGAAGACTTTATTGAAGAAAGAGGTAATAATCCTATTGATGAATTTGGATTGATGGGACCGCACCAAAGAGTAAACGAATTATATGGATCTTTATTTAGACCTGGAAATATTACTGTTGTAGTAGCTAGAGCTGGAGTGGGAAAAACTCAGTTTTGCATGGACTTCTGCACAAAAGTTTCAGCGCTTAATAGTAATGTTCCAATTTTACACTTTGACAATGGAGAAATGAGTAAAGAAGAATTAATAATAAGACAATGCTCGGCTTTGTCAGGCGTACCCATGCACTTGCTTGAAACAGGCAGATGGAGACAAGCTGGAGATGAAGTAATAGCTAAAGTCAGAAGCACATGGGCTAAAGTAAAAGATTTTAAATTCTACTACTATAACGTAGCTGGCCACAGTATAGACAGCATGCTTAATATTATTCGCAGGTTTTATTACTCTGAAGTTGGAAGGGGCAACTCAATGCTCTTTAGTTTTGACTATATTAAAACTACATATGAAAGGCAGGGCGGGGCAAGTAGCTGGGAAACGGTCGGCAGAATGGTTGATAAATTCAAACAATTAATACAAAAAGAATTATGCTTCAATGGAAAACCTACAGTTGCAATGCTTACAAGCGTACAAAGTAACAGGTTGGGTATCACCAATAATAGAAGCGCAGATAACGTTATTGACGATGAAAGTATAGTGTCTCTATCAGACCAAATAACCCAGTTTTGTTCTCACTTATTTTTATTGAGGCAAAAAACTATGGATGAAATTCAAGAAGAGCCAGAAAACTTTGGAACTCATAAATTAATATGCCTAAAGTATAGATGGCTGGGGAAAGAAGTTCACAGGGCGCTTCAGCCAGTAGAAATGCCAGACGGAAGCAAGAAAAAGAATTACATTAATCTTCATATGGAAAACTTCTCTCTAGAAGAAAGAGGTGACCTCCAAGATATGATAGACCACATGCAGTCCGCTGGAGTCGGAGCATTAATGGAGCTAGGGGAAGAGGTGCCGAATCTATAATGAACCCTGAAAAAATTAAAGACTCTCTTTTGCAATTAGGGTATAAACTAGCTGACCGCGGATCATATTGGCAAACAAATGCTTTATTCCGAAACGGTGACAATAAAACGGCTATTCAAATTTACAAAAATACAGGAGTTTGGAAAGACCACGTTCAAGACAGCTCTTTCTCTCCATTTAAAAGGCTTGTAGAAATAACACTTGGAACTAATGACCCTAATTCCGTAAAACAATATATAGAAGAAGATAATCTCGGATCTAATTATAATAAAGTAACATCCTCAGAAAAACTAGAAATGGAAGAAATATACCCAGAAAATTGCCTCGAAAGGCTACTACCTCATTATAAATTTTACAATGACAAAGGTATTTCAACGGAAACTTTGCAACATTTGAAATGTGGTTACGCAACAAGTGGCAAATTAAACAATAGATTTGTTTTTCCAATTTATAACGAATACAATCAAATTCATGGATTCTCCGGAAGAGATATGTATGTATCGGGAGATCGTCCGAAATGGAAGCATGTTGGCAGAAAGAAAGGTTGGATTTATCCATTATATGTAAACGAGAAGACTCGCGATGCAATCAATGAATCGGGACAGGTTATTTTTGTAGAAAGCATAGGCGATTTATTAAACCTACATGAGCACGGATATAATAATGTTCTCGTAACTTTTGGATTAGATGTATCAACAAAATTAATATGCTCAACATTATCATTAAATGTAAATCAAATAGTTTTATCTTTAAATAATGATATTAATTCTGACAGAAATAGAGGATTAGAAGCTAGTATTAAAAATTATTTAAAATTATTAAACTACTATGATCCAGAAAAAATTTGCATATGCTTACCTACTGCAAAAGATTTTGGAGATATGAATGATGAACACTTTAATAAGTGGCAAAATAAACTATCATCACTTGATACAAAAACACAACAATCTTTTATATTAGAAAAAATAAATCAAATACATAAATCATTGCCAAAGACTTTATTAAAAAACAAAAAAATCATAAACAATGAGTGAACTAACAAAGCTTTCGGCAAGTAGAATTAAAACTGCACAAACATGTAGCTGGACTTATTGGTGCAATTATAAATTAAAACTTCCTGACTCAGGAAACGATGGATCAAGTAGGGGAACAATTTGCCACAATGTATTCGAGCTCCTCGGAGACAAACACAAACGCGAATATAATAAAATAATAAAAGACGGAACAATCTGGAACACTAAAGTTGTTGCATCTCAAGTCAAAAAAGAAGCCGAAGAACTTAATGTCAACGATCAAGAAAACCTTGATTTGATTGACGAAATGATTGTTAATGGATTACGATGTGATTTTTTTGGGGATGAAAACGAAAAACCTGCACTGGCAGAATCAGAACGCTTTTTTGATCTAGAAATTGACAAGCCTGAACTAGGAATAAAATACGCAATTCGCGGATATATCGACAAGCTATTCGTATACAAAGACAATTCAGTAATCATTCGAGACTTTAAAAGCAGTAAATCCGTATTTAAAGGAAAAGAAATAACAGACAATTTACAAAATCTGATATATTGCCTAGCAGTAAAACATTTAATGCCAGAAACAGAACCTCAAAGTGAATTTTTATTTTTACGCTTCGACCTCGAAACAGACCTTTTAGGAAGCACAGGTAAGGGTCGATTAAAAATGGACAAAATTAGCGATGAAGAATTGGAAGGTTTTGAGTATCAATTAACACAATTCCAAAACTACCTTGACAATTTTGATGAAGAATCTGCAAAAAGCAACCTTGCCGCAAAACAAGATTACCCTAAAGACGGAACTTTTGGCGGCCCTCTTGCGTGTGGAAAAGATGGCTATAAAATGTCTCGAGGGCAACCCGTTTTAGATAAAAATGGAGAACCAATAGTCGCATTCATTTGTCCATTTAGAAAGCCTCGAGAATATTGGGCCCTAAAAGATTCTTCTGGGAATCTAAAAAAAACAGCGTTTATTGAAAATAAACACGAACTTGAAGTTGAAGAAGGTGATAAAATTATTAAAATGAAATACGATGGATGTCCCCACTGGCAAAATAAACAGAAATTAGATGACTTTTTAGATGGTTAAAACAATAACGGCAACAGGAATAATTGTTAAATTTGGAAACCTAGCCCTACTAGGCAGAAGGTCTAAAGATTGCCAAAGCTTAAATGGCTATTGGTCAATGCCTTGTGGTATGATAGACCCAGGAGAAACTCCGCTTGAAGCGGTTAAAAGAGAATTTTTTGAAGAGACAGATATTAAACTTTTCACAGAAATAAAACCACTGACAACTTTTGAGATGGAAGATGGAAATTATTTTCAAGTTTTTTATACAGAAATTGAATCACTCATATATCCGAGTGAAAAAGCAAAAGATGCGTTAGAACATGATGAGTGGGGGTTCTTTCGTATAGATAACAACACACTCCCAAATCCAATAACAAAACAAACAAAAAAATCAATTTTAATGTTAAAATGAAAAAAATTATAGTAACAGGAGTAACCGGACAAGACGGCAGTCACATGGTTGACTATTTATTAAAGCATACGGACTATGAAATATATGGAGCCGTTCGAAGATTAAGTGTTAAAAACCACGAGAATATTTTGCACTTAGAAAACGAACCGAGGTTTAAGCTGATCAACATGGACCTAAATGATGCGCATAGTATGCGTGATGTAGTAATCGATCTGCAACCTGATTATTTTATCAATTTTGCAGCTCAGTCTTTTGTTGCAGGAAGCTGGGATTACCCGATTCAAACATGGGACACAGATGCAGATGCAGTGCTTCATATTCTCGAATCAATTCGAAGATTTGCTCCAAACTGTAGATTTTATAACGCTGGATCCTCTGAAGAATTTGGAGATGTAATTTACAGCCCTCAAGATGAAAAACACCCCCTTAGACCTCAGAGTCCATATGGCGCAGCTAAATGTGGAGCGAGACACTTAGTCAGAGTTTACAGGGAATCATATAATTTATATGCAGTTCAAGGTTGGCTTTTTAATCACGAAGGATCTCGAAGAGGTTTAGATTTCGTAACTCGAAAAATTAGCAACTCCGTTGCAAGAATTAAGCTCGCAATCGAAAATAAAAAACCAATTCCAGTTTTAAAACTTGGCAATCTTGAAGCGAAAAGAGATTGGAGTGATGCAGAGGATTTTATGGAAGGGGTTTGGTTAATGCTAAACCAAAAAACACCCAAGAATTATGTCTTGGGTAGTGGCGAAATGCATACAGTAAGAGAATTTTTAAATAAAACACTTGAATATGCAAATATTGATTTTACATCCTCTGGATCAGAAGATAATGAAAAATATCACACCTTAGATGGAGAGTTGATTTTTGAAGTTGATCCAAAATTTTATCGACCTGCAGAAGTTCACGAATTGTGTGGAGATTGTAGTCTTGCAGAAAATGAAATGGGATGGACGCGAAAAACTGATTTTCAAGGCCTAGTTCGCAAGATGTATCAAAATGATTATATGCAATTAAGTAGATGAAAGAAAAGAAAATTTTTGTAGCAGGCCATAATGGAATGGTCGGCTCAGCCGTTCTTAAACATTTAACTAAAAATGGTTATAAAAATTTATTAACAAAAACTCGCAGGCAACTTGACCTAACGAAACAAAAAGATGTAGAGTCTTTTTTCTGCCGCGAAAGACCTGATGCAGTTATTATCTGCGCTGCAAAAGTTGGAGGCATTCTTGCCAATAACACATATCGCGCAGACTTTATATATGAAAATTTACAAATAGCAAGCAACATTATACATTCCTCCCACAAGCTTAATGTACAAAAATTAATCAATTTAGGCAGTTCATGTATTTACCCTAAAGACGCAGATATACCAATTGTAGAAGAAAGTTTATTAACTGGAGTATTAGAAAAAACAAATGAACCATATGCAATTGCAAAAATAGCAGCAATTAAATTATGTGAAAGTTATTATGAGCAATATGATAGAAATTTTTATTCAATTATGCCTTGCAATATGTATGGGCCGCGAGATAACTTTGATCTAAAAAGTTCGCATGTTCTTCCTGCGCTAATTAGAAAAGTTCATGAAGCGAAAGAAAATGGCGCGAAAACGATTGAAGTTTGGGGTTCAGGGAAACCGTTGCGGGAATTTTTATATGTCGATGATTTGGCAGAAATGTCGACACGTTGTCTAGAATCTGTCGATGCAATCGACGTATACGAACAAGGAATCTCTCACCTTAATTGCGGATCTGAAGATGAAGTCTCTATTCTTGAATTAACAAATATAATACAAGATGTCGTCGGCTATACTGGCGAGATTGTTTTCGACAGCTCAAAGCCTGATGGCACTTACCGAAAAAAAATGAACAATAGTCGAATGATTAGCATGGGGTGCGTACCAAAACATACATTAAAAGAAGGGTTAGGAAAAACATACAAATGGTACTTAGAAAATAAACAAAAATTTGTGTAATAAATAGCTATGGAAAACGAATCAAATTCTGCAAAACGTCCCGGACCGAAAAGTTCGGCTCAAACTCCAGCGAAAAAATCCGAGCAAAAAAAGGGTTCAAGTAAAAACAAGCCAGGTAGTGCTGCCGAAAAAGGAAGTGAAATTACTTTTTCTGATCGCGTGCTTGAGTCGCTCAAGATGAAAGTGAAAGAGCATAACTCAAAATCTAGCAAAAAAGTTACTTTATCTCAGCTCAAAAAAATATATAGACGTGGTGCAGGAGCATTTTCCTCAAGCCACAGACCTGGCAAAAGCAGGGGTCAGTGGGCAATGGCTAGAGTTAATATGTTCCTTAAAATGGTTCGCGGCGGAAAAGTAAAAGATAGCTACAGAAAAGCAGATCAAGATGTAGCAAAAGCTTCTGCGGCAGTTATGATTGATGATGGAATTAGAGATGAAATGAATCTCTTTACCGAAGAAGACTTTATTGCTGCAAAATTAGATATTCATAATTATCAACTTCAAGAAGATCCAGAATTTACAGATGAAATGTGGAGCACAATATTTATTGATGTGGATAAACTTGGCTTTGAAGAGTATGTTGACGAAGAAAGCTGGGCTGCAGAAGCTAATAAAGGTAAAAAATTAAACAAGCCATTTCGCACTCCAGGTGGACCTAAAAAGTTTTCTGTTTATGTTAAAAACGAAAAAGGAAATGTTGTTAAAGTAAACTTTGGCGACCCAAATATGGAGATTAAGCGCGATGATCCAGGTCGCCGCAAGAATTTTAGAGCTCGCCATAATTGCGCAAATCCAGGGCCAAAAACAAAAGCCAGATATTGGAGTTGCAAAATGTGGAGTAAAAAAAGCGTCACAAAGATGACGAAAGGTGAAGAAGTTGAATCAGAGGACGAATCAGAAGCTGGCCTGTGGGACAATATCCGCGAAAAGAAAAAACGCATGGGTAAAAATTACAAGCCAGCAAAACCAGGCAGCAAAGATCGCCCAAGTAAAAAAGCTTGGAAAAAAGCTCAATCTGCAGACGAAGAAAAAGATTTTGAACCCCACATGATGTATGATCCAAAAACAGGAAAAGGTGTTGAAGCAAAAACATACAAAGATCATCTAGCATTAAAAGAAAAAGGTTATACTCACAAAAAACCTGCTGAAGGCGGGCATCACGAAAAAAAATAAGTCATGGCAGGTGCACAAAGTTTTAATAAAACATTACTAACAACAAGTAATAATCATGTCAACAATAGACACAATAGCAAATAGACCAACATCAGGAATGGCAGCGGGAGACGCGTACTTTGAAACATCAAGTGATAAAATCGTTGTGTGGACCGGCACTGCTTGGACAGAAATCGCTTCAGATAATGCGCCTGCTAGCTTTACTAATACTTACAGCGTAAACTTTGACGGTACGAATGATTATGTAGAGTTATCAGCTGCTCCTTCCACCGATTTTAATTTTGGTACTGGAGAGTTTGGTCTAAGTATGTGGGTAAATGCTATTAATGGTTTCAATGGAACATACTGTGGCGTTTTAGGTAATTACAATAGTGCAGCTAGTAGTTGGCAAGTATTTGTGGGAACTGCGGGGCTTCAAGTATGGAATGGTGCTTTGTATGGTGGGGGTTCTTTATCCACTAATACATGGTATCACCTTGTTGTTGAGCGTACTTCAGGTGTTCTAAAGACATATATTAATGGATCACAAAACACTTCTAATAATGTTACAAGCTCGTACGCAGCTGCTACAAACTCAAGTACTTGCATTGGTGGGTATCCTGCGAATCGAGCACAGCCTCGTTGGAAAGGTTTAATTGATGAAGTAGCTATTTTTAACTCAGGTCTTTCAGCCTCCGATGTAACAGATATGTACAACTCAGGAGTACCAACAGACATATCCTCATTAAATCCAATAGGTTGGTGGAGAATGGGAGACAATGATGGAGGCACAGGCTCTACTATCACGGATCAAGGTAGTGCTGGTAACAACGGCACACTTACTAATGGCCCAACCTTCTCAACCGACGTACCTTCTTAATAATTATGAGCGATAGACAATATGTTATAATAAACGCTGCTGATGTTTCCACCGTCAACTTTGATGACGTGCTTGAGACTTCCGCAGATACACTAAGATACAATGTAGCAGGGGATAAAACCTTTGTTAAATATGAAGGAACAAAACCTTCTTTTTTGGCCAATAAAGAATCATTGAATCATTCTCAAATCCTCGAAATTCTCTCGAGCGACGAATGGACAAATACAGAAAACCTTTCAAGCAATGAGTAAAATAACAATAATAAACGACGCAGAACAAGCTGCGTTAGTTTCTAATAACGCTGTAACCGCAGGAAAGTTTTATTTAAAAGCGGAGGGATCCACTAATGCAGGAGATCTAGTTATATACAACGGTTCTGCCTGGAAGAGATTTGCTAATGACGCTCCTGCTGGTTTTAATAACACATACAGCGTAGAATTTGATGGCAGTGATGACGGTTTCAATATTCCACACAATACTGATTTTAACTCAGGAGAGCATACTATTTCCCTTTGGTTAAAAGCTAGTAGTTTTGGTGGTTATAGAAATTTAATTGCTAAAGATGTAAATGCTTCTAATGTTACTTTTAGAATAATGCTCGATGGAAACAAAGTGATTTATTATAATGGTTCAATTTTTACAAACACCACCACCACTTTAAGTACTGGTACATGGTATCATATTGCAGCTTCGCAGAGTAATACTAACAACAGCCTCGTAATTTATATTAATGGAGTAGCACAAAGTTTTACTAATCCAAGTAATTCTAATACTAGTAATACTGCTGATGTATTAGTTGGGCAGTGGAATTCTAGTTATTACTTTGCAGGTTTAATTGATGAGGTTTCTTACTTTGATTCCGTTCTATCTGCATCTGACATTTCCACATTACGAGGTGGAGCATCATCAGGGTCGCTTGGTGAGCCAGTAGATATATCGTCACTTAATCCTGTTGGTTGGTGGCGTATGGGAGATAATAACTCAGGTAGCGGCACTACTATAACAGACCAAGGTAGCGGAGGTAACGACGGTACACTCACTAACGGACCTACCTTCTCCTCTGATGTTCCTTCCTAACCCTTAATAATAATAATTATGAGCGATAGACAATATGTTATAATAAACGCTGAAGATGTTTCTACCGTCAACTTTGACGATGTGCTTGAGACATCAGCAGATACACTAAGATACAATGTAGCAGGGGATGAAACCTTTGTTAAATATGAAGGAACGAAACCTTCTTTTTTGGCTAATAAAGAATCATTGAATCACTCTCAAATTCTAGAAATTCTTTCGGGAGAAGAGTGGACTGAAGCTGTAAGCTTTGAATGATAAACAAATTAGTTTGCCTTGTATTCAATAGATAGTAAAGATAGAGTTGTTTTAATACTATCTCATTTTTGGACCCCAATTAATATAACAACTGCCAAAGAAGGTATAAGAAAGCTTATATCTTGCGGCTCTATATCTAGAAAAGATCAATCTGTAAAATGTTTATCTCAATCAGGGGAACCTTTAAATTGGGAAGAATGGATAAATCCTCAACGCGCAACATATTATGAACATCAACCCTTCTTAACTTCTTCTAATAAATTATATCCTGTACCAACAATATTATTAACAACATCTAAATGGGTATATCAAACAAAACAAAAACCAAATTTAAGATATTTATATAAAAGATATAAAGGAAGATGTCAAATATGTGGAGATAAATTTGATATGAAAGATATGACGATTGAACATATCTACCCAAAAAGTAAAGGTGGCACAAAAGAGAGTCATAATGTCACGCTAACATGTCAACCGTGCAACTGCAAGAAAGCCGCGATTTATCCATATAAAAATTATAAAGGCGAAGAGCTAGGCCCTTCAAATCCGTATCCTTTCTTTCATGCCTTTCAAAATTGCCGCCCTGAATGGAGACCTTTTTTGTTTAAAAATTAATTGGCACATTGTTTGCAAATTATAGATTAATTTTAATCTCAACCAAAGGAAACAATATGTCATTCTATTTTAAAAACAATCACAACAAACAAAGCACGCTTGATAGTTTATTCTCTGAATTATTATCCTTCGATTCATATGATGAGCTTCCAGCTCCTTCTAATATTATATCTAATGATGAAAGCATAGAAATTCATCTACAGGCTCCAGGAATACCAAAAGATAAAATTCAAATTGATTTTCAAGGTAATCTGTTAAAGGTATCTCACGAACCACAAGAAGAAAAAGATAAACCTTCATATATCCAACAACAAATATTTAATGATGGATTTAAAAACTCATTTAAAATGCATACAGAAGTTGATGAAAAAAACATATCTGCCACAATGGACAATGGTATATTAAAAATAAAAATTCCTCGCAAAAAAGAAAAAACAAAAAGCAGAATAAAAATAACTTGACATTTATATAATAATAAGTTATTATCTACAGTTTTAAAATTATGAAAACAAAAATACTAACAGTAGCCGCGCTTTCAGCGGTATTTCTTATCAACGCAGCTTTCGCAGCAACAGGCTCTCTATCCCTGGGTTATGGCTCAGATTTCTTTCGAAGAGGTTCGCTTCTATCAAAAGATTCATTTCAAGCAGGAGCTTCCTATTCCACAGAGATTCAGGGACTTACTGCGAGCACAAACGTTCAGACGGCGCACGGCAATGAAAACCTAGAAGATGCATACATCATCTCTGGCGGGCTAGCCAAGAAAATGGGTTCCATGTTAACCGTGTATGGCGGACTTGAGCACGCGGAGTCTCTCGGAGGAGCAAGTGAACTTGATGCAGTAATCGCGGTATCCATTGATACATTTTTATCGCCCTCTATTTCGGCCGCAAGAAATGTAGATGAAGATTTGTATACATTTGAGCTTAATGTATCTCATGATTTAGACTTAAAGTTTGCGACTTTATCAATCAATGGTTCTGTAGGTAATACTGACACCCGATCTGTAGATAATCTAGATTACTATTCTATTGGGCTAGGTTTATCAAAAGAACTTCAAAAGGGTTTGACTCTTTCTGTTAATGGGGACTTCGTAGATTCTTCGTTAATTGAAGATGATTTTTTAATTGGAGCGTCTCTGACTGCTTCGTTTTAATATAGTAGTTATAGTCAATCACACTCGCCGCCTCAGAAATGGGGCGGCTTTTTTGTTTTTGAATAACTTGCTAAAAGTGTAATATCATTATATGAACACGAATCTCAAAAATATAGATGAACTTGGCAGGCGCGAGTTTATTGCTCATGCAGCAAAAGCCTGTCTTGGAGTAGGCCTTATGCCTATGGCTGGAAGTTATATTCATAATGATGTTAAAGCGTTACAACCTGGAGCTAGGATTGCGAAAGCAAGGCACGTAATTTATTTAAATATGTCTGGAGCAATGTCTCATATAGATACATTTGCTCCTAGGCCAGATGCCCCAGAAATTCAAGGTGATTTAAAATCAATATCTACAAGCGCAGACGGAATTATTCTATCTGAGAATTTACCAAAAACTGCAAGGTTAATGCATCACGCTTCAATTATTAAAACAATGAGTACCAGTCAAGGCGCTCACATGCAAGCGAGCTACCTTATGCAAACAAGTTATCTTAAAAGAGGAACAATCGTTCATCCCACATTTGGAAGCTGGGTATCTAAACTTTCTGGTGCAATAAATAATACTATACCAATGAATGTAAAAATCGGTGGAGGCGGCGGAGGAGCAGGTTTTTTAGAGTCTAAATATGGAGCGCTGCCAATAAGCAACGCAAGAAATGGACTTGCAAATAGTAAACTTGCACCTTATATTGATCAAGAGCATTTTGGTAGCAGAATGTCAATGGTTAATGCATTAAATTCAGATTTCTCAAAATCATATCCTCATAAAAAAGTAAGAGCTTATGGAGATTTATATAAAGATGCAATTAAATTAATGAATAGTCAAGATTTATATGCTTTTGATATTAGTAAAGAACCAGAATCCATGAACGAATTATATGGTAATACTAATTTTGGACAGGGATGCTTATTAGCTAGAAGATTAATAGAAAATAAAGTGAGATATGTAGAAGTGTCTAGAGGTGGATGGGATACGCATGATAATAACTTCGAAAGAGTTGCTACAAATTGTGCGGATATTGACCAAGCTTTAAGTGGCCTACTTATTGATCTAGAGCGAAGAGGGTTACTCAATGAAACTTTAGTTGTTTTAACATCGGAATTCGGCAGAACTCCAAAAATAAATGGCAGAAACGGAAGAGATCATTGGCCGTATTGCTTTAGCGCTTTTCTTGCCGGAGGCGGAGTTAAGGGCGGATTTTCTTTTGGTCAAGTCGATGACCAAGGAAGAAATCCCACAGAAGGTAAAGCAGTAAAACCAGAAGACTTAAATGCTACAATAGCTTATGTTCTTGGTTTATCTATTAATGATGTTCAATATTCTCCTTCTGGCAGACCTTTTACTATCGCACATAAAGGCGAACCTTTGTTTGATATTATTGCATAAAAAAGCCTCCCGAAGGAGGCTTCTTTAATTACCAAATAATAAAATTAAAAATCATCTTCAAGAGAACCGCTTTGCTGGTATTCTCTAACTCTTCGTTCAAAGAAATTGCCCATTGCTTGAACATCAACAACCTCACTAAGCCAAGGAAAAGGATTTTTATCGCTAGGAAAACGATAATCTAAACCAATACCTTCTAGCCTTCGATTGCCAATATAGTGCATATATTCTACAAACATATCTGCATTTAACCCAAGTATACCTGTAGGAAGAACATCGTGTGCGTAAGCTATTTCGAGCTCAACAGCCTTTTTCATATGCTCAACAAATTCCTGTTGTATTTCTTCTGTCCAGATCTCAGGATTTTGCTCGATTAAAGTATTAATTAGATATGTACCAAATGCAATATGAGAACTTTCATCGCGAAGAGTATATTTAATTTGATCAGAAATTCCTTGAAGTTTATTTTGTCTACCAAGAGCAAGAAGCATTGCAAACCCACTAAAGAAAAATGTACCTTCGCATACAATCCAATAAGTAAGAAAGTTCCTTAATAATTCCTGTTTACCTTCTACAGTTTCTGTAGAAAAATCTTGACGGCTAATATCATTAGTGATTTCCATTAAGAAGTCATCTTTGGCTTTAATACTTGGAACCGTTTCGTATGCAGCGAATACCTCTTCAATATCAAGGTCTAAGCTATCGCAAACATATACTACCGTAAGGTTGTGAAGACTTTCTTCAAACGCTTGACGAAGGATGTATTGGCGGCACTCAGCGTCCGTAATAAATCTAAAGGCACTAAGCAAAAGATTATTACCAACCAAAGACTCAGATCCAGCAAAAAACCCAAGACAGCGTTTAACAAGTAATTTTTCATCTTCTGTAATTTCATCATTTTTCCATTGTTTAATATCATTTTGCATACTTATTTCAGTAGGCATCCAGTTATTTGCACAACTTTTTAAAAATAAGTCCCATGCATATTTATGTTTATGAGGTAAGATTCGGTTTACACCAGCTATGTTTTGTGTGAGAAGTTCTCCTGTTTTATCATTCATATAAGTTTATAGTATCAAATTATTATAACGAAGTCAACATTAAATTAGATCAAAATTACTGACAACTTTCGCAGGTGCCACCATTTTTCATAGCCTCAATACTGCAAGCTGTAGCTTCGGCAGATTTACTATCGCTCGTATGAGATTTCTCCACCTTAGAAGCTGCACGATTTCGCAGGTAATAAGTTGTTTTTAATCCTGCCTCCCAGCAAGCCATATAAACATCATTTAAATATTTCAGTGAAGTAGATTTATTATACAAATTAAAACTAACTGCTTGATCTATCCATTTTTGACGAGCAGCATTACATTCAATCAATTTAAACATATCACGATCAAATGCCGTTTTATATTTTTCTTTTAATTCGGCAGGAATATCTCCATTTAATAAAGACAAATCTCCATCAACGCTTTTCACAAGCTGGGCTATTTCACTATTCCAAAGCCCTGCATTCTTCATGTCATCAATAAAATGTTGATTGGTAATAAAGAAGTTACCGCTCTTGTTTTCATAAACAAAAAGCACAGAGAAATTAGGCTCTATACTCTGCTCAACTCCGTTAATATATCCAATCGTAGCAGTTGGGGCGATAGCCATGACATTACTATTTCTCATTCCATTTTCAGCAATGCTATTTCTAACCACGCTCCAATCTAAAGAAGAAGAGTTATTCGCGCTTTTACCTTTGTATTTCATTAAATCAGCATATGAATCCATAGGTAGTTTATCCTGACTCCATAGAGAGCCCTCAAATGTATCGTATTTGCCCTTTTCTTTTGCTAGTTGAGAGCTTGCTAGGATTGAGTGATAAGAATAAAATTCGAATAACTTATCATTAAACTCTACAGCTTCATCACTATCAATATTAATATTCATTCTATGACATACATCATGCAATGCCATCATACCCAAACCAATAGGACGATGTTTTAAATTACTATTTTCTGCCTCTTTAGTTGGATAAAAATTAAGATCAACAACACTATCTAAAGCCCTAATAGCAGTATGTATTGTATTTTCTAATTTATCATAATCTAAAGTATTATCATCTTTTAAATGATTCAATAAATTAACAGAACCAAGATTACAAACCGCAGTTTCTCCAACTTTAGTTTTTTCTCCTTTTGTATATTCAGATGCTTTTGTATGAAGAGTGATTTCTGTACAAAGATTACTGCTATGAACTACGCCTTCGTGCTGGTTGGTATAACGAATATTGCATGGATCTTTAAATGTGTTCCATGGATGCGAGGTCTCAAATAATACCTTGAGCATCTTTTTCCATAATTCTTTTGCGGGAGTTACTCTATAATTCTTAATTAAACCCTCTTCTGCTTTATCGCAAAGCTCATTGTATTTTTTATCAAATTCTACACCGAAACAATCATGCAGATTAGCTTCTCTAGGATCAAAGAAATACCAAGCATCTTCATTTTGAACGCGACGCATAAATTCATCAGGCACCCACGACGCAGTATTCATATCGTGACAACGCAAACGATCATCTCCAGTGTTTCTTCGAAGATTAAGAAAGTCCTCAAAGTCTAAGTGCCAAGGCTCAAGATATGCGCATCCTGCTCCTGGACGTTTTCCACCCTGATTTACTGCTACCAAAAGGTCGTTATAAATCTTTAGCCACGGAACAAGTCCGCTAGAGATACCATTTGTACCCTCAATGTGTGAACCTGTGGAACGAAATGGAGTAACATCAAGACCTAATCCGCCTGCATATTTACTTTTTCTAGCTTCTTGCCAAGCGCCATCAAAAATACCATCAATACTATCATCAAAAGTATTAAGGTAACAACTGCTCAATTGAGAACGAGCTGTTCCACTATTAAACAATGTGGGAGTTGAAGAAGTATATAAAAATTGGCTAAACATATCATAATACTTGATAGCCCACTCTTCTTTATTTTCTTCATTTAGCGCAAGACCCATGGCAACACGCATCCAAAAACTTTGCGGAGCCTCCATGATTTTATCATCTTCACGAATAAAGTATCTGTCTGTTAAAATTTGAATCCCAAGATATTTAAAAGAATTGTCGCGACGAATACGAATTGCCTCAGAAAGCTTGCCTAGATCATACTCTAGCATTCGCTCGTTAAGTCTGCCGCTTTTAACGAGTTTTTTAATGCCCTGAATAAAGCTCTTACGATACTGAAGTTTGAATGCGTCACTATCAACGCCTTCTTTGAATACCTCTTTATATACTGTATTTAATAGTAATCGAGCCGCGGCGGAACTATAATTAGGTTCCTTCTCTATCTTTTCACGAGCGCTTAATATAAGTGCGGTATCGATTTCTCGGGTGGTAATTTTATCAAATAACTGAAGCTGAGCATCGAGAACAATTTCGCTCACAGAAACATCTGCAACGCCTTCGCAAGCTCGCTCTACATTAGTATTTATTTTCTCGACTCTAAAGTCTTGAAGACGACCATTTCTTTTTTTTACTTTTATATCCATATTGTGTTTAACATATTAACATTTTAGGGGTGAGATGTCAATGCGATTTTCTGTCTGTGAACAACTTTTGCTGCTTGACATCATGAATGTTTTTTGATAAAATAGTTGGCATGTTACCATTATTTAAAAGCCACTACTCTATCGGCAAAAGTATATTGACGCTGGATGATCCAATTACACATAAAGAAGGTGGATCAGATAGTATTTTTAGTATTGCCGTAGAAAATAACCTAAAAGAAGTTGTCCTTGTAGAAGATTCCCTCACAGGTTTCCTTCAAGCAAAGAAAAATGCAGATAAATTAAATTTAAAGCTCGTTTTCGGGCTTAGAATTGACATGAGAGAAAATGCAGGAATTGATCCAAAAGAGGAACCTACTAATAGCGCGCATAAAATAATCATTTTCGCAAGAGATTCTGTTGGATGCAAATTGCTAAATAATATATATAGCGAAGCATTTACAAAAAATCATAACTGCGTAGATGAAAAAACGCTTAAAAAACACTGGAAAAAGAAACATCTTATTTTAGCTATTCCATTTTATGATAGCTTTATATATAATAATTTAATGAAATTTTCTAATTGCACACCAAGCTTTAGTTTTTGCGATCCAGTTTTCTTTATTGAAGACAATGGCTTACCTTTCGACAAATTTATTGAAGGAAAAGTAAAAGAATATGCCTCGAAAAATACAAATAAAACAGAATATACAAAAAGTATATACTATAAAAATAAACAAGATGTATCCGCACTTCAAACTTACAAGTGCATTACAGGAAGAACTTTCGGAAATAAAACATTAAGTAAACCAAATTTAGATCATTTTGGAAGCAATGAGTTTTGCTTTCAAAGCTGGAAGGAAAAAAATGAAAGAATCACTGCTTAGATTTAAGAAAAATCAAAAATACCTACTGTTCGATTATGAGACATGCAATTTAAATCTTGTTTCTCATAATAAGCCTTGGCAATTAGCGTTTCTAGTGATAGAAAACAATAAAATCGTAGAACAAAAAGATTATTGGCTAAAATGGGAAACACTGAATGTATCTCCTGATGCCGCAAAAATCACAGGTTTCACAGAGGCCAAATACAAAAAGAAAGCATCTTGCCCAAAAGCGGCCTTGGAGCATTTCGAGAAGTATTTGTACGATGATAGTTATATTAAGGTTGGACACAATCTATTAGGTTTTGATGTTTACATGCACAATCTCCACAGAAAACTAGTTGATAAAAACGCGGAATCAGATTTTAGTTATACAGAAAATCTCGTAGATACATTATGCTTAGCTAAGGCGCTAAAGAAAAGAATTCGTTTGGATAAAGATGACGACTTTCTTGCTTGGCAATATAGGTTAAACCATCTTATTGAGCGAGGTTTAAGCTGCAATCTCAAGCAGTGCTGCAAGGATTTTGATGTAGAATTTGACGATAAAAAGCTACATGATGCATTGTATGATATTAATGTTAACTTTGAGGTGTTTAAAAAAATGATATGGGAAATAGAAATATGAGCGAATTTACAAATAACTTTACAAATTACGAAGACTGTGTTCCTGCAGGAGTTCGTCTTCCAAATATTAAAATTGAAAATAAGTATTATAAGATGCTTGAGGCATCTCCAGATATATCCAACTTCGACTTTCTTAGAAAATTATGTCATAAAGGAGTATACGATAGAGGAATCGATAAATTCGACAATAAGAAAGAATACTTTGAAAGAGCAAAATCAGAATTATCTATTTTAGATGAACTTGGATTTATAGATTATATTTTATTAAATTGGGATATATTAAATTATTGCCACGAAAATGATATTCCTACTGGTCCAGGCAGAGGATCTGCGGCAGGATCTCTTGTTTTGTATTTAATTGGAGTAACAAATGTTGACCCTGTTAAGTATAATTTATTCTTTGAGAGATTTGTATCAAAAAGCCGTGCGAGAAAGATAGAAAAAAATGGCATAACTTATCTTGATGGAAGCTTGCTTGCAGATGTGGATAACGACATCGCCTACGAAAGACGCGCCGAAGTGATCGATTATATCGATAAAAAGCATCCAGGAAGAACTGCGAAGATACTAACCTTAAATACATTAAGCGGAAAACTTTGCATAAAAGAATGTGGTAAGATTGTTGGAGAGTTTTCTGAGCAAGAGGTAAATGAAATCAGTAATACTATTCCTAAAAAATTCGGGGTTGTAGTACCCCTTAAAACAGCATTGGAAGAAAGCGAAAAGTTTGTCGATTGGTCCGCAAACAATGCAGAAGTTTTTAATATAGCTTTAAAACTAGAGGGGCTAAACAAAAACACAGGAGTTCATCCTAGCGGCATAGCTATATCTTTCGATAAAATGACGGACATTTGCCCTATTCAAACATCAAATGATGGAGCGTTAGTTACTGGGTACGATATGAATTGGGTTTCAGAGCTCATGGTTAAGTTTGATATTCTTGGATTGAGGACTTTGAGTGTTATTTATGATGTCTGCAAGAGCATAGGTATTGATTGCGCAGATATTGATCTTAATGATGATAAAATTTATAAGCCCCTGCAATCCTTGAATGCGCCTCATGGACTATTTCAATTAGAGTCTGATACAAACTTCAGGGTTTGCAAGAAAGTCAAGCCTGGCAATCTAGAGGAGTTAAGCGCTGTTGTGGCTATTGGAAGACCTGGAGCTTTAGAATTTCTTGGTGATTACGCAACATATATAGAAACGCAAGAAGCTCAAGTAATTCATGAATTCTTTACTGATGTATTAGATTATACGGGAGGAATTCCATTGTATCAAGAGCAGTTAATGCAGATGGCTGTTAAGGTTGGCTTTACACTTGACGAAGCAGAACAATTAAGAAGGATCGTTGGAAAGAAAAAAGTAGATCAAATGCCTGCTTGGAAAGCTAAAATCGAAGATAAAATAAAAGAAAATAAACTTTCGCCAGAAATTGGAGATATACTTTGGGGAGTCGCGGAGGATAGTGCAAACTATTCGTTTAATAAATCTCACTCGATTAGTTATTCTGTACTTGCGGCGTGGACGACATATCTAAAGTTTAAATACCCTCAACAGTTCTTTCTATCTTTGCTCAAAATGACCAAATACGAACCTGCACCACAGGAAGAAATAGCGAAGGTCTCTAAGGAATTATCTTTCTTTGGCATAAAGCTTTTATCCCCTGATCTTGCTAAATCCGGAATGGATTTTTCGATTGAAGGAAAAGATATTAGATTTGGATTAAATAGTATCAAAGGGGTAAGTGAGAAGTCCTTGCAATCCCTTAGAGATTTCAGGTCAAGCCAAACTCCAACAAAATACGATATCTTTTTGGCCGCGAAGCAGGCTGGATTAAATATTGGTGTTCTTAGCGCTTTAATTCAAGCAGGAGCATTAGAAAGTAAAGGTTCTAATAGATCATTGATGGTATTGGAAGCTCAAGCATTTAATTTATTAACCGATAGAGAAAAAAGAAATTTTATTCTTTTGGGGGAAAAATATGAATTCAAACTCTTAAACTGCATAGCAGATGCAAAAAAGGGAGATCTGGTTGGAGATGACGGAAAACCCCTAATGAAAGAATCTAGATTTAAAACATTCAAGAAAAAATATGATATATATAAATCAATTTATGACAAAAATAAACAATACGAAAGCTTTGCGAACTGGTATTTTGAAACAGAATTACTTGGCTACAGCCATAGTTCTAACTTGAAAAGCTGTTTTATTGATAGCTACAATTCATTAAAAGACTCTAGAGATTTAAGAATAATGGAGGCAGATGACAAAGGAAAATTCATTGGAGTAGTAGAAGATTGCATCAAAAGAACATCCCGTAATGGAAATAAATACATGAAACTTTCTATTACAGACGAGTTCGGCAAATACGATGCCATGCTTTTAAACTCAAGAAGAGGTAATTTTTATGACAAGTATTTTGAGGCAAAAAATAAAACTCCCGTTAAAAAAAGCATAATTGTTGCATATGGCAGGAAAGGAGAAGATATAGTTTTTCTAGACTCATTAAATATTATGGATGAAAAGATCTACATGAAAATGTCAGACGTTAAATAATTTAGAGTGTAAATCAATGAAGATGACTCCAAAACCTAATTTTACGCCGAGAGCGCAACAAGCAATTACTGAAGCGAAAAAAGCCGCCAAAAAGTATGGCAATGAATATGTGACACTAGACCACCTATTCTTTGGCATGGTCAACTTAAATGCTGGAATTTTAACAGAAATACTATTTTTATTACAAATTGATCAAGAATCATTAAAGGAAAAAGTAGAAGATTCTTTTTTTACATTATCAAGCGAAGAAACTCACTCTTTTATTCCAGACGATATTGATCCTATATATGACGAACACTTTCATCTTGTACTAAAGGTTTCCGCTTCAATCGCGGACAAACTTGGGCATGAATATGTAGGCATAGAACATATTTTACTTGCATTATTAAAATACGAAGAATCTAATATTCCAGATTACTTTGAATCTTTTAATGCCACAGAAAATGATATCATTTCAGAAGTAAGAGAATATCTACATTTATCAAAAGAGCATAAATCTCCAACAAAGAAAAAACCAAAACTTTTTCAACAACCAACTTCAGCTAAAGAAACAAAAATGCAAAATCTTGAAAAGTTTGCCACCAATTTAAATGCACTAGCTGTACAGGGTAAATTTGATAATATCATTGGAAAAGAAAAAGAAATATATGATGTATGTGAAATTTTATGTCGCAGAACAAAAAATAATCCCGTACTATTGGGAGAGCCTGGAGTTGGAAAAACTGCGATTGTAGAAGGTCTTGCCCAAAACATAGTTAAAGGAGAATGTTCCGACTTCTTGCTTTCAAAGATTATATACTCGCTTGACCTTGGCTCTCTTATCGCAGGAACTAAATATAGAGGGCAGTTTGAAGAAAGATTAAAGGGGATCATAGAAGAAGCTAAGAAAAATAAAGATATAATACTATTTGTCGACGAAATCCATACTCTAGTAGGCGCAGGTAGCGCAGAAGGAAGCATGGATGCTGCAAATCTATTAAAACCATTATTGGCCAGAGGCGAGCTAAAATGTATTGGCGCAACAACTCAAGAAGAATATAAAAAATCTATACTTAAAGACGGAGCATTAGATCGACGCTTTCAAGCAGTAAAAGTAATTGAACCCACAAAAGAACAAGCTCGACAAATCATACAAGGAATAAAACATAAATATGAAGAATTTCATAGTATATATTATCCTGATGAAGTATTGGATCTTGTTATCGATCTTACCGCAAGATATGTTCTTGACAAGCAGTTTCCCGATAAAGCTATAGATATATTAGATCAAGCTGGATCAAAAGTAAAAATTCAAAATATTGAACGGCCTCAAGCAGCCAAAGATATTGAGCAAAAATTAGAAGAACTGGCTCTAAAAGAAAGTAAAATGATTGCGAGCGGCATAGAGTCGCTTGCCATTGAAGACCAGCAGTTAGAATTACTCGAAGAATATGATCAAATTATATCAGAGTGGGCGAAGAAAACTTTAAAAAATAAAATTTCCGTAAAAAAGAAAGATATATATGAAGTCATATCTTCTCGAACAGGTGTTCCAGTATCTGATGTTTCCAAAAAAGACTCTGAAAAATTATTAGGATTATTTAAAAAATTAAAACAGAAAGTCGTTGGTCAATCAGAAGCTCTTCAAGAAATTTCGGAATGCATATTAAGATCTAAATCTGGATTGCAAGATAGCAATAAACCTGTCGGAAGCTTTCTTCTTGTTGGAGCAAGTGGCACAGGTAAGACATATACCGCAAAATGTATCGCTGAATTTATATATGGAAGTAAAGATAAATTGATCCAACTCGACATGAGTGAATTTTCAGAGAAGATTTCCGCCAGTAGATTGATCGGAGCTTCGCCTGGATATGTTGGATATGAAGAAGGCGGAGAGCTTACCGAAAAAGTTCGACGCAATCCATATAGCGTTGTGTTGTTTGATGAAGTCGAAAAAGCTCACCCAGAAGTACTAAATATTTTATTACAAATACTAGAAGAAGGATTTGTGACAGATAACTCTGGAAGAAAGATTAATTTTTCTAATTGCACAATTATTTTAACAGGAAATATTGGTAGCGAGCAAGTAGCAAAACCATCAATTGGATTTGGAGGCTCATCTAGCCCGACAGAAGCTATGGACAAACTAAAGCTTGAACTTAAAAAATTCTTTAGACCTGAGTTTTTAAATCGCCTGAATGAAATTATTCTATTTAAAGATTTCGGCGAAGAAGATTTGGTTAAAATCACTAAATTAGAAATAGCCGAACTTGCAAACAAGCTTGTCGGCAAAAAAATAAAACTCTCTGTAACCCCAAAGGCCTGTCGTTTTCTGGCGAGTCTTGCTGTTGAAGAAAAAATGGGAGCTAGACCACTGAAAAGATTAATACAGAAAAATATCGAAAACGAACTTTCTAAATTACTTCTATCAAAAGAAGTTCAAGAAAATCAAGAAATAAAATTTTCTTTAGTAAAGGATAAGATTGTTTTTAATATTATGGAAGCAAAGGCTTAACAGGATCGGGCAATTCTGGATCTTTTACTTGCATTGGGTCTTCAAATTTTTCTCCGGGATTATTTGAAGACTCTTCTTTTTTGTCATTGTAAATAGACATGCATGCAGCAAATCGATCTCCTTGCACAGGATATCTCTTTTTCATGTTTGCATCTAAAATACATCTTGTCATAAACTGGTCTCCAGTTTCTTGAGCTGCGGGAGTTGGATACCTCTTGTCTTCATTGCTTAGATAATTGTTTTTGCTTTTTTCGTCTATCACAGAGTCATCTTTTTTATCTGGGAATATTTCATTATATTCCATATACTGTAAAGCTTTATTTATATTATCATAAGCCTCATTAATACTGTTTTTAACCCATCCCTCTAGCTCAGTATCATCTTTAACCATGTCATACATAAGCCTGGCCTTCTTCCATAAATGAAATAATTCAGATTTAATGATCTTATTTGAATTTGATGTATCACTCATATTATTATATACACTAATTAATTATAGTAATTGTCCAGACTAGAACTGTCATCCTGATTAGGCGAATCCTTTCCAACCACTTGATTTGGCCTAGCGATATATAGATTGTAAGCATAGACCAAATCTTTAATTCTTTCTTGAGATTTCTGATAGGCATCCAGATAACTTTTTGCAGTAATATTTTTGTTTGATCTTTGTATCATAGAGTCTCCCTCTCGTATAACCTGAAAGTCTGGACTTCCATCGCTTCCATCTATGCCACGCAATACTCTTCGATGTGCTTTTCTATTATATTCAGAGATATACATTTCCCTGAGTATTGATTGCTCTTCAAGCTGTAGTCCGGACGGACTATCTCCACTAAAAGAAGTGAAGATTAAATTATTTAACTCTCCTAAATGACCCTCCAACCATCCAGATATTAAACCAATTTCTTTATTTCGGATTTCTCCATGTTCATGAAACCCGATCTCCTGGTCGTATATATTTACAGCCAGTTTGCCTAAATTAGTATCTGGAAATAAGTCGTGAGCCATTTTAATTATTTAAATAATCGATTACTTTTTTATGTTGAGGATCGTTTGGATCTAGCTTAATTGGATCGCCCATTATTTGCACGCTTCCTTTGCCGTGCAGACTAGAATCAAAAGCTCTTTTAATTTTGTTTTTTAATACAGTTTTATTTCCAGATGGAAAAACTCCCACCTTTACCGCAAAAGATTGGAGATCAGTTAGATTCATATCTTTAATCATTTCATTAAAAACCCTCTTGTCATTTGTTTTAAAAGGATTAATTTTAGGAATACCTAAAATTTCTTCTAGCTCTCTTGCTTTTGAGACTTGATCCTCATAAGTTTTTCCATTAGTTTGCTGAAGTTCCTCAAGTTTAATCTTCTTTTTTGTTGAAGAAGTAGACTTGCTCGTCGTTGTTTTTTTCTTTGCCATAATTTATACCTTTTTCCTTGTAAGTTTATACACTAATATATAGTAAAATGATAAAATAAAAAATCCACCCCAGTTTCCTGAGGTGGACCTTTATAAAACGTTAATTTAATTAAAATTAAACGATAAGACCAAGTAAAACTCGATCGTCGATGATCATACGGCCTTCCTCAAGGGAACCGTAGTAACCAATCTTCGATTGACGTGTTACAAATTGATCGTCGGCTACGAGACTAAACTCGTCTCCGGACTCGGAATCGGTTGCTACCGCACGAATCATAGACTCGCGACTAAGATCAACACCTACAAGAATTTCTTCTGTGCCAAGAATTGCTTGCGCAGCTCCGGCGTTAGCTTGAACAGCGTAATTGTCAGCGAATGTTGTGGCACCGGCTGCAACACCAAAAGTGTCATTCCACTTTTGACCTTGACCCATTTCATTGTATTCTTGAATAGATACGCCGTAGAACTCAGGAATGCCCGCACTATTAAAAATAGCGTCACGCATACTATCTGTTCCAGCAATATCTGTATTATCGCCTTTAGTATTGATTGGGTTATAAGCTAATCCACGAATTTCTTCTACGATTTCAGGTGAAACAAGAAGATCTGTGATTCCGCGTCCACGGCGATCAGCAGGAGTTCCACCGTTCCAGGCAGTATTGATTCTTTTAGCTTTGGTAAACAACTTGTTAAGATCGGAAAGCAAGAAGCGTCCAGCTTGAGCGGAACGAATAACGTGCTGCTCAGAATTTGTGCTTGCATTTGCCAATGCGGTCATAATCATAGTTGCAGAAGTTTTTTCCTGTTTAAGGAGTACTTCTTGAGCCATGCGGGTAAATGTCTTACTAACAACATCAAGTCTTGAGCGAGAAGCATAACGCTTATCAAAGCTCAATGCGCTGTCGAGAGTATAAGTTGTGAACTTAAGCTCGCTCTGCGAAGGAGCAACTTGATTTGTGGGAAGTCCTCCAGGAACTGATTGACTCCACACTTGAATGTAATCCTCATCAGTAATGTCGTGATAAAGGTCCAAGGGAATACTTGGGCTTTCATCGCTATTGAACTGAAGACTTGTAAACATATTGCTGACAGTAGGAGCTGCGTTAACAACTTCTGCTAAAACTGGGCCAATAAATTCAGCCAATGCAGTTTGAGCTTCGTAAGCGACATCACGATTTTTAGAAGCCATAGCTTTGATAAGCTCGACTTGCTCGGGTGTTCTTTCTAAAGTAATTTTCATTTTTTTAATTTCCTTTCTTAGAAGCTAACTTTGCAGAGATATTTCACAGAAGAATCGCTTGTGTCAGCTCCAGTTGCAATAACTTTTCCAACAACGGTTCCACCTACAGCCGTAATAAGCTGTCCTGCATTTCCAACATCAACCTCAAGATCATCTCCTAAAGCTGGTGCAGCAGAGAAAGCGGAAGCGGCAAGAAGAACGATTCCCTTAGTCAAAACAGGAACTGTTTGACCAGGAAGAACTGCTTGAGCTTCATCCAATTTTTGCTTGTAATAAAGCAATTTCTCTCCGTTTTCGTCGTACGCTAAGGTTTCACGAAGTGTGATTCCCAAGGTAGCTCCAGTGCCATCAGCGGGGGCAACGGTCATACCGTTATTCGGGTATGCGTTGAATCCGATGTGAGCACCGTCAAGAGTAGCGCCGAGGTAATCTCTGAGATCACCTGCAACAGCTAGATTTGATGGTGTGTCACCGGGTAGGGCTCCCGCACTTACTTGAACAACAACGCCAGAGTCAAATGCTCCTCCTGCAGCAGCGTCAGACTTCGCGTTAGCGATAGTATAAGCGCCAGAGTCAAGAGAGAACAAGTTAACAACGTCATGCTCACTGTAGTCTCGGTATGGTAGTATTCTTTTTGCCATAATTTTTTTCTCCTATATTAGTATGAAATTTTAACAGAGTTTTTAAAGGTTTTTGCGAAACGCTCACGAAGAGAAACTCCTTCAGAGGAACTTTCGTTGTTGTTTACTACTGCAGCCTCTTCAACTTCAAGAGAGTCAAGAGCTTCTTCAACTTCATCGGTTGACTCTTCTTGAGTTTCAGATGCCTCAGAAACTTCAATTTCTTCGGTTTCCTCTGTTGTTGCTTCTGAAGCTTGAGCTGTTTCAGTTAGACGTTTCTCAACTTCTTGAGCCACGCGATCCTCAAATGCTTTTTGTTCAGCAGCGATAAAATCTTTATTTTTGTGTTTCCAAACTTTAGCAAGTTTTTCTTGATAACCAGCGAAACTTTCTTCACTTTCGTCAAGACCTGCGAGCTCAGAAGCTAAGATCTTAGAATCTTCTTCATCAAGTTCATAAACTTCGCTCAAGGCTTCCATACGGGAGTTGAAACGAACTTCTGCTTCACGAGCGGCGTTCTCTTCTTCGAGAGCTGCAAGTTTTTCTCTTGTTGATTCTAATTGCTGCTCTACTTGCCCCATTTTCTCTTGAAGAGAATTTTGAGCCTGAACAGCTTCTTCTTTTTCAGCTTTAGCTTTGTCAAGGTCAGCTACATATTGTTCGCCTTTCTCGCGAATAGCCTCGATAAACACCTTAGAGATGCTAGCGACGCTTTCTTCAGAGAAATCTTGCTTGCCAAGCTTTTCATCTAAAGCTGCTCGGAATTCATTTATGATTGTGTCTTTGTCCATAATATTGTTATTAGGTTCTTTGTTTAGTACATTTTCTTGAGAGGAATGGGAAGTTTTTTTACTTTTTGTTATTAAGCTGTCAATAGGTTCGTTTTTGCTGCGCTTAATTTCTTGGGGTTCATTCTTTTGAGCGATTAACCCTTTTACATCTGCAGCAGGGTTAGAGGTAAACCCAATCCCTAGCGGGTAAATCTCTCCAACAATTAATCTGTTTACTTTTCTTCCGTCCTGAAGGGTTCCCTTTCCTCCTAAAGATTTTAAATAAGGTGAATATGCTTTAATTTCTTGAGGGTCAGAAATAATTGTGGATTCATGAAGGTCGTCTCCCCCGACAGCTACAACATAGTCATTAAATCCAACTTCCCAACTCGCAGATACAGTTGCATAATAATCGCTATCTTCATCTGTAGAATTCACCACGAGATCTGCAAATTCTTTACTTGCTGTTTTATAAACAACTGCAGCAAGAGCAATATTGTATGCGTTTTCTTCAATTAAAGCTTCGTCGTCAGACATTAATTCTGACGAGTTATCGTATTTCGAAAATCCGGCAGAAACAATATGTCCCACAATTTTATCGCGATCATGCTCAATATTTGTTGGTTTATGGACAAAATAATCTTTTATTTTAACAGCAGCTTCACTATCTATGCCATCTCCATTTTTATTAAATTTATTAACTACGGCCGCATTAAATGCTACGCCAAGTAAGTCGATATTTCGGTCTAGGTCAATGCTTGATGGAATTAATGGCCGGAGAGCTTCAAGGGAAGCTTTGCTAATATTTGATTCCTCAAGATCGCTCGAAGCAAAAACCACACTATCGAAAGTTGTTGTATATTTGTATTGTTTAGACATTTATGTAAAAGTTACACTTAGTTTATAAACATGGGAGTAAAAGTATAATCTACATTTTGAACTTTTGCATTCATCATATCATAATAAAGTTTAATCATCCAGTTTCCAAGCACTAATGCAGAATAAGAGTCTTTTCTTGCTTTTTCTGGCCCGGTCTGTCTTTTTAAAGATGGAGGTAAATCAAAAGTTTGCGTTCCTCCTGCGGAAGTAGATATTTGTATGAGAGAGCATTGCGTTTTAATTAAATTCATCATATCAAATTGATGTTCTACAAAGTCAATCATTTTCGCGGCATTTGTTTGTCTTTCTAAACTTTGAGATGTTCGCAGAAATTTAATATCTTGTATTGGTATTTTTTTATTTCTTTGTTCATTATATGCATCATCAATAGCGCGACTCGCGAAGTAGATTCTGTGGTGATCAAAATTTGCTTGCAATAATTCATTTGCTAATCGAATCCATTGACTGGTTGGTTTTCGCAAATAACAAATCGTTTTATCTTCAAGGTTATATTCTTTCTTTCCTTCTATTAATTTGTCTTGATAATGTTCTAGATCATCAAAGTTTGTAGTTAAGCATTTTATATTTAATTTATTTTTCTTAAACAAACTACTTTCATTACAAGCATTAATAAATTGCACTCCTCCATTATAGTCGCCAACAATACTGACAATATTAAAATGAGTAAGCAAATAATAAAAATAAAATATATGTTGTTTTAAATTAGTTCCACTTAAAGCGTAGCTATGAACAACTGTTCCGACTTTCTTTTCGTCGCTTAGCTTTAGAACCATCATCGCGAAATCATCACTGCTTTCACTTTCTGCCCAACTCGGGTCGAATGCAAGAATATATTTTGCACCAACTTCTCCACATACTTCTATGTGCGGATTCTCTCCATCTTTCAATGTACAAGATGCCATTTTTGATGTTTTAAAATATCCACTACTATCATCTGTAAATATAGATCCAAACTCTCGATCAAACTGGCTTTGACTCATTGTTGATTTTGCCTGATCCAAAAGATTTTGATCGTATAATTGCTTCGGCGCGCAATCATAACTAAATTGCATAATTACTCGATGAGCTTCACTTTGTTTTGTGCTTCCAGATCTAATCAAGTCTTCAAATTGCTCATAAGCTTTATACATATATTCAAACTTATAACTTGCAGAGCTAAGAGCGATTAATTTATTGTTCCTCCAAATATGCCTATCATCTTCAGACATTTCACCCTTATCAATTAAAGTTGATTCTAAATTATATAAAGATTCTCTCTGAGTTGGATTTTCAACAACACTAAGGAAAGGAATAATAACCTCATTATAAATACGTTCAGGCATCAGCGCAAACTCGTCAATAATAATTCTATGAAATCGAAAACCACGAAGTTTCTCACCGTCACCAAGAGGTAATGCTCGAATTCTACTACTTCCGATTTCCAGCAACCATTCGTCATTACTTTTTGATTTATGAGTAATGCACTGAGCGAGATAAGCGGCGCCTGGCTTTGAGGCGATATCCTCTATTTTTTTAAAAATCATTTTTGCCTGACGAAATGATTTGGAGAGAATACCGATCTCTACCCCCTGATTCATTATCGCATCAAGATATGCATAAATAGCAGTAGTAAATGACTTACTCATTCCTCGAGACCAAACCCCCATAAAGTAATCTGTCTCAAACATAGCCTTAATTGCCATGTGTTGAAATGGAAACAATTGAACTCCACTAACAAGGTCAGCTGTAAATGTAATATTTTCTCGCAAGAATTTATACAATAAGATTTTAGCTTCCTTTTCCTCAATAAAGCCTTTAACTTGTTCAAGTTGCTCGTTAAAGCTTTGTTCTGAGCTTCTAGATAATTGATTTCCTGTTTCCCAAGCCATTATATTAATTCGTTATCGATGTAATATTGTAAATCCACATTCCAAAGTTTTTTACCTAATGTAAGAATTTTTGGAATTATACTCTCAGACTCTTCCCTGCTTCCTGTAAAAATAAACTGGCAACTTCCGTGAAATTGATGAGCCAAGACTCTCATATTATGGTAAATATATTTCATGTTGGACATATGGGGTGCCCATCTATTGTGTTTTTCTATACTAGATATACTACCTTCTGTTACGATAAAAAGGTAACTATCAAAGTCTTTTGTTCTCTCTAATTCGTAAGTGAATCTGCTAAGATTATTTTTACTTAATGTTGATTTGAAATCCTGCTCACCTTTTCGGTCAACATATGTATAATCATAATGCTCTTTGCCCACTGCATAATCGCCGAAATCTAATTTAAGAGATTCTGAATTTTTAAAATTTAAAGGCTGTTGTTCGCGGGTATCAATAAATATTTTTATATCATCATCTACTTTGTTTTTCCATTCGGCAGGTAATCGCGAATTAAACATGGGTTTCACTCCAGCTTCTTCGCAGGCATATGTATATGAACCAAAATGTTTTTGATACAAATCAATCGTAGGCATTTCATTTACAGCTAATTCTAAATGCGATGGGCCAAACTTTAATTGTTTTTGCGCAACTCTATTTTTTAATAATTTTAATATATATGGCTTTACAATTTCTGATGGCTGTTCATCACACCATTTTAATAATTGATCTCTTGTCGAAAAGTCTTTTGAAAAATACTGATCTTTATTCTTAAAAGGTAATAATTCATTAGTATACAAATTATATCGAGGATAATATTTTATATAATATTCTGCAAGAGTAATTTTATGTGAGCGCAAATGCATATGCAGCTTTTTCTCGCTTTCAAATCCTTCAGAGCATACTTTACATATATTACATGACATCTTCTTTTGAAATTCCTAATACTCTAGCCTTCCAGTCTGGCATAGACTCAAGTCTATCAGCTTCTTCTTTGGCGGCTTGCTTTTGCAGTGCTGCGATTTTAAGCATAACACCCCTTTCTTCTTCTTCCTGAAAGAGTTGCACTAACGCCAGTATATTTGCGTTTTGTTGCTGTTTTGTATTTATTCTTTTTGACCTATCCCCCTGTAATTTTTGAATCAACGACTCCATACGTTTTTCGCATTGATTATATTCTTCACTTTTTGTTTTAAGTAGTTCCGCTAAGCGAACAGTTAGATCTTGTTGATCTTCTGCTTCATCAAACATTCTATTTAATTTATTGATAGCGCTTTGAATATTCTTTAAATGTATGTAATCCATACAAACATTAATATATAAATTAATCTCGTCGCTTGTAAGGTCAGGCTTGTCCCATGTTGCGCGAACAAACTCTGCCTCAAACAGATCTCGATCCGCTTGAGCGTCATAAGTATTAATAACCTGAATAAATCTCGGAGATGCAAGAAATCCCCCCAAAGATTCAATACCTTTTCTTTCTGACATGCTCAACTTATCTTCGTTGATACTAGTTTGTGCATAATCATTTATTTTTTTAATAATTTTGCTTGTAGCTTTTGGCGGAGAATATCTTTTGTTTATTGCGTCTTCAGATGCAGGAGTTTTAATTTCTTCGCTCGAATCCACATAACCAAAAACTGCTTGATATTCTTTTGATGTATTAGTTATTCTTGATTCTGGAAACAATACAGAAGCTATCTGAGAACAAGTCATTCCATCAGATATAGATTGCTCAATAAAATCTTTCTGTTCCTCGGTTAAATCAATATCGTCTTTTGGGTAAATATGTTTTGTTTCATATTCAATTTTATTGTTCAATAAAAATTCCCTTACAGCTCTACCTTGCTTACTGCGACCATCAATCTTTTCTGCATCAGGAAATACCAATCTAGTTAATTCGGTTAGATCAGATATATCTCGCGCATTCTCGCGGATAATTTCTTTCTGTTCTTTACTTAACTCCATGGTGGTACAGATCTTACGGCTATAATATCTTCAGTCTTCAATATATCTTGAGCTTTTTGTTTGAATATTTTTTTAAGATTTTTAATTTGTTTGTATCCAGCTTTTCTTCCTTTTTCGCTGGTCTTGTATCCCATTTTTCTTGCAACATCTTCTTCATCCATATGCTGTACAAACAATAATTCATAAACCTGATATTGCTTAGAAGATAATTCCTTTTTCATATGTTCGTTTAACTTCTTTTGAGACTCAATGATATCAAAATTTTGATCTTGCATTGCATAGACTTCGTGGCTATGATTCTCTAAAGCTAATGCCATTTTTATGCCATACGCAGGCTTCTTTGTTCTCTCCCATTTTGCGTATAACGGGCAAGTAGAATCCTGCAATCCGCTTTTAGTAAAACCGCATAGCGAAGACTCCCCTCCATCTTTTGTTGCGCAAGATTGATTAAATGGACAGTTCAGGCACGGTCTTACAAAATTACTATAATTATTACGCAAAATATTTTTCATTTGGTTTGTGATAATTTTATTAACCCATGGCTTTAAAGACCTACTTTGATCCCATTGGTGCCATTTTTTATAAATGTGAGCTTTAATTATTTGCTCAACATCTTCAAAATCAAACCAAGCTAAAGAGTCTAAAAACCATTTTCCCCTTCGCTTTTTAATTTCTAAATCAATTTCTTTCGATTTATCCTCGTAACTAAATTCAGGATTTTCTTGGTCGCCCACGTTTTTTATTTCTCTTTGGTGCAGGTTTTTCTTTGTCCATATCCTCAAATTCCTCTAAAGGAATGAGATCTTTTAAATTATAAGAATTTTTATCTTGCTCGATACTGTAAGATAACTTCGTGATATGAGGAACCTCATAAACATCAGATCCATCTGGATCGTCAATTTCAATTTCACGAGATCTTGTTTTTCTCGTGGACGTTTTTTTTGTAACACTTGATTTGTGTTTCGCCGCAGATAATATGCTTAGACCCTCTCCGCAACCACCACAAAATTTGGGGGCCTGTAAAGAGTACATATTTTTGAAGCCACAATGAGGACAATAAGAAAAAGCCATAATATTTTATTATAGCTTAAAAAATAATTATATCAAATAACCACTTATAACTCTAGCTTGTTTCTTTGTAAATTCCTCTGCATCAGGACTCCATAATCTTTTTTCCTTAACGTACTCAAGACATATAACTCCTAATATTTTTCCATTTAAAGTTTTTATTGGTCGAGAGAAAATACTTTTTACGCCCTTGTCTTGTAAAAATGACTTAAAGCCTATATCTTCATTATATTGCTCCAAGTCTTCACACTCAAACGTTTCCTCTTCTGCTATTTTTTGAACCATTCCGTGAAAATTTGAAATTCTTATGTTTTGCATACTATGACATTCAGAACTAATTCCCTCGCTCATAGTTTCGTATGTGCAACTTAATTTCTGCTGACTTCTTCCAGAAAAATAATGCTCTCCATTATGAAACTCCAGGACATACACTCTGTCCGCTTCAGTTTCTTTCATTATAAAATTTAACGCAGAAACAACATTACTGTGAGACCTAGGATCATAATTAAACTCTTTGCTTTTTTTCTCATCATATTTGAGTTTCGCCCACATTCCAACTACCGCTGTTATCGCAGAAATAACACCAGTAAGCACGCTTATAATATCAAGTTCGTTATTCATTTTTTAAAAATTAAAGATGTAAACGATAACAAAATCACACCACCAATAATTATACCAAACCAAACCCATGGCCCAATATAATCATAGTTTTGCGCATCATTTACGATAGATAGTACATTATAATCTGTTGTATTAGAATCAATATTTTTATATTTTCCGTTTTCCTGTAAAAATTTTTTCGAACATGATGAAAAAAACAGAAATATAAATAATAAAAATCTCATCGACGCTTGCTTGGGATTGCGTAAAACCCTACAACCATAAAACATAAATCCATAAAAGACGCAAGCATTAATCCGCCAGTCATTTCTACAATTTCCCAGTCTTTTCCCCCAAAGACCCAACTAAAAAACCCCCATTTCGCGTTATCTCCTTTTGGAACAATTAGATTGTATGTAATATCAGGGTTCATTGCATAATAAATCATTAAGAAACACATTGTAAAAGTAATACTCATAAACAATACTCTTCTTGTAGCTTGAACAAATGGATCTTTTGCATTTTCTGTCTGACTTCTAATTAATGCGTCTAGCATTTTCTCATCTCTTGCCGCAAGAGCCAATTGGTCTTGTCTTTTTTGCTCAAGCCATGCATTAATGAGGTTGCAGACAAGCTTTATTCCCGCCCCCATGATGGTATTTAATATTGGACCCATACTATGGTATACACTTTATATGTGTAATATAATATATGTATAAAAAACTATTTCTCATATTTCAAGCTATATTTCTGTTTTTGATTATTTCTTGCGGCAGTGATCAGGGTGACATATCAAGCGTTCCCCAGCCGACGACTAAAGCTAGTAAAATTTTTTACCAAAATGACTTTGCATTTCACTTTGGACATCAAAAGGGCTTCAATTACTCTCAATTAAAAGTAAAAAAAGATATTAATTTTTTATTACTAGATGGGTCATACATGGAAGTGGATTACTATGACATGAAAAAATTCAATAGCTGGTTCTATGATCTTAAATTTAATAATGGAGTTATGGCAATAGATCAAAAAGAAAATTTAGATTGTGATAATTTTGCTCTACTTTATAAGTCGCTTTTTTCTGTATCTCATTACAAAAGTGACGCAGAGCAAGAGCCTGCAGTTGCACTTGTTATTGTGGAGCAAAAATTCTCGTTTGGAGGCATACCTAAAGGAGGCCTCCATATGTTAAATCTTATTTTTACAAATAATGGTTGGTATATCTTCGAGCCGCAAACAGGAAAGTCTATAGTTCTCGAAGACTACGTAAATCAAGAGTTTATACAATTCATAATTATATAATAAAATTTATAAAATGTAAAAAAAGTGTAATATAGTATATGTCACAAAAATCAATCCTTGAAACTTTAAGCAAAAACTTAAATTCTTATCAATCAACCTGCTGGTTAAAAACAGAAAATGCAAGATTAAATGGCTCCACCCCAGCAGAATTAATGATGGAGAATAAAACAGATAAAGTTATAAAAATTTTACCAGACGAAATCAAAAGAATAAAAAGTAAAAAAAGTTAATTTACTAAACGCCATATATTATCTTCAAAAGAATAAATATATGGATAAATTTCTTTACTCGTCCAATGCCACCCCTCACCCTCAAGGTATAACCATAGACCCTGTTCAGCTTGATGAACATAAACCCAAGCTAATTTTTCGTGATAAATCCAATCGCCTTCAAATATAGCAAAGATTCCAAACCAATTAGACTGCTTCCAGTTTGCAACCGCATAAGGAATTAAATCATGCCATTTTTTAATTTCAGAATTTTTGACATAATTGTAATGAATAATTTGTGTGAGTTTATTGCTTTCATCTCTTTCTACAATTACATCTAAGCCGTTTGGATGAATTGAGTAAGTTGTTAAAAAATCACTTGTTCGCACCCATCCTCCGCGATCATCGGTTTCGTAGTCGTCGTTTAGTGTGTTGTCCCATGCGGTCAAGGTGATGTTGGTATCTTGTGTGAGATTTAAATCTTTTATTACAAGTGAATGCTGACTTGAAATGGGTTCTCCATTAACACTCCATAAAACATCGATCACATCTTTATCCACCACATTTGCTTCTAAAATATCAAAGTCATTGATTGATAAATTATTGTCTGAATATGAGTCTAGTGGGTCGATGTATTTATGAAGAGATAAAACCATTTGTTCGCGAGCTACAGCGTCAAAAGGTTGGCTCAAATTATTCATTAGAGATGGCTGACTTGATGGCCTCCAATAATTGACTGTGGTAGTTGAATTTGGGTAGGAGGGGTGAGGCTCTACGACATCCATATAGGGTTCGCCAATATGTATTCCCGAAACAGGGTCAGTATAACCTTGCCAACGCTTCCATCGATCGAGGCCCTGCTGAGGTTTTGGGTTTAAATGTTCGTGGCCAATAAATATTTCTGCATGATCAGGCAAGATTACATTTGCTGGATACCAATTAGTATATTTTCCATATTTTTTGTATGTATCTGCTAAATTAGCTAGAAGGTGCCCCATCTCATGAGCAAATACATGACGATAAACACTTGTCATCCATGCTAATCTACCCCCTTCAAGCAAAGAACTTGTTGCTGCCCCTGCATTTATGCCAAGATCACGAATTGTTATACCCAAATCTCGATCCTTAAAGTCTTTATCTGATATTTCGAAATATTCACGCCTCCTCCATGCCGATTTCCAGTCTTGATCAATGACTAGATCATCTCTGCTGATTACATGAACATTGAAAAAGTTTTTGTATCTATTAAAAAAAGGATAATATTCGCATGTATCATCCCACATCTGAGCTACATCTTGCGGCAAAGTCGGCGATTCATTATTCGGCTGCAAAAATACAATATCACAACGATTGTTTGAATTTCCACTAATAAATACTCGATCATAAGTATTCGCAGATAAACTATAACTAATTAAAAATAATATCCAATATCTCATACTGGAATTATCTCAAATATAACTTATAATGTCAAGACTTTTTATTCTTGCGAGTAATTTGCTGATAGCAAACTGCGGCGCGTTGCTTATTATTTTTGAACTCTTTTTTTGATTCGAGATCAGATATACAACGACTCATAAAGTTGCTATTTTTTTCTTTTTTATTTGGTTTTGGTATAGGCATGTTAATAACTCCAAGCGTAAATCCATATTTTTTGATTATCTTTATTTGCAATGGGACATCTAAAACTTGCATGATTTTCTCTATTCATATTTGCATGAAGTCTATCATTAGGAATAAAGTCATGCCAATTCACAGTATCTAATGGTACAATTCTTTGAACCGGATATTGCATATTTTCAAATACGAAGTTTTTTCTATTTTTTTCAAACTTAGTCCAGCCGTATTTTGTGGGGTCATCTAAATCTGCATCACTCATTGTTCCTCTAAGGTCGGAAATTTCTAAATTTTCATGCTCCATGGTAAACAAAATATATGTTGCATTATTTGGAATTACTTCTTCTGGGCCTTGCATAAGTCCCGCGACTTGTATGTCGAAATAAAAATAATTACTGTCTTGCTGAATTCCTCTGACAGGAACTTGCCAGTCACTTTGATTTATGTCTATGGGCGGAGACATGATTTTCCATTGAAATAAATCTCCCTTAAAATTAAAATCTTTCCCCCCGTTCATCATAATGTTAAACGGTATAGTGCATAGCTTTCCGTCGGAATCTCTTCTAAATAATACTAAATCGTTATCAGGAATAAAGTTCCTCAAGGGGGGCAATTGGTCAATATTTCTATGATCATTCATATTAGTAGCTCCAAGCGATAGTTCGAATAGAATTTATATAACCATCTGAATTATTTGAATTCCTCAAAAACACTGTCACCTGATCTAATGGATCAAGATTTACATATTCACCAGTTTCTTTATTGTAGCTGGGCAATAAATTTGGATTACCCATGATTGGGCCTAATATGGTCGCTCTTTTAGAAGAATTTAAATTAATATAAAAGTTTTTAGCCTTCACTCCTCCACTATTAGAGCCGTAAGCCATTTCCCCAAATGTTTCAAAATTCGAATCTCCATTTTGAGGTATAATTTTTGTAGGTGAAATAACATCTTGTATATTTTCAAGCATAAATAACACAGCCGACTCTTGCGCTCCCACTCTAAACACACTCATTTGCTCTGATCGAAACCTAGTGATGAGTTCTAAATTTTGCACTTTAGCCATTAACATTACTCTTTTCGCTCCTGTCGGAGGATCTTTTCCTTCATTCTCAAATCCTGCAATTTTGAAAGTGATGGATTTTAAAGAATTAGCCCCAACCTTATAACCTCTATCTCCATAAACAATAGGCGTTCCAGTTTCTGTATCTGTTGCGGGCAAAGATTCCACTGAATCAGCAAAATCAATAAAACTCCAGGCAGTACGATTCGATTCTCTTCTCCTAATGTCTAAGGATTTTGAAATGTCAGACATTGAAATATAATGACAGGCACCATCTGATTCAATAATTAATTTATCTTTTTCTATGTCAAATCCGCCTGCATTATTTACTTGTTCTAAATCACTAATTTTCATTTTAATTCCAAGCTATTACCTTAATATAAAAAAGCTCCCATCCAGCAACAGCTCTCTTTTCATTGGTTTCAATAATAGTTTCTCTGTGTATAAAGTATTCGTAAAACAAACGGGGGTCGTTCAGAATTCTAGCCATTGCAATTCTATCGTTTACTAAATCCATCCCTTCCCTTGTTGCTATGAGCGGAGCGACTATTGCCCCGATAATCGGAATTTTTTCAATTCCTTTGGCAAGTGTATCTGAAGCAGACTTAAAAAGATCTGTGGGATAACTTGCGATCTCTTTTAATTTATTAACGAGATCGCTTGAGGGAGCATCTATATTTTTTGATCCACTCCCAA
>Ga0222717_10000249_pt1 | contig 46897 bp, 42 predicted proteins | sample C33_18DmetaG_FD_165053 | JGI IMG/M metagenome (GOLD analysis project Ga0222717, IMG submission 165053) | Estuarine water microbial communities from San Francisco Bay, California, United States - C33_18D | ecosystem: Environmental > Aquatic > Marine > Unclassified | place: USA: California... | reverse complement strand
TCATAGTAAGCCTAAGTGCACCATATAGCCGATTGCGAAGATCTGCCCCGGCAGCACGGACGCGTTGCGAGCATTCATATGCTCAGAGGCTCGATAGTTACACACGCCGAAAACTGGCCGAATACTCCGAAGCGCGAATAGGGCTATATGCGCCACAGTCGATCCTTCGTGATGGGTTTTAAGCAGGATGTGCGCCCGATTCACAATTACTATCAGTGTGTTAGAATCTGAGCATGCGGCAAATTTCTCAAGAGTCCCCAGTTAAGAATACTGTATTTCTATTCTGCCCTAGACAGTAGTGTTAACGAATAGACGGTGTGTGTGGGTAGCACGTATTACCTAAAAATCTGATCAACAAGAAAAAGGAAAAGGAAAATGACGAATAAAACCCTAAAGCGCCTACTAAGTGCGGCCCTTTTTTGCACTCTCTCACCTGGCTTGCTAGCACAGGCGCCAACTACGGCGACTCACGTTTCGCGTGCAGATATCATGACGGTATTTGAGCACATGGGAGAAACTATCGATCAGCAGATCAGAGTGGTTGATATAGGCGATGAAGTTAACATCGGTGTAGGCATTTTGCAGCGCAAGGGAAATCGCACAGAAGGCGAAGAGGTGAATGCGATCGTGCATCACCGAGTAGCGGAAATATATTATGTACTATCCGGCTCAGGCACACTAGTCACCGGGGGAGATCAGAAACAGTCGGCAAGCCGAGAGTTTCCAGCGAACAATGTGTCAGTCCTAGAGCTGATTGGCCCAAGTGGAAGTCGCGTAGTGACTAACGGCGAAACCAAGACCATCTCTGTTGGAGATATTGTTGTCATACCCGCAGGCGTGCCTCATGGCTTCCGCAATATTCAGGATCAGATTACCTATATCAGTATTCGCGTAGACCCAGATCAGGTGCTGCCTATAGGGTATGAGCACCCATCTGTGCAAGATTAAGATAGACTTCCCATAGCCCACGGATGGGCTTTCAATCTATTCATCGGTATGAGGTTTGCGCAGGGCTAGCTCCTGATGTGTCTGTCATGTCGATGATTAGAAATAGAAGAATTAGAACCTGCTAGGAAGCGTGCTAAGGATCTAGAGCGCGGCTGTGTTTAAACTGGTGTGATTCTACTTTCACCCCGCATATTGATCTAGCTACCAGCGACGTATTGACAACTATGGGCAAGACAGCGTCGATACCACACTATTCTCCAGCTGAAGAAATGCTCAACATAGCATCCCATGTGGTCGGCTTTGTGCTGAGCATTATTGCGATCATAGCGTTGCTGGAGCGTGCACTTGCGCTGGGCAATACGCTGTATCTAATAAGCTTAGCCATCTTCGGTTTTAGTCTCGCATTCCTCTATGGCTGTTCATCTATCTATCACAGCACTAAGAATGAGCTGCGGCGAGCGAAGCTTCGTATCCTCGATCATGTCAGTATCTATGTCTTGATTGCGGGGACTTATACACCGTTCAGCTTGATCACCCTTCAAGGTACGACCGGGTGGGTGATATTTGGCGTAAGTTGGATGATGGCGCTAACGGGCATTATCCTAAAACTCTTCTTTACTGGGAGATACCGACTACTATCAACACTCATGTATGTATTCATGGGCTGGCTGATTCTGTTTGTCATTGGCTCTCTGGTCGATAAATTACCTTCTGCAGGATTGAATTGGCTGGTTGCAGGCGGACTCGCCTATACCCTGGGGGCGGCACTCTATAGCATTAAGAGCATTCGATTTAATCATGCAATCTTTCACCTGTTCGTGTTGTTAGGTAGTAGCTGTCATTTTTTTGCAGTCTATTTTTATGTGGTCTGAGTAGTTTTGAGCCACAGTGTCTACGAGCTCTAAGACTAAGCCAGGCAAAACTACTTTCCTCTACGCCGAGTTTAATCAGTCCTTAAGCCTTACTAACACCGCACCCCTATTACCAGATTCGAGATCGAAATCCTTAATGTCTCCGCGAAATTTTAAGTCGCGCAGGGCGAGGACGACTTCGTCACGAATCAGGCCTGAGCCCACAATAAGACGAATGCACATGGCAGCAGCTTTGTGTGCTAAATCAATTTCACTTTGCATCTTGCGCAGTGCTTCACTGACTCGTTCACCATCGTGGGCTATATCCACGGTGATTGTCGAGCCATCGTGCTGAAGGTCCAGTGCGTTATCACACTTAGGGCAGTAACGCGTATCCTCGCTAAAGCTCATGCCACATTCCAGGCAAATCCCCTGCATCACTTTTACTCTGGTATTAAAAAGAAGTCTCAAGGCTATCCCCAATCGAAAACCTTGTCCAGATTAGCGAATCTTTCATCGGTGAATTTCTCAAGAGTGAATGAAGAGGGTGAATAAAGAAAGAGGACGAGTGTGGAGAAACTTTCTTCGCTCGGTTAAGGGCTTGGTCAGGAATAGACCCCTATCTTGTTTTCTATATCGATAGCGCTCGGGGCTTATCGATACGGCGGCAATTCAGTTGTGACAATACCTGGAGCATGCATGGCATTCAGTAAAGCGATGGTCTATTATTTGCGCAAATCATGGATTAATTTTTAATAAGCTGAGGTTGCAATGACTATAAGTTTTTATCGTTATGCGGAAATGGGACGCAGTCTCCAATGCCTGGGTCTTATAGCTATATGCGTATGTTTCTCTTCGGTGCGGGCTTATGAAATAGATCCTAAGGCAACAATCTATGATTCCCCGACTAGCCTAATGGGCGTCAATCACATCGGCTTATCGGTGAGAGATCTGGATGCGTCTCTGGATTTCTATCAAAGAGCCTCGGGTTTTAAATTAATTCGAAGGGAAGTGGTGCGCAATAACAGTGATGCGGATAAATTATTTGGCCGTGCAGATATCGAGTTTGAGATAGCCGTGCTAGAGGCGCCAAATATGCTTTTCGAACTGATAGAGTTTAGTCATAACCGTGACGTACCAATCAGCAATATGTTGGTGCAGGGCCCTGGCATGACGCACACTTGTTTTCAGACGCCGGAAGAGTTCTCCGGGTATGACAGATTTGAACAAGCTGGTGCCGAGATACTCAGTCGCGGTGATGGCCCAGTAGATTTGCTAGGCCAGGGCGTTACCTATGCCTACGCCTATGATCCTGAGGGAAATATGATCGAGCTGGAGCAGCTTGACTTTGAGCGCCTTGGAGAGAATTCAAAAAAGCCGGCCTGGCTAGATCAAGGCCTTACTATGTGGATGACACAGGTTGCTCTGGTAACTCATGACATCGAGCGACTAACCGATTACTACGCAAAAATAATGGACTTTGATCCGTATCGCGAGGCCGCTATCGCAAATCGCGTAACCTTTGACGATACTACCGACATTGACAATGTGGCCTTGAAAGTAACTTGGTTTAGAATGGACCCGCGCGCGAAAACCATGGAGTTTTGGCAATATGACAATCCTAAAACGACTGAGTTTGTTGGCAATCGGCTAAGTACAGCGCTTGGATATTCGTATTCCATTGAGGTTGGAGATATTCAGGCGGAGTATGCGCGCATGGCAGACCTAGGCGTAGATTTTGTCAGCGAGCCGGTACTACTGGGTGAATTTTGGCAGGTGTATGCGAACGACATTGATGGCAATGTGTTTTCCTTGCGCCAGGCTGTAGACCCAAATTCGCCTTACTCGGTGCCGCAGTTGGAACTGTAGTAAAGATTGAAAGACAGGGTGCGACTAAGGCAAAATTCTTCCCTAGACTAGTATGCTTTCACTCTAGCCCTATTAATTGATTTTGCCATCTCGTCTTGGATTACTTGGCCAATGAAACAAAGCAGTGTTATCGGTGCCGGCATCGTTGGCTTAGCGACGGCCCTGGCTCTGCAGGAGAGTGGTCGTCAGGTTGTGCTGATAGACCGGTTGCCGCCCGGTGAGGGCACCAGTTCAGGCAATGCTGGGATCATCTCTACCGGAGCGGTGCATCCCGAGTCGATGCCGGATATCTGGAAAGAAATTCCCGGAATGACGCTGAATCGGACGGCACCGCTGCGGCTGCGCCCTGGCTATCTTTTGCAGTTCCTGCCCTGGCTTTTTCGTTTCCTGCGCAATGCCAATACCGAAACCGCTGAGAGAGCTTCGATTGCTATCTCTGCGCTGTCCCACTCGGCTTTATCCCATTTCGAACCGCTTCTGCGTGAGGCTGGTGCTGAGCATCTCATGCGCCAGCATGGCACGCTCTATATCTATGAAACTCAGGCGCAGTTCGCCAAGGCGAAAGAAGAGTGTGCGTATAGAGACCGAAGGGGTGTCGATTATCAACTGCTTGATGGCGCAGAGCTACTGAAGCTGGAACCCAGCCTCAGTGCTGGCCTGGCTGGCGCTGTTTTTACCCCGAATTCGGCTCATACGATTTCACCCTTGGCGTTGTCGCGAAAACTGTTTGAGATGTTTCAACAGCGCGGTGGAAGTTTCATTCAGACCCAAGTGCAAGGTTTCTCCTGTGATGGGAACCGGGTCACTGAGGTTCAGGCTGAGCGGCCGATAAAGACCGACGAGGTGTTTATCACCGCTGGAGCCTACTCGAAGCGTTTGGCAAAAAAGCTGGGCAGTCATGTTCCCCTCGATACGGAGCGCGGTTACCACCTGATGTTGCCCCATCCGGGAATCGTATTACATCACAACTTACTCTTCCCAGTGCTTGGCTTCGCAGCAACCTCGATGGAGGCTGGACTGCGTCTGGCAGGTACGGTGGAGTTTGCCGGGCTCGATGCCCCGCCAGATTATTCTAGAGCTCGGCATCTGGCAAAACGCGCCGCTACGGTGTTGCCCGACCTTCAAACCGAGGGTGGTGAGTGTTGGATGGGCTATCGCCCCAGCGTTCCCGATTCGATCCCTGTAATTTCAGCCTCGCCCCATTTTGAGAATGCCTACTTTGGATTTGGTCATGGTCATCTGGGCCTGACCCAGTCGGCGATAACAGGGGCGCTGCTGGTTGCGTTGGCGGATGACAAAGAGACCCCGGTTGACTGCGAGCCCTATCGGATTGATAGGCGCTGGTAAAAGGGGTCGGAGGGATTTAAATTAAATCCCTCCGACCCCTTTTTTCTTTAACAGGTGGGGGATACCGTCAGAAATCTAAACCAGCCGGCGACCCGTCCCAGGTTTTTATAGCCTGGCTGTGGCAAGCAGCGCTCTTCGATCTCTCGCTCCTTTAAATGACTTTTGATACTCAGCCCCATACCTTCCAAATAAGATGCTATCTGAGAGTCATCAATAGTGAATTTGAACGGCTCGGCTTGGCGATACCTGGCCCAGGTTTCGCGCCAGGTCTTGACGCCGTAGTAATTATCTACCTCGCTGTCGGCAATCGTGGCGATATAGTCAAATACCAACAGGCTCTCGGTGTTTTTGCATGCGCCGACGAACTGCAAGGTAGCTTCAACTGCCGATTGTTGCAGATACATACTCACCCCTTCCCACAAGAATACGGTCTGAACTGCATTATCATAACCAGCCTCCCGCAGAACATCCTGCAATGATTCCAGATTAAAGTTGATCGAAGCAAAGGTGCGGTTTTTCGGGATAGCTATGCCAGCGTTTAGCAGGCATTCCTTCTTTCTGTTCTGAGTGCTTGCTATGTCCAGTTCGATGATCTTGCATCCCGAGCACTGCTCGGCAAAACGGTAGGCGCGAGTATCGAAACCTGCGCCTAGTATCACAAGCTGCTTTGCACCGGTTCCTAGAGCGTTCAATAGTTGCTGGTCGAAGAATGCCGTCCTCGCCAACACATACTCAAATCCCCCGGGCGTAAATTTCCTGCTCTTTACAATTCCCAGCTTTCTAACAAAGCCAAACTTGACGAGAAATTTATGGGAAGTGCTAATAAAATGCTCAGCCAGATAATCTGCGCCGATAGTAGTCTCGGGGTACTCTTTGCAGGCGACGGCACGGTAACCCGCCGCCACCTCTGCCGTATCTGAATGCTGGTGTTCTACACTCGTCTTCGACATAAATATTTCCCCTTGTTCATGGGCTAGAGAGCATAGAATACTTCGCCTTGGATTGTTCGGCTACTACTCGCTAGTCTACCAATTGAAAATTGATAGAAAGTATTGAAGTGGTGGCCTGCTTGAAGAACCATTCCACACGCGATGTCTCCAGGGGCTGCGTTGCTTTGGTGGCGTGGGAGAACTACCGTAGAGTGTGTAATTGGTTCCTTGTCCGGTACAGTGATTCAATAGTCAAAAGGCAGAGCTCTGGAAAAAGAGCTAGGGGAAAAGCCGTCTGTATTGAACCTAATTGAATAATCACGCGACCTTATCGCAGAGGACGATACGTCTACTAAATAATTTGGCTGCACAAGAAAATTAACGCGAGAATCCATGGCTCTACTAAGCTTAATTATCTATATCCCGCTGCAGATCGTCTTCCTTCCCCTGTCTGTTTTTGGTGCTTTGCTGCAAGCATATAAGCAGATGGTGGTAAGCAAGCGGCTAGGCATATCCCAGACTGCAATAGAGATAATCAATGGCCGCTGGACCATGCATATATTTGGCATGCGAGACGATGAGGCAACGGCCAGGCTTGCAGCTGCATTGCCAAATAATTCATTGTTGGGTATGTGGTTGGCTCTATTTCCCTTGTGGGTAAAATATAAAATTGCCGGTAAGCCTTCAATTTATCCTCAGCTGCCTGAGCTAGGGTCAGAAAATCTGGTAAATTTTGTTATCTCCAGAACACTGTATTTTGATTGCATTATTGAGCGGGCAATACCGGAAGTAGAACAGTTTGTATTTATGGGGGCGGGTTACGATACCCGAGCCTATGGAAAACTAATGCAAAATAATGTGAAGTTCTTCGAGCTCGATCAGACGAATGTGCAGCAACAAAAAATAGCAGCCCTGGAATCGGCAGGCATCCCATGTGAGCACTTGAGTTTCGTGAGTATTGATTTTTCCAGCGAGAAGCTATTCGACAAGTTGATCGAGGCAGGTTTTGACCCTGACAAGAAGACCCTGTTCCTCTGGGAAGGGGTTACGCTCTATCTGTCGCAAGCCGATGTGCGTAGAACAATGCAGGCGATTCGGGCCAATGCAGCAAAAGGCAGTGTCCTGCTTGCTGATATCTATGCCGATCGTTTTCTGCAGATGGTCAGAAAAGGGGCCGGTAAGAAAACAATGGATTACACGAACGAGGGCGTAGATTTTAGTCTCGACTTCACCACGGAGTACGAAAAAACATTGTCGAATTTTATAAGCAGTGAGTCGATGACAGTCGGTGAAACTTTCTTCATGGGGCGAAACAGTGAGAAAGGGCCCTTCATGGCTGTGGTAGAGATGACATGTGAATGAAGGAAACGACGATATAGCCAGACCAGCATTCTAGTTGAGCCATATGGTAGGGGGGCTTCGGTAAGCTGCACTCTCACCCTCTCTTGGTTCGAGTCAATTGAATCACACCCATTCCTATCTAGAATAAATCTTTCCCTTATACTCTCTATACTCCCCGAGACACTAGCTCAGCCCCGCTGCAGCTTGTGATAGCCAGAGCGCTGGAGTATTCTTTGAAGATTAACAGAGGGCGCTATGGCTACTACAGGATCCACGATAGACAGCGATGAAAGCTTTGCCAAATCGGCTGGTAAACAGTTGGCAATCTATGCTCTGTATACGCTCATTTTTTTGACTGTGCTCATCTATGTTTTTTCTATCGTCGCTGGCAGGACAGGTGGCGGGGCGAGTGGCGGAGCCGTCGATTCTGCGAACAACAGCATCACTATCACCTTGCGACAAGAACCTCCGCAGCTGGACGCCGGCAGAGCCACCGATGCCTCGAGCTTCGTGGTTCTGGCTCATGTCATGGAAGGCTTGTTGGCCTACGATGACAATATGCAGCTCATACCTGGCATGGCGGAGCGCTGGGAAATTCGCGAGGATGGCGCTACGTTCTGGATTCGGGAAGAGGCCAGATGGAGCAACGGTGATCCGGTAACCGCACATGATTTCGAGTTTGCCTGGAAGCGAGTTGTCGACCCAGATACGGCCTCCGAGTATGCGTTCATACTTTATCCGATCTTAAATGCAGAAGCCGTTACCCAGGGTGAACTGCCCAAGGAGATGCTCGGCGTTCAAGCGGTAGACGATCGCACTCTGGAGGTTCAGTTTGCTCAGCCCACTCCGTACTTTGCCAAGCTGGTCGCCTTTGTTACCTTCCTTCCTCTTCAGCAGGAATTTTATGAAAGTACCAACGGTCGCTATGGCGCCGATGCCGATGAAATGCTCTATAACGGTCCTTATGTGCTTGACGAATGGGTTCACGGGGCCAGCATGTTGTGGCACAAGAATCCAGGCTACTGGGGCGACCATAAGGGTTTCCTCGACGAGATAGTCACCGCCTATATAACCACCGATGTAAATGCCAAGCTGAATCTATTCAAGGACGGTCAGATTGCAGAGACGCAATTGCTGGCACCGATGCTACCGGAAGCGATGGAGCAGCGCTGGCAGATCGATCGTGTCATGGATGGTACGGTCTTCTTTCTGGAATTTAATCATCGCGAAGGCCGAGTCACAGACAATTGGAATTTCCGCCGTGCTATGCAATTGGCGCAGAATTCCGATGAGCTGGTCTATAAAGTACTAAAAGAAGCTGCCTACCTCCCGGCGGTTAGTCTGTTCCCGGTGTGGATTCAGGGGCTCAACGGGGCTTTCCGCTCGGAGTATCCACCGGTAGAACACAAGATGAATTTGGAGTTGGCTCGGGAACATCTGGAGATGGCCAGAATCGAGCTTGGCATCGAAGAGTTTCCACCCATCGTGTTTCTGACAGGAGATACACCGATCTCCATACTCTCATCAGAATATTATCAGGAGCTCTATAAGCAGAACCTTGGCTTGGAGATTCGAATCGATGTGCAGAATTTTAAGCAGCGACTGGCGAAAATGACTTCCGGTGATTTCGATGTCGTCGTCGCAGGTTGGGGGCCGGACTATGATGATCCCCTGACCTTTGGAGACTTCTTTGCTTCATGGAATCTTAATAATCGCGGTCGCTATAATAGCTCCGAGATGGATGCTCAGGTACGTATCGCTCAGGCTGAGCTGGATCCGAAGAAAAGACTGGATGCCTTTGGTGAAATTCAGCGTATTGTCTATGAGGATGTGACTCTGATTCCTATGTACGAGAGAGGTTGGTCCTTTGTTGTCGATCCCCGGTTGAAGGGGTTCAAGAGGCGATCGATCGGCCCCGAAGTGGATTTCAACTTCGCGTATATAGAGGATGCTGAAGATTAACTCCCTCAATGATCGGATAACAAGAGCCTGCTTCAGGGCCTAGTGATGCGCAGTACTATGTGGATATTCATTCTTAAGCGCCTGGTTCAGGGCATTTTTACCGTGTGGTTTATTGCGACCGCTACTTTCTTCGCCATGCATAATGTGCCGGGCGACCCTCTCCTAAATGACCGTGCCACTACCGATGCGATTCGAGCCAATCTCGAAGCAAAGTATGGTCTGGATAAGCCGGTAATGACTCAGTACGGAATCTACCTGGGAAATCTGCTGCAGGGGGACCTCGGTATTTCCTTCACGCAGGAAAATCGTGAGGTAAACGACATCATCAGAGATCATTTTCCGGTGTCCGCTATTCTGGGTATTCTGGCGGTAATATTTGCCGCAGCGGGTGGTGTGCTTTGGGGGGCGTTGACGGCAATTTATCGAAACCGCTGGCCGGACTACGTGATCATGTTTCTGGTAATACTGGGGATATCGGTTCCCAGCTTCGTAGTTGCGGCGATATCGCAGTTATTTCTGGTAAATGTTAATGGATTATTCGGAAACACGGTCTTGCCCGTAGCCGGATGGGGTACGGTGCTGCATATGCTGGTTCCGGCGATGGTGCTGGGGCTCGGAACCATGGCCTATCTCACCCGATTGATGCGCTCTTCCATGTTGGAGATCATCAGCTCGGACTTCGTCAGAACCGCGAAGGCCAAGGGTGTACCTCCAGCTCGAATCTTTGCCAAACATCAATTGCGCAACGCCATTCTTCCAGTAATCACGGTATTGGGTCCCTCAATCGCCGCCATTACTACAGGCGGTTTTGTGGTGGAACTGGTCTTCGCGATACCGGGTCTAGGCCGTTACTTCGTGCAGGCCGTGCAACAACTGGATTACACGGTGATCATGGGAACTACTGTCTTCTATGGTGCCTTCCTGGTGTTCATGGTGATCGTGGTTGATGTGCTCTACGGTTTCATCGATCCACGCGTGAGGATGGAATATTGACTGAACTTTTATCCGCCGATTTTCGGCCTCTCGAGGCGGGTCAGGAAATACATGGGATCTCTCGTCCGTCACAGTCCTATTGGCAAGACGCCTGGGCGCGACTAAAAACCAATAAAAGAGCCCTGGCCTCTCTTTATCTGGTAATAGGCCTGATTCTTTTTACTGTGGCAGGCCCCTGGGTCTGGAGCGTAGACCCGGCGCAGCAGGATCTGGATCAGATAAGTAGACCGCCGGGGTCGGAAAGAAGCGCTCTCATCGTTGCCGACTATGCACCCTGGGATACCGAAGGCTTGCGCTTCGGTGAAGGCCTTACCCTTGTGGGGGAGGCAACTACACAATCGGTAAGACTGAAATGGGATGCCCTTCCCGGCGCTAATGGCCATCGCGTATATCGAAATATTTTCCCCGTAGGCCCTGAACGATCATACGGTATACCCCGGGCAGAATTTTTCGACAATAGTGTCGTAACCTTTGAAGACCGGTTAGACCTCAAGGTTCTGACATACTATTACGTATTGGTTCCTCTCGGGCCGCAGGGTGAACTTCTCGACAACTACGAAGTGATCGAAGTCGATGTGCACCGAGTTACCACAGTTCTCGAGGCTATCGATCAGGGCTTGATCGAGGAATCGTCGAATTTACAGATAGGCGATGCGTTAAATCTGGACTGGCATCCACTCGGTACAGACTATCTCGGGCGCGACATGCTCGCGCGACTAATGGCAGGTGCTCGAGTGTCGCTGTTTATCGGAATTGGCGCTCCCTTTCTCTTCGTTTTATTTGGTGTGATTTATGGATCTATTGCCGGCTTCGTTGGTGGCCGCGTAGATCAGCTGATGATGCGTTTCGCCGATTTTGTCGTGGCACTGCCTTTTCTTCTGTTCATGATTCTGTTCAAGATTTCCTTCGGTATCGGTCCGGGGGAGAGCGGCGTCTTTCCCATGCTGGTGGCAATGGTGGTTTTGATGTGGCCAGCCACCTCACGTCTGGTGCGTGGTCAAATTCTTCAGATAAGAGAGCAGGGATATATCCATGCCTCACAATTGTTGGGCGCTCCAAGGCGGTACCTGATTCTGCGCCACATGATTCCTAATACCTTGGGCGTCGTATTGGTGACAATCACCTTCGCCATCCCAAGCGCTATTTTCACCGAGGCTTTTCTTTCATTCATTGGAATGGGAGTAGCTCCACCGACGCCTTCATGGGGTTCGATGTCCAACGAAGGCATCAAGACTATGTTAACAACTCCACATGAGTTGATATTCCCGGCCTTGTTTATCAGCATCACTGTTCTCGCTTTCAATCTTTTAGGCGATGGCCTGCGCGATGCGCTGGATGCACGGATGAGGAATCAGGAATGAATTCGGTTAAAGCTGACAACGGCGCCTCTCTGCTTGAGGTTGAAGACCTCGCTGTCGAATTCGATACCTATGGCGGAATTGTTCAGGCTGTTCGCGGTGTTTCTTTTTCTGTAGAAAAAGGCAAGACGCTTGCCATCGTAGGCGAGTCTGGTTGCGGTAAGTCCGTGACGGTACAGAGTATGATGGGGCTTATTCCCATGCCTCCCGGTCGAATTACTTCGGGTTCGGCGAAGCTCAAGGGTCAGGAGATTCTGGGCCGTACCGTAGTCAACGGCAAGGAGATTCGGGGTTCGGAAATCGGAATGATCTTTCAGGATCCAATGACTTCTCTGAACCCTACTATGACCATCGGTGATCAGATAGCGGAACCTCTTCAGGTGCATCGCGGCTACAGTTACAAGAAGGCATTCAATGAGGCTATTCGACTGCTGGAGATGAGCAAGATTCCGGAAGCGGCGAAGAGGGCGCGACAATATCCCTTCGAATTTTCTGGAGGAATGTTGCAACGCGCAATGATCGCAATGGCGATTGCCTGCAAGCCTTCAATCCTGATTGCCGACGAGCCAACAACCGCTCTGGATGTAACGATTCAGGCACAGATTCTTGATCTATTGCAGGACCTGCAGAGAGAGACAGGCATGGCAGTAATCCTCATAACACACGATCTCGGTGTAGTTGCGAGAATGGCTGACGAAGTGGCAGTTATGTACGCCGGTAAGATAGTTGAGCATGGCATGGTCGATGATGTTTTTTATCGCTCTGCACACCCGTATACTCTGGGGCTGAAAGAGGCCATGCCGACAAATGATCCTTCTCTCCAACATGAGCTGAAACCTATCGAGGGTAGCCCGCCCGATCTATTTTCACCGCCGCGGGGCTGTGGTTATTGTGCTCGCTGTCCCTATGCGATGCAGATCTGTAACCAGCGTCAACCCGACGATACGTTTCTGACTGAAAGCCACTTCAGTCGCTGCTGGCTGCATCACGTTTCCTCGCCCAATAAGCCCGATCAACTGTATTTCAAGGAAGAGGCGTAATGAGCAACTTACTTGAAGTTATCGAGCTGACCAAGTTCTTCGATATGGGTCGAAATCAACGAGTTCATGCCGTAGAGAACGTTTCCTTAACCATTGCGGAAAAAGAAATAGTCGGCCTAGTGGGAGAGTCTGGTTCCGGTAAGTCTACATTAGGAAAGACCGTGCTCGGTCTTCATGATAAGACAGCGGGGCAGGTTAAGTTCAGGGGAGAGGTGCTTCCCCAGAAATATGAGGCAAAGGATTTTCGTCGCTTTGCGACTAACATGCAGATGATATTTCAGGATCCCTATTCCTCTCTCAATCCGAGAATGACTATTGGTGAAATCGTAGGAGAAGGTCTGAAACTTCACCAGAACCATGATTCATCAATTGTTAGAGATAAGGTAGCCATCTGGCTGGAGAAGGTAGGCCTGCACGCCGATCATATGTCGCGTTACCCCCATGAATTCTCGGGCGGCCAGCGGCAGCGTATCGGTATCGCCAGGGCAATGATTCTGGAGCCGGAGTTTGTGGTATGCGATGAACCTATTTCGGCGCTGGATGTTTCGGTGCAGGCGCAGGTGATCAACCTGTTGGGTGAGCTTAAGGAGTCCATGGGTCTGACTCTGTTATTTATTGCTCACGATCTTTCTATGGTTCGCTATGTCAGCGATCGAATGGCGGTTATGTACCTTGGTTCCCTGGTTGAAGTTGGCAGGGCAGATGAAGTCTATTTCGACCCAAAGCATCCCTATACAGAGGTGCTGATCGGTTCAAACCCTGAACCCGATCCCGAGTTGGAAAGGTCGAGGCCATCTACAGCTATTCAGGGGGAGATTCCGTCGCCTGTAAATGTGCCTGCCGGATGTCGATTTGCCAACCGTTGTCCAAAAGTTATGGATGTCTGCAAGAGCATAACTCCTCAGCTTATTCCTCTAAAGGACATAGAAAGACAAGTCGCTTGCCATCTCTACACCTGAGTTCCAACCAAAATTAGATTAGTCTCCCAGCGCGTAGTTATTTATTCTCTTTTTTGCCTGGCTTGTAATGACGCGCTCATCACATGTGCTTTGCAATTGGTCTAGTCGTCGGTATGAGGTTTTTTTGCGCAGCGCATGATCGATATTGCAGTTGAGTCACTGTATTAGATCGGTGAACTCGAAGCGTGCCATGGATTTGCTGATGGAGCCTATCCAGAACTGCGGTATTCTATTCTGGCAAAACTAAGCGCGAATCTAGTCGTCAGCTTATTTGATGATAGAGCTTAGGAAAACATGCGCGACCTGTTGGGTTTGCTTTCGATATTCCGCCTTCGAACCGGCTTTCTTCTTAAGCCCGCCGATGGATGACAACAACAATTCGACGAATGTCTTGTAGCTCATAGGTGTATTCTTAAAGCTGACTTCTCCGGACTTATCTGCATCCTTGAGGAGTTTTGCGAGGGCCGCAATCAGCCTTGCATAGCCTTTATTCATGTTATCTGTCGCCAGATTCATATTTACATCTATCAGCTCAGCGCCATGGGGCGAGTTGGCAACAGGCTCGGTGTAGGTTTTCTCAAAAACTATTATCGCGTCAATGAAGCGGCTGCTCACACTTCCATCGCCTTCTAGAACGGCTTTGGCTTCTCTTAATGCCAGATCCAGACGGTAGGCTGCGAGTTCTTTGAATAGCTGTTCTTTGTTGTCGAACATCAGATAGAGTGCGGGCCGGGAGATTCCGGCGGCCTGGGCTATGTCGTTCATCGTCGTGCGCTTGAAGCCATACTGGGCGAACACATCAGCCGTGGTGTCCAATACGGCGTTCTTCTTCGCGCTTGCTCGCGCTGAGGGCTGTGTCGATTTCTTCATGGTTTGCATTCTATCTTCAATAGCATGTTTAGTCAGGTGGCCTGGGCCGGTTTTTATAGACAATCTGACAATTACTGCATAATATGTCAGGAATTACAAAGTAATTTGACCGGCTCGTAGTAAAAACGATTTCACGATGCGGACTTCTATCGCTGAAATCGAGATAAAACACGTAGGTGGGCTGGTGATCGATTCCTTTCAAATTAATTGCTGGAGAAAGTAATGAGTACTTCCTTTTGGGTGAATGGTGTTCAGCAGACGGTAGATGTAGATCCATCTAAGCCGCTGCTGTGGGTAATTCGTGAGCAACTCGGTCTCACCGGAACAAAATTTGGTTGCGGCATATCGCAGTGCGGCGCCTGTACTGTCCATATCGATGGGGCGGCGACGCGCTCGTGTGTCACGCCCATCTCAGATATCGAAGGCAAGCAGGTGACGACTATTGAAGGGCTGCGTTCGGCATCAGGTGAACTACATCCCTTGCAGCAGGCCTGGGTCGACCATCAGGTTCCGCAATGTGGCTACTGCCAATCGGGCCAGCTGATGTCTGCCTCAGCATTGCTCTCCAACAATCCCAATCCAACTGATGCTGATATAGATACGGCCATGCAGGGCAATATTTGCCGTTGTGGCATGTACGGGCGTATACGCAGCGCTATCAAATCTGTCGATTCGGTGGGCATCGCGTCCAATACAGACGAGACATTGTTTTACAACGGAGCGGAGGTGAATCATGTCTAAATGGACCAGACGCGCATTTATAACAAGCGGTATCGTAGCCGGTGGTGGAGTCGTTGTTGGGATAGCCATGCGGCCCGGCAATCAGGTTAAGGACCTCGCGGCGAAGTTGGGCGATGATGGTGCCAATCTGGTACACACCTATGTCAAGATCGATAGTGACAATACGATCACAGCTATTATTCCACATTCTGAAATGGGTCAGGGTGTGCATACGGCACTAGGTCAGATGCTTGCAGAGGAGCTTGATGCCGATTGGGATCAGCTGAAGCTGGAGGAAGCACCAGCCATTGGCGAGTATGCTATGTATGCAGCGGGGCGGCGCTACCTGCTGACAGGAATAGACTTTCCTAAACTGGTGATACCAACAGTTGACGGCATGATGATGCGTGTTGCCGATACGCTAAATATGCAGATCACCGGCGGCAGTATGAGTGTTCGCACAACGGGTATTTTGGCGATGCGAACAGCTGGCGCAGCTACGAGACAACTGTTACAACAGGCTGCTGCAGAAGCTTGGGATGTACCGGTAGAGGAAATCGCTACCGAGAAGAGCCATCTTATTCATGCGGCATCTAATCGAAGAGAGCCCTATGCCTCCTTTGCTGCCGACGTCGCTGGAATGACGCCTTCCTATACGCCTACTTTTAAAGATCCGGCAGATTACAAAATTGTTGGCACCCATAAACCGCGACGAGATATTCCGGCTAAAGTAGATGGCTCGCTAAAATTCGCCATGGATGTACAGTTGCCCAATATGCTGTATGCGACCGTGGTTCGTTCCCCCGTACCCGGTGGCAGTGTAGTAGAGCTGGATGATAGCGTGGCGCGCTCCGTAGAGGGCGTGGTAGACGTTATAGTTATTCCTGCCACAACGGTTAGCAGCATGCTTGGAGATACCGTCTCCGCTGAAACAGTGGCTGTTGTCGCCGATAGTTATTGGTCCGCCAGTAAAGGGCTTAAAGAGCTGAAAGTGCAATGGAGTGAAGTGGGTTTTGAGACGGTCTCCAGCGATGGAATTTTTGAACAATTCAATCGCGATATTTCAGCCAGTGCTGAACGTCAGACTGACCATGTCCAGGGCGAAGCCAGTTCTGTTTTTGCCGGTGCGGCAAAAGTTGTTGATGCCGACTATCACGTGCCATTTCTGGCACACACCTGTATGGAGCCATTAAATGCAACCGCCGATGTTAGAACGGATAGCGCCGAAATTTGGGTAGGCTGTCAGAACCCTCTGGGTTTTCGCAGAGATATTGCCGATTCGCTAGGCATGGACCCTGAGAAAGTCACTCTTCATAATCATTCCATGGGTGGCGGTTTTGGACGCAAGGCCCGTCCTGACTGGGCGCTTCAGGTGGCGCATCTAGCTAGAGAAGTGGGCAGGCCGGTGCAGCTCATCTGGTCACGAGAGGAAGACGTGCGCCAGGATTTCTACAGGCCTGCTGTGCAGAGTCGTTTTCGAGCCGCTTTCGATGCGCAGGACAATCTCCTGGCCTGGGAGAACACCTACACCAACAAGAATGAGCCGATCGAGGCGCCATTGATTCCTTACGCTATTCCGGCGCAGGATATCGGTTATGTGAGTAGTCCCGTGCATATACCTTTCGGAGCATGGCGCAGCGTCGATCACTCGCAACACGGCTTCTTTACCGAATCGTTTATTGATGAAGTGGCTAACGCGGCTGGCAAAGATTCCTTTGAATTTCGTGCCGAATTACTCAAAGACAGCCCGCGGCATTTAGCGGTTCTTAATAAAGCAGCAGAGGAAGCTCAGTGGAGCAGGCCATTGCCTGAAGGTAGCGGCCGAGGCATCTCGCTGCAGGAGTCATTCGGCTCCCTAGTCGCACAGGTTGTCGAAGTTGCGGTGGTTGAGGGTGAGGTTTCCGTAGAGAGGGTAGTCGCGGTAATAGATCCGGGGCTTGCGGTAGCTCCAGACGGCATAGCGGCGCAACTCGAATCCGGCATCATCTATGGCTTGACCGCAGCACTGCATGGCGAGATCACCATCGAGAAGGGTGCGGTGGTGCAAAGCAACTTTCATGACTACAAGGCAGTGCGGATGAATGAAGCGCCTAACATTGAGACGCATGTTATCAATAGTGGGCACGATATCGGTGGGGCTGGAGAGCCAGGCACGCCGGGTATTGCGCCAGCACTGATGAATGCCGTGTTCAATGCTACCGGCACTCGCGTGCGTCAATTACCATTGAGTCGTTTCGACCTTAATTATCAGGTTGAGGAGACGGGTGCGGTTGGATAAGCGCTAGAACGATTTGCTCTAGATTTAAAAAAGCCCCGGCCTGTTGGTCGGGGCTTTTTTATTTGTATCAAGTTATTGTTCGGGAGACTGGGCAGAATTTCATTTGCCACCGGTCCAGGCGGAGGAACGCGGTATAAAAATTCACAACCCTCCCGCAATCAAATCACTTCGAGTTTTTTGCTTTGATTATTGGTCCAGCTCCTGTGCTATGACACTCAGATAGGCTGTCTCCAATCTTTCGACGGCCTTGATAAACCCCATCGGATCGACAAAGGTATCCGGGCTATAGGGACGACCTGGCGTGTACTTCTCATGCATATTGTACTGGCTGGCATGGGCGGATACCCAGACATCCACGTCCATCTGTTTCTGCTTGTTATAGGTAGTGGCGAAATCTACCGCGACGCCTTCATAGGTCGGGTCAATAACGATATGTTTACCGGGGTTGATGGTGCCCATGTTGGCGATGGCGACATCATAGGTTCGGTCATTCTCACTCACCTGAAAGCTGTAGCTGGAACTGCCTTCGGTGTGGCCCGGATGCTCATGCACGGTGATGTTCAGATCGCCCAGGGTTATCACATCATCCTGCTCAATAATGCGATCGACCGATACCGGATCAAAAGATTCCCGTCCGCCGAAATGGGCGTCACTAAATCCACCATCTTGCAACACTCTAGCATCGGCAGGTGTGGCCCATACTTCGGCCCCGGTGAGCTGTTTAATCTCGGCCATTGCAGCGGTGTGATCCCAGTGCGCTTGCATGGTGAGCAAGATGCGCACATCTTCCAGGCGAAATCCCAAAGACTCGATGTTGTTACGTATATGTTCTGTGGAATCCGCCAACCCTGTATTGATGAGGATATGGCCTTCCTCGGATGTAATCAGAAATACACTGAGATCCAGCATGCCAACTCCGTATAGAGGACCGATGACACGAAATGCCGGATAGGGCGTCACCCAGCCTTCGGGTGGAGATGATTGAGCGCTGGCCAGAGAAGAGATGAAGACAACGGTGCCAAGCAATGTTGTAAAGATAGATGATCTGATGATTGAACTGTTCATTGGTAATCCTCTGTGCGATTAACTATTATTTTTAGATGCTGCAGCGACTCTTTTCTTTCTAATTACTAGCCATCATAGGTATCTGTGCGGGCCCGTAGTAGGGGCCAATACTCACTGGAATGGGTTTAAATAGGAATGCCGTGAATAAGATCAAAGATACTATCTAGTCATTTTACTTTAGGCAATGCTACTTTTATGTTAGCCGCCATCACCATGTCACTAGGGGCAGTTTGCATTGAATTTGCTCGAGGCATTGGCAGCAGGACTGCTGGCAGACTGCGGGCCGGAATCTACATTGAACTAAAAGCTTGTAGCCGTGAAATCAGAGTGTGCTGCAGGTTTCGTAGAAATCTGTCGTAACTTATTCTGCCCCTGGTATTTTCATACAGCTCAGGTGCCTCACAATAAACCCAGGTTTATCGCCCGTAATACGGCTTGTGTGCGATCGCGTACTCCCAACTTGTCAAGAATAGAAGAAACCTGATTTTTAATGGTACCCTCGGACTTATGGATCGCGCTTGATATCTCTCGATTACTGTAGCCTCCGGCCATTAGTCGCAGAACTTCCATTTCTTTCGGTGACAGTGCCTCAGCAAGCTCTGGCTCATCTTGGGAAAGGCTCAGGCTGGATAGTCCGTTGAGAATACGTTCGGTTATTGCGGGTTGCACCAGCGTTTCGCCTTGATGCACTTTTTCAATCGCATTGACCAAGCTATCCAGGGAAACGTCCTTGAGTAAATAACCCCTGGCCCCGGCTTGCATTCCCTCGAGTACTAACTGATGATTGTCGAATGTGGTAAGAATTATGGCAGGAACATCTATACCAGCCGACTGCATGGCCTTTAATGCATCGATACCAGTCATCTTTGGCATGCGGATGTCAGTCAGCAGCACATCGGGTTTATAGCGTTCCAGACCCTCCAAGACTTCGAAGCCATCGGTGACCTGACCGACGACTTCGATGAGATCGCTGAGTTCCAACAGATTGCACAAGCCTTGTCTCACCAGATTTTGATCTTCCGCCAGCATGACCTTGATCTTCACCGGGCGCCTCCGAGTGGCAGGGTGACCTGAACAGTAAAACCATCCTCTTTCTGCTGCCAGCTAAGTTTGCCACCATTGCTTTCCGCTCGCTCGGTCATGCCTTTTAATCCATTACCCGCGTCAATATTTCTATTGGATGTTCCATTATCACTAATCGAGAGGGTGCAATGATCGCCTTCGTCTCTCATCTCAATGCGGCAATGATCACCGGTGCTATGACGCAACACATTGGTAAGTGCTTCCTGAGCACAACGCAGTAGTATCTCAGCTAGTTCGACATCATTGACTGGCGGGGCATTGGAGAAATCAACATCGATATCGAAGTTGGGAATGCCTGTTGTCAATCTGTCGATTGACTGTTGCAAATCGATGGGAGTCTCTTCGCGCAGCTCACTTACAGTACTGCGTAAATCACTTAGCAACAACTTCGCTAGCGCCTGCGATTGTTGAACCTTCTCCTGTGCCTTGCCCTCTACAAAGTGATTGGCGACTTCAAGATTGAGGATTAAAGCAGTCATGTGATGACCGAGAATATCATGGAGATCACGGGCGATACGCAGGCGCTCGCTTTGGGCGGCAGTCTGAGAAAGTAGTTCACGCGTGGCAATTAATTCCCGATTTAGGGAGACTGTCTGCTCTCGTAATTGGCTCTCACGGATGTTGCGTTGCACCATGCCCAGGGCAAACATCATCAGTGTTCCATACAAGCCAACGTTGACCGCGAGTTGCAGCAAATAAGTCGTGCCCAAATGGAAAAACTGCGCACAGGTAAACAGGCTAAGACAGGCAAGGGATAACCAGGTGCCGCGTCGCGACCCAAACAATTCGCCAGATTGCACGATCCAGACAATACTTAAGATAGCGGTATATGAGGCAGGCACCAGGATAAACAGCGTGGCGATACACAGGGCTTCTATCCAAAACAAATTCATTAAGGTCGAACGGGGTAGATCTCTTCGCATCGCAGAGAGGGAAAAGCAGGCGAGCTGAACCAGGCAAAGCAAAGCTACGGCGGGAAAGATGATAGAGCCGAAAACGGAATAGGAGACCCGGCTGCCAACTAATAGAGTGACCAAAATGCCCGAGAAAGTCAGTGCGCTCTCACTGTTAATAGGGGGCAGGGTTCTCATGTGCATCTCTCGGGACTGTCTGGTTTTGCTGTGATTAGCACAGATTATTACACAGGGCAGGCTGGCTACCTATAGGCCATAAGTCATAGCTGAAGTCATGACTTCCGGCACTGATGCTCATTACTGCGGCTGTCTATCATCCTCCCATCGACAACATTTTTTGCTCATTACCGAAGCCGGGAGAAACGTCATGCTAGATCTACATCAGTTACACCAGAGTGCACTCTATCTTCACATCGCCGTTGGCAGTTGTGCCCTTATTCTGTTTTGGGTGCCCGTATTCACGCGCAAGGGAAATCTTGATCACAAGCGGTTTGGTAAATACTTCGCTATAGCCATGTATATCGTTTCCTTTTCGGGATTCACCATGGCCAGCCTCGATCTGTTATTCCCGATAGCCATGCACGCGGCCGAATTGGACTTGAGTGCGCAAGCGGTAATCGACGCTAGCGTCCAGGTTCGAAGCTCGGCTATTTTTCTTCTGTCGCTGAGTATTCTGGTGCTTACCAACACTCGCCATGGTTGGTTGGTGATTCTCAATAAGGAAGACCGCAGCATCCTGCGCAGGCCAACTCATGTCGCACTGTGCAGTAGCCTTGTCGCAGTGGGTTTAACATTATTCATTACCGGGCTCAATGTTGGCAGCATGCTATTCATCATTTTTGGCATGCTGCAAATGGTTGCTGGACTTAACAATCTGCGTTATATCTTCCGTAGCGAAATAAGACCAAAAGAGTGGTGGATTCAGCATTTGAATGGACTTATTGGCTCCGGCATCGGAGCTTATACGGCCTTTGCAGTGCTCGGTGGCCGCAGCCTGTTCGAGGGGATCTTTGGAGATTCCTTTAGTGATATGGCTATTATTCTGTGGGTGGCTCCAGGCTTGATTGGTGGCATCGCCATCGCTATTTTATCGCGCCACTATCAGAAAAAATTCGGTGGACAGTGGATGATCAAGAGGGCGTCATTGCGCAGTGCGCTGTTTAATTCTTAGGGTACGGGTCTGGCTGACAAGGCGCGAAAAAATACAGGTAACATGGCAATAGCAGCGCCTTCTCTGACACTCTGGATACTTATATACGCGAGTGGGAATCGTAAGCGTAAGTCTAAGACTTTGCCAATAGGCTCTATCTATGCAGGAATAGATGATGGAAGTCGTCAGTTTCCTCGCTACATTTCTTGAGATCACTGCAATCTGCAGGAAAGCATTAGATTCGAGTGTGCAAAAAAGTATGCTATGGTTTTTAAAGCCAATTAGTCAGGAACTACGGCATTTGTACTCTGGCCCTATCTATTAGTTCCTGCATACAAGGGGAGGCAAGAAGTCATGGGAAAACTCGGGAAGGGCCTGCTGGGCGTTGGATCTCTTCTGCTTGGCGCTCTGCTAATTCTGCGCGTAACCGGGCTCGACCCCGAATACATGGATTACACCACAGAGGAATACAATCAAAGAGGTCGGATGACCTTACCCGGGCTCTGGCTATCGGGAGAGGTTGTGCGCGAGCCTGTTACCGACTGGAGTTGGGTCTCTGACGTCAGTCATCCGCAGCGGGGCAACACCATCATGCTCGAGACGCGTACCTGGTACGGCATACCCTATTCGGTAACGATCCTGCCTACCCCTCGCGGCGATAGACTCTTCATAGGCGGCAGTGCAAGAGATGCCAGGCTGGAAAGAGAATTTCCCGATTACAAACAGTGGTGGGCTAACGTTGAGCGTGATCCACGGGTGCGTCTAAAGATAGACGGCAAGATCTATGAGATGACCGCGGCTTTGGTTAGCGACCCTGTCGAGCTTGCTGAAATTCTGGGTAGAGATCCGATTACTACAACTGTAGCTGAAGACGGTACCGAACAAGTCGTTGCGAAATGGTATTACTGGCAGGTTTTTCAGCGGAATATTCCGCAATATTAGTCTTGATCGAAGTGCTCGGCCCGATTGCTCTCCTTATTTTAGCGCCCCGTCCATTTGGGCTTTCGTTTTTCGATAAACGCAGCCCTTGCCTCTTTGCCGTCTTCGCTGTCAAAGGCTGCGGAGAGTGCCTGTAATGCTGCCTCCGGAACGTCTTTGAAGGGCATGTCTTCCATCTGGTACATAAGGTCTCGAGTGCGTTTTAATGCCAGGGGCGACATCTGGCAGAGTTTCAATGCGAGTTCTTCCGTCGCACTGGTGAGTTCTGTAGAAGGCACAACACGAGTAATTAAGCCTAGTTGATAGGCTTCTTTCGCGCTAATAGGCTCCCCTGTGAAGATAAGCTCCGCAGCGCGCATTCTCCCTATCAGTCGCTGTAGGAACCATACGTGCATGCCGGGCGGCCCGGCTAGATTGGGTACGCCCGGGTAGCCAAAGTCGGCATCGTCCGCGGCGATAACCATGTCGCAGGCAAAGGCTAGTGTGCAGGCGCCTTCTCTAACGTAACCATGCACCGCCGCAATGACCGGCATGGATAGGCCGCGCACTATCCTCAGCGTCTCCACGTAAAATAATCGCAGAAACTGTTCCATGTCGGCACTTTCGAATTGCATTAAATATTTTAGATCGACACCGGCAGAAAGGCCTTTGCCGGCTCCGCTGAGAATTAGAACCTTCGCATTCTCATCGGCATCGGCGGCTCGCAATGCGCTGTGATACTCCAGAGCAGATTCTTCATCGATTAGATTGAGCGGCGGCTTATCCAGTTCTATGCGCGCTATACCGGATGCGACTGAATAGTTGAGCGTCTTGTAGTTGCTGTCAGTCACAGGAATTTCCATTTCTTTTCATTTTTTTCTTACGTATCAGATGTCTATTGTTGCTCCGCAGCAATTTCTTTCGCCTTGCTTGCTGTCTAGAGGAGAATCTGCGTGTCGATGGCCGCCATGGTTTGTAAGGCTCTAGCCTCTAACTCCTTGTCGGTGGCGCTGCTAACCGGATGGTCAATAATAGCGTAAGCATAGCCAGGCATGCCTAAGACCTTCGCCATGAGATCGGCGGCACTAACGAAATTCCTGGTCATCACGCCAACCGCTGGTGTGCCCACTCGCTCGCTGCTAATTGCGTCATGCAAACTGCACGACGAGCAGCTGCCTCAGTCGCCCAAGCCGGTGATGGCCAGATCCCAATTTCTCGCCTCATCGATGATCTCATCTTCAGCCGGGGCGCTGTAGTTAGACTTGGTGCGCAGGATTACCTCTGCCACGCTGTAGCGCTCGCGAAGCAGCCTGTCCACATGGGCAAAAAATCCTGCTGTACCCTCTTTACCATTGGAGATAAGCCCGACGGTCTTTCCTTCAAGACTCTGTAAGCGAGGTGCTGGCTGCGAGGCAACTACTGTTGACTCGCTAGTAGGGTTGAGTACACGAAGCGTCATAGGATCGTTTCCTTATTGATATCAATACTGATAGCTGAGCTAGGTCAGACTATTCTAATTTACTCGATTCAGGTGGTTCGCAATCCACGCAGGCGCCTATAGCTACGGTGACCGCCTGGCTCTTCATTCCCAGCCAGGGTGGAATTATGGCGCCGAACCCGCCCGCCGGACCGCCAGCGGCAACCAGTAGCAGGTGGTCTGGACTGGGCAATGCGCAATATTCGGTATCGCCTTTATCGCGAATTACCGAACCCTTGCCCACGGTGGACCATTCCGAGCGCTTTATGCGAGCCTTCTCAAACAGGTAGTTCGCTATTTCGTTTCTCCCCCAACCGGCCGCTCGCATGTGTTCTCGATGTTGGGCAGGCATAACTACCACATAATTTCCCGACCAGATTGAGTAGTTGCGCATATTGGCGCGCATCTCTGCGGCATAGGTGTCCAGTATTTCCTCTGGCTTAGTGGTCCACTCATTCATGATCTGTCTGGGTGCACAGGCCGCAAGTACAGTGACCGCCGAGGCATCCGTCGGTATGTCCCGAGACTCTGCCAGGGAAGGCCAGTTGCTATTTTCCTCGTCCTCGGCAATGCAGTAGCTGATTTTTCCGGGGTGGCCGAGGGTGGATCTATCGATAGCGCCTGGACTCACTTGCAGGATATTAATAAGAGCGAGGCGGATGGCTCTGCCGATAACGGACGTTGCGCGGTCGGAGCTACCCAACACATTGAAATCACTGCGGGCGCCAATCTCCTGACGAATGGGGCCATTCAAAATTACCAGAATCGCGCAGCCGCCGGTACTGGCCGTTGTTCCGTGCAGTAGAAACTCATCTTTTAGCATGGCCATCCAGGCGGAGACCACGGCGGGGAAATGCATCGGAAGACAGCCCGCCATGACGGCGTTGATCGCGAGCTTCTCGGCATCGATGGCGCGCTCGCGCACCGGCTCGATACCGATGATCTCATTAGGAGGCATAAGCACCCAATCCAGACAAGCCTGAACTGCTTCGGGAGTTGGCGGAACTATGGGGAAGCCGTCGGTCCAGCCCTTGCTATGATAGAACTCCTGTACGTCACTGGAGTCATCGAGATCGAAAAACTGGGAGTTCAAGGCACTAGACATATTATGGCTGCCCAAGGAAAAAGTTAAGCTACGATTCTATCAACATTCATCAGGCTTTTCTTCCCCAAAATGGACTAGTGGCACGCGCAGCATGTGATACATAGACACTCTATTAAGTGAAGCTGAATGAGGGCTATTGACTGTCATTCTTATAGCGAATGCTTCATGCTAGGCCCAAGTCGTGAGCTTAATTTCCTAACATTTCTTGCTAGGATTGAATCTCGAATACTTTAACTGTTAAATGTGATGCTCCTTTCAACTACTGGCAAGGCTGTTAATGAACACTAAGAAACCTCTCGAAGGATATAAGGTTATAGACTTCTCTGCTGTATTCGCAGGACCGCTCTGTTCCCGCTATTTATTGGACTGTGGCGCCGAGGTAATCAAGGTGGAAACTCCCGGTGTTGGTGATTTAATCCGGGGTGTGGATGGAACAAGCCGCGTGTTCGGCCACTTTAATGCGGGCAAACGCAGTATCGCCGTTAACCTTAAAAGTACGGCCGGCCAGATACTGGTAAAACGGCTTATCAGTGACGCTGATATCGTCATTGAAAACTTTCGCCCTGGCATCATGGCCAAATTTGGTCTGGACTATGAAAGCCTCAAGAAAGAAAACCCTAAGCTAGTTTATTGCTCTATTTCCGGCTTTGGCCAGTCAGGGCTCTACGTGAACCGCGCCGCCTTCGCTCCCATTGTCCATGCCGCCAGTGGTTTTGACAGCGTTCAAGCCAGGGCTCAGTCAGATGAAAATCTTCGTCCCCCCAGCTGGGATATTATGGTTGCCGATATCCTGACCGGTACTTATGCCTTCTCAGCTATCCAAACCGCCCTGTTGGGCTTAGAGCGTCATGGGGTCGGGGAATATATCGATGTAAGTATGATGGAATCCATGATGAGCCTGATTCCGGCGCATATTCAGGGGGCGCAGATGGAAGAACCGGCGGTGATAGGCCGCTTTCATCCGGTAAAAGTGAAGGATGGTTTTGTCATGGTCTGCGCGGTCTCCGACAAGAACCTGGAAAGTTTGTCCAAGGCGCTGAACAGACCTGATTTGCTAACAGACCCACGCTTTGTGCGAGGGCCGCGAACGGCGAACTACAAAGAACTGGCAATGGAGGTCGAGCATTGGTCTAAGGCACTTACGGCCGCCGAGTGTGAAGAGGCGCTGAATCTCGCCGGTGTTCCTTGCAGCATCTATCAGCAAGTAGAGGACCTGTTTGCTCATCCGCAAGTGCTGGAAAGAAATTCATTTACATCTGTATCCGATGATCAGCTGGGTGAATTTCTTATTCAGAATATGCCAGCTAAATTTAGCCATTCTGATAATACTCCTTCCAGCTGGGTAGCGAAGTTGGGAGAGCATACCGATGAGGTGTTAACAGAGGATTTGAAGTTGAGCGCGGCAGAGATTGATGAGCTGCGAGATGGTGGGGTTATTGCTTGAGGAGTGGGCGCTGTCCTGGCGCATAGATGCGCGAGCGAATAGTCGAGTCAGCCTCGTGTCTCTTTAGTCGTCATTTGCCTCTGTGCTCCTGTTGGTTCTAAATCTTAGTAAGAACACAATTGGCAGAGCGAGAGCAAAAAAGATTGGATAAGCAGCAACAAGCAAGATCGATGCGAAAAATAGCAAGGCCACCATCGGGTTTGTTAGATTATCGACAATAATAAGATCGAGATTCACTTCGAGGGTCAATGCGCCAAACATCATTGCTACGGCGGCAATGAATAATAGACAGGCAAGAAAAATACCCCACCATTTAATGCAGCGGTTGGTCAGTTTCCAGGCCTGTAGCAAAGCGTTCATCTGTTCAGAAGTTCTGGTCGTCTTCCAGTCTTCTGCCATCACAGGCCGAACCATTTATCGAAGTGACTCTGAGTAGATTGACTCCCAAGTTGGCAAAAGCGTCCATGTCGGAGCAGGGCACATAGGTAAAGCGCAGGTCGAGTTCGTCGCCCTCACCGATACCCTCATTCAGTAGCAGTGGTTGCACATTATACAGAGACCAGTTCTGGGCCAGGCTCAATTCTTCAAGCCGATTGAGCCCGGCTAGCGCACTCACATCGGTAATGTCGTTATTTTCTAGACGCAGGACTTGCAGTGCGTGGAGTCTTCTCAGCGGCGCGATGTCTTCAATGTTGTTATTACTGAGAAACAGATACCGCAAGTTGATCGAGTCTTGCAGGGCGCTAACGTCGGAGATGGCGTTGTCATTCAGGCTAAGTTGCACCAAGGCCGGCTTACCACGTAGTGCACTTATGTCTTCTATCTGGTTGTTATTGGCCCACAGTAAGGTCAGTTCATTCATGTTCGCTAGTGCACTGATGTCTTTAATTTCACTATTGTAGATTCGCAGATGAGTGAGTTTGGTGAGATTGGCTAGAGGGCCAATATCGGATATGGCGTTGAGGTGAATGCGCAGCAGGCGCATTTCGGTCAGCCCTGCAAGTGCGCTGATGTCAGTAATGCCATTGAACACTACGTTGGGATCGCGCCCGTCATCCATGTCGAGATAATGCTGAAGTTGATGGGGGTACAGGCCATGGACATGGAGTCGTCTCAGCTTGGTGAGCCCCGCCAGCGGGCTTATGTCGAAGATTGGGTTTTCACTAACGACAAGCTGTTCGAGATTGGTCAATCCACTTACAGGGCTAAGATCATTGAACCAATTGGTATGTAAGTTCAAATTTACGAGATTGGTCAAGCTGCGGATTGGGCTTATGTCGGTAATGAGGCGATTGATTAGGTTGAGTCTGGTTAAGCCTGTAAGATTCTGTATGCCCTCCAGGCTCTCGAAAGGTTTTTCTGGAGAGGGTCGCAAGGTGCCACCGTAAACTACGCGCTCAATCGTAGTGCCTACAATAAGTTGCTCTAATTCGGCTGCCTGCCCACAGGTCAGTGGTGCCTGCGAATCCAATCCCAGGGCATCGTTCACCACTTCGGCCAGGTCTTGATCGGCAAAGCTGACGATCGCATCCGCCGAAAAATTCCGACAATGATCTGTGGGTGATAGTGTGGTTTGCGCGTAAGTGTTTATGAAGGGAAAACACAGCAACACCAGCGTAAGCAGAGTCGAAAGGTGGTGGCGAAAGTTCATGGAGTCGCCATTTTTATTGTTGCCATTTTTCTGATCGATGAGTAGAAAGCAACGGTTAAGAAATTATTGTAGTTAGCAGCAGTTGTTAATCAGTGAAACTAATTTCACTGATGGCGATGCCGCTCTCACCCGCAACTGAATAAAGCAAATAAGTTTTATCCTCTTCCTGATAGATGGTCGGGTCACGAAGCTGGTTGACCCGCACATCGATATAACCTCTTCTGGAGGGTTCGTTTGGCAGGTCGGCGCCCTCGTAGTCGAATTCGGGGCGCAGCACCTCTACTGGTTCGGTCGCCGTCCACTCCAGCCAATTGTCGGTTAACTCAATGGTGGAAAGTAGAATTCTTTCCGGTTGTTCTCCAGCCTGGGAGTAAAACACATAGAGGTGATTGTCACGGATCAACACGGCCGAGTGGCGCATGTCGGCATTGAAAAACCGAGGGCCAGCTTCAAATTTCGATAAGCCATCATTCGAGCGAAGAAGTAATCCAGGCATGCTCATGGCATAGAAGTAATCATCGTGTTTAATCACACGAAAGTAGTGTGGCCCTAACTCGTCTTCTCTGCCTTCGAAATGAATACCGTCTTTAGACACAGCTGCACGTGTGAGTTGACGGCCTTCACCCCGGCCATGGTAGTACATCACAATTTGCTGAAGATCTTCGCGTACGTGCACGTCGGGTGAGGCGATGTGTGCATACAGCGGCGCCGTGCGTCCTGGCGCAAGTGAACAGGGCGGGCAGGTAGTGGGGAAAAATGAGTCTTCGAGTTTTAGGGAGCCTGGTGAATACACAGTCCACGGGCCAGTAACTTCATCGGCATAGGCCATGCGAATATAGGTGCCGCGGTGATCGGCAAAATACAGGTAGTAGTTGCCCAGCGGATTCTCCACCCATTCAGGCACCTTGATCAACGAGGGCCCCTGGATGTTGCCGCCCATTCGCGCATCCATCTCCGGGGTGATGATAGGGCCATCGCCAAGACGGGTGGCAGTAACGCGGGCGGGTTCTGCCGCCTGTGCAGCCGAGAACACGACAGCCAATGAATACAGCAGTAGAGTGAGTGCTTTCTTTGTTTTCATCTAGGAACACCGTAATAGTGAAATTTAAAAGGGATTGAGTTGATGTGTGTTATTGCTTGCAATACTCTCTCGTAACTTACTAATTTACCATTCATTGGAAATAGAATAACCAAAGTAGTTCTATCATTCTTCGCATTTGAGGGCCGAATGCCTTCTTCACAATAAAAATAAGAACAAAAAAATCGGGCGGTGATTGAGAAATAGGTGTCAGAAACTAGATCTGAATTTCATCGCAGCACATGTCGTTCTAACATCTGTCGTCTGACCACCGCACCGTAAACATTTCCATTGGCATCCACACCAACACCTTCGGCGCCTGAATGGTCGTCCCGCAGGGGTTCCATGTCTTCGATGAACGCAGTCACTGTGCCGTCAACGGCTGAGCCGATGCGAATACCCTTTCTTATTCCCATTAATTCACCCGCGCCGGTATCGGGTCCGGATTCCGAGTCGGCTACATAAATCGTGTCATCAGGAGTAATGAAGATACCGCTGGGGCGGCCGAACTGTCTCCATTCGTCTATAAAACCCCCGTCCTGACTAAAAATCTGAATGCGATTGTTGTTTCTATCACCAACGAACAAGCGTCCGCCGGAATCCATCGCTATGGTATGGGGTTCGCTGAGTTCACCTTGCCCTGAGCCTTCGCTTCCCCATTGCTTAATGAATCTTCCCTCAGACGAATAATGCACAATTCGATTATTTCTACCGCCTCGATGGCTTTCCGCTATAAAGATGTCGCCGTCGTTAGGGTCAACAACAACGTCATTCGGGTTGAAGAGTAGCCCCGGCGTTGATCCGCCTTGTCCTCGTTGCCCGATTGTCATCAAAACCTCACCGTCGGAGCTGAACTTGAAAACCTGATGGCCAATGCTACCGTTGCTGCGCGCGTCGGTGACCCAAAGATTACCCTCATAGTCCACAGTGGCACCATGGGGAAAAACAAACAGCCCTGCGCCAAAAGAATCCAGCAAATTGCCGTCATAGTCATATTTCAGAATTGGAGCTTCGCTGCGACCCTCACAGGAGTTGTCAACGCAGCGGTGTATGACATAGATGAATTGACCGTCAGGGGAAGGCTCTACGGCAGTCACTGCAGCCCATTCTGACCCTTCTGGTAATTCGCCCCAATTCCGCCTTGTCTCGTAGGGTTGAGGCAGGTCATTGCGCACGCCGTGGGCTGTTTCGGGCGCCGATGAGGTTTGGGCGTGGATGTGTATCCCGGCACCTGCGATGAATAGCGATACCGAGAGTAGAGCGAGTATTTTTGTTGTCTGCATGAGTTGGCATCGTGGTAATGGAATCGAAAAACTATCTCAGAAGCCGTGAATTATCCAGTATTGTGAACACTATTGTGTCGACAAGTCCCGGACTTGTCTTGCCGAAACTAGCTAAAAATGGGTTATGCTAGGCAACTGTAAACTGAGATCAGCCACAATTACATTGGAGAGGTAATTCAAATGAAACTTAGCAGATTACTGGTCGCTGTTGCCGCGCTGTCTGGGCTTCAGGGCGTATTCGCCCAAGAGTCAGTCACTTACAACGAGAACGTGGCGCAAATCATCAATGACAATTGCGTGGTATGCCATCAGGAAGGCGGCATCGGCCCTATGCAACTTACCAATTTCGAACAGGTGCGCCCCTGGGCGCCGCTGATTCAGCTAAAGGTCGCCAATCGTGAAATGCCCCCCTATGCCTACGATCACGGCATTGGAATTCAGGACCTGGTCGGCGACTGGCGTATGGAGCAGGATGATATAGATACCATCGTGGCCTGGGTGAATGCTGGCTCCCCTCGTGGTGATATTGACACAACTGCACCTGTTGCCCAGGTGAAAACGCCAAGCCAATGGAACTTCGAAGCCGAACTTGGCGCGCCGGACCTTATCGTGCCTTCATCCTCTTATGATGTCCCAGCCAACGGCAATGACCTGTGGGTAAGAGAGATTGTTGACCCCAGATTGACTGCGGCAGTTGCAAAGCGCTGCATCAAGGCAGTACAGGTGAAGCCTCGCGGCGATGCGGCGGCGGTAGTGCATCACGCAAATTCAATTATCTTTGTCGAAGATGAATACGGCGAGCTCCGCCGAAATGGAATGCTCACCGAATATGCCATGGGCAAATGGGGCGAGAAAGTTCCTGACGATGTCTGTAGGACCCTGCCTGACGGCGCGCAGGTTCAATGGAATATTCATAATTTCCCAGGTGGCGTCGGTGCGACTGCTCGGGGCGAAATGATTGAGGACATCGTGGTTGAAATCGGCCTGTGGTTCCACGACGAAGGTTTCGGTGAACAGGAAGGCGTCTACCGGCAGGATCTGACGAACTATCGGATCGAGCAACAGGGCGATCTTGTGATTCCACCCAACGGCTATCAAATGACCCAGGGCTTCCATACCTTTGACCACCCGGTGCGTATCGATAGTTTCCAGCCCCACGGTCACCTTCGCATGAATGCCGCCTCGCTGGAGGTTTTCTATCCGAAAACCGGCCGCACTGTGCCGGTCAGCCAAATCTCCAGATGGAGCGCTACCTGGCATCACAATCATATCTACGAACCCGACGTAGCGCCTCTGTTACCAGCAGGCGCAGTTCTGGTGCTGAAACAGTGGTATGACAACACAGCGAACAACCCCAACAATCCGGACCCTGATATGTGGGTTGTGGGTGGGAGCCGCACCGGCGATGAGATGACTCACGCCTGGATCGCCGTTACGCACCTGGACGATGAAGGCTATGACAAACTGGTAGCTGACAGAGAAGCCAAGCAAAAACGCTCTCTAGCAGGGAATGATTGAATAGCACGCAATCTTCCTTGTTCGTTCACGCAATCTTCCTTGTTCGTTAAAGAGGCTTGATAGCGCTAAAGTAGAGGCGTAATTACGCGAGAAATTATTGAGCTATCGCGTTAAGTTTCGAGCAGCAGCAAGCTGCTCGAAACTCTTGCCAAAAATAGTGAGAGAACAATTCATGCCAATCGCCCGCAGCAGCTATCAAAAAATGCGCACGCAGCTAATAGCCTTCTCGTTCATCCTCTTATCAATTGCCACGCTTAATCAGTCTCAAGCCCAGGATCAGGAATGGCGTACTTATGGAGGCGACCTCGCCAGCACCCGTTATTCCCCGCTGGAGACAATCAATGGTGAAAATTTTAGTGAGTTAGAGCTAGCTTGGGAATTTGATACAAGTAGCTTTGGCCCTGGTCCGGAGTTTAACTTTCAATCAACACCCTTGATGGTTAATCGAACGATCTATACAACCGCAGGAAGTAGGCGAGATATTGTTGCTTTGGATGCGCGCATCGGTGAAATTCTCTGGATGTTCCGGATTGATGAAGGTGAGCGTGCAGCGAACGCCCCCCGTCGATTTTCAGGAAGAGGGTTAACATGGTGGAATGATGGCAGCGACAAGGGGCGAATCATTTATGTGACACCTGGCTATCAAATGATCGCGTTGGATGCGGCGAATGGAGAACGCATCGAGGATTTTGGGCTCAATGGCATTGTAGACCTGAAACAGGAGTTCGATCAGGATTTAGATCTCATAACAGGTGAAGTAGGGCTTCATGCCGCGCCTATTGTTGCCAATGGCGTTGTCGTTATCGGCTCGGCGTTTCGCGCTGGAAGAATGCCAACTAGCCGGGAGAAACCAAAAGGCCATGTTCGCGGCTACGATGCGCGCACTGGCAATCGACTCTGGATCTTCCACGCTATTCCCCAGGCCGGTGAGTACGGCAATGACACCTGGCTGAATAACTCTTGGTCCTATACGGGCTATGGCGGTTCCTGGGCGCAGATGACAATCGACCCTGAGCTGAATACGGTGTACCTGCCTACCGAAACTGCTACCGGAGATTCCTATGGTGGCCATCGCCACGGCGACAATCTGTTCACCAACAGTTTAGTTGCACTTGATCTAACAAGCGGCGAGAGAAAATGGCATTTTCAGACTACCCATCATGACGTGTGGGATTGGGATATTCCCTCTGCGCCAATGCTTCTCGATCTGACTATCAATGGAAAAACCAGCGCCGCTGTGGTGCAAACGGTGAAACAGGGTTACACCTTCGTGTTCGACAGAGTCACCGGAGAGCCTCTGTTTGACATTGAGGAAGTGCCGGTGCCTCCATCCGATATTCCCGGTGAACGACTTTCCCCCACTCAGCCCATTCCTGTGAAACCTCCACCATTTGCCCGCCAAGGGCTCAGCGAAGATGAGTTAATCGATTTCACGCCGCAGCTGAAAGCCAAGGCTCGAGAGATATTGTCTCAGTACCGCTATGGCGACATATATATGCCTCCGTCTCTGGCGGAGGCCGACGACGGTACCTTCGGCACACTGTTCATGCCCTCACAAACCGGCGGGGCCAATTGGCCTGGAGGCGCTGTCGATCCTGAAAGCGGCATCATGTATATTTTTAGCAAGTCTGATGTGGGCCGGATGTCTATGAGTAATCGTCCGGACCGCTCCGACATGGACTATATTAATCTGCAATTGAGAACGGCGCCGCGATTGACTGTGGACGGTTTGCCCCTGATCAAACCACCTTACGGACAGGTCGTGGCATTGGACTTGAACGAGGGTGAAAAACTTTGGGATGCTGTGCATGGTGAGACGCCGGATTCTATTCGCAATCATCCCGCTCTGGCCGGCCTGGATATTCCCCGTACCGGGCAAGCTGGGCGTGTAGGTGTGCTGGTTACCAAAACACTGGTTATAGCCGGCGACGGCGGCAGCTATACAAACGCGGATGGCGAACAGGAAGCCTTGCTGCGAGCCTATGACAAACTTACCGGAGAGCAATTAGGTAGCCTGGCAATGCCGGCGCAACAGACTGGCAGCCCAATGACTTATGCGATCGATGGAATGCAGTATCTTGCGGTGGCGATCGCGGGTTCAGATGTTCCGGGGCGGTTGAGGGTTTACAGCTACGAGCCCTGATTCACTAGTTCTATGAGTGCCGGCACTGCCGCACAAAGTATTGAGATAGATAATGAAACTATTTACAGCAATACCCTTTCTCTGTTTTTTCGTTGCGGCGAGTGCACAGGAGAATGTGAGGGAAAGTGAGAATGAGATTCGCATTCTGTCTGCGTATCACGGGCTTGATCCCTTACCGCCACGAGCAACTCGATTATGTGGATTGCCTCCGGCTAGCGGTCAGGATGGAATGCCCGTTACCTTTTCTGTGCAGATAAACAGTGCATCAGTTTCTGCCGCAGCCTTTGCTGTTGAAACGACCTCGGGTGAAATTGTGACTCCACTGTGTGCGACATTGCGACCCGCGATAGAGACTCTCGAACAGCGCACGGTGCTTCTTATCGGGCCTTTTAGTGTCGGCGATTCATTTCCGCAAAGTGTTGAGATTGTGGGACAGCTCGAAGATGTCGATGGAAATTCACTGGCGGGCTTGAAAATTGCAAAGGTGACGCTCCTCGCAGCGGGGCCCAGCCTAGTATTTGCCGAGCGCTTCGCTCCCGATACCTCAGGGCTTGAAGGGGAATGCCCGGGCGATACCGCACAAGCAGTCCAGCTAACCTGGGAAGGCGGAGTTACCGGGCCTGCGGGTGCCGCTCTTGACGAGGCCCAGCGTACGGCTATATCGGTTCTTCTTGATAACGGCGATACCGTGCACCCACTTTTCCTCGCGGATGATGACCCGGATAATCATGTCATTGCCTGTGTCGCCGAGACCAGTCCAGCAGTTTCGGTTAGCGTAGCGGCGGGCTTCTTTCATGACCCGGGCGATGACGCTAATCCAGAGACCAGGATAGATGTGGTTTCAAGAATGAATGAGTAATCTTTTTCGAGATTCTCGCAATATCATTGAATAACTATAAGATGAAATATAGGCAGGAACTAACTTTGACTAGGGTTATGTCCATGTCTGAAAAAGGAACCTCGACATGAAACACTTTTTTAAGCAAATGTCTTTGCTTGCGCTGTCGCTTGTTGTTTGCTCTGGGGCTTGGGCTCAGCGGTTGGTGCAGCCTAGCGAAAGCTGTCGTGATTACTCTGCCTCTAGCATAGTGAGCTTTGCTGATGCAGTGCTGGAGAAGGAAGTGCGTGAGGCTTTGTCAATCGGGCCACAAGATGCCCTGACTTGCGCGCTAGCAGCGCAATTAACAACACTGGATGCCTCCGGTGTAGGTGCGAGAAGATCGGTCTCAGGTTCGCCTGAATGGAATGATCCTGAGCATCTGTTTCATGACCTCTCCGGTATGCAGAACCTCACAGGCCTAACCGACCTTGCGCTCAGGAATCGCGGGCTGTCCGATATTCGCCCGCTAGCCGGGCTTACGGATTTGATAAATTTGAATCTGCATACAAACTGGATTTCTGACATCGGCCCATTGCGGGATTTGACCAAGCTGGTCAGGCTGCGCATTGCCGAAAACCCTTTAAGCGATATAAGCGCCTTGAGTGAGCTTACAGAATTAAGAGTGCTTCGCATGCACCGCCATGGCGACTTCATAGGCGGGCAAAACCCCAGGACCCATATGGGGGCGACAGGATTGCTGTTTACCAATGCCGTTACCGACATTAGTCCTCTGGCGAAACTAACCAAGCTAGTAGATCTTAATATTCACACTCAGGATATAAGCGATCTGACGCCATTGAGTGGTTTGACATCACTGATTGAACTGCGACTGGCTGCCAACTCGTTCACCGATCTTAGCCCATTACGCGGGCTCAGTGCTCTTGAGTATTTAGAACTTACTGGTAATGACATAACCGATATAACGCCACTGAGTGGTCTGACAAACCTGACGCAGCTTGATCTTCGCTTCAATCCTGAGTTAACTACCATTCAGGCGTTGTTTGAAAACCCGGGTATTGGGGCTGGAGATATCGTCGAGCTGAGACATACCAATGTGTCATGTGTAGATCAGGCGCGGCTGGCAGAAAAAGGGGTGGAAGTTCGTACCGAACTGTTTTCTTCATGTGCGACTGCTACCAGGCAGAGATAAGACAAGACTAAAGTTATTAATAGGTGCCTGAAATGGCGCCACGGGAACTTTATGAAGGCTAATCAATTACAGCGTCGGCCAGGCCGAGTCGCCTCGCAGTTAGTGACACTTGTTCTCGCAGTAGCGAGTGGCCTTGCAATCAATCTATCGGCCCAAACCGAGCTGCCACCGCTTGCCGATAGAGATCGGGCAATGACCATGCAGGGAGAGTTCGTTCTCGCAAGTGTGGGTGACTTAATGATTCGCCGCCCCGCATCTCAGCTGGCCGATTCTGAGGTGCAGGCAGTTTTTGACTTGATAAGAAATGCCGATCTTGCCGTGGCAAACATGGAGGGTGAGCTAGCGAATCTGCGAAAATTTAATGGCCCCCTCAATAACTTTGTAGGCAGTCATGAGGTCGCAGCCGATCTTAAACTGATGGGGTTCGACATGGTCAATCGCGCCCAGAACCACCTTCTCGATTCCGAATTCGAGGGCATGTTTTCGACGAACGCTTTGTTAGATGAAGCAGGCATTGTCCATGCTGGAAGTGGGAGAAACCTGCAAGAAGCGGGCGCACCGGCTTTTCTCGAATTGGCAAAGGGGCGTGCAGCCTTAGTGGGCGCGCATGCACCCATCTTTCCAGAACATTATCGGCTTGCGGCAACAGCCCGTAACGGCAATCTGGGGGGGAGAGCGGGCCTCAACATGCTCAACTATTCAGAGACTATTTTGGTATCCCAGGAGCAGTACGATGCACTGCTGCAAGTTCGCCAGGGATTTCTGGAATACCGCGACAACTATGACAACCCACGCCGCGTAGCCAGCGCTTCCCCCGATACGGGTATAAGCATTCCTGCCTCGAGTTCCGGACGCAATGACCCCAGGTATCGAGTAACTCGGGGCGATGAAACTCCAGGCACAGTTGCCTATACCTTAAATGGCAATGATGTGGGTCGCATGCTCAGGAGTATCCGCAATGCCCGGCAGCTAGGGGATTTCGTTATTGCCGCCGCTCACATTCATCAGAGTCAGTCGGTCGTGGAGTTTCAGCATTTGAGCACGCGCCCGCCGCAGTTCTATGTGGATCTGGCTCACCAGGCTATCGATGCCGGGGCCGATGCTTTTGTTGGCACGGGAGTGCAAACTCTACGCGGCATTGAAATCTACGAAGGCAAACCGATTTTCTATGGTCTGGGTGAGTTTTTTCGGGAAGCACAGTGGGAATTGGAGCTGGTTTTCGGTGCTGCTGATGCAGACCCACAAAGAAGATTACAGCAGTTCTCCCGAAATTTTGGCGGATCCACCCAGTCTTTGGAAAGTGTGGTTGCAGTCAGCCATTATGAAGACGGTGCTCTACGAGAGGTGCGACTTTACCCGATAGAGTTGGGGATAAACGGCCCTGACTCAAAGCTTGGTATTCCGCGAATGGCCAAAGAGAGTCATGCCCAATTAATTCTGGAACGTGTTGCGCGCTTGTCGGATCAATGGGGAACTACAATCGAAGTCGAAGGGAGTGTAGGTGTAATCCGTGCCGAATAATACAACCTCTTGTCAGCGTAAACCGAGCATTTCAATTATGCCAAAACTGAACCCTATCCAACTCCATCAGCTAGTGGCGCTAATGTTCTCGCTGCTGATTTCTGTTGCGGCATTCTCTCAGGTCGCGGATGCCCGTTTCACACCCAGCGATGACTACGGCATCGACGAAGCTTTCTTCAAACTGCCACCGGGCAGATCCATCGGTGCCACCTCGGGCCTGGGAATTCATCCGGATGGTTCGTCTTTCTGGATCTTTGATCGCTGCGGCGGCGAAGATTGCCGAGGTTCAGATCTTGCCCCAATTATGAAGTTCGATCGCGACGGCAATCATCTTCTCAGCTTCGGTGAAAATCTGTTTCAGCGTCCTCATGGCTTGACGGTAGATAGAGATGGTAATGTGTGGGTAACAGATGATGTTGGCTCCCGTGAAATCGATACCGTGAGCGAGGCCAAGGGTCATCAAGTCTTCAAGTTCAGTCCCGAAGGTAAGTTGCTTATGACCCTAGGCAAACCCGGTATCTCAGGTGACGGCCCAGACACATTCAATATGCCCTCGGCGGTGCTTGTCGCGCCCAATGGTGACATCTTCGTGGGTGACGGGCATGGTCCCAGATCAAACGCTCGCATCGTGAAGTTTACTTCTCGTGGTGATTATCTCATGACATGGGGGTCATTTGGCGAGGGGCCGAATCAGCTTCATACGCCTCACGCACTGGCTATGGATTCCGCTGGCAGGCTCTTTGTTGGTGATCGCGGTAACAAACGAGTGCTTATTTTCGATCAGTCTGGCAACTTTATTGACGAATGGAAACAGTTTGGTCGACCCAGCGGCATGTTCATCGATGACAATGACCTGCTGTACGTCGCCGATTCCTCATCTTCAAATACAGCACAATCTAATCCCGGTTTTGAAGAAGGCATTCGCGTCGGAAATGTGAGAGATGGCCGTGTGATGTTTTTTATTCAGGACCCCGATGCAAGCGGCAGTCAGGAGGGTGTGGTTGCTGACAGTGATGGAAATATCTATGGCTCCCTCACGGCAGGCATGGCTTTGCGAAAATATTCACTCTCAGAGTAAAAAGAGTACACATATATTTCCTATGTCGCCTGTTTCAAATCAGGAAATACATCCCTCTTCTTTATTATAGCGAGACTGCAGAATGGATGATGGTCCAACTGCGCGAGTCGGGTGTAGAAAACGTACGACTTGATTCTATACCGCTGCCAACTCAATGGCTTCCTCAAAGCTGGCAGCTAACTGTTGAGCTAGATGGCAAAGCCACCCAGTTGACCTCAGCTTGGCCAGCCTATGGCTCGGTTGGTACTTCAGGGGCGGGTGCAAAACTTGAGTTGATCGATGTTGGCTTGGGCATGGCTACTGATTTTCAGGGAAGGGATGTGAGTGGAAAAGCGGTTGTTCTTCACTCAATAGCAACCAGCAGTACTGTATTCAATTCGGTGCGCAGAATTGGCGCTTTACAAAGAGCGGAGCAATTGGGAGCGGCGGCAATATTTATAGTGCTCGAATTGCCAGGCAATTTGCAAACCGCGTTTTACGATGTGGGAACATCGGTGCCAACCTTTTCCATTGGTTCGGCCGATGGCGCAATTCTACAACGCTTGCTAACCGACGCTGCCCTGACTGAACCAGTTGAAATAGACCTGCAGTTCGAGGTTAATTATGTGGACGGTTTAAGCACCTCCAGTGTGCGCGGCGAAGTACTTGCTGCATCTCCGGATGCCGAGAAAATTGTTATCGTCGCCCATCGCGATGCGTATTTTGAAGGTGCCGCCGACAACGCCTCCGGTGTAGCCACCGCTCTGGAATTAATGCGCTACTTTGCCCAGATTCCAAAAGCGGATAGAAAGCGAACAGTAGAAATTATTGGCACGCCAGGACACCACAATATCGCGAGAACAGGCTTCACCTGGTTGTTTGAGAATCGCGAATCGATACTCGATAAAGCTGTGCTGTTAATCAATGCCGAACATACTGCCCATGCGTTGGTTGATCGCTTCGGCGATGATCTGTGCACCACCAACGCAATAGGACCTTTTTCCTGGCAAATAAATGGTTCAAATAAACTAGCTGAAATAACGTTGCAGGCCTTTGATGATTTTGGTATACCACGTTGGGCCGAGAACGGTGGGCCTGTGGGGGAAATTAGAACTATCGCCGATCTTGTTCCCTCGATTGTGTTGATGCATGCTGGTATTTTGCTGCATACCAATATTGAAACAACTGAAGCAATTCCTGCGGCCAGTCTTGCAGCTACAACAAGAGCCTATGCCAAGATAATTGAGCAGGTGAATGGCATGAGTTATTTTGAGCTGACGCAGTAATACGATCAATAAATTACTAGCTTAGTTCAAGTTATGAAATGTAAGAAAGGATGAATATGAAAACTAACAAGTTGCGCAGAGTTTTATCCATCGCTGTAACAGTGCTGTCGTTATCAGTCGTAAGCAGTTTCTCTTATGCTCAGGGGAATTTTGCCGGGGTGGAACTTTCCATAACGCCCGTCGCCGGCAACGTCTACATGGTCCAGCGTCCGGGTGGCGGCGGCAACATCGGCGTTCAGGTGGGTCCAGATGGCGTGCTTCTGGTGGACTCCTTGTTTGCTCCGCTTGCGGATAAGTTAGTCGCAGCGGTGAAGCAGGTGACCGATGAGGAAATTCGGTTTCTTGTGAACACCCATATTCACATCGATCATGTGGGCGGCAATGAAAATCTGGCCGAGAGGGGTGTGCTTATCTTTGCTCATGACAATACGCGCCTGCGCTTCTTCGAACAGAGGAGTCGTTTCCCCAGGGCCGGCGGCAGTTTCGTCCCGCAGCAGCCTGAGGGAGCCAGACCGCTGATCACTTTCAATGACACCATGAGTTTTCATCTCAATGGCGAAGAGGTCCGCGCTTTTCTGGCGCCCCCTGCACATACCGATGGGGACGTCTTCGTCTACTTTCCCGAATCCGATGTGCTCCATCTTGGGGATGTGTATCGCACTACCAGCTATCCGATTATCGATATCTACAATGGAGGCAGCCTAAGAGGCACAATCGCGGCAATGGATAAGGCAATCGAGATAGCCGGCCCGGAGACAAAAATCATACCGGGGCATGGCCTCGAGGCAGTTGGTCGAGACGATCTGGTGGAATTCCGTGACATGATCCTCGACATTCAAGGCCAGGTGCTAAGCATGATACTGGAGGGCAAAAAGCTGGACGAGGTGATGGCAGCACAGCCGACTGCTGCCTATGATGCCAAGTGGACCGATGACCCAGGTTGGGGCCCACAAGATTTTGTGCCTGTCGTCTATTATGAGCTGGGTGGTTCCGGGCGCTTGGCCGACCGTTAATACTCTTTGTCGAACGACTGCTAACAGAGCCTTTGGTAAAAATTATGAGTGATAAGACGCCTGAGAATAAAACCAAGAACAAGTCGAACTGGTATTTGCCGCCTTTGAAACGCAGGGACTTTCTGCGCGGCAGCGCGGGGGGTATGGCAGGGGCATGGTTATCCGCCTGGCCCTGGCAACAACTCGCTGCACAGCAAGACCTGAATCCTGTGACCGACGATTGGGATGCGGGGATCGTACGGCATCTATTGCCTGCAGTGAACGAATCGCAGTTTCTGATAAAGACTTCATTCACCAGGGCCCTCAGGGAAACACCCCGGCTGCGGATCCAAAATGGCGGCAGCGGCAGATTTATCGAAGGTTATTTGAACGACACTAGCGGTGAGTTTTGGCAGTTCTATGCAACCGAGCTAGAAGCCGATACCGAGTATGAGCTGTCTCTACAAGACAGTAGCGGCAACGCCTTGTGCGAGCCTTGGCCCTTATCAACTTTCCCGTCGTCGCAGCAGAACCCTGAACAGGTTCGAGTGTTATTTTATACCTGTGCCGGCGGTCCCGAAGGGGAGTATTTTGGCATTAATGACAGGCGCGGGAATCTGCCGATCGCTATACGCCAAAGGCTGTTGAGAAGAGGGCTGTCATTTTCACCCCAGGCGGCGGTAGCCAATGGTGATCATATCTATTGGGATCTTCATACCTGGCAGGGCGATCAAGCCGGAGAGTTGAGTCCAGCCGGTCAACAATCAAACTTCGATTTTGCAGCCAGGGTAATGGGTGGCAGCAATGAGGAGGCCATGAAGCTCGCCGCGGGCCCTCAGATAGCGCCGCTGTATGGCACAGCCTTTAGATCAACGCCTGTGTACTTTCTGCAGGATGATCATGATCACTGGGAGAATGATTCGCCGCTTACCTATCCAGTTCCCTGGTTTCAATTGCAGCTTGCGCGGACTACTCAGCAGCTGTACTACCCCGAGTTTCTTCCCGATGCCACACGCTCACCAGGGCTGCCTTATTCCACCAGCTCAGCGCGTGGCGAGCTTTCCGAAAGTTTCGGCACAATGCGCTACGGTCAGTTGCTAGAGGTGCTGCTCTATGATGTGCGTCGCACTATGAGTGTTGGTGAACTCAATGGGGTTTTTCTCGATAGTAATGTTGAGAACTGGCTGGTTCAGCGCACAGAATCGCAAGAGACTCGTCATCTGGTCCATGTGCCGTCCAATCCACCAGGGTGGACAGCCGGCAAGTGGGGTGAGTGGTATCCCGATGTTTTGCATCCAGAGACAGGTCAATTGACTACTCAGATTCCCAAGCCTCATTGGCAACAGGGTTGGCTGAATCAACACGACCGCATCATGCAGTCATTGGCAGATATGAAGCACCGAAACCCGCTAGTCATCGCCGGTGATCTTCATGCAACCGGTGTTGGCACGATGTATGGCGCTGGCAATCTGGATTTCAGTGACAACCCCATTACCAATATTCTGTGTGGGCCGGTTGGCACATCGATTCGCGGGTTTCCCTCGGTGGTGCGCGGTGTGTCCGCAGCGCCGTCGCAATATTTGAATTTTCAGGAGCAAGTACCGCCTATCGAAGAACATGGATTTACCATTGTAGATTTCGAACAAGACCGAATCGTAGCGAAGCTATTTAAATGGGATGTAAAGACTCAGCCGGTGGATGCCATTGATACACTGGAGCCTTATCACACAGTTGAGTTAGATCGACCTTGATGCATAGTTAGATCATAGTTAGGTATTGGTTAGATATTAGTTAGATAATAGATAGACCATAGGAATTCATCAGTAGAAAAAGGTTAGTTAACAGAGGAAAACATGCAAACAAAAATTACCAGAATGCTAAACATAGAGCATCCAGTCATTCAGGGCGGAATGCACTATGTAGGCTTTGCCGAGTTGGCAGCAGCGGTATCCAATGCGGGTGGGCTTGGTATTATTACGGCGTTAACTCAAGGTACTCCCGAAAAACTTGGTAACGAAATTGATAAATGCAGGGCGCTCACTGATAAGCCTTTTGGCGTGAACCTGACTTTTCTTCCATCGCTTACCCCGCCTGATTATCCCGGACTTGTGGAAACACTTATCAACAAAGGGGTCACCGTTGTCGAGACGGCGGGTAATAACCCGAAAGCGTGGTTGCCTATATTAAAAGAAAACAATATTAAGGTTATCCATAAATGTACCTCCGTTCGGCACGCTCTCAAGGCGCAAGACATTGGCTGCGATGCGGTTTCCGTTGATGGATTTGAATGTGGCGGGCATCCGGGCGAGGATGATATTCCTAATTTTATATTACTGCCCCGGGCTGCAGATGAATTGGAAATACCTTTTGTTTCCTCGGGCGGTATGGCGGATGGTCGCTCCCTAGTAGCGTCTCTGGCAATGGGTGCGGAGGGTATGAATATGGGTACGCGATTCATCGCCACTAAGGAGGCGCCGGTTCACGAGAACGTGAAGCAGGCCTTGCTTGCGGCGACAGAACTGGACACGCGATTAGTCATGCGACCGCTGCGTAATACCGAGCGCGTGCTGAACAACACGGCTGTAGAACGCTTGCTGGAAAAAGAAGTATCGCTAGGCAAAGACATTAAGTTTGAAGATATTGCCGCTGAGGTCGCTGGCGTATATCCAAAAGTGATGATGGACGGAGAGGTGGATCGTGGAGCTTGGTCTTGCGGAATGGTGGCAGGATTAATCAATGATATCCCTTCGGTGCAAGAACTTATGGATAGGATCATGAATGAAGCCGATTCAATTATTGCCGAGCGTTTAGCTGGATTGCAAAAGTAGCTTTTAAGGGGTCGCAGACCCCTCTATTTTTTAGCGACTTGAACTAGTTGTTTTTGCTGTCGGCTTCTTGCTCGAATTTATGCAATAACTCAAGATACCGAGCCAGATTACGGTGCAGGTGAGCAATTGCTGACTCGAATCGACCGAACGTATAATGTGAGTTAGCACCAGAGCCAATTGCCGCCTGAATTTTAAGCGCCACCTCTGTATCTTCTTTCTTGCCGGTTTCTGAAAGAAAGGCTACGTCTTTCTTGGCGCGAGCCAGGTCTTCTTCAGTGGGGGCGACTCCGCCCGGCATGGGCATAGTAAGTTTATAACTGAAGTATCGCGTGCGTGTTGGCGACTCGGGTTCGGCGAAGTTCACATCGTAGTGCTGAGATAGTCGAGTAACGGTAGTGAAAGGGAAAATTCGGTTGAGTAGAGTCACCATTCTGTTAAGCGACAAGTTTTCACGGGGTGCTTCTCGTAATTTTTCGATGCGCCTGAAAGGGTAACAAATACGAGAATTTGGCCCCTGAGTTTCAACAACATTTAGATTGTCATAACCATAGGGGTAGAAGGTTTCGGGGTGTGTAGGTTTGATGTGGTAGCCTTCTAGCGCACCCTCGGCCGTTAGTTTCCAATTGATATCGTCTACCGATTCGCTTGAGTCAAATACTATCTGATCATCAGTTAGCAGGTCCGGCAGTGATTCTAATGCGCCCGGTCCAACTGGTTCATCCTGTGTGATAAAGACCAAGCCATTCTGAACTGTGACGTCATAGACAGGCACCAAACCATTGCTGTCTTTATCCAAGTCGGGAAAGCCGTGTTGGTGTGGTACGTATTCAAGCCGACCATCCAATCGATATGCCCAGCCGTGATAGTTACAGCGTAAGATCTTGGTACAACCGGAGCCCTCAGCTAACTGCATGCCACGGTGCCGACACGCGTTACGAAATGCTCTAATAGTTCCTTCAAGATCTCGAACAACCACTATTGGCACGCCGGCAGAAGCTCGCGCTACGTAGGAGCCGGGTTCAGGCAATGCGGCCACCGGGCAAAAAGGAATCGGTAATCGTCGCATGAGTTGCCTTTCGGCATCAAAGCGTGCTTGAGAACTGTAATTTTCAACCGGCTCATACCAATCCTCTTCACCAAGATCAGTAGTACCCTTATCAATATGGTTGAGAATTTGGTCAAGAAGTTCCGCATCATTTCGCATCGAGCATGCTCCGAATTTTTAGTATGTCAGTAACTTGTTAGTTGAATATTTCTTCGTTGATAGTCTTCGCTGTAATCCGAACCATCTTTCATATCCAGCAGGGTTCTCAGAGAGTCGGGCCCCCAGCCACTATTTGCCAATGCGGGCACGTAGTGCGATACCGACCTTGCAAGATCAATGGCGCCGTCAGCGGCGAGCTTCCCCGCCAGCAAACCGACGACTGATTTGGAAACTGAATTCATCAAGTGTGGTCGCGCTGCAGTCAGGTGGCCGTAGTACTGCTCGAAGATGACCTCACCATCTTTCAAAACCAGCAGTCCGTCGATGAACTGGCTCTGCACAATTTCGTCGATAGATTGCTCGCGCCCCTCAAAGGGAATGGAAAAGTCATCGACGGAGTTTCGGTGTCGTTCGATTACCAGGACGCGATCACTGTCGTGTTCAATATTGACCGTCGGCAATACTTCACGCAGGTGGCTGAAGGCCCAGCGATTTTCCGGTCCGAACTGAAAATTGGAGAGCGTGAGAGTATCCGGTCTGCCGTTTTGCTGGGCCAGGGTTGCCGCGCTGCAAAGAAAGCCGGCCAGCAGTCCGAGTAGCATAGTAGTTTTGTTCATGACGAAAACCCTAAGATTGAGTTTTGGTGGACAAGAAAACTCGATTAAATGTCTTGTCTCTTCTCTCTATTAATTTTTTACCGCATCAGTTCGCACTGCATCAATTCAATTTACTTTACATGTGATACAACAAAAACTAACATGTCATCTGACATGTTAGCAAGCTATCAAGAGTTCGACTTCAGCGACCGCAAACAAGAGATCCGGCAGAATGCGATCGACATCATCGCGTCGGAAGGTTACGGAAAACTGACAATGCGCGCTCTCGCCCGTGCCAGCGGAATGAAACTGGGCGCGCTTCAATATCACTTCCGTACCTGGGAAGACGTACTCCAAGCATTGGCCTCTCATATAGCAATTACCTATCGCAGATCCTTCGCAGCGCTGGAGTCGGACGAAGACTCACTCAGTATCAGGGATATAGCGAAGTTCCTCTTCGATGACGAGCCCGGAACCGCTTTGCAAGCTGACCGGCTATTCCCGCAACTGTGGGCGATGGCGCGAGTCGAGCCGGTAATGGAAAAATTGTTAGATGATATATATCAAGAGTATCTGGACAAGTTCGAGACTGAACTTGTTGCCATGAACGCTAAAGCACCCCGTGCAGATGCACTTGCATTGGTGTCGCTAATTGAAGGGGCAACTCTATTCGTAGGCAGCGATCGTCGTTGGGAGAGTGACAAAGTCGCTGTGCGTGAGGCAGTGCTGGCTATTATAGATGCGCGCTATGGCAGTGAAGATTGATTTAGGATAAAAGGGGAGAGATTTATTTTCTGGTAAAGAGCTGGCTGCTCGGGGCGGAATAATCCAAACAGGCTTTGGCCTGTTTGTCCCCTGCGGGCTTCGCGCTGGCGCGCTCGTTGCAAATTGCTGGCGCAATTAGTGATTCGAATTTTGATTGAATCAAAATCCTCTCCCTGAGGGCGGCGTTCCGCCGTCTGCGCTGCTGCCGCAGCTTTCGAACCACATCGGCGATTCTCATCCAGCCCCTGAACGCCATACATAAAAAAGCCCAGCTTGTGCTGGGCTATTTTATGTATGGTGCCCAGGGGCGGAATCGAACCACCG
>Ga0222717_10000248_pt1 | contig 47026 bp, 57 predicted proteins | sample C33_18DmetaG_FD_165053 | JGI IMG/M metagenome (GOLD analysis project Ga0222717, IMG submission 165053) | Estuarine water microbial communities from San Francisco Bay, California, United States - C33_18D | ecosystem: Environmental > Aquatic > Marine > Unclassified | place: USA: California... | reverse complement strand
CGGCCAAGACACCATCGACATAAGCTTTTACTGTTATATCTCCATCAGCATCTACTTTGAAGTAATCAAATATTTCTGGCTGAGTAAAGTGATACCTCTTTGACTTCCAAGTAAAACCGCTTGTTGAGTCCGTAGCTGTGAAAGTCGTGATTGCTTGAATAGTTTCATCAAGATCAAATCGAAGATTAACTACATTGCCTTCAAGAAAAATACTATTATCTGCCACTTTTGCCGAAAAAGTTTCTGGAGACAAGTCAAGCCATTCTGAACGAGTATAAAATTCTTTCGTTAAGCTTTGGATACTGGATCCCGAAGTAGCAAAAAGACCATCATGAGAGGTATAGAAAATAGTATTGCCAATTCGTGATAGAGATTTTGGGTCAAGGAGTGGATTGACACTTGATATAAGATATTTAGTCATGGTAGCAGGATTACCCCCACTCACTATATACACGTCCTCTAAAGTAAATACTACGACACTTCCACCCGATAACATAATGGCTTGAATATCGTCTTGAAAAGTAATTGTATACTCATCTGGCCACATATGGTATTTATAATAGTCGGAAAAATAAAGAACCTTATCTTTAAATGCAATCCCAAATTGAGCCGGATGAACAATGCTTCCCTCAAGAAAAACTTGAAGCTCGGCATCACTGGTCGCAGGAGGATTACCAAAAGGAGGTAACTCTTCTCGGAGTGGCAAGAATTCAGTGTCTCTAAACTCGTCTGCATCGGCTTGGCTCACTAGTCTAAAACTATTACCGGAGCCTGACCTATAAATATTATTAAATCTGTAGCCTGCACTAGTCCTATAAGTCTGCATAGTGGCAATTTGTCCAGGCAATAGCTCAACGGCTTCTGAAATTTCAGAAGGAACACTCTCGATCAATTCAGTCCTATTCTTGAGGTACGTTTGCATGTAGTAATAGGTGCGTCTTTTGGGAACTGAGTAATTGAGATTAATTGTGAAAGTAACTTCAAAGGGAATGAGAACTTCAACTAAATCACCATTACCGTCTGGATTCGTAATTGTTTTATCAATTGGGAAAGCATCAACATCTTCAATCTCAAAGTATCCATAAATGACACCTTGCGTGAAGTCATCACTATCATTAACTCGAATAATCAATTGGTCTGGCTTCGGCTTTCTGTAAACTAATGGAATACGCCCACGAGGAATGATAGAATTGTAACCTCTTCCAAGCTCTGTTGGTAGACAAAATGTCTGGTCTGGACTTCCGTTATATGGCGAATTCAAAAGCTTGAATTGAAAAACTGGAGAAATAACTTGATAAGTAAAGCCTTCTTCAAGCCTAAGAGTTATAGAAGGCAGTGAATATGTCAACCTCATGCCAGTCTCAGTATAAACTACTTTAGTGGGAGTTGAATAATTATTATCATGGAAATGTCTGATGTCATCAAACGTATTACCATCCAAATCCGTAGCTACCTGTGCAACATAAATCGAACGTCTAACTCCCACCCACTGATCAATGTTTCTGGCAAAGTACTCAATCTCCTTAATGTAAGGAGTCGAAGGCGTGGGAGTCGTAAAAACATCGCTCTCATCAATACCACTATTCAGCCGACCATCATCACCTTTTAGATCAAAGAATGGATTATCGACATTAATAGGTCTTAGCGACTGACTAACTAGGTCACAATTCTGAGCAACCTGTGCTCCCATAGGCGGAAGTTCATTTGGGCTAAGCTTTGGGATAATCCCCCCAAATCTAGTTAAGTCTACTGGCATTATGAAATCCCTTTAAGGTTTTCCAGAAAAAATTTATATTCACTCACCACCTTCAAGCCAGATCCAAGAGCAGAATCATATAAAGCAGAAACTCTCAAGAATCTTGGCGCAGAAGCAAGCTTTCGTTCATGTTTTTGAATTGTCATACTTGATCCCGATATAACAATATCAATAGACTCTGCTGAAGTTGGCGCAGAAGGAGCTGATGCCAGAACCTCACCATCTTTATCATAGAGTCCCCAGTCAATGCTTCCTGAGTTAGGCGTGAATGCATTACCATGCTCATCTATAAAATCAACAGTCATGGCGAAAGTGTTTTCCTCTTTCGCTATTTCATCAAGAAGCATTACTGGCATAATCTACTCCTTAAGCCGGATCACGACTTGTGTAGTCCCAAGCAGGAACTGTCAAGTCTTCTGCGATCGCGACTGTGATAGGCGAACTTGTATCCGTAACAAGGACGTGTGAATCTGAGTCGTTTGAGTCGACTAGAACAATTTGTTCTACATCTCCGGCAGCATCGATAGCAACTACTGTATCTGGAGTAATGGTGATCTTACGACCATCTGTATCTCCATTGGCTTTTGCGGAAAGTGTTACGTTCACGCCAACTGAGCTCAATACAGACGCATCTGCTATTGCTGTTGTGCCTGGAACGAAAGCACTAGTCGCTACATAAAGCTTAAGTCCGTTAGATCCATTAAGCGTAATGAGGTGGTCTAGTAATGCATCTAATGCATCGTCAAGTAAAAATTTAGCCATTCTATTCTCCTATTATTTATAGATTGTTGATTTATCAATACTTGGATAAATTCTTGTAAAGTTAATTTTACCATAATGGAAGGTAGTTACTTTTACATTGGTATTTTCGATATTATTTGAATTATATATTGATTCTACTAATAAAGATTCTTTAATGCTAGCATCTGTGGTATCCATAAAATTAAAATTCTGCATATTCAGATTTAATTCAAAAGGGTCTGGTTGCAGGAACTTTCGAGGTAATACGCTTTCAATCTCGTTCGTATTCTCAACATTATTTAATTCAAGAGAAAATACTAATTCTTCTATTTCGTTTGAGCTTTCAACAGAGTCAACTTGGCAAAAAGATAGGGTACCTATCTCATTTTGATTCTGAGAGTCTTCACTAAGCTTTGTATATACAGATGTATTTTCTGTTTCGTTCGAGTTTTCAATGTCATCTACTTGGCAGAGAACTAAGGTATTTACTTCATTGTTGTTTTCAGAGTTTTCTGGAACAACTGCTGCAACCTTTATACCGCCTAAACCTTCAGGGTTAGTCCCTATAGAAGATGCACCACCAGAGCTAATATCCAAAAGTGTATCTAAATCAAGCTCAAAGATCTTGTCAACAGTGAAATCAAGCGCATAAAGCCTGTCATTTGTACCACCTATGCCATGTGGTCTTGTAGATGGGCTAACTACGCTATTTATCTCAAGTAGTGTATCAGGATCAAGCTCATTATGCCTACCTTGAGAAAGACTGAAAAGACGTGTGGAGAATACCCTATCTTCAGTGCCGCCTATTGCGTCAGTATACCCAGTCCCAGAACCTACACCACCAGAACTTAAGTCGAGTAGTGTGTCGGGGTCAAGCTCATAATACTTATCATCAGTGGAGTCGGAACTGTAAAGCCTTGTATTTGTGCCGCCAATGCCTTCTGGATTAGCTGCTATAGCAGCAACACCACCAGCTGTGATATCAAGAAAAGTATCTAAATCAAGCTCATAATACTTGTCTGTAGCAGCATCGCAATGATATAAGCGTTGTTCAATTCCGCCAACACCATAAGGATTAGTTCCAGGACTAGAAACACCCCCTGATGAAATATCTAAGCGTGTGTCAAGGTCAAGCTCATAGATTTTATCTGTAGTAGCATCGCAATGATAAAGTCTATTAACCATTATTAAGCTTGTACTTCAGCAGCAGCTTTCTGTGCGGCTCTAGCAGCAGTTTGTGCAGTTTTCCAAGTAACTGAATCATCTTCGACAATTTCGTAGATATATCCTTTGTCGGGGAAAGCGACTTCAAGATCGGACATATCTTCAGCAATCAAAGGAAGAATAGCATTCACTTTAACTTCATCAGAGATCGGCAGATAAGCGATAGAATCCTCGCCTTCAACATACTGAACAGCAGCAGCTCCAATAACGGCTACGGAAAAACCCATATTTATCCAAGGAATTGGTCCACCACGAAGTCGCTTTCCATAACGATTTTTTTGCTTTCCGAAAATATTCAGAGGAACATTTACTAATTTTAGGAATTTCATTTGATCACCTCGTCAATTCATCATATTGGGATTTGTGGATATTCGCTCTATTCAAGTTTTCCGTATCGGCATCATCTTCAGACAATGCTTTAAATACTATGAAAGATGCGAGTTTGTCAGAGATCCTATCTTCTAGGAGAGTTTCTGTACTAAGGCTTACCACGACAACAAGATCTTGAAGGGATCCTGCTGAGTCTAGCCAGAACTCAGGACGTTTATGCCTAAGATCATATTGAGCTTCATTCAAATACTTGATTAGCTGAGCGTCAGACCATCTATAGCCTGTGCTCTCCGTATCGTGAAGTATTCTTCGAGCTTCTTTAATTGGTACTGAAGAGATCATGCTTGAACACCTCCAACGTTTCCAACTCCACCATTGGCTTGTCGATTAAGCTCCAAGCCGACTCCTTTGAAATAATCCTTTTCGAAAAGCTTGGACGCATTGTAGTCAGTCCATGGTCTTTTCGGCATCATCATCAAAGATGAAACACATCCACTTATTAAATGCTTCTTGTATTTACTGACAAAAAAGTCTGGAACTTGGTTCGTATTGGGAATGAGAGAAAAAGTAGCAACGACAGCTGCTCCTTCATTTGGTACGTAATAGTCAGGAAAACAAAGATTTCCGTCTTTTAGTTCGTAATTCCCCAAGGCGACTTCATTATCGTCGATAGTGACTTTCATTATCTTGATTATTTCGCCTTCAGTACTTTTTACCAAAGTGTATTCTCTCTGAGCATCTACACCAGTATGACTACTTTCTTCTTGCCAAGCATTAGTTCGCTCACAAAAGTCTGTGGTTGTCTTGATCATACGAAGATTGATAAGAGGTGCCGGTACGTCAGGCAACTCCATCAAGACCTCATTCGTCATACTGGTTATGGCTACAAGCAGCATTAGTTACTTGTCTTCGCGTTGGATTCTTTGCTAGCCTGTGTGCCCTTCTTCTTCATAGCAAGATATTCCTTTTTAGTGGCGGGCTTAATTTTCGTGTAAGGAAAAGTTTTAATTTCGCCAACAACTCTTCTTTCTTCTCCAGGTAACTGGCGATACTGTTTTGCAACAGCATGATCAGCAACTTGAAGATAGTTTGAAGGGACGATAACTGGAACATTTCTTTTCATGACAAGAATATTGCCATTGATACCAAGCATAACTTGATCAGCTGCATTGGGATTATCTTTGGCAGCAAAAGTTACCCACCAGAAGTCATGATCGCCATGTTCAATTTCTTTTGATTCTTGTTTCGCTGCAATTTCGTTAGCTTCAGCTAATTTCTGAGCTTCTTCAGCAGCAGCGATTTTTTCTTCAGATTCTTTCTGCTGAGCTTGGAGTTCTTCGATTTTAGCATTTGCCTGAGCAAGAGCATTATCTTCAGCAGCTTGATTCACTTCTGCGTTTTCACTTTCGATATTTAAGCCGAGATCTTCATTTTTATTCTCCGACTTTCCTTTATTCTTATTTGATGGCATGACTATGAACCTTTTTTAATTTAGTGGTTATTCACCTCAAAAGCCGTCATCCTCGAAAGAATGACGGCAAGTGAATCAGTTATGGATAGAATCAGCTAGGAGATGCAGTTGCACCACACTCGATTCTTGCAATCCAAGACTGGTTAAGGATCGCAGTAGCTTGGTAAGTCTTCCAAGAAACGAATCCAGTTTGACCGAGTGGGTCAGACTTAGATACTTTGCCCGGATTCATTACAGAAGGCTTAACTGCATTGTGGCCCTGTAGAGGAACAATACCGTAAGCGTTTCTAGCAACTACGATTAGAGGGTAAACATCAGCCGCAGCATCAGAACTGACTTCCACACCACCAGACAATAGAGCTTGTCCATCCGCACCGGCTTCTTCCCAAGGGTTGAAGAGGTTTGTTAGGATAATTCTAGTGTTTTCAATCTTGCCGATTTCCCCTGGTAAACACTTGTCAGAGTTCGCATACTTCTCACAAGGGATAAATCCTGTAAGACCGCGAATATCTGCGTCAAGGTCAGTGTGGCCCATTGCGAAATAGGCTTTATTTACCGGTTCAGTGGCAATCATTGCAGTCGCTTTGACTATTTTGCTAATTTCCATAGCTTTATTGCGCTTAAAAGCACGATAGACAAGGCGGAAGTCACCACGCGAAGGTGGGTTAATTACAGCAGCTCTGTTAGCTACGCCAGAAGCATAGAAAACATTTGTACCTGCTTGGAGTACGGCAATACGAAGAAGCTCGATAGTTTCGGCAGCTTGCTCACCGCAAACTTCCATCATTTCCATCAAGACAGGATCTTCATGTGTGTCTTCAATAACGTCAGAGATCTGAACCCAGTCACCATACTGAGAAAGTGTGGCTGTGATGTCAGTGAAGTTAATTGAACTACCAGTAGGAGTAACACCTTCTGTTAGTGGGGTAGTGGCAGGAACTAAAGACTCGTAACGTCTCCACTTCCTAACTTTGGACTTCTTCTTTCCTTGCGGATCGAAATGTCCAAACCTTTCAGTAACAAGCATGTCTTGTCCACGTGAAAGGAGTTTTTTAGCAGCAAAAGCAGCAGTACGTGGTGAAATATCACCATAAGTTTGTACAGCCATGATCGCCTCCTTTGATAAACCCGAAACAACGGGATTAGCATTTCTGCTCCGGCCTTCAAAGGGGCTCTGGCTATATAATCTCTAACCTACTCAGTTAGAGAAATTCTATTCTGGAATCTTTCTGGCACTTTCTGCAATAAAGCTTGATAACAGCGCCTTTTTCAATTCCACTTGCTTTAGCTAAAAGCTTTCCACAAGGTCTTTTAAACTTCTCGTATTTATTTGAGCACCTAAGCTCAATTAAGTTTTCATCAAGCTTCATTAAATGCGTCTTCAAAATCAGAGTCGCCACTCTTTTTTGAATCACCGGCTTTCTTGTCGCCACTAATGAGGTCTTTCTTGATTTCCTTCTTTTGCTCTTTTTTCTGCTTGATAGCGTCTTTCTTCTCTTCAGCTCTCTGACGACTAGCGTCGTAGGCTTCCAATAATGAAATAGCATCATCTTTATTAAGATTTCCGGCCATTGCTTGAACTCCGGCTGACTGAGCATCGAGCCACTTACCAAATTCTTTAGAAGATGATATATCGCTCGCATCAGGTCTTTCTTTTAATAAAGATGTCCAAAAACGACCTTCTTCTAACTGTTCAGTAGATGGAGCTTCTTTTCCCGATTCATTCTTTTTAGGAGCTTCGGGAACTTTTGCTTGAGCGTTTTCATTGATCTTATCGAGAACGAGCTTTAATTCTGGAAAGTCTGTAAAGATCTCCTTGAGTCCGGCTTGAGTTGATTCGTCGAATTCACTAACCATGTCATCCACAGAAGCAATCTTTACCTCTGGCTGCTCTTCGTCTTTCTCTTCTGGAGAATCTTCTTTCTCTTCAGCTTTGCTCTTACTGGCTTCTACTTCAGCCTCAAGCTCTTTAACTCGCTTTTCAAGTGCTTTTTCTGCTTCCGAAGGTTCCGGTGAACTATCTTTTTCTTCGGGTTCCCCTTCTTCTTCTCCTTCATCAGCTTCACCTTTGTCTTCATCAGTATCGTCGCCTTCGTCAGAATCTTTTGTATCGTCAGGCTTATCTTCGGGCTCTTCCGTATCTTCAGCTTTTTCTGAATCTACATCAGTCTCCGTACCTTCATCCTCGACAACTTCATCGGTTTCAAATGCACCAATAAACTCATCCGATACTTCTTCTCCAACTTCATCTGCGACAGTACTCATTCATCGACCTCTTGTATTTTTTTAGTAGCTTCATTAATAAATTTGAGAATATCATTACAGGAGTTGGCAACGGTCAGCAATCTTAACGCTTTAAGGTTTTGACCCTTGCTTGCACTCATCATTGAATCTTTCAATGCTTGCTCCTTTTTGCTCTGAATAACATCTAATAAGATCTTGCCTCCCTCGCTATAAGTGAGGTCAGCAACATGTCTTATTGACTCAGAACTGTTTAGATATTCAATTGCCTTCATATTTTAATTATACACTTGGTTATTGATATTTCATATTATTTTATAATAAATCATTGATTTTATCAATAGTTCTGCGCACTACCTGCATTTCCTTCTTTTAACTTGTTGGCTTCTTCAAGCATTTTCAGCTTAAGCTCTTCAGCCTTCATCTTGGTTTCTGCTATGAGTGATTCCTTCTTAGCTTTTTCTAGATCAATCTCAGCCTGTAACTTATCCATACTGAGCTGCTGAGCCTGACGCTCTACTTCTGCTTGTTCTTGCTCGGCTTGGATTCTAGCTTCTTCGTCTTCTTTATTCATGAACCAACGATCTGTATCAATATCAAGCAATTCAGTGAACTCCTTGTACATCTCTTCACGTTTGACGCTCTTACTTAGCTCTTCATCTCCATTGATCATTTCAATAGCTTGACGAATTCCGGCTAAACGAGTAACGCGACTCTGGAAACTACTGAATCCATTGGCGACCACTTTGTAATTGCCTTTTCCTTCAGCTTCTTCATCGTCCATATTGTGGTCGAGAAATGCTGCAACAACTGGCTGAATGATCCCAGTATCAAAGTTCTTGATAATTTTTGCGAGATATTTTCCCGACTTCTCGAGTCTCTGTGATAACTCGAATGCAGTTTCACGGCCAGAACCTCCGGCACCTTGTTGGACTCTTGGAACGGAACTCTCATCATCTGCAAATTGCTGAGCAAGATTAATCATACTGACTGCCGACTCGCCAACGTCCGCAAAGTTTAATTGTTGAATAGCTTGGCGCGCATCATCACATTCTTCAGACAGGTCAATCATTTTGCCTGGAACAAATGTGTCCGGTTGATCTAGCAGGAATCTACGCTTAACGGCAAACATAGCATTCGCTGTCAGCTTCTTGTTATCTTCAAAGCTCCGAACAGATCCATTAAGAAGCTTCTGGATCTCAATAAGGTTATCAGCAATACCATTTCCGCCAATAGCATCGATGGGCTCTTCCCAAACAGAACGATAAAAAGGTCTTTCGCCTTCATCAGTCTTGACGTAGCTGATAATTTGATGATTTGCCATTTTTATCATGACTTCAACTTCTCGACCATCCTCCTCATTGACTTCCACAGTATCATTGAGCTTGACTGAGAAATCTTTTTTCTTCTGAGTCTTAGTCAATTCATCTTCAAATTGCTGTGCGAGCTCTGAAGGAACTCTTCCCCAATACTCGATTAAGGTAATTTTTTTCTTGCGATTCTTGATCTCTCTTTCAGCAGGTCTTAATGAAGCTGTGTTTTCTTCATCATAATCGCCTTGGTGCTCCGAGATAACCGAGTTGATCTTATCCTTCAATACAAATTCACCTTTCATCTTGCGAAGATCAAAAGGAGAAACCATTTGTCTATGAATAACAGCTCTACCTGACTGAAGGTCATCTGCCTCAATGTCTCTGAATACATCCCATATAGAAAGATCTTCGTAATTAGGATAGTCATATTCTTCAACAAGCTTGGTCCAGACTTCGCTACCATCTTCTTGAGGCTCATATCCATAACCAGACTTCTTGATAGTTTTAACGGTCTGTTTTCCGTAAGTCTCGCCATAGATCGCAGCAGATAATACATTTTTAGAGAATTTTTCACTAACTCTGCATTCTTTCATCTGCTCGTTTATCGTGGCCGTCATCAACTCCTTCTGCTGTGTCTGAGCCTCCATCTCTTCTTTGGGTATCTGCTCTATCTGCTGTGAAGCAACGTCAGATTCATCAAGGAAATAAGGAAGCTTGTCACCTTGCATGATTGTATCCATTATGATCGCATGAGCAGAGATACATTTTTGCTTGGTAATTCCGATAAAAGTCTTACTTCTCCAGTCATCCTTCTTAGACTTACCTTTCTCATCTTTCTTGAACTTCTGATCAAGAGTCTTGTTGAAAGCATTGATATTGTCTTCCCACTTTAACTCAAGACATTTTCTATCAGTCTCGAATTCCTTAAATACTTTTGAGACATACATCTCTAAGCCGGTTTTATTTTCGTTTGTATTCATACTCACCTCTATTTTATATCGTAATCAATTCTATATCTGTCCATGCCATTCAAAGCACAGCTTAAAGCGTGGAGTGCAGGTAATTCTTTACTGTCATCACCTGCCGTAAACATTTTCATTTCTAAGTGGACTCTTCCGTCTTCAGCATAAAGAAGCTCATTCAAAAGATCCTTCTCGAAAATTGTGTGCATTGCTTGATCGTCATCCTTCCATTCAACTTGCATAATTGCCGGTTTGGGTTGGATCATATCGGAGCGATAAATTCTAGTCCGGTATTTTTTTGCCGTAGTGTAGTTCTGCCGATAAAAAAAGTGATTGGCAAAGTAGATGCGCCATAACTCCGGAAACCAAGTAGATAATCCTTCGAGCTCCAGTACTCCATTTGTAATTACATGATCGATAACCTTGAAAGACTTCTCTTCAAAAACGTAAGTCTTTTTGCTTTCTAAATTCATTCCACACATAACCGCGAAACCTTGAAGTCCATCTGCTTCAGTCATCATGGGAAAGCATATACCCCCACGCATCAGATAACGTCCGGTTGGAGCAATAGCATTTTCACCGAATACCAGTATGGATAAACGGTTGTCCACGTCCCATTTGACAGCCTTTGGTCTAACTTCCATTATTCTTCCATCCTTTTTGAGCGCCTTTGCCTAAGCTTCCGGCTAACTTCTTCGACTCTTCGTATCTTTTCTTTCCAAGTTCATAACCTCCCGAGCAACCATCTACCCAGTCATCATGAACACATGCAGGAAATTGCTCTAACTGCTCGTAAACGACATCATTCCAAGATCCTTTGACCATGAATACCATTCCTGCCTCGAATAATGGCTCAAGTACAGAAGCTCTGACTATCTTGTCTTTCGAGACTAGGCACTTGTGGACGATCGACTTTCCGCTCAGTATTGATTTGACTGTGGTGAAAGTATCTTTATATCCGGCTACAGATTCGACTCCTTGCCAAACTGTTGGACCATCCGACTCTGCGACTCTCTTTATCATGGCGTTTCTTTTAGGAGCTTCCTCCTGGCATCCGGATCCTGCACTTATGAAAAACTGGGGAAAGCCCTTGTATTCGCGATATGCACAACGAACTCCTGTAGTCCAGTCTGGATCGTCTTTATCTCGTTCCTTCTCAGTACTGGCCAAGTCCCAAAAGCGAACCCAAAGCAAATCAAGTGGAAGTTGTCCTTCTGTGATGTATCGAAGACCTTCCATAGCAAACATGTTTCCGCCTTTCAGCGTTGGCTCTCCTTGAAGAAGTGCAGCTGCTCCATACTTACCTTGAATAGCAAACTGCTTCCGGTACCATGATTCTGGAAATCTTTCTGGAAATAAATAAGTACCGTCATCCTGTCGAGCTTTATAATGAAGATTCTCGAATACTGGAAACTCCTCATCATAATCCTTGTGGTCTGGATTGTTCTTATTAAGTATGTTTCCGGAAATATCGCCAACATGCCAACGAGTGTTCAGAACGAGAGCTATGTGAACTGGAGCTAATCTGGATACAAAGTCCTGAGTGAATGAATCCCATCTCTTTGCTCTAACTGTTTCTGAGTCAGCTTCGCCTCTGTTCTTGAAGAAGTCATCCACAATTAAGAGATTTGCACCTTTACCAGTAGCTCCACCGTCAGCTCCGACGGCATAGTATTTACCAACGTGGTCTTGAATGTGTCTTTCAGAGCTACTATTCGACTTTGTATCGAGCTTCGTATCAAAAGTCTTGCCGTAACTCTCCGACTCCATGATCTTTTTTACATCCTTGGAGAAACCTTCCGACAAACTGGCTCCATAACTACCTTGAATCACTTCATCGTCTGGAAACATACCGAGAAAGAATGGCGGAAGATAACGAGAGCTCATATCACTCTTACCATGTCGAAATGGAACAACGATATGAATGTATGAACTAATCCCGTTCTTGTAATCATTAACAGCCTTGTCAATCCGAGCACAGATCTCGCGAGTATGTTTACCCACGATAAGAGGAGTGTTTGGCTTGAGCCAATTGTACTCCATGAACTGCTGCAAATGATCTTTCGCTAAAGATGCCTTGCAGAGGTCGTCATAATCTATGTCCGGATTGGCTGTCATTTAGCCAATGTCTCCTTTAACTGTTCTCTGACTTGAGTTTTTAAGGTTTCTAAATCACTGTAAGCCAAAGCGACACCAAATACTTTGAAGTAAGCAGCTTGAAGCTCTTCAATAATTTCATACTTGCAACACCAAAGCCGCCAAGTATCAGAAGCGTGTAATTCATTCAGCTGTGAAAGAAACATTTGAATTGGTCGGCTCCGGTCTTCGGCAAGCATTAGTTTTGCGACCACACTTAGAAGTTGACCCTCTTCAATTTCCATTTCATGAACTTTGATAGGATTGACCGCTTGAGGATCATGTTCAGCAAAAATATCATTGCCTTCTTCAATTCCTTCACGCCTGTCATGATTTGCAACATGAGGAAAACGCTTGATTTGCCTTTCATATCCTGATCCTTCAACGATTGTATCAGGCCGTTTGTGTATTTCGATTATGCGGGGTTTCATGCGTTCTCCAAGAATTCTTTACAGGAAACGTTATCAAGGTTGAATATATTAGTTGATCCAGAATCATTCCTTCGCACCCTATGCAGAGTGGTTGCTGAGGATCCAGTGACTGTGTGCTCACCGTTACTAGATAATACATTATCTGGAAAAGCTGCTCCAAATGCCGTGAGATTTAAGGCTCCATTAACATAATTTGACATGGTGAGTCTGTTTCTATATACCAACCCTGCTTCCAGCAAGTTAGACCTTGATATATAATTCTCTGAAGAACCCGCCAAGGCTGTATCGTCAAACTCAGCTCTGCCATTCTGTATAGTTGTGTAGGCTCCAGTAGTCCACCAAGAATCATCATCGAAATTGGCGTTTTCAATCAACTCTTCACCTTCCCACCCATCAGCAACTTGTTTGAATTTCTTGCTTTCTGGTGAATTGATAGCCATGCCGTAGCCCGGGGCATTCTTAGCAGAAGGTAAATCATATTCCACCCAATCACCTATAGAAGTACCATTACATCTTAATGTCAATGATCCTGTATTAGTCAGCGCAGTTGTGACCATTAAACTATCTTCGCTTACTCCTTGATATGGATTAGAAACCCATGCTTCACCATTTGGGCCTGAATGTGTCTTGTTGAATACTCCAGTTAAAATAGTGTCCCCTATACTTTGATTTAGTGCAAAAGTAACTGAACCTTGAGAATTCGCTGTATTCGTTATGCGTATCCTTCCAGACGGAAATGTCACATCTGCATTTGTTGGAGTCCAATTTGCAGGGGTGTCATTTATTATTTCAGCCCCCAAAGTAGCCGCGCGATTGCGAATAACTGCGGAGTCAATAAGGGATTCATCAAGGGGCATGTCGAGAACAAGAGTGCCATTATCATATATTTTAGCATTTGCAATTATTCCATCAGCATAAAAACCAGAGATATTATTAATTGTGTCAATAACTAGAGATCCGGTTGAACCTGTAGAAGTCGCCAATAAAGAGCCATTTATCTTATAAGTAATATCTGTCCCTACTCGCTCGATCTCCCATAAGGAATATTTATCCTCTTGTATATTAAATGTCCCCGATACTGAGGATGTTGTACCTGACGTATCAGTAGTTAATAAATTAGCAGTCAGCTCAATATTATTAGAAAAATTTCCAGCAGCGCCAAGAGGTCTAATTGCGCTACCGGTAGGTTCAGCATTAAAAGTTACTTTAAAATCACCATCCAGACTGATCTCTGGGATTGCATAATACATCCCTGCGCCAGAAGAAAGCCGGTGAAAGTAGCGGGCTAGATTCCTTAGCCAAAAGACCATTGGTCTAGTGTGTGGTCCAATTGAGAGCATCTTAGTACTCCAGAATTACATCAACATCTGTGCCAACTGCATATATCTTCTTAGGTCTACATGCGATCGGCTGACCTTTGGATACATTTCTAGTGATGTTGTTTGGTGGAGTTGCCCAGTCATCCATAGTGATAGTTCCATCACCTTGGCTTGTGATAAATCTAGGACAGTCGCTCTCAATGAATGTCTTATCACCATCAGAGACTTGCCATAGAGGGAATACTGTTGACGGTTCTACTAGTTCATCACCGCTTGCGATTGCAAAATTATCTTTTCCGTATTTCATGATATTCTTCCTTTTTTTTGTTTATTAAAAGCATTCTCGAATTCCGATTCCTGCTTATTGATTAGTTCTTTTCTTCCTGTTTATTCATGAGTGCAGAATCCTTGAGCAGCTAGCTATATACACATTCCATTTGTCGAGCTCTTCCTTGTTATCTCTTCGATACTTCTCTTCCTTCCTCTTTGCTTGATCTGGCTCTAACTTCTCGCGTTGAGCAAAGTGCTGTCGATGATCATCTATCATTTTCATGACCTTCTCCTATCATTCCAAGTACTTCGTTAAGTTCGTCATGGCAGTCTCTATATGTGTTTGGGTATCTTGGATCGTAGCTTGGTTGTTTTTTATACCACTCCATTCTATCCTTGATCTTCCGCTCTAAAGTGGCCATTACCTCCTTGATCTTCTCTTCATGGATTCTATTCGCTTCCTTCGCAGCTCTATTGATCATTCTTTGCTGATACTTAACCGGTACAGACTGAATGCCGAACATGCTTCTAGCGACTGCTTCCATGACTGGACATGTTTTTACTGTGGGCATACTCACGCGACCACCTGCCATGAATCTATCTCGACTCCTTCTGACTCTGAGTAACAGTCATTGAGTGATAGGATATTTGGATTGTCAGTCTCTTTAACACCAGGGTAAGCAAGTAGATGTAGACGAGTAGATTCAAAGTCCCCGAACATGTCGTGGAACTCATTTACTCGAATCATGCTGAGTCCTTCTAGTAGGTGGAGCTGAACGAGTGATGCTGTGTTGCTTATGAACATGATTTCACCTCCGGCCAGTCTATGTCCAGCTTCTCGCCTATCCAGTCGAAGTCAGATTCTTTGAATTTCCTAAAAGTTGCGGGAATATAAAAGAATCCATCGAGATAATGAACACATGTCCTCTCCCCTTTGAATATTGCCTCATACATAGTTGTATAACCTTCTTCAAAGACTCGCTCTGGCTTGTATGGCTTGCCGTCGCGATGGGTAATGACAAGGGTGTCAATAATAGGTGCGTTAGTCTCCCAGTATGGTGTACCTTGATATGAGATCTTATCACCTAATCGCTTGAAAGAAGCCAACAGTAGAGAACTTCCATTAACTTTGAAAACCTCATATTCGCAACCGTAATCATTAAGTACATCCCCGACTTGTGGCTTGATATCCATTACGCGTCCCTCCGGCTGAGCCATTGCATCTTCTCTTCAGTGGACATAGAGTCGAACATGGCCTTAACCTCTGCTTTCTTGGTGCCATCCACTATAGAAGCTTCAATCTTTTGCGTGAACATACCGATATGCTTGCCCAGGAGCTCGTTTGCCTTAAGAGCTCCAGACGAGTCGATCTTACCCCGATCATCTTCTTCTTGGCATTTCTCTCTTATCTGGATGAGTGAGTTGAGGATATTCTCTGCATTAATCTCGGTTTTTTCTGCAATAACCTGCCTTTTTTTAGCAATTATGTGCATCACCTTAGCATTTCTTAGCAGTCTTGATGAAGTTACATGTGCAGCTTTCACCGAGTATCCGGCTCTAATAGCTGCGTTAGTGGCATTTAGATCAATAATATATTCTTGACAGAACTTCTCTTGTTTTGCAGTGAGCTTGTCCATTTCAGTGTATTCCTTATAGTTAGATAATTTAATGATATATCAATTTTTTTATAAATCAACAACTAGATTAACTGGACAAACAATACAGGTGTAATACAGTAGGGGTACAGAGATAACAAAAAAAACAAAAGGTAATAAAAAAATGTCTTATTATATCGGATACTTAAGCGAAAATTGTCACCATAACCATGGCAGCGACTCTGCAAGCTATTCAATCAATGAGGGAAGTGTACCGAATTTACCAAATTACAAAACAGCTTTAGAGGAATTTAACAAGCTTGTTTTTACTGGCGAATATTTTGAAATCCACATTTTCGACTCAAGTGACAAGCTTTTAAAAAGTTATAGCAATTATTAAAACAAAAACAAAACAATAAGGAATAACACGATGACACTAGAAGAAATGATAGAAAGCATTCAGAAGCGAATGGAGCATGAGGACAATTTCACAGAAGAGAAGAATATGCTCGGAATGGCAGAAGCTGCTTTGGCTGACTTAATCAATTATTATAGCGATGGTCCTTGTTCAAGAAACATCGAAATTTGTATTAAGGAGTGGAAGTAATGACGTTTACACTTAATCAGACGGCCTTTCACGCGGGAGACAGCATTTACTACAACGGTCAGCCGGTAACGATTTTAGAGGTGCTGAAAGACTATAATCCCCACTTTGGTGACGCGGTGCGACTTTCTAACAATGTGATAACTTGCGGCTCCTGTTTGAGCACACTAAGAACTATTGAGGAGAACAAGTAATGAGAAACCAAAAAGATATAGATCTTATTTACAAACACACTCACAAAGACGCCAAGGGAATCTCTCAAGGTAAGAAATGTTGCATGTGGCTTGGAAAGTTTGGCACTACTCATGGTCCCATTGAAGTTATGCCTGAGGAGACATACCAAGAAAGGCTCAAGTCTGCGAGGAGCAAGGCATGATATATATATTTCTAATGAACAGCTGCCTTTTTATCGTGGCAATACTTTTAATAAACTGGCTGCTTGGCAGTCGTGATGATGACAAACCAGATTTTAGAGGAAAAAAATTATGAACACCCCGATTACATCAATCAGATTACAGAACAAAGAGAAGTTAGCAGAACTGGCGAAGAAAGATAACCGGAGCTTGGCCAACCTAATCAACCACATTATAGCGGAGTACTTAAAGAATGAGCGATAAACGAACAAGACAGGCAGGTACCAGAGTCACAGAGCGAGATAAGAAGGTTTTGGAAAGGAGAGCTGCAAAGTGCAATCTAAAGCTCTCAGAGTGGATCTATCGTGTTTTAATGAATCATAAAGGAGGTGATCCAAGTCTACCACGTCCACGTAAAGCTAAAAGGAAGTTGACGATAGAGCAAGAGAAGGTAAGAGAATTCAAAGATAATATTATAGAAAATCTAAAGAATAGATCACCTTATGAGTATTATACGAAGGAGGCATTCATAAAGATTAAAGGTAGCAAGAAACTTCCTTTCCCCGTCCACATTACGGATTTTGACTTTATTGAAATTAAGCACAATCCAGAGGATAGAATGAGTGTTATTTTTAATCGAATAAAGATGATTAAACACTCCCACTTGACTTATATATTTACCAGTGTACATGAGCTAGATGGGTCGAAAGAATCAGGACCTTTAAACCAAGTTTGGCATTATCGAGACTAAGGAGTAGTAATTATGAGTGAAGTAGAAGTAGAAGTATTTTTAAATATTGAATCAGTCGACAATGACATATATTTTAAAAATTCCAAAGACATTGACTTGTTACTTGCAAAGCACAGTTGGCATGAAGTGTCTGATATTTTCCCGCTTAAAGAGTGTCCACAAATTGGCTCAAGCATATCAGTTGCCCGCCACTGCTCAATCTTTCTTGAGTCTAGTCTGTGTGGTGCTTTTTTAACAACACTATCTGAGACTGAGGCATCTTTTCTTGATGATTGCAGTCCTATTGTATTTAACATAAAAGATGCAAGAGTCGAATATTGTGAGGGGTCTATTTGCACAATATCAATAGGAGTTGAGCTCCAGTAACTCGAACCAAATAACAGTATTTTTAAAGCTCCAAGTCAACCACGATTTGGAGCTTTTTTATTTGGGACAAGTACCATTTAGCTACCTCATTCATAAATACTTAATTATCAACAATTAGACAATGGACAAGATACCCTTATATATCTAAAGATATATTAAGTAATTTGTCTGTCTTTGAAAGATAAATACTCTTGCGTGTATAAAGATACGTGACAGGATGGTTCAACGTGACAGGTATTGCGGTTCATCCTTCACCGCTTATTACTGCGCTGAGGCTCGTTAACCTGTCCCTACCACCTGTCCCTATCCCTATCTTTGGAGCTGCTGTCTGGAGGTGTGGAAAAAAATAAAAAAAAGAATTGTCCAGTTCTTGTATTGTTTTATGTACATAGTGATATATAATTAGAATTAGCCACTGCAATGGCTCTAACTAAAACAAAACAGGAATGACACTATGAGCGACATATCACTACCACGCAGACTCTACAAATTTTCAGTTAAGAGAGAGTTCGACCAAACAGTTAATGAAGACACCACCACCGACTATCAGGTTAACTCTCCATGCTCCATGCAAAAAGCTCTTGAGAGTTTGGACCTACACATGGCAGAGCAGGAGAACTTTGTTGTCTTCTTTCTGGACACACGTTTGAAGATCAAAGGATTCGATATGTTGACGAAAGGTCTTTTGGATCGTTCGCCCTGTCATCCACGCGAAGTCTTCAGAGCAGCTATCATTAACGGCTGTTCAAAAATCGCGATCGCACATAACCATCCTTCTGGAGATTCTTCACCTTCACCTGCTGACATGAGAATTACTCAGATACTTGTCGATGCAGGAGAGCTGCTAGGTATAAAAGTTCTGGACCATTGCATTATCGGTTCGACTCACAAGGGCGTTGACTTTCACAGTATGAAAGCGCATGGCACAATGCCGGAGGCTCAGTAGTAGCATGACTGAATTTCAAAAACAAACTGCGATGGATATAAAGCATCACCAGAATCGCGCAGCTTGGCTCAATAGCATTGAGAGCCTTACATCCACAGAGAGAGCTCACCTAGAACAATCTCTCGACATTCTGGCTGATCCGCATAAGGGGCACAATAGCTCGAATCCTAATTGCCAATGTGGATGTCGTGAGGTGTTCGCATGACGGACTCATTTGAATACATGACCAATAAGGCCTTTGTTGGCTTCAAGTTGAATAATCTAAGCTACAAGAATGAAGCTTACTTTGATAACCATAAAAAAATTAACCACTTGACGGTCCTTGACTCTGTGTCTTTAGAAGAGCATCTCCTTTATGGCGGGAGAAAGTGCGGATGGTTTAAGAAGAATTGTGAAGCCATTGACAGACGACGTTATAGGAGGTTCGCATGATCGACGTGGCGATTTATCTCACCGGCTGCTCTGGCTGCGCTCTACTCGGCTTCTTGGCTGCTCCTGCATCTGAGAAAACGGAATTCATCAATCTAATCATGAGGAGGAAGTAATGAAAGCATTTACCATTACATCAATAATTTTAGCAGCAGCGTGTGAAAGAACAGCAGATACTAATGATTCATGGGCCTTGCTGCTGATTCTGAGCAACATGGCTTCGATGTTCAAAAAAGTGGGCGATGATCGCGATAAGTACGATAGGGCAATCATCCAACTTGACTCCATTAACGGCATAGAGCTCATTCAAGAAGCTTTAGACGAGATTACCGACAATGTGACGTTTGATCCCAAAGATAGCGAGGAGGCTGCGTTTATGGCCATTCAGCAGCATTTTGAAAGGAGCGCATAGAATGGGAGATCTAATAAATCTGAGAAGTGAAGTTACCTTTGTCTTTGATCACTGCGTTGGCGAAGGAAGCTCTTTTCTAATCTCGACAGGAGCTGATTCAATTCGCTATTATAGCAGTGACCTAGGCGGATTCTCCATCTACTCAAGTCCAGATGATCGTTTAAAGGCATTTTGTGATTATCACGGTATGCAAGAATATACAGTAGTCAAAAAAGAAAATGTTTCTACCTTTGGTGAAAACTGGACTGTAGTGGCATACATCAATATCGAACTGGGGGCATAACATGGGAGATCTAATCGACATCGAAAAATCAGCAGTTGAGTATGATTCTTTATCCTTTCCCGATTCCATGGCAGTCATACTGGAGTTCAAGAAAACTTTTCCAAGCTCTAAAGCGACTCGCGAATCCCTTGCAACATTCATGGCCATAAAAGAACTAGACAACCACAGGAGTGCATAATGTACGAGCCAGTAAAAAGAGAAATGGGCCAAGACGCTCTCACCTATAGCGGGCTTATTCGTGAAAGGCGGTGCGGAATGAGTGAACACAAGAAAAAAATTAAAGAATGGCTCGACGCGAATGTAAATGACGGTGATGACAGGAGTGGTTCAAGTGATCGGCTATATTTCAATCCAGATGAGCTTCAAGAATTAGTCTGTGAATTATATGAGGATGTGTTTGCTGAGGAGAACGCAGAGCTTAAGGAATGGAAAAGTTTTGCTGAAGATGAAATGAACGAGTATCAAGGCAGAGAGATTCCTAATAGTTGCGGACCTCGTGAGTATATACATTTTCAATCACTTGTTATACAACGGGATTTTAGCCAATGAAGGCCTAGAACGATAAAAATGGCCCGCACCTCTGCAAAGGATACGGGCCGGAATAACACTTCAACCACACTACTACAGGAATAAGGAATGGCAAAGAAAGTAGGCGCACCAGTCAAAAATAAGAATGCAAGTAAGCTTACAGGCAAGAAGACCGCTCGAATAGTTGTCCAGGCAACACCCGAAAATAAAGCTAAGTGGCAAAATCAAGCCGACGGCAACTTAAGTAAATGGATTACCGACAAACTAAATTCATGAATAAGTTTGACAAAGAGAAAGAATCTAGAGATGGTATGATGGAATTTCTACAATTAAAGGAAAGCAGTATGAAAGAAAATGTCACCATTATTATTATAATAATTGCTTTAACTCTAGGTACCTTATTTGGATCCTTCTATATAGCTAAATCACAGCCAGAGTACAAGGATAGAGCAGCCAAGGCAAAGATTGAAGTAGCCAAATCTAAGAAAGACTCCAAAGAGTATATTAAATACAAAGAAATGTGGGATGACAAGGATTACTTTAACTATGATTACTTTGACCTTGAGGGCGTTCAGCCAAGATCACCTCTATCTATAAAGCGTCTTAAAGAGCAGCATCCAGACAAAGAATACTTTTACGAAGAGCCAGAAAATAGCAGTGATAGAATAAAAAGGTGGGAGAGATTATCAAAAGATCACCCAATCTACATTCATCTACTCGCACAGGCACATATATACGGGGATGGTGTACTCAAAGACAAAAAGAAAGCCTTTAGTTTATTTATCGATGGGGTAAAGAAAAGCTTGGTTGCATCAAATTACCGCCTAGGTGAAATACTGTGTGAAGAAAGAGAATACAAAGCAGCCAAGAAATTTGTGAAGTTTGCATTCGATAATACAAAAGACTCAAATGGGAAAATCATGCTAGGGATTAGTCGAGAACAAGTTAAGCATTTATGGAATCAATACGAGCTATGGAAATATTAAAATAAAAAAAATAAAAACAAAAAATCAATTTGACAAAATTTAGTTTTCGCTATACTTGGTAATGCAAGAGGCTTAAGAACCTCAAAGTAAGAAGCGAAGGCCATATCGTCAAATTGGTATCCTTCCACAAACGCAGCATACTAGAACTTCATTCTGGTCTGCTCAGGTGGCACACTATCGCAAGACGTGTGGCTCTGACTTCTTACAGAGTTCTTAACCTCCTGAGTGGATCTTCTTTCCTTAAGAAGAAAGAGATCCTTAAACTAAATAAGAAGATTAAGGATTCAACTATGAATGCTATTGCACACATGCCAACCACCACAGAAATGTCCAGTCTCGAAATTGCAGAACGCACAGGCAAAGAACATAAAAATGTAACAAGAGATATTGAAACAATGTTTCTTGAGCTTGAAATAGATAGGCTCAAATTTGAGCGCATCTACAAGGACAGCCTAAATCGTGACCAAAAATGCTACAACCTGGACAAAGACCTGACGCTCTGCCTCATCTCCAAGTACGACACTAAAACGCGCATGGCGATAATTAAGAGACGGAGGGAGGTAGAAGAAGCCGGGCAAGAGCTAGCCAGAGCGATCGAGCAAGCTGACCCAGTTATCCTAAGAAAAATGGCGGATATGTCCGAAGAGCTGAATAACCTAAAGAATCCAACTCGACAAGTCGTAGACCAAGCAATCCTCACAGAAGATCACTTCTTGTACTTCAAATCAATAAGTATGCTCAGTAAATTTTTCAAGAGAACAAGGAATGTCATCGAGTCAGTAGTCAAGACAAACCAGATTGACTACATCAAGAGAATCAATAACGGCTATGAGTACCTTGCCTATGACGAGCGACAAATACAGCCTCTTATTCCTGCGAAAGCAAAGAAGTACACTTACAGCCCTGATATTGTAAAAGTTCCCTCCGTTAGAGAAACTATCATTGCAGAGCTTGAAGAAGACTGGAGCTTTATTCTGGAGAAAGATTCTAGGCTATGCGCTCTTGCTGATTATTTTAATTGTAGTGGGAAGACTATTCGTAGAGCTGTAAAGGAGATGCCCGACTTTTACATAGAAAATTCTAATGTTTGTAGACGGGCCGGAATAACTAAGTAAAAATTATCATGGGGCTACTGCAATAGCCTCAATAAAAAAGCCCTTGATTTCAGAATCAAGGGCTAGGAATACATTGAATTAACTATGCAATAGCTTTAGCTCGATTATTTCAAACTGAGCTTCAATCAGCTGATCAAGATACACGTTTTTGTCGTGAGTTGCAGCATTTAAGGATTTTTTAAGCTTTGAGATATCTTTTCCAATTTCGTCATATTTTGCTGATGTTTCATTTTGAGTTTCAATTGAAAGCTCTCCGAGATCAGTGATACTCTTGCAGATAGCGGCAGCATCTTCTTCTGTGAGCGTTCTTCCCTTATGTCCTTTAATGGCTTCTGATATTTCTCTGACTTGGGTTTTGACAAGTTCTTCATAACTATCTCCCATTTTTCCAATTTCCTATTTATATTCTCATTATCCATGCCACATCTTCGGCAAAAATAAGAGTATGTCTTTATGTTAAAATACTTCAAAAAATTTACACATGCAAACTTTACAAGTTTAAACATGTTGTAATCGAATGTACCGCGTACACACGTTTTTGCAAACCATCAAGTGAAACTATAAATTCAAAAAAACATCATTATTGAATTGGATAAACAAAAAAAATACCATCTAATAAATAATAGTTAGTCGGAGGTAACATAAATGTCCCCTACCCCCTGTTATACTAGGGTGAGTAAAAAAAGTAAATAAAGGGAAGATCACATGGAAGTATTAAAGTTAGAGGATTTCAGATCACTAGAAAAGCTAATGCTCACTGAGAGCGTACAGAATGCGTACAGTTTAAGCACAAAGTGTACGCAAGAAGGCGTACAAAGACGCGTACAGTCAAAAGATGAATATAGTCATAAATAATTAATCTATAATGTATTATGATTATATTTTAATGGTGGGACGACAGTTAGAAAGGCTTTGTGACATCGTTAATAGAGAAACACTTACGAATATAGTGTATGATTATGCGTACAGAATGCGTACAAAAAGAGTGACTACTGGCGTACAATTACCGCTTCATCGATATACTTCACTTTTGCTTCATCACCTGACAGAGTAACATGCAGCTCCTTCGCTGTTAGGTGGCCGTAATGCTCCATAAAGACTTCTCGCTTATTTCTTGTCAGAGCGCAAGCCTCATCAATGCTATAACCATTCCGAATCAGTAGAGATCCAAAAGTATGGCGAAGATCACGAGCCTTTATTTTATTAGCCAGTATAGGCTTTGTGAAAGTATCTTTTTTTCCTTCATGGCTATACCTTCTGCCATTCAGCTTTCGTGAAAGAGCATCATTGGTCCACAGCTCTTTTTTGGAGTTGGGTTTCGCGAAAAAATATTTTTCTCCAACATGACCATCTTCAATAAACTTGAGCAAATGTGGAAGTAAATACTTAGCATCCACTGGCACAGAATCGCTTCTATTTTTCGTTTTAAGTCCTCGTTCATCATGCCATTCGATTTTCAGAAAATAAACTTCCGCTTTTTGGTCGTTGATCTGCTTAGTCGCTTTTGTGAAGTCATCCACACGAATGCCTGATAATTCTTTTAAACCGATCCCGGCATAGGCCATTGTCGCAACGATCGCGCTCCAGTAAGAGTCAAGACCCAATAACATGTCCTCGATGACATTTAGATCATGCCAGATTATTTTTTTCTTCTTGGTAATTTTTTTCTTAAGGAGAACTAGGCCTGTAATGGGATTCTGGAACTCGTACCGATCAGCAGCCCATGTAAAAAATACTGAGAGCATTGAACGAACTCTTTTTTTTCGGTATTCTGGATCCGGAGATTTTTTTGCAAGCTCCATGATAAAGTCTTTGATCTGTGCCTTGCTGACTTCTGCCGGAGAAATGTCGTCTGGAATTTTTTTTGCGAATCTTCTATTCATTGATAATATATCAACGCAAGTGCTATAAGAAACTGTATCTCGATACTCTAACTCGAACTTATCAATACACTCGGAAAGAGTGCCTGTGTCATTGGCTGCATTGATCTGCTTGGCTATTACTGAGCGCTTAAGGTCTTCATACCCCTTAACCTCTTCAATGAGCTTCTGAATTGTCTTTCCGCGTTCATCGTGGCTGACCAGGAGTTTAGGGATCTTCACCATGATTCTAGTAAAAGTTTCTGCCAGACTTTCGTCTATGCCTTCAACGACATCGAGAATTTTATCTAATGCAATAATTTCTTTTTTCGTGAAAATTTCTTCAGTAAGATTTGTCTTAAGAGTAATCTTTGATTTTTCTTTATTGAAATAAGCCTTGTATATTCGCTCATCAACAGCCAAGGCAATATCATCATCTTGGCTCAAACCTACTATTCGCGTATACTCATCAATCAAAGACTGAGCAATGTCCCTATCTGACTCGCCAGTCATAACTTGCTTTCGTTTTCCATCCACGTTATAGATGTGGAAGGAGTACTTGCTTCGCCCTTTTTCTAAATTAAGCCTTGGTTTCTTTCTCACACAAACTGTTCACTCAGCACTTGAGAAACAAATGCAGCGAATATAGGAAAGTCATTTGCGCTTAGTGTAAAAAAATCTTCTTCCGAGTAGTCGGCCTCCATCCACTCAGCGAGCTTTATAATAGGTATGTTGAATTTATTCCTCATGTCTTCATAAGATAATTTATTGTCATCTTTATATTTTTGAATGTTGCTTATGATATTCACATCCATTCGACAGTGCGCAGCAGTCTGGTCAGTAAATGTAGATGTTTTTCTTTTCATTGATTTTTGAAGCTCTTCTGGATCTCTGTATTTATTAATATAAGGCTCAAGAGCCATCATCAACTTAGGCCTTATTGTTTTAGTCATGCCCGTCAAAACATTCCCAATACTTCCATGACTTGTCCCTATTAATTTCCCTGCTTCGCGAAGAGTCAGTTGCTCTTCAGTTAGCCATTGCTGTATGGCGGCTTTAAAATCTTCTGTAACCCTAGTCAACATAATATTTCCTCCAACATTTCGCTTATTTTAAAAATTGATAAAAAAACACACATAGCTACATCAAACTATATATTCTCTGTAACCTCATGTCAATACAACAGTAACAAAAACTAGACGAGTTTCCTTGTCCAACTTTTGTTTTTTTTGTCCATAAAAAACAGAAACTATACATTGATTTACATAAACTATAGACATACTATCATATCTCAACAATCAACCAAACGAGATGCAAATGAACAAACCACTAAAAAAAGCGATAAAGGATCGCGGCCTAGCCAAGACAGATGTTGCTATTTTGGCAAAGATCTCCGATCAACACCTTAGAAAATTACTGAAAGGTGAAGCTGACAATCCCAGAGTAAAAACAATCAAGGAATTATCACGAGTTCTTCAGGTTCCTGTTACTGAGTTAGGCTTTTTTTGAAAAACCTGTCTAGTTTCCATCCAGTTAATCCAACTGTTAGAACTATCGAGGACGCTATAAGTCTCTGTAAAAAAGGTATAACTCATAATTTTATACCGATATCTACTACAAAAATAAAACAAGAAAAGGAATTTTCCGGAAATAAAAAAAAGCTGTAACGGGAATTACAGCTTTTGGATAACATCAAACCTAATTGAGAAACATAAATGTCGAATAAAAATAATCCAGTTAAAATTCATTCTTTAGAAGTTGAGAACGTCAAGCGTGTGCAGTCTGTATGCTTTACTCTCTCTCCTGATGGACTGACACTTATAGGCGGAAATAATGGCGAAGGAAAGACCTCTATCCTAGATAGTATCGCTTTCGCTCTTGGCGGTAATGCCAAGAAACCATCGAACGTTCAGCGCGAAGGCTCAATGGCTCCACCTAAGATAAAAGTAACTTTATCGAACGGCCTAATAGTCGAGAGAAAAGGAAAAAATTCAACTCTCACTGTTACGGATCCTACAGGCAAGACAGCCGGACAAGCTTTACTAAACTCCTTTATTAGTGAGCTTGCTCTGGATTTGCCAAAATTCATGACAGCCAATGATAAGAAAAAAGCTGAAACTCTCCTAAGTATCTTGGGTGTTGGTGACAAATTGGCAGAGATCGACCACAAGGAAGCTGAACTTGCAAACGAGCGTACTGTAGTTGGTAGAGAGCTGAAGAGCAAGAGTGGCCATGCTGAGCAAATGCCATTCTATCCTGATCTACCACTTACACCAATTTCCGCAAGTGAATTAATCAAGCATCAAAGCTCAGTACTGTTAAAAAATGCTGAGAATGAGAAGCTTAGGCAACAAACTAAGAGCCTAGAAGACCAAGGCTTGAATATTGCAGCAGTCATCACTCATAAAAAAGATCAACTAGACTCACTCGCAAAAGAGATCTCGGACTTAGAAAAAGATCGTGATGAAATCAGGACCAAATATTCTGAGTCTAAAAAGAGTGCCGACCAAGTACAGGATGAAGGCACTGAAGAAGTCGAAAAGCAGTTAAATCAAATCGAAAGCACTAATACTCATATTCGCTGCAATCTCGAAAAACAATCAGCCACAGAGGAAGCCAAAGAGAAGAAGAAAGAATACGACTCTTTGACTGAGAATATTGAAAAGGTTCGCCAAGAAAGACTGGACCTCCTCAATGGCGCCAGACTTCCGCTACCGGAGCTCGGCATATCTGACGGCAAGCTGACGTACAAGAATCAGAACTGGGACTGCATGTCTGGAGCTGAACAGCTAATCGTTTCCACTGCCATTATTCGACAGCTTAAGCCTGAGTGTGGATTCGTCCTCACTGACAAGCTTGAGCAGATGGATTCAAACACTATTGCCACATTCAACGACTGGCTCATCGAGCAAGGTCTTCAGAATATCGGCACAACAGTCGGTGATCGCGAAGAATGCACCATCATCATTGAAGATGGGCTCGTGGCAGAGAACCGCACAATCACCAAAACAAAAACCAAACCAAAATGGGAATTCTCATAATGAATATCACCACAGGTAAAAAAATAAAGGCTCAAAGAATCGTCATTTATGGCGTGGAAGGAATCGGTAAGTCAGAAATGGCATCACGATTTCCGGATCCAGTTTTCTTAGATACTGAAGGTAGTACGAACCACCTTGATGTCAGTCGCCTCGATGCTCCCACTAGTTGGGCACAGCTCATGGAGCAGATCAGATGGATAAGCAATCCAAACAATCACTCATTCAAGACTTTTGTTCTTGATACCATTGACTGGGCAGAGAGATTGTGTGCTCAGCACATTTGTCAACACGGCAATGTGGCAGGACTTGCAGACTTCGGTTGGCATAAAGGATTCGTTTATCTTGCTGAAGAGATGGGCAGAATGCTCGATTTACTCACTCATGTGACTGATAATGGCATCAACGTTGTCATCCTTGGCCACAGCCACATTCGAAAAGTAGATCTTCCAGAAGAGTCTGGTTCATTCGACAAATACGAATTAAGGCTTGAGAAGAAAGTGGCGCCACTTCCAAAGGAGTGGGCTGATGCCGTTATCTTTTGTAATTTCAAAACCTTCCTCGTTGGAGAAACTAAGAAAAAAGCTAAAGGTGGCAGAAGAGTTATCTGCACTAAGCACCATGCTTCTTACGACGCAAAAAACAGATATGGAATGCCTGACGAGATCGACTTTGAAGGAAGCCCACAAGCTCTGTATGATGCCATTGCAGGACACATCCCCGTTAGAGCTACAGGACAAGCCAGTCCACAAGCTCAACAACAGCCTGTCCAACAAACTCAACAACAAACTCAACCTCAGCAACAAGCGGTCGTTAATCCGGCAGCACAGCAGCAGGTTTCACAAAGTCCGGTGCAAGAATCAGCTGAAGCTTGTCGGCAGCGATCACGGCCAACGACTCAAGCCCCAGTAGAAACTCAACCACAAACTAAAGGAGAACCGACTTTCTATACTCCTCTTTTTGACCTGATGGATACTTGCGAAGTATGGCAGTCAGAAATTGAAGCTATGGCAGTCAGAAGTGGCCATTTTCCAGAAGGAATGAAAATGGGCGAATACCCTCAAGACTACCTCGAACACCTCGTGGGATCTTGGAACGAAATATTTGAATTAATTAAACAACACAGAGGTCAGTAATAATGAATAACGATTACACACAATTCGAAAATCAGCAGTACCAAGCTCCTACTCAAACTCAGCAGCAGCAGGTAACACCACCACAGCAGTATAACCAAAATCAGCCGTATGGCGGAGCTCCACAGCAGCAGCAAGGTTATCAGCAGCAATCTCAAGGCGTTCAAGCTGACGATGACGATCTTGATATGAACGGGACCATTGAAGATGATGGTCAAGATTTTGTCTTACTTCCTGCCGGAACTTACTCGTTTGCCGTGGTTGACTTTGAGCAAACAACCTACCAAGAGAAACCAAAAGCACAGGGGATGCCCGGTAAAGTTCGCAAGAGAATGATCGTTAGCATTCAAGTTGAGCATGAAGGCCAAAAGCACACTCTTAAGGACTCTTTAGCTCTTAAGAAGAATATGGAGTGGAAGTTCTGCCAGTTGTTTAAGGGAATTGGAGATCGCAAGAAAGGCGAAAGACTCGTAATGGACTGGAATAACATTCGAGGCAAAGGTGGAAAGGTTAAAATTAAAGTTGATTCGTTTAGAGGAAACGACGGATCTACCAAGCAGTCAAACAAGGTTGACCGTTATTTAGATCCTGCTGAATCGGCTCCACAACAAGCTGCTCCACAGCAGACTCAAGTTCAGCAGCCTACTTTTCAGCAACCGCAACAACAAGCTGCTCCACAACAGCAAGCTACTCTTGTGAATGGCAACGTGCCAAACCCAACTGGACAAGCCGGTAATTGGGGCAATGGCGGATTCCAGTAACCAACTATATGCGCTCATGGACTGGGCGCTAACCTTGAAGCCGGAGGACTTACCTTCGGCTCCTTGGAAACTTCGCAGCTGTGTAACAACCACAGATAATAAAAAATTCCTTACATCACTTCAACGAGACATCCGGAAAGGGCCAACTAGCCCACGAGCTAAGTACGGAGCACTCCAAGAAGATGTAATAAAAATTTGGAACGTAATAAATGAAAATGAATAAGAAAGAATACACGCTCTTTGATGGAGCACTCATGACTGAGCTTGTCAGTAAAATCGGTGAAATTAAATCAAAAATCAAAAAGAAGACTCAAGCAGACATAACTGATTTCATCAACCTTAAAGCAACGACAGGCTCAATACACACAAATGCAGTCAGTAAAATATTGAGAGGATTTGCCCCAGTATCGAATGAAAGAATTTTGGTAAAAATGATCGAGGCTATCAGAGAAGCATATGACAAGCTCGATGAACTAGACCTCGACTTCAAGTCGGAGCCAGAGCTAGAGCCAGAAGTCAAAAAGTCATCAATGACTAGACACATAATGATCGACATTGAAACTCTCGGCTTAAAAGACAACGCAGTTATCGCGTCAATTGGAGCAGTTTGTTTTGATAACAAAGAGAACATAGATGAATTCTATACTGAGCTTGGTCTTCAAGAGCAAATCAATGCAGGTCGCTCAATTGATATAGAAACACTTCGGTGGTGGGGTATGCAAAAGACTCCGGCTCCTTTTGGCGGAGATGACGTTAAAGGTCCACTTGCTGACCTGCATTGCTTCATTGAAAAACAAATACCCGAAGATGTTGAATGCATGATCTACATTTGGGCAAATGGCGTAACCTTCGACATCACAAAGCTTCAGTCAATATTTACCCAGTTTTACGATTATGTGCCATGGGGATATTGGCAGATAATGGATTGCAGAACTCTTTCTGAATTCTGGCCAGAGTCTCGTGAAGCTTGTGGAAAAAATAATCACAACGCTCTTGAAGATGCCAAGAATCAAGTTGAATGGCTTCGTGGTATCAACGAGAAACTGGACTTCCTCTAAATGAAGACATGCATAAAGTGCTCTGGAATTAGCTTCAGAGCAGGGTCCACAAAATTCACAAAGATCTGCAATCATTGCGGAACCGAACAAGCAAAAAGAATCAAGAAGGTGAAACCATGAGATATAGAGAAGAGCCAGACGGAGAGCTATTTGATATGCAGAAAGGTAGATTCGTCCACCCTGATGACTTCATTCAAGAAATTCAAGACTTGAGCAATGAGGTAATTTCTCTTGAAGGCGAAATTCAGAAGTATCAAGATCATTCAGTTGACTCCGCTAAAGAAATTGATGACCTCCAGAAAGAAATTGATGCTGTAGAGGAACTGAAATCACCTCAATGGACGAAGACCTCAGATAGCCTTCCAGAAGGCGAAGCTGCTCATGTTGACTGTTGGGTTATTCGTAATGGATGCGTAGAAAATCTTCCATTCAACACACATTTCAAATGTTGGGACGATAGAGATTACGATGATTATTGGTGTGATGCTTTAGAAGTTAGTCATTGGATGAAGCAAGAAATTCCAAGTCCACCCAAGGAGGACTAATGGAACTTCGACCGTATCAGAAGCAATCAATCGATTGCATACTAAAAGAGTGGAGGAAAGTTCGCTCAACTCTGCTCGTTCTTCCTACAGGATGCGGTAAGACTATTGTATTCTGCAAACTTTCTGAGCTTAAGGTTCGGGAAGGGAGCAGGATACTAATTCTCGCTCACAGAGAAGAACTGCTGATTCAAGCAGCTGACAAAATGCAGAAAGCTACAGGCTTGAAATGTGCTGTAGAAAAAGCCGAGAAAACAGCATTCGGCTCATGGTTTCGTATTACCGTTGGCTCAGTTCAGACTTTGAAGAATCCAACAAGGCAGGAAAAGTTTTCGCCAGACTATTATGACTACATAATTATTGACGAGGCTCATCATGCTTTAAGCCCGACTTATCAGAGTGTCATTGATTATTTTTCCGGAGCTCAGATACTTGGCGTAACAGCCACACCTGATCGTGGAGATAAAAAAAATATAGGAAAGGTTTTTCAGTCAGTCGCTTTTGAGTACAGTTTGCCAGAAGCTATTCGCTCAGGATTCCTTTCGCCAATAAAGGCATTGACACTTCCACTAAATATAGAGTTGGGGAAATTAAAGATCAAAGCCGGAGATTTTTCTGAACGAGATCTAGATGACGCACTCGCTCCTTACCTGGAGTCAATCGCTGAAGAGATGGTGACGCACTGCATGGATAGAAAGACTATGGTTTTCCTGCCATTGATCGCCACAAGTAAAAGAATGCAGATGCTTTTAAATGATCGTGGATTTAGATGTGCAGAAGTCAACGGAAAAAGCAAGGACCGTAAAGAAATTATAGCAGACTTTGGAACAGACAAATATAATGCCATTTGCAACTCGATGTTGCTTACCGAAGGTTTTGACGAGCCAAGTGTAGATTGCATTGTCTGTCTTCGTCCCACGAAAGTTCGAGCCCTCTATTCTCAGATAGTTGGACGTGGTACCAGACTCTCTCCAGAAACTGGGAAAAAAGATTTACTCGTTCTCGATTTCCTTTGGCATACAGAAAAGCATGAACTCTGTAGACCTGCGCATTTGATCTCCCACGATAAGTTTGAAGCCGATGCCATGGTAAAAATTATGGAAGAAAATTCCAAGAGTGGAAACCCTACTGCTCTCGATCTTGAAGATGTCGAAGACGAAGCTAAAAAAGATGCCGTCCAAGAAAGAGAAAACGCACTCGCTAAACAGCTCAAAGAAAAAGAAGGACGCAAAAAGAAACTTGTGGATCCAGTCGCCTTTGGATTGAGTATCGATGGTGATGACCTCAAAAACTACATACCAACAGAAGTTTATGAGATGGGCATAGCAAGTAAAGCTCAACTTGCCTTACTAGAGAGGCATGGAATAAACCCTGATGACGTGAGTTGTGCAGGGTATGCTTCAAAGCTCATAGAGAAACTTAAAGCCAGAACTGCGGCCGGAATGACTACTGCAAAGCAAATAAGATTCCTCAATCGCTATGGCTTCAAAAATGTACAAAACTGGACTCAGGACCAAGCATCTTCGATGTTTACTCGCATAAAAAAGAATCACTGGAATGTGCCGCCAAAAATCGACGCAAAAACTTTTGTTCCAGAAACAAAAGACATTAACCCTAACGACAAATGGATAACATCATTTTGACTAAAAAAGAAGAAGCATTAAAACTACTTGACCTTATCGACCCATCATCACTCGACTATGAAAACTGGCTGAATGTAGGAATGGCACTTGAGTCAGTCGGCTTACAAGCAAGTGACTGGGATACTTGGAGCCAATCAGACAACAGGTATGAAAAAGGCGAATGTAACCGCAAGTGGAAAAGTTTTCGCGGTAGTGGCAAAGGTGTATCAATCTCAACTCTCGCTATGATTGCCAAGGAACAAGGACATAACGTTAACTTTGGCACTGGTGAATATTTCGATAAGGTCAACGATGACGAAGACCTAGACATGAATGGTGAAATAGGTGGAGGTTCAAGTAAAGGTGAACACCAGATCATTGACCAAAACTGGATTCGTGAAACTCCGGTACCACCATGTTCAGAAAATTGGAAACCTAACTCAGATCTAATAAATTTCTTGTTGACCTTATTTAGGCAAGGTGAATATGTCGCTTACACAATGGAGTCGTTTTCTCCAGAAGATTCGCCAGATAAGTTCTTGCCCAAAACAGGTATCTTCGGCCACACAAGAGAGGATATGATTGATATACTCCGCAGCAGCAATGATCCCCTTTCACCATACAATCCAGAAGCCGGAGCATGGATAAGAGTAAACCCTTTTGATGGATGTGGAGTTAATGACAGTAACGTTAAGGACTTTCGCTATGCTCTGATCGAGTCTGATGAAATTTCTATTGAAAAACAGTACACGATCCTCAAAGAACTTGAACTTCCGATAGCAACACTTGTTCACAGTGGAGGTAAGTCGCTTCATGCTTTGGTCAAGATTGACGCACCCACATATGAAGAGTACCGCAAGAGAGTTGATTTCCTCTATTCGATTTGCCGTAAAAATTCTTTTTCAATAGACAAGCAAAACAGAAACCCTTCCAGACTTTCAAGAATGCCAGGTATTACGCGAAAAGGAAAACCCCAGTATCTAATTGATACAAACATGGGTAAAGAAAACTGGGAAGAATGGAAAGAGTGGATTGAAGATATTAATGATGACCTTCCAGAAATGGAAAGCCTTGCTGACACTTGGGACAATCCACCCGAACTCGCTCCAGAATTAATTTATGGTCTTCTGAGAGTTGGGCATAAGATGCTTGTTGCCGGACCATCAAAAGCGGGTAAGTCTTGGAGCTTGATTCAACTCTGCATAGCAATTGCTGAAGGTGGAGTATGGAATGGGTTTAAGTGCGCACAAGGTAAAGTCCTCTATGTCAACTTAGAGCTTGATAGACCTTCATGTCTTAATCGCTTTAAAGTAGTCTACGATAAATTTCAAATCACGAACCCCAACATAAGCAATATCGACATTTGGAACTTACGTGGTAAGTCGGCTCCCATGGACAAGCTTGCCCCTAAGCTTATTCGCAGAGCACTTAAGAAAAGATATAGCGCCATTATCATTGACCCAATTTACAAAGTAATTACTGGCGATGAAAACTCTGCTGACCAAATGGCGCATTTTTGTAATCAATTCGATAAAGTCTGCACAGAGCTGAAAGCCTCAGTGATTTGTTGCCACCACCACTCTAAAGGAACTCAAGGCGATAAGAAGTCTGCTGATCGATCTTCTGGCTCCGGTGTTTTTTCCAGAGATCCTGACGCACTTATTGATTTACTCCCACTGACAATAAACGAACCAACAAAGGAGATGATTGAGAACGAAGTTATTTGCAGCTCGATAAAAGAGTATATGAGAACAGTTGATCCAAACTGGGAAAATACTCTCACTGGGGATGAACAATTGGTCGCCAACTTTATGAGAATGAATGCTGAGACTGCACTGGGCGGAGACTCGGCAAAATTACCAACGATAATAAATCAAGCGATTCAACGAGCTGAATGTATTTCGGCATGGAGGATCGAAGGAACTCTTCGAGAATTCCCAAGCTTCAAACCTCGTAACATGTTCTTTAATTATCCAGTTCACAGACCAGACACAAAAGGCATGCTTGATGATGCACTTGCAGAAGGATCTCAACCTGCATGGAAAAAGCAAACTGAGGAAGAAAAGGAAGCCAAAGAGAAGGATAAAAAAGAAAAAAAAGATAAAGAAACAGATGATAGAAACAAGCTCATAAGCAATGAGTTTCGAGCTTGTCAAGAGTCTGGTGAGGTTATCACTTCAGCCACTTTAGCCGAACTCATAGGAGTATCAGATAAAACTCTGAGAAGGTACATAAAAAATCACCCAACATTAACCATAGAAAAATCAATCGTAAAGGAGAAAGCATGAATATACTGGCATTAGATGTAGCAACAAAAACAGGTTGGAGAAATAACCTCGCAGGAGGAACTTGGGACTTTTCAATTAAACGCGATGAGTCTGGAGGACTAAGGCTCATGAGATTCAAGTCCAAGGTTAAAGAGATCATTGCTCTTGATCGTCCTGACGTTGTGGTCTTTGAAAGAACGGCAGGTCATCATAAGGCAGCGTTGATAGTTCAAGCCGAATTGCATGGTGTTTTAAAGTCTCTTTTAGATGACGAGAACATTGAGTATAAAGCCTATTCCGCGTCCGAGATAAAAAAACATGCAACTGGCAAAGGAAACTCAAATAAGGATGCAATGATTAGTTCTTGTATTGAGAAGCTTAATATTCAGCCTGTGGATGACAACCACGCTGACGCATGTTGGATTTATGACCTTGCTCAAAAAGACTTTAAATTCAATTAATGTCGCCAGAAGAACAACTAGTAATTCTCGTCATCGTGTACGCTCTTGCAAGCGGTCTGCTCGATGACGTGCATTTAGGATAACAATAAGGAAAACAACATGAAAGAATCATGGCGAAAAAAAGATTACATAATTGGCGTTTATGTATGCAATGCCAGACCGAAAGCTCACCTCTTCACAGCAGTTGCAATTGATGAAGGCCATATGCCGAAAACTATGATTTGCTTCGGTAAAGGCTGTAGGTGTAACGCAACATTGAAATTACCAAAAGACAGGCCAGTACCGCCATTTATTCCAAAGCCTTCAATTGAGTGGAGAAGAGCTGACGGTAATAAAAATCTAATACCTTGGCCATTGACCACAAAGCAGGATAAATGGAGGAAGTTTAAGGTAGAAAAAAAGCAGCACTAACGCTATATTAAAGTATTAGCTTAAAGAAGACCATTTTTGAACTTCCCGTTTAATGGTCTTCTTTTTTATTTTACGGGAATAGTAGCTTCACCTTCCTGCTTCAAATCAAAGTCCTCTAAACTTCCACCTTTCATTATTGCCCCGGACTTACCCTTGATCAACTGAGGCTTGACTACATAGACATTATTGACCGGAGCTCCTAGATTCACTTGGAGACTCGCGCAGCCACATATAAGAAATATTATCATCAACATAAATATTTTTATCATTCTTCAACTTCCACTGTTACTGTTATTTGTTCATCGCTCACTTGAGAGCTGACTTCAATACCATCAAGAACTTCAACCTTAGCCTCTAAATAAGCCGGTCGAGAATTCGCACTAGCAAGGTGCTCTCTGATAGTGGCCGTCCCATTTATATTTGATAAGGCGAAAATCTTCTCTCTGATCGTCGGCATTATGGAGCCTCTTGATTATCGAGTATTTCTAGTGCAATTTGTTCCGCAGTTGGCATATCAGAAGCAATTGAATCAATTTTAACTTCATTGGCATCCACTTGCGCAATTACCGCACTTTGAGAATTTGATATATCCGCAGGAGTTGAGAAGCCTGTTGCTGTGGCGAAGTTCCCTTGATTGCTTTGTAGATCATCCGTATCTGCAAGTATGGCTGCTATACTCGCATTATCTGGCGACACTGTATTAGCTCCATCTGTCCCACGCTGATCTGTGTTTGTTGTAACAGTATCAACCAGGGCAACATTTGCTACTGTATCAGTGGCAGGATTGAAGTCATTTAAGTTATCAACTGCTGATTCAATGGCCGCTATCCCTGAGTTATCAGGCGTGACCGTATTGGCGCCATCAGTCCCCCGCATATTACTAGCAATGGATTGAACGTCATCACCGGTAAAATTAAGAGAGTCAGTTTTTGACTTGATGGCCAATACATCAGCTGGCATTGTACCCAAATTTACTGATGGTGTATTGTCAAACACTTCAGTTAGGTCTCTGTCACTGGTTCCTTTTAAGTCTACCGTCTGAGCGTCAATGGCGTTTGTGACAGAACGACCAGTTTCGGTGACAAGCATACCAACCATAACAGGATCATTGTTTTTGGGCTTGACCTCCATCTCTTGTCTAGCTTCACCAAGAGTAAGACCTTCTTCAACATCTACACCGACAGATTCAACTTCATCAAATAAATCAGGAAGTGTTTCCTCATAAAAGATACACTTTAAAGGGTTCATGCAACCAGAGGCACATGTTTCACCTTCATGAACAAAACAATTAGCTTTAGAGCAGACGTTGAATTGAGGTTTTGCTTGCTCAGGATGCTTGAGCTTAAGTACTTCTTTCTCAAGGTTAAAGACTTTATTGTTAAGGGTAGCGAACTCTCTCTCAATGGAAAGTGCAGCGTATTCAATGCCGGTCTTGACACCAAGGTCAATTGCCTTTTGAATCTCTGTAAGGGGAATGATTTGCTTAATCGAGTCTTTTATTAAAACATTTGTAGCGTTCATTGTCTGTGTGTCTGCTGTTCCAGTCCTCCATATTGCTTTTATGTGGTCAATGACCGTCAACCTTTGCTCTGCTGGCGCACCGAAGTTATATGTCCCTGCATTGTCTGAGCCAGTAACAGAAAGAGCCAGGCCACTCCCTCTAAAAGCTCCACCTTCTACATATCCGTCAGCCCATCGGAGATTTATGAAATAAAGCCCTGCTCCTGATGAAGTTAGATTGTATACTCTTTGAAAAGACGCTCTGCTAGTCCACGCTTTAGCATCAGGCGATACGAAGTCACAACTGTCAGAAACACAATTGCAGTACACTTGCCAAAACCCTGGCGTTGCCGCAAGATGATTCCCCCCCCCAATTCTAACCACTGAACCTGCACCTGAGAATGATGTCCCAAAGTGCATAAGTGTTGCCGCAACATCACCGCAGTCTGTCAGTTGTCCATCTACACCAACTGTAGATTGTATACGACACGGAGAGCTTGTTATTCTCTTCTTTAATGAAAGAGGATTTCCGAAAGTAGTACAACCCCCGTTGTGCTCAAAAGCTGATGGTCCTGTGTTAGTGTATGCCCAACTCGCTATGATATTATAATCCTCGATGTGTAGGAATAGGCTCGTCTTACTACCTGCCGTACCAAAGTTGACCTTGTCTGTTACTGTAATTACTTCACCACTAACAGCCCAACCAGTTGTAGCTACCTCTGTTGCTGTCTGTGAAATGTAATATGTGTCACCACTAACCTGAGTGACTTCATCCCCTTCGTAATCAAAGAAAGGTTGGTCTAGGGCTAATACAGTCCCAGAAATATAACTGTTTACCCTTGCAAGTCCAACTGCTGACCCAGAACGAAATAACCAAGCCATTCTTGGCGTATTGAAATCACCACTAACGAAACTAGCCCCAGTATCTGTCAGGGTATTAGTCCCTGTTGAACTTAACGTTCCTGTGTATTTATTTCCTGTTAAAGTGATTGCCATTTAGACCTCCTCGCAGATTGCAACATAATGAGCATTTGAATATTTGTGCTTGCCGTTTCCTAAATCTTCATAGTGAACGATTGAAAAAATAATGTCTACACCCATTGGAATATCAACACCTGCTAGATCTGCATAAGGTACAGGCACAACTGCGCCTAAATATTGATTGTCTGTTGTTTCTATTACTCTAAGGTTCACGCCCACCCCTCAGTAATAGATTTAGTCATGACACCTATGGAGATCGCTTCGCCTGGACAATTCTCAGGATAAGCTTTTGCTTTAGATCCCGTATCAGCCACTAAACCAAGATCAACTTCTGCATATATAGGAATTTCATCATTGTCTTCAAAGTCGAGAGTATCAGTATCTGTGGCAGGTAAAATGCATGTAGCAATATTGGCAGCTAAAGAAAGTGAATTAAATGTGATTCCAGAAGGAAGTCCACCTGCATCGACATCTAAAGCGAATCGGGAAAATTTTTGAGGCTTGCCATTTTTCAAGTAATAAAGAGTAACAACTATCTGAGTATAGTTCGAGATGTCATCCCCTGCCGGAACATCAATAGTTAAATTGATCGTTTTGTCTTCACCTGTCTTGAATCTATTCATGGCTTCACCTTTATTCGATCATAGAGCATGTCGTAGATCTTGTCTTGCTTTTCAATTAAGCGTAGATTCTGACCTTCTATGTTATTTATGATGACCTTGACAACTGCGACTGTTTCAGAGATTTTGCCAAATTTTTCATCAATTTTTTCTTTGTCGCTTTCGGCTTTTTCTTTTAAGCCATTAAACCCTCGTTCTAGTTCAGCGATTTGTTTTTGATGAGCTGTATCTGTATCTTTCCTGACTTCTACGTCCCACCAGATCTTACCGATAAAACCTGCAATCGCAGCAACTGCTATGAGTAATTGAATATATGAAGTGGCTTTTCTAACGGTTGTTTCTGTGGCAGTCTCTTTAGGGGGCATCGTCTATCCTTGGTAAAATTTGTTTTCTGATTTACGGAAAGCGAATCTTCCACCAAGCCGGACAGCTCTGTGCATCATACGGACCTTCCATCCACAGTTTTGCTCTGCGATTAAAATTCCTTTGAAGATCGAGTCTGTGGTTGACTGGTTGAAAAAACCATTCGTTTGATGATTCTTTAATTCGTGACCATCCACCCATACCTTCACCCGCCCATGGATCTTGCCAAACAAGGCATCATGGATCAAAGAAGCAATTATGAATCGTGGAGACAACGGAAAGCCGATCATCCTCCAGAAGAAACGAGGGATAGATGCACCATTAAAAATAAAGAATGCAGGAATAAATATTTCTATTTCACAATAGAAGTCATTGTCAAGAGAGAAGCACAGGTAGTAGTCTTCGCTGAGATAGAACTCTTGGTCGCTGTCATAGATAGGCTTTATACATGGCCTAACTGCAACACCTTTTTCCTCAAAAGTATTATCTTCGAAAACTTCAAGCATAGCGTCCTCTCTTAATCATCATTGATTATATTAATATATAACATAACTATCATTGATTTTCTATATACTTATGAAATTATCTTGATCGTTCTCTCCTGCTTCTTCTCGATCTTCTACTTTTTGATTTCTTCTTATCTGTGGGAGGATCGACTATCAAATCAGTAGTTACCGCTGATTCTCCGCCCTCTGGCTTTGATCTACCTTTGATGTAAGAATTTTTTATAGGAGAAATTTTGTAATTCTCATCTTGGTACAATTCATTGAGGTTAATGATCTCATCATTCATGTTTTCAATTGTGGATGATAAGTTTTTCACCGTACTGGCATCTCCCTCTTTGAAAGCCACGATCAGCCTATCAACAACATCTTGTTTCTTGGAAGTCCACTTTTCTTTGAACTTTCTACCAGTCCATCGATCATTTTTAAATGAAGCTCTTTCAGAAGGATTAAATCCAAGGAATTTCATTGCCAGTCCAATGCCAGATAGTTTTTGCTGAACACCACCGACATGTATAGGTTTACCAGAATAAGTTGTATATCCCTCTGTAAACTCTTTAGATCCTTGGACTGCCGATTTAATAGCTAGAGGCATTGCATCAACCACACGATTAAAAACTCCTTCCTTATCTCCAAAGCCAATGTTTAGGAGATTCTTGGACAGTCCAGATAGTGGAGTGTCAGAAAAGTCCTTAAGACCAACGAGCATCAGTGGAGCTGCGATCTGTGGAGGCATTTGAGCTGCTAGAGATCCTGAGAGATCAAGTCCCATTGCACCAACCACACCTCTCTGGAATGTATCACTGGCAAATTTACCGAAAGTACCTTCAATATCTTTCTTCATACTTCGGCCCATTACCCGTAAATAAACTTCTTCAAGCTCATCTTCGCCCGCCATACCACGTAAAAGTAAGGCTGAGGCAAATACAGGAGCTAAGAAAGGTATCATTCCGGCAGCTAGCCTTACATCACCACGAGCAGCTGCCACAATCGCGGGCCACATTCTTGTTGCGATTGCCTGAGTATACTCTGTGCCATATGTCGCAAGGTGAAACATCGGAGCTAGAACAGCCTTGGCTATAGGCTTATCCTTCATGATTCTCATTCTATTCCAACCTTTATACTCAAAGTGAGCTGATTTAACAAAATCCTTGTAGTCAGCTAAAATAGATTTTTCATCAACTCCTGCTTTCTTAGTCTCTCGATAAAACAAAAGAGCAGCTGCAATTCTGTTATTTAATTCTGACTCTTCAAAAGGCTTTATTGCATACTCTTTGATCTTGTCCCAACCTTTCTCAGCACGATTCTTTGTTCTAGCAGAAGTCTTCAGTTCATCGGCAGCTTCTTTGACTTTAGCAGCTTCCATGGCCTCATTGAGAATAGGACGAAGAAAAACAAACTCATCATTAGATAAAGTAGCTCTCTTACCGACTCGGAATAAAGCTGAATCTTTCTGTGCCTTGGCTGTACTTGCAAGCATTTTTAGATAAGTGCCAGGGTTAACTTTTTTTCCTGCTTTTGTCAAGTACTCCATAAGAGTCGGTATGCCGATCATATAGTTCTGAGTTAAGTTGACAGCAGCAGAACTCACTCTTCCTGCCATGTAAAAGCCAAATATGGCATTAGCTACTCTTCCAGAAACTTCGTCTGCTTTTCCTTTTTGACGTAGCTCTTCTCGAACAAAATCCAATACCGTTGAATATTCGTTTGGTTTATTTTGCGGATCCAGAGTTGAGACAACTTTGTAGTATCTCTGAGCTGCTTCAGCTTTCACAGAGGAATTGACGAAGCTCTGAGCATATTGTGCTGTGACTTCACCAATATCTTCACTATAACCTGATACGTAAATTCGCTCTCCCTCTTGATTCTTGACTCTGGCTATTTCATGTTTACGATGTCCACGAGTGAAGAATATTTTCTGCAAAACTTCCTTATCTAAACCTAATTCAGAAGCACTATTGACTCCAAAGTACTCTTGCATGAGTCCGACTGTCTTGGCTTCATTAAGACCATCAGCATAAAAATCTTCAACAAGTTCTCTGGTGACTTCAATACTTGATATGTTTGATGGATCAGGAGTCATGTTGCTAGTCGTTTCCTGCCACCTTGTAGCAAGCTCGGCATCCACACCATAAAGTCCAGAAATATCCGCACCACGCCAATTTTTGTCAAATTTTTCACGGATCTGTGCCCCGATAACTTCGGACATTCCCTGAGTACTTACCATGGCTTTCTTGAATTGTCCTTGTGGCGTACTGAAATAACTAACTGCACCGTCAGCCAACTCTCTCTGCCAATGAGCTTCCATTTCTTTTCTACCACGAGCGCTATCTTCAAAAGCCACTCGATAAAGCTGCGGATCTCCAGTTTTTGCATTCACGCCTTTGTGGTAGAGTAAGTGTCTGCCATTATCTCTTATGCGAGAAAAATATCCTTTCTCCTCTTTTAGACCTTTTATAGCTCCTTCAAGATCCTTTATATCCTGCTTTATTATTTCAAACTTAGCTTCAATATCAGATGGACCATCAATAGCCGAATCAGGAATCAGAGAATCATCTAAGAAGTCTTCAGTCAACTCGCCTTCTCGTTCTGTTTTAGCCTTTTGATTATCCTGAGCAACCTTCAAAGCTCCTTTCATAATATCAAGATCAGCCTCCATCTCCGCAACTTTCTTATCACGAACTTTATTGTAAACCTCACGAATCGCCAAGTAGCCCGATCTTTCAGATGCACTTAAAGCATCATACTCAGGATCACCCGCTGAGAACTCCTTCTCTTGAGCTCCGCCTTCAAGTATTAGTTTTCCTACACGATCTCTCTCGATGTCGTTTAAAGAAGAGTAACTGCTAGTTCCCTCCATTAATTCAATCATCATATGCATTCTGGCTTCATCTTTTTGTGTGGCAACATCGACAGCTTGTTTTATTTTACCGCCTTTCTTTGCTTGCCAGAATGGAGTCATAAAGTGAGATTTGAACCAACTAATATCCTTGTTTGAGGAGTCCCAGTTTTGAAGCTTATCCAAAGGAACATATTTGTAAAGGTTTTCCATGAAGTCAGAAAATTTTCTTTTGGATCTAGTCTTACCGGAAATTCCTTGCCTATTGGTAGTATCTCCAAGAACCTTGTCCCGGTATAAAGATGATCTATTACTGTCCCATCCATAGTTTGAAGCTCCAGTCTCACCTCTGCTCGCTAATTCTCCAGACAAAGTACGATCATAAATGTCATTCATCTTGTCAATTAGATTGTCTGCTCCAAAAATCTTTTTTAGTCTGCGAATCATTCTCTTTGCCATTGCTCGTAGCATTCCAGTGATTCCTTTTTGAGTATTGGCAAATTCGTTTACTTTCTCGATCGCTTCTTCATGAGTTAGTTCAAGACGCTTTGTTGCTTCATCAAAAACTTTCTTTTCAGCAGAAGTAAGGAGTTTATCATAAACTTGGTGCATGGCTTCATGTCGAGCTGTATTGTCAAAGTCTCCTTTTCCTTCAGATATTTGAATCAACTCATTTGAATATTTACCGAAAACCTCTTTTCCTTCAGAGTTGAAAAGTTTTTTGGCAAATTCGACATTAGCTGTACCAGTCATCTTTTGAACGATTTGCCGAGCTTTGGCTTTATCACGACCACTAAGAGAAGAGTAAGAGCCTTCAGATCTAAATAAAACCTGATCTTGATTGAATGTATCATTGGCAGACTCAACTCGACTAAATACTTTTTTTAAGCTTCTTTTACCAGAATGCTTAAGATTAGGCACATCATCTTTTTTTGTGGTCGTTGGTTCTTCTATGACAGCATCGCTCTCATCAAGTTGATCTTCAGCAGTAGCCTCAAGATCTTCAGATAACTCGTCAAGTCTTTCATACTTTTCAGCCAACTCAGCTTCTTTTGAGAATTCTGATTTTAAGAAATCCTCTCCGGCAGAAAGTTTTTTCTTAGATCTAGCAATGCTTCCTTCAGCCTTTAATAATTCTTGCTTAACTTCTAGCTGCGACTTCAAGCTTGTCAGGAATCCTGCACCAGTGGTAACATTTCCAGAAATATTGAAATCTGAGTCAATCTTGTAATTTACAGAGGTTTCTCCTGTAGGCTTTCCGTCAGGAGATAGTCGAGCATGACCAGTTAATAATACTTCCATGCCATTAAGCTTGAAGCCCTTTGCAGGAAGCTCATGCTTTATCCAACTTGTATTGGCGTATTGTGCATTATCGTAGGTTCTGGCTATAATTTCTTTTAGCCTGGCATCTATAGCTTTTGTTGCAGCTTTAACTTTTTTATTGTTATTGTTTAAGTTATTGCCATTGATAGATAACTCTACTTTCTCATCCTCAAGCAATAATCTCTCTTTATCTATACCTGCTTCTTGATCTCTCATTTTTGAAAGCTTTTTTTCCATGAGGGTAATGTCAGATTTTACTCTATCATTACTTTCTCTGGTTTCAGATAACTGAGAGTTGTATGACTTTCGCTCAATCTCGATCCTTTCAATATCGTGTTGAAGCTTGAAGACTTCCATTACTGCCGGATTACCAGAAAAAGCTGCTGCCATTTGCTCTGCCGATAAAACAAAGCTACTACTGTCGTCATTCTCCACAGCAACGTCATTTACCTTACCTTCTAGGACATCATCAATAAAACGCTGCTTCATTGCTAGTCTCTGGAAGCGCATAGCATCGAGAGTCTTCTCTACTCCATATTGGCGAATATAAACACCGCCACCTTGACTAAGACCAAAAATATTCCCATCTCGAAGAATTCTACCATTTCGCTGTTCTAGCTCCATAGGCATCCAAGGCGCATCTAAATGGTGCAATGCTTTCATTCTTTCTTGAGCATTGACACCAACGCCCATTTTACGAGTTGTACCAAGAAGGAAGCGAATACTACCATTATTTACTTTGGTGAACACGGACTCAAGTTGAGCTTTTTTTACTTCGGTAACAATAGAAATTTCACTTTCTGGTACTCCACCTTCAATCAACTTCTTTTTTACTTCATGAAAAACATTGAAATCATTATGACGATTATAGTACATGTCCGAGAACATCATCTGTGTACCTTTATCATCACTGCTCTGCTCATAAATTTCTAGCATATCCTTGACAGCTCGATTGAGTTTTCCGTCCTCAACGTCTGGACCTTCATCAAACTGGGAAGGTAAACTAGGATCTCCCGCTACACTTCTAGGATCAAGTGAAGCCTTGGCAGCAAGATTACTCATTACTAAAGGAATGTGGGAGTTGTCCCTTTTCTCTTTAGGTGACATGTTTTCAAAATTCCTGACGACTTTTCTGATATGGTCCATGACATCTTGTGTCCATGGATCTATGGGAATTACTATAGATGTCGGTCCACCGCCAATAATATTTGGCTTATTTACACTTCCATGCTGTGAAAGAGTTGCACCCGTCAGTACATCAGCCACTTGACGAAACATTCTTATCAATTGTGGCTGATTAACAAAAGCTCGCATACGAGTGACCATACGAATCGTGTTTTGAGATGAAAGCTCTGGCTCTGTGTTTGTATCAGTAAAAGCTGAGGCGAACTGGTCAAAATTCGTAATGCCATATTCTTTTAGAAGAGATTCATTCGTTAGCCTGATCATAGTGTATGCTTCAGCCAATGTATTAGTTATTGGTGTTCCTGTAGCAAGAATAACATTTTTTCCACCACTGGCTTCATGAATAAAACGAGTCTTCATATAAGCAGAACTGGCCCAAGCTCCTGACGTAACATCAAGTCCTTTGATATTATTAAGCTGAGTTTCAAGACCAACCTTCTTATACTCATGAGCTTCATCTATAATTAATGAATCAACTCCAAGTTGTCCAAAGTGAAGAACTCCGTCTTTATTTGCCTGATTAAGATCAGATTCCTTTTTATCTCTGAGCTTTTCTATTTTGTTTGCCATGGTTCTAGCAGATTGATTTTCACCAGAACGTGCCAACTCGTCAGAGATCTCCTGCAAGGCATCTATCTTTTCATCATAAAAAGCTGTGATTGTATCCGGATTATCTGCCAAACTATTGAAGAAACTCTGTGGAATAATGATTGCGTCCCACTCGCTCGTTGCTATACGGGAAAGAAAAATCTTCCGATTATCTCCAGAAAAATCTTTGGAGTCTAGTGGAGCTAACAACGCTGCATTGGGATACTGACCTTTAAAGGAAGCTGCAAATTGACCAATTGTTGAGTTTTGAACAACGATCATGTTTTTACGAGCGATACCAAGTCTCCTTTTTTCCATGGCGATTGTCATCATTTCCAATGTTTTTCCCGAACCAACAGCATGAGCTAAAAGAGCAGGTTGATGAACAGCACGGTTGACAGCTCTCTTCTGATAGCTACGAAGTTTCATTCCCTCTGTGGCTGCACCAGGGAATATGTCTGGACCTTCTGAAGAGTATTCACGAGGAGCATGGCCGTTAAATGTGTCGTTAAATGAATCTTCCACAAGTTGACGAGCAGCAGTATTGGCTTTAACGACCTCAATGAACTTAGACTTAAGTGCTTCCACTTTCGCAGCTGCTTGCATTGACTTTTCTTTATTTACTGGTCTTGAAGTTGAACCATCAGGGTTCTCAATTTTATCATGAACAAGTATCGTCTTTCCAGAAACCGCATGCTCTATAACTCTTTTGATCTTCACGTCTTTTGTAGAGTATCGAGGATCTTCTGTAAAACTACCTTCGACTTTCCACGTATTTGTTGTCGGTCTATAGGTGATGTCGATGCCGTAACCACCTATCTCTTTTTTCATAAATTGAGTATGCAATTTTGTTGGAATAAAGCTAGAATTTATATTGAATCGAATACTGTCAATCTTCAGCCTTTCGGGAAGAACTTCTGATAAAGAATCTATATTATTCTTGTATTTACCATCAGAGTTTTCTTTCTCTGCTTCCTTTAATTTTTTAGACACATGCCCCGAAAGATACTCAGATCTCTCAACAGTCAATCCACTTACCGGATCCTCAAAAGCCATTCCACTTTCTAAAAGTTCGTTTCTAATAGCCTTTGGCTCTGAGTCAAGCATTTTTGCCATATAGTCAATATCAATACCACCTTTGTATGCCATTGATATGACTTTTGCGTCCTGCAAGTCCTTTGCTTTGTCTGGATCTGTTTTTGTCGGCCAACTAGTACGACCTTTTAGTAAACCTGAATCGATATATTCATAAACAGGAGTTTTACCATTATTTTTTATCATGTTCTGTCTCTGAAGAGAAAGGACAAGTGGGTATTCTGGATCAAGTCTAAACTTAGATTTATGAGAATATGGAGAACCATATTTTTTTTCAAATGCTCTGAAATCTTCAATCATCGACTTTCTGGCTGC
>Ga0222717_10000247_pt1 | contig 47254 bp, 40 predicted proteins | sample C33_18DmetaG_FD_165053 | JGI IMG/M metagenome (GOLD analysis project Ga0222717, IMG submission 165053) | Estuarine water microbial communities from San Francisco Bay, California, United States - C33_18D | ecosystem: Environmental > Aquatic > Marine > Unclassified | place: USA: California... | reverse complement strand
AATTCTGAACCGACACCAAAATCGCTTTCTACATAAATTTTTTCATTGTGTGCATCAATTATATGCTTTACGATTGCCAGACCTAAACCTGAACCTCCGGTTGATCTATTTCCAGAGTTTTCAACTCTATAAAATCTTTCAAACAGTCTTTCAAAGTGTTCTTTTTTAATTCCTTTTCCATTATCAGTTATCCTAATAATTAGCTTATCCTCAATTAAATCTTCAATTGAAATTTCGGTAGTCCCATCTTGTTTTCCGTACTTCACTGAGTTTTCGATTAAATTTGTAAGAACTTGATGAATTTTTTCTTGATCAGCATTAACATTCACCCTTTTCAATTTACTATCAATTATTAAAGAAATATTTTTTTTATTTGCTTGAATTTCTAACATTTCAAATACATTATTAATTATAGATATTAAATTAAATTTAGATTTTTCTAACTTCATATTATTAGACTCTAATTTTGTAATTAAGTCTAAGTCTTTAACAATAAATATTAATCTTTCAACAGCCTTTTCCGCAATTTTCAAATACTTTAAATTTACTTTTTTATCTTTCAAAGCTCCATCAATTAGAGTCAATAGATAACTTTGAGAAGTAAATAATGGAGTTTTTAACTCATGAGCAAGATTTCCAATAAAATTTCTTCTAAAATTTTCTTTTTCTTGCATTGACTTTATTTCAGTTTGACTTTCTATTGAATATGTTTTAAGCTGATTAACTAAATCTTCCATATTAGTTGAAATTAGTTTATTTGAGACAATCTTTTCTTGAGGAATTATGGATTTATATATTTCTTTAATCTTATTTTCAATAAAAAAATTTAAGTATATGTATGTAAATAAAAAAGAAACTGACGTTAATATTAAAAACATAATTAAAAATTGATTTACAGAATTAAAAGAGGAATTAATAAAAAAATCAATAAGAAAATAGATAATTGTTGAAAGTAAAAGGCCTAATACAAATGAAAATACAAAAGATTTTAATTTAATTTTACTAAATGACGACATACTATAATTGATTAAACTTGTATCCTACCCCTTTAACAGTTTTAAAATACAAATCTCCAATTTTTTCTCTTAATTTTCTAATATGTACATCAATAGTTCTATCACCAACAATAACTTCTGAACCCCAGACTTTACTCATAATTTCATCTCTTGTAAAAACTTTTCCAGGAATAGAAGCCAAAAGAAAAAATAATTCAAACTCTTTTCTAGGTAAGGAAATTTTAATATCATTTTTTGTAACTAAATATGAATTTCTGTCAATTTTAATTTCTCCAAGATCAATTAATTGCTTTTTATCTTTTGATTTATTAATTCTTTTTAAAATAGAAGCAATTTTTTTTAATAAAATTTTTGGTTTAACAGGCTTAGTAATATAATCATCTGCTCCAGCATCAAAAGCCGATAATTGAGTATAATCTTCATTTCTAGCACTTAAAAAAATAATTCTGGTGTTATTTAAAGAGGGTATTTCTTTAATAATAGTACATGTTTCAATTCCATCCATTTCAGGCATCATAACATCAAGTAAAATAATTTCAGGAAGAAATATTTTTGCTTTTTTTATAGCTTCTTTTCCATTCGTTGCTGATTTAATATCATAACCAGCCATAGATAAATTATAACGTAAAATTTCAACAATATCGGGATCATCGTCTACAACTAAAATTTTTGATATTTGAGACATTTTTTAATTTTTCTTCAAAATTAAATATTTAAGGTTTTAACTTGCAGTAATTAACAATTACTTAATATTAGGTTAATATAGTTTTTAAATGACAATAGATTTAAAATCATCAACAAATTTTAATGTTGAAGCATTAAAAATATTTAATTATCAATATAATAATAATAAGGTATACAATAAGTATTGTAATCTTTTGAAGATTACAAATGTTTCAAAAGTTCAAGAAATACCTTTTCTTCCTATTCAATTTTTCAAAAGCCATAAAGTTATTTGTAGGGATAATTATTCTCATATTTTTAAAAGTAGTGGAACTGAAGGGATAAGAAGTAAGCATTATATTTCTGATATAAATTTATATGTAAAAAGCTTTGTTGAAACTTTTAAAATACAATACGGAGAAATTAAGGGAAGTATTGTTCTTGGTCTTCTTCCATCTTATTTAGAACAAGGTAATTCTTCTTTAGTTTTTATGGTAAATCACTTAATTAATTCATCGGAGCAAAAGGAAAGTGGATTTTATCTCAATAATTACAAAAAACTTTTTGATTTAATAAACAATATAAAAGATAAAAAAATTATACTTTTTGGAGTAAGTTACGCTTTATTAGATTTCGTAGAAAAATATCCTGTAAAATCTAAAAATTTAATAATTATTGAAACTGGTGGCATGAAAGGAAGAAAAAAAGAAATAACTAAAGAGGAGCTTTACATTAAATTGGAAAAAGGGTTTCATACAGGTTTAATACATTCTGAGTACGGAATGACTGAGCTTCTTTCCCAAGCTTATTCAAAAAAAAATGGTGTTTTCAAAACTACAAATTGGTTAAAGGTTTTTAATAGAAACATAAACAATCCTTTTGATGTTAAAAATAAAGGTAAAGGATTACTGAATTTTATTGACTTGGCTAATATTAACTCATGTTCATTCATAGCAACTGATGATATTGGTGAAGTGTTCTCAAATGATTCTTTTAAAGTATTAGGTAGACTAAATGAATCTGATATAAGGGGTTGTAGTCTTATGTTTAATCAATAGTAATAATGAAGTAATATTTCTTTCCTCTTTGAGCTAGAATATATTTATTACAAATTAAGTTTTTCTCAGAAATTGAATACGAATCATCAATTTTTTCTTTATTAATTGATATTGAATTTTGTTTTAATGCTCTACTTATTTCAGACTTTGAAGATAGAAACCCTGCATTGTGCAGAAAGTCTTGAACCAATGGAAATTTAGTGATATCATTTTTTGATTTTGTAACGTTGGGAACACCATCAAAAATATCTAAAAAAGTTTTTTCATCAAGTTTACCAAGATCCTCGGATGTTGACTTACCAAATAATATATTAGAGGCAGTAATTGAATTTTCTAAATCTTCTTTTGAATGAACCAATTCGGTTAAAAATTCTGCTATAAGTTTTTGTAAAACTCTAGTGTGAGGAGCTTCTCGGTGAGACTCAATAAAATTTTCTATTTCTTTATGTGTATAAAAAGTGAATATTTTGATGTATTTTTTTGCATCATCGTCAGAGATGTTTAGCCAATATTGATAAAATTTGTATGGAGATGTTTTTGTTCTATCTAGCCAAACGTTACCATCCTCAGTCTTTCCAAATTTTGTCCCGTCAGCTTTTGTAATTAATGGACATGTTAAAGCAAAAGCTTTTTCTCCAGTCTTTTTTCTAATTAGTTCGACTCCACTTGTAATGTTTCCCCACTGATCACTTCCACCCATTTGTATCGAACAATTATTATTGGAAAACAAATGAAAAAAATCATAAGCCTGAATTAGCTGGTAAGTAAACTCAGTAAAAGACATTCCAACGGTAGATTCTTTGCTCAATCTTTTTTTAACAGATTCTTTAGCAACCATGTAATTTACAGTGATATGCTTTCCAATATCTCTAATAAAATCAATAAGATTAACATCTTTAAACCAATCGTTATTATTGCACAAGATTGCAGAATTCTTTTTCTTTGAATCAAAATCTAAAAATTTAGATAACTGATTATGAATTCCTTTAATATTTTTATCTAATTCTTCCTTGCTTAATAAATTTCTTTCATTAGATTTTCCAGAGGGATCCCCTATCATTCCAGTAGCACCACCCACCAAAACAATTGGCCTATGCCCAAATTTTTGAAAATGCATTAAAATTAGAATTTGAACTAAACTACCAATGTGTAAAGAGTCAGCTGTTGGGTCAAAACCAATGTATCCAGAACAAGATTTATCTATTAATTGATCTTCAATTCCAGGAACAGAATCTTGAAGCATTCCTCTCCATTCCAGTTCATTTATAAAATTTGACACAAAATAAGTTTTAACAAATATATATCTCTTGACCGTAAGAAAAAAGTAAAGTAAAAAATAGTACTTTAGTAGTATGATATTAGTTACTGGTGGAACAGGTCTTGTAGGCTGTCATTTACTTTACGATCTTGTGTTAGATAATAAAAAAGTAAAAGCATTACACAGAAAGAACAGCAAAATTGAAATCGTAAAACAAGTATTTTCTTTTTACAATAAAGAATATAAAAAACTCTTTGAGAAAATTGAATGGATTGAAGGAAATATAAATGATCTTTCAAGTCTAGATGAAGCTTTTGAAAACGTAAATGAAGTCTATCATTGTGCAGCATTTATCTCTTTTAATAATCAAGATTTAAATGCAATGAAAAAAATTAATATTTCCGGAACTGCAAATATGATTAATTGTGCACTAGATAAAAAAATTAATAAGTTTTGCTATGTAAGTACTATTGCTGCTGTTGGGGAAACAACAAATTCTTTAATAGATGAAGAATGTGAATGGAAAGAAAATAATAATCCATATTCAGAAACTAAACATTATGCAGAACTTGAAGTTTGGAGAGGAATTTCTGAGGGATTAAATGCTGTTATTGTTAATCCAGGCGTTATTGTGGGTAGTGGATTTTGGAAAAGAGGAAGTGGAGCGTTTATAACTCAAGTTAGCAGAGGAATGAGTTACTATCCAACTGGAGAAACAGGATTTATTTGTGTTAAAGATGTGGTTAAAATAATGATCCAGCTTATGAACAAAAATATTTTTTCCAACAGATTTATTTTAGTTGCCGAAAACTGGGCTCAAAGAGATTTTATTAATAGTATTTGTAAATATTTTAATATGACTCCACCAGTAAAAAAGGCAAGTAAAGGAATAATGTATTTTGGACTATTGTTAGATTTTTTCAGAAGTAAACTACTTAATAAAAGAAGAAGACTAAGTAGATCAATTATAAAATCAGGTCAATCTTTAAATAAATATTCCAACAAAAAAATCAAAAACACATTAGATTATAACTTTATCAAAGTTGAAGATTCGATAAAAGAAACTTGCAAAAATTTTAATACTAATTAGTATTGTTTAAAGAATCTTTAATCTTTTGAGTGCTGTTTTGTAACTCTAAGTCAATAGAATCTCTAATAGCAATCATCTTTTTCTGCATTTTTGAATATATCCTCAAATATTGTTTTGGTTTTGAAGAATAATATTTATTGCTGTTTACAAACTGTAGGCTGTCAATATTATGGAGTTTATAAAGAAAGGTGTCCTTTATATTGTAATAATTTAAGTCTGAAATATTTCTAAAAGCTCTACTTGAGTTTATGATGTTGATATCAAACAGAAAATCTACCATTTGATTCTCTGACATCAGATTATCTGGCTTACTATTTTCTGAGCAAGAGATAAAAATCAATAAAAAAATTACTACTTTTTTCATCTTTCAAATAGTATTTTTTCACCATACAACTCATCTGAAAAATCTCCTTTATTATAGGCTAGATTTCCATTTACAAAAGTATGAGTGACTTGAGAATTAAATTTTTGGCCTTCAAACGGAGACCAGTTGCATTTATAAAGAATATTTTGCTTGTTAACTGTCCAGGATTTATTTAAGTTAACTAATACCAGATCTGCAAAATAACCCTTTCTTATAAAACCCCTATTTTTAATTTGAAAAAGAATTGCGGGGTTGTGACACATCTTAGTAACAATTTTTTCAAGAGAGATTTTATTATTAAAATGATGTTCAATCATTGAAACTAATGCATGCTGAACTAAAGGTCCACCTGAAGGACATTCTAGATATGACTTAGACTTTTCTTCAATAGTGTGAGGAGCATGATCTGTAGCTATTACGTCTATTTTATCATTCAATAATGCATCCCAGATCCCGGTTCTGTCCTCAGAGGTTTTGATTGAAGGGTTCCATTTAATCAAAGATTGTTTGTTCTTGTAATCGTTATCGGAGAACCACAAGTGGTGTACACAAACTTCTGAGGTAATTTTTTTGTCTTTCAGTGGCATACTATTATCGAATAGAAGTGATTCACTTTTGGTTGATAAATGGAATACATGTAGCCTTGCGTTGGTTTCCTTTGCAAGTTTTATTATTTTTTTTGTCGATTTTAGGCAAGCTTCTTCAGATCTAATTTTTGAATGAAATTCAAAAGGAATATTAGATCCATACTTTGATTTATATTTATCTAAATTTTCATTGATAATCTGCTCATCTTCACTATGAACAACAATTATTAAATCAGTATTTAAAAAAATATCTCTTAATATATCCTGATCATCTACTAACATATTTCCAGTAGATGAACCAAGAAATATTTTAAGAGCTGCCACTTCATTTTTATCTATTTTTTTTATTTCTTCCAAATTACTATTTGTAGCTCCAAACATAAATGAATAGTTTGCATAGGAACTAGCTTCAGCAATTTTGAATTTTCTTTTTAATTCTTTAACGGTTGTAGTCTGAGGAATTGTATTAGGCATTTCTATAAAGGATGTTATTCCTCCAGCTATCGCCGCTTTTGATTCAGATTTTATAGTTGCCTTGTGAGTTAATCCAGGCTCACGAAAATGAACTTGATCATCTATAATTCCTGGAATAAGAAGTTTACCAGTTGCATCAATAATTTCAAAATCATCTTGAATTTTAATATTAGGTTTTATTTCAAAAATTATTGTATCAACAATTAATAAGTCAGAAATAAATTTTTTTTCTTCGTTAATTATGGTTGCATTTTTAATTAAAATTTTCTTTGCCATAAACTTACAATCTCTTAAAAAAACTTTTTAATCTCATAGTTATTAAACCAAATACAGCTTCAAAAATAATACTACTATTCATTTTTGAATCTCCATACACTCTATCCTTAAAAATAATAGGAATCTCTAATATCTTAAATTTATTTAGATAAGACTTAAATTTTAATTCTATTTGAAAAGCATATCCGTTGAAAACAAGTGATTTTAAATCAATACTTTTTAAAACTTTACTTTTATATCCTACAAAACCAGATGTAGCGTCCTTTACTGGCATTCCTGTGATTATTCTTGAATAAATTGAAGCAAAATATGACAAAATAATTCTGTTAAGTGGCCAATTAACTACATTAATTCCATCTATGTACCTTGACCCAATAACCACATCATAATCAGTCAAATTATTAAACATTCTAACTAAATCGTTTGGATCATGAGAAAAATCTGCATCCATTTCAAAAATATAATCGTATTGTTTTTCTAAAGCCCATAGAAAGCCTTCTTTGTAAGCCTTCCCCAGACCTGCTTTGGTAGGCCTGTTTATTATATATACTTTGTTATCAATTTTTCTAATCAATTCATTTACTAATGATGCCGTACCATCTGGAGAATTATCATCAACTATTAAAATATCAAATGAAACTGGCAGAGATAAGACTTTGTTAATAATTTCTATAACATTCTCTGCTTCATTATAAGTTGGTATAATAACTATTGATTTAATCATAAAGTCATACAAAAATACTGATTTCAAAAGTATATATAGTTAGGGTTTAAAATATTACTAATTTTGAATAATGAATGAGCTAGAGATAATTTATCTGCCAGTTGAAAATTGGATCAAAATTATTTTTATAATATGCACTATTTTAATTTTAATTTCTAGAGTAAGTTTAGGAATTAGATTTCAATATTTTCTAGCATTTTGGAATATACATAGGTATTTCTACTTTGTTTCAGGTCAAAGAATAAGTTCTCCAACAAATATCTCATTCATATTTTTAAGAGTACTGACAACTGCTTTTTTAATAAATTATTTTTTTGATACTAAAAACTATTTTCATGAAAATAATTTTGAAAATTATATGATTTGGAATGTAATAATACTGTTGGGTATTTTTTTAAAGTTTGCTCTAGAGAATGTTTTAGCCTATCTATTTAAATATCAAAAAAAATTAAAAAAACTGACTAATTATAGGATTGGAATAAAAAACTTATTTTCAATTCATCTGTTTTTTTTTCTTTTTTTATTCACATTTAGTAATTTTTCTTTTGAATCAGCATTTACTACTTCTGTTATTTTAATATGTAGCTATCAATTACTTTTCTACAGATTTATTTATAATAAAAATCCAATTAATTCCCCAAAAGGTCTTGTCTATTTTATTTTATATCTTTGCACGTTCGAAATAGCGCCTATTGTAGGCACTATTATTTTTTTAAAATAAAAAAGCAATATGAAAGTTAAATCAGTTTTAGTTTCACAGCCTGCTCCAACAATCGAAAATTCACCTTATATATCGCTTAAGAAAAAAAGAAAAGTAAAAATTGATTTTATTCCTTTCATTCATGTCGAAGGAATGACCGCAAGAGAAGTTAGAAGGCAAAAAATTGATTTATTTAAATTTTCAGCAATTATTTTAACTAGTAGAAATGCTGTAGATCACTTTTTTAGAGTAGCTGAAGAAATGAGATTTCCCATACCTAATGCTTTAAAATACTTTTGTCTCTCTGAGGCAGTAGCATTTTACCTTCAAAAATATGTAGTTTACAGAAAAAGAAAAATCTATGTGGGTGGTAGAACTTTTAATGATTTAACTGAACAAATATCAAAATACAGTGAAGAAAACTACCTCATTCCCTGTGCCAATGTTTTGTCTCCTGCTATTCCAACTAAACTTGATGAACTTGGAGTTAGATGGACTCAAGGAACGTTTTATAAAACTGAAATTAGTGATTTATCTCACTTGAAGGATGTTTATTACGATATCCTGGTCTTCTTTAGTCCATCTGGAATAGAGTCGCTAATGCATAATTTTCCTGATTTTAAACAAAATAACACAAGAATTGCTGTGTTTGGGAAAACAACTGTTAAAGCTGCCGAGAATGCTGGTTTAAGAATTGATATTTCAGCACCAAGCCCTAAAGCTCCGTCAATGTCAAAAGCACTTGACATGTATATTGAAAAAGCTAATAAAAAATAATTAACCCTTAACTTGACTTTTAAAGTTTTTTACAAAATTGTCAAAATCACTTTGAGATTTTACATTTTTGTATGTATCATCTTTAAATAATAAAAGATATATTTCGATTTGTTTTGGATTCAAATATCCTTTAACTGGAGTAAGATAATTCATCTCTGAATCAAAAAAAAGCGTAGAGGGGTAAGCATTGATTCCTAAAAATTGAGTTAATTGATGGGACGAATTTCGTTTTTGAGTTTTGGCACTATCAAAATTAGGATTAGTAAAAACTTTATCCATGAATGTTACAGTGTCATTTCCCTCAGCATTAAATTTTACAGCATAATAATTTTCATTAATTATTCTTATTATATCTGTATTACTAAAAGTATTTCTATCCATTAATTTACATGGTCCACACCAATTTGTGTAAACATCAATTAATACATTTTTTGGATTAGTTTTTTGAGCTTCCCTAACTTCATCCAAACTCATCCAGTTTATTTCTTGAGAATATAATTGGAATTGTATTAATATAAAAAATAAGAAAATTAAATTTTTGTAATTATTCTGCATCATGAACTAATCTTTTGAGTGGTTTTAAAATTAGTATTACTAATACTCCAAAAATTGTGCAAAAAATTGTTATTCCAGAAAATGTCCAAAAATCACCAACTTCAGCTGCATTTTCTCCTATCGATCCTGCAACTTTATTTCCTAAACCAGTAGCAGCAAAATAAGCACCCATCATAAAAGCTCCCCATCTTGCTGGAGATAATTTAGTAATAAAAGATAATGCTACAGGTGAAGCGCATAATTCACCAATTGTATGAAACAAATAAGCTAATAATAACCAATACATTGCAGATTTTTGAGTAATATTTCCACTTGCATCATAATTAACTTCATTTGCTGCCATTGCCATAAAACCAAAACCAAGACCCATAATTACAACACCGACTGCCATTTTGAAAAGTGAGGAGTGTTCGTAACCTTTTTTCTTCCACCAAACCCAAAACGAACCAATTAATGTTGCGAAAATTATAATATAAATGGCGTTAACTGATTGAAACCAACTAGCTGGAACCATAAAAGAACCTAAAGCCAAATCAGTTTTTTGTGAGGCATAAAGATTCATTAAACCACCTGCTTGTTCAAAAGCTCCCCAAAAAACAATTACAATTAAAAATGCTAAATAAGTAACTAAAATTCTATCCTTTTCAATTTTATTACCATCATTATAAACTACTATTGCAAACCCAATAGCAAATGCAATAGCTATAACTAATAGACCATAATTCCAATCACCATTTATTCCAATATAAATTCCTATTAAAGCAGTAATTGAAAATCCAACTAAAGAATTAGTTTTCTTAAATATTTGTAAAAACAAGTTATCAGATTTATCTTCTTTATTTGGTTCGAGTTTAATTAAGTTTCCAACATGAGTTAAATATTTTTGACCTTTCCAATATCCAATTTGACCAATTGCCATACCAATTCCAGCCAATCCAAAACCATAATGCCAATTGTATACTTCGCCAATATATCCAACCAAAAGTGCAGAAACAGCTGCCCCAATGTTTATACCCATGTAAAATATATAGAACCCCATGTCTCGTTTATTATGATCATCTTTTCCATACAGACCTCCTACCATAGTAGAAATATTTCCTTTTAAGCATCCAACACCTAGAACAATAAAAGCTAATCCTGTATAAAATGCCCACAATGCTTCAACAGCTAAAATACCATGACCAAAACACAGTAATAATCCTCCTAGCATAACTGATTTTCTTTGGCCCAAATACCTGTCAGCTAATATTCCACCAGGTATTGTTGCTAAATAGACAAACATAGTATACCAACCATAAAGAGCAAGAGCAGAACTATCTGACCACCCCATACCAGGGTTATCTCCAGACGTTTCAGAAACTAAGTAAAGTACAAGAATTGCACGCATTCCATAATAACTGAAACGTTCCCAAAGTTCAGTAAAGAACAATATAAATAGTCCCATTGGGTGACCCAAAAAAGTTTTTTGATTAACATTTACACTATTTTCCATAATATTTAAATTTTAATAATTTTTTTTCCGTGATAATATTTTCCGTTTAGTATTGAGTGTATAATTTGAAAGTTTTGAAAGGTAATCCCTCCAGCACTAATAACTTCAAAATTATTTGGAGCTAAATCTAACATTTTTTTTAGAGATTTTAGCCCATCTTTTGCAAATTGCTTTCCACCTGAGCTTAAAACACCATTAATATTTGGATCTTGTATGATTTTTTCAAAAGAACCTATTACTGAATTTGAATAATCAATTGCCTTGTGAACTATTACCTTTAATGGTTTTGCAATTGAAGCTAATTTAGATATTTGAGTAAAATCTAGGTTGTTCTCTGAGTCTAAACAACCCAAAACAACTCCATCAACATTTAATGATTTACAAAACTTTATGCTGTCAATCATAGCTTTTAAATGACTTTGGTTGTAAACAAATCCATTTCCATGAGGTCTGATCATAACTCTTATTGGGATTTGTAATTTAGAAATTGTCTTTATAATTAGCTCTTTTTCAGGTGTCAAACCATCTAAATCTAGTCTAGAACATAACTCAATTCTATCAGCACCATTTTTTTGTGCACAAATAGCATCTATCAAAGAATCTACGCAGACTTCCTTTATGATTTGCATTTATGGAAGATACCTAAAAATGATATCTTTTAAAAGTTTCAATGGCTGTATAATCAGACATGCCAATATTCCTAAACTTTTTAGCTATAGCACGATTTCTGTCCTCAGTTCTAACCCAAAATTCTCTGTTATCGTCACCTTGAAACATTACATTGTCTTTTTGTGTTTGATGATAAAAAATAGCTTTTCTTTTTCTTAAAACCTGAAATGGACTCATAGGTACAGCCATGTCAATTTCGTGAATTGGCCACTCATGCCAAGCTCCTCTGTACAACCAAACCCAACAATCATTCATAAATGTCTTTGATTTTAAATCCTTAAGTGAATCAAACAATATATCTAAGCATACCTTATGAGTTCCATGTGGATCAGCTAAATCACCAGCTGCATATATTTGATGAGGTTTAATTTTTTTTATTGTTTCTGAAATTATTTTTTTATCCTCCACAGTAGGTATATTTTTCTTTATAGTACCTGTCTCATAAAAAGGTAATTTCAAAAAGTGTACCTGATTATCTGGAATCCCTATGAAGCGAGTAGCTGCAAGGGATTCTTTTTCTCTGATTGTAGCTGCAATTTCTCTTATTCTTGAATTATTTATAATATCAGAGCTGTTTTTTAGTATTTCAATAAGTTCATCGTTTTCACATTCGCAATCAGGAAAAGTGGAGTTAATTACTTCTAAATATCTCAATACATCAGAATTACTTACAGCAATATTACCTGAGGTTTGATAAGCTACATGAACTTCATGTCCCTGAGAAACAAGCCTATCAAAAGTACCACCCATAGAAATCACATCATCATCAGGATGAGGGCTGAAGATCAATACTCTTTTTTTTGTTGGCTTTGATCTTTCTGGTCTTCCTTGATCATCGAACCCCGGTTTTCCACCTGGCCATCCAGTGATGGATCTAAAAATTCTTTTATAAAAATCTAAGTTTAAATCATAGTAAGATTTTTCTATTAAAAGTTCAGACAAATTATTTTCATTATAATCAGATTCCGTAAGATTTAAAATTGATTTATTTGTAATGTTGCAAAGCCAAGCAACTGCTTTAGCCTTTAACTCCTCGTTCCAATCTGTAGATCCTGTTCTCCATGGGGATTTAATTCTTGTTAACTCCTCAGACGCTGTTTTATCTAAAACAAAAGTTGCATTTTTATGATTTTGAAGATAACTGGCTGAAATATTAGAATCTACGTCGCCCTCAATCGCTTTCTGAACAACTGAAGACTTATTATTCCCCCATGCCATTAAAACAATTCTTTTTGATTTTCTTATTGTTTTAATTCCCATTGTTATTGCAGTTGTTGGTACATTTTCGATCCCAAAAAATGCTTTTCTAGCGTCATTTCTAGTCAAATAATCAAGATGAACTAATCTAGTTAACGAATTATAGTTCGATCCAGGTTCATTAAACCCAATGTGACCAGTTCGTCCAATTCCAAGTAACTGAAAGTCTATTCCTCCTTGTTTAGCAATTTTCTGTTCATATTCGCTACAATACTCATTTATTCTTTCTTTTTTAACATTTCCATCTGGAATATGAATATTTTTTTTATCAATATCTACGTGGTCAAATAAATGAACATTCATAAAATGATGGTAGCTATTAATATCCTTCTTAGTCATCGGAAAATACTCATCAAGATTAAATGATACTACATTTCTAAAACTAAGCCCATCTTCCTTGTGCATTCTGACTAATTCTTGGTACACAGATATTGGGGATGAACCGGTTGCTAAACCCAATACACAATTTTTATCTTGCTTTTGCTTCTTAATAATAAGATCAGAAATTTCATGTGCTACAGCTAAAGAGGCGTTTTTTGAGTCATCAAAAATTACACTATGAATTTTTTCAAATCTAGTTTCCTCTAAGGTTCCTGGTGATTTATAATTAATGTTCATTTAATCTAGCTTATTTAATTTATTCCAATTGTATTTTAAAGCCCATGAAAAAACTATTCCAATTGTTAAAAAAGATATTCCATTGTTTATTTCTCCATAAATAAAATAACCTGTTGAAAACAAAATGGAATATATAGCAAAAGACCCGAATAACATGCATAATATACCAAGAGGAACTGACCATTTTTTATCATTATTTTTTGTGTCAAATGATATATTTTGAGACTCTGCTTCTTTTTTTATTTTTTCCCAGCCAGGACCTCCTGGATTAGTTTTTTTACAAAAATCAATTAAAGATTTAGTTGTGTCAGGTTTAGTCAAAAAAGTGACTATTAACCATACTACAGTAGTGACCAAGACAACTGCTGGGAACTTATAATAACTTTCAAACTTTCCAACATCGGAGAACAAATAATCTCCTAAATACGTAAAGTTTAAAATGATTGATATAAATCCTGAAACAAACATAGCTGAAATTTCGCTCCATGCATTAATCCTCCACCAAAACCACCTTAAAATAAAAATTAAACCAGTTCCAGCTCCAAACATCAAAATAACATCAAATAACTGAAGTGCATTAGTCAGGATTAGTGCAAATAAAGAGCTAAGAATAAAAAGAGAAATAGTAGATATTCTTCCAATATTAACTAATTCTTTTTCTGTAGCATCTTTATTAATCTGTTGTTTGTAAAAATCATTAACGATATATGATGAACCCCAATTCAAATGGGTTGAAATAGTTGACATAAATGCTGCACCCAAGGAAGCAACTACAATTCCAAGTAATCCTGAAGGAAGTTTAGTAAGCATTGCTGGATAGGCTAAATCTTGTCCTAACTTGTCTTCTGAAATATTTGGGAAAGCTTCTTGAATACTTGAAAGATCAGGGAATACCACTAATGAAGCTAAAGCAACAATAATCCATGGCCAAGGTCTTAAGGCGTAATGCATAACATTGAAGAAAAAAGTTGCTCCAATAGCATGGTTTTCATTTTTAGCTGCTAGCATTCTTTGAGCGATATATCCACCTCCACCAGGTTCAGCACCCGGATACCAAGAACTCCACCACTGAACAGCAAGAGGAACGATAAGTAAAGGAATATACAAATCTGGATCATCAAAACTTGGTAATATTGAAAGTTTGTCAGAGATATTTTGATTAGAAATTAAATTAGCCATTCCTCCAACTTCAGGCAAATTAACCAAATAATATGCTGCTCCAATTGAACCAACCATAGCCGCAAAAAAGAGAATAAAATCTGTATAAACTACTCCTCTAAAGCCTCCTACAGTACTAAATATCACAGTGATTGAACCTGCATAAAGTATAGTCTCTAAGGGGTCTAATCCTAACATTATTTCACCTATTTTAATGGCGGCCAATGTAACACCTGCCATTGCCATAACATTAAAAATCACACCTAAATAAATTGCTCTAAATCCTCTTAAAAATCTTCCTCCCCATCCACTATATCTTAATTCATAAAATTCCATATCTGTTGATACTTCTGATCTTCTCCACAATTTTGCATAAACAAAAACAGTTAAAAGTCCCGTAAAAAGAAATGCCCACCAAACCCAATTTCCTGAAACACCATTATTTCTTACAATGTCAGTTACTAAATTTGGCGTATCAGTAGAAAAAGTGGTCGCAACCATTGAAATACCTAATAACCACCAAGGCATATTTCTTCCTGATAAAAAATATTCACTAGAACTAGATGAAGATTTTTTTGAAACATAAAACCCTATAAAAAGAGTAACCGAAAAAAACCCTGTAATAATTACAAGATCAAGAAATGAAAGATCTATCATAAGATTAGTTATTATTTAAAATTAAGTAATTAAAATTTAGAAATATTTATTAATAGATAAATCTATCTAATTTATAGACTAAGAATTCCTGGAGACTCATTAGCTTTTACAACATCATTGACACCAATAGAAAATAGTTTATTAATTATATTTTCTTGTTTATTTTCATTGGATAAAATTAAAATAGAACCTCCGCCTCCAGATCCTATTATTTTTGCTCCATAAGCACCATTTTTAGTTGCAATATCAATCATTTCATCAATCTTAGGTACAGTTATTTTAAGATTATTTTTTAAAAAATTATGATGCTCATTCATTAGTCTACCTAATTTATTTAAATTAGGCTTTGTTTTTTTTAATTCGTTTAAAGCAGATAATGTTATATGATGGTTTGAAACAGCAGCTTCAAAATAATTAAAAGAGGTTTTATCTAAAAGCTTTTTATATCGATAAATTTCAGATTTTTTTACTTTACTTAAAATAAAAGATTCATTGATTTTCTTTATTTTATTTATAGAATCAATACTTTTTTCCTTCAAATTTTTTAAAACCAAATCAGTTGGTTTTTTTATTCCAGAATTTGCAATTATGAAATTTTTAAAAGGAGATTTTATTTTAAAAAAAGAGTTGTTAGTGTTTGTTTCTAAAAATATGGTATTTCCGATAGTTATTGAATACTGATCCATTCTACCTCCCGATCCCCCCTGTTCAATAACTTCACTTTGGTATGCTAATTCTGAAATAAATTTTTCAGAGATTTTCTCAGGATTAAAAATTTTTAAAAAAAAATTTATTAATGCGACTATTAGGGCTGAAGAGCTTGATATACCAGCATTAATAAAAATCTCACTTTTTACTTTTATATCATAACCTTTATTGATTACTATTTTATTTTTTTTTAAACTTTTAAGTACATATTTGATATGGTCTCCTTTTTCTATTTCTTTTAAATTATCATTTAAATTAATTGATATTTTCTTGCTTAAATCCTGTAAATCAAAATTTAAAAAATTTGAATTATTCAGTTTTCCATTAATAAAAATGTATTTATCAATTGCACAAGCTATAACTGGCAACCCTAAATAATCTTGATGATCACCAAATAAACAAATCCTAGCGGGCGCTTTTGAAATCATTATTTATAATTCAAGTGATGGTATAATAAATTCCTTTAAAAATGGAGTTGAATGTGCTTTTTTAAGCTTTTTCTCTAGATCCTTAACTATATCAGGGTAATTATTTGAAATGTCATTTAATTCTTTTTCATCAATTGATAAATCATACAATTCAAGTTTAGAAAAACCTTTAAACAAATTTTTCTTAATTCCTTTCCATTTTCCCATCCTAATTGCCTGTAGACCACCACTGGCTGGATATTCCCAATATAAAAAATCATGTTTTATTTGATCTTCTCCTACCATTTCTTTATAAAAACTTATGCCATCTGTTTTTTCAAAATTTTCAATACCAGCAACATCACATGCAGTTTCAAAAAAATCATAAAAAGCTGAAATATGATTAGACTTAGTATTTGGTTTTATTTTATTTGGCCACGATGCTATCATGGGAACCCTTATTCCACCTTCACTAACACTTCCTTTCATGGTCCTTCTTGAATTAATAAATTTCCCTGTGCTATTGAAAAAATTATAATCTACATGATCTACCCAAGTCGGACCATTATCACTGGTAAAAATAATTAGGGTATTTTCATATTGACCAATCTCTTTGAGCTTTAAGACCAAATCTCCTACTTGTTGGTCAAGATAAGAAATCATTGCGGCATAGGTAGCTTTAGGAGTTTTATTTGGATAATATGATTTTCCAGTATAGGGTTTCTCTTCTCCAAACTTTTTTTCATAATAATTTACCCATTTCTTAGGGGCTTGTAATGGTAAATGTGGTATTGGAGATGCGTAATAAAGAAAAAAGGGAGAGTTCTTATTTCTAGTAATAAAATCTATTGCCTCATTATGCATAAGTGTTGGAGCATAATCCTTTTGATTATACTTATTGTATGAGTTAGGATCATTTGGATCTAAATCTCCAAGACCTTCCTGTTTTGTTACAATATAATTATCCAATATATGTCTACTCTCGTTTTTCCACAAGTGAGTTGGGTAAAATGTATGAGCCTGTCTTTGGCAGTTATAGCCATAAAAAAAGTCGAACCCTTTTTTATTAGGCACACTGTTAGTATTTGGTGCACCCAATCCCCACTTTCCAACCATTCCTGTTTTGTAACCTGCATTATTTAAAACTTGAGCAACAGTAGTGATTGAATCTAACAACGGTCTTTGGCCTTCTAGATTAGGATCATCAAACATAGCCTTGAAACTCCACACATTGCCTCTTTCAGACCATTCACCATTGGCTCTTATGTGTGTATTACCAGAATGCATGCCTGTTAAAAGAACACTTCTTGCAGGAGCACATACCGGGGATCCTGAATAATGGTTCATAAACATCATTCCAGAATTAGCTAATTGATCAATATTTGGGGTTTCTATATGTTTTTGACCATAAGCTCCTAATTCACCGTAACCCAAATCATCCGCAAGAATATAGATGATATTTGGTCTATTTTGTTCTTTTTGATTATTTGAATTACATGAAATAATGAAATGACTCAAAAAAAAACACCAAAAAATAAAATAGATTTTTTTCATTATAAAAATTATGTGATTAAGTTATTACTAAATTATAAAAATTGAAAGAACAACATAAATACATTGATTATCTTTGAATTATGAACAAGAAAGGTTTTGAAAATAAAATAGAAGGATTTTCTAAAATTAGCAAAGAAGAAAAGATAAAGTGGATCGAAAAAAATTATTTCAATGGCGTCTCAAATCCAATTTTAAAAAACTATTGGAACAAAGATGACGCTCTTCAAAAAATACATGATGAATTTACAGAAAATACACTTTCTAATTTTTATTTACCTCTTGGTGTAGCTCCAAATTTTCTTATTGATAACAAGGATTATACAATTCCTATGGTTATCGAAGAAAGTTCTGTTATTGCTGCTGCTTGTAAAGCTTCAAAATTTTGGAGAAATAAAGGGGGCTTTAAAACTTCAATATTAAATTTTAAAAAAACAGGGCAAGTACATTTTATATTTAAAGGTGATAAACAAAAATTAAATATTTTTTTTAAGAACAACAAGTTAAAATTTTTCGAAGATTGTAAAGAAATTTCCTCGAATATGAAAAAAAGAGGTGGTGGTATTTTAGATATTGAATTGTTGGACAAAACTCATGATATTGACAACTACTTTCAAATAAATGCTGTATTTGATACTGTTGATTCAATGGGTGCAAATTTTATAAATTCCTGTCTTGAACAATTTGCTTCTACTTTAAAAAATGAAATAAAACTGTGTTCAGATATTACTAGTTCTGAATACTCACTCGAAATCATTATGAGTATTTTATCAAATTATGTTCCTGAATGTTTGGTAAGGGCTGAAGTTAGTTGTGACTTAGACCAAATTAATCAAACTGGTGGACTAAGTGGAAAAGAGTATGCAAATAAATTTATACAAGCGATAAATATTGCAAAAACACAAACCACTAGAGCGGTAACACATAACAAAGGAATAATGAATGGAATTGATTCAGTTGTAATAGCTACTGGAAATGATTTTAGAGCAATTGAAGCTGGTGTTCATGCTTATGCAGCTAAAAGCGGAATGTATAAAAGCTTAACAGACGCTTGTGTTGAAAACAATACTTTCAAATTTTGGATTGAAATTCCACTAGCACTCGGGACAATCGGAGGAATTACTAATCTTCATCCTCTTGTTAAATGGTCTTTAGAATTATTAAAAAATCCTAACGCTAAAGAATTAATGAAAATTGTTGCAGTTGCTGGTTTAGCTCAAAACTTTGGAGCTGTAAATTCTCTAATTACAACTGGAATTCAAAAAGGACACATGAAAATGCATTTAATAAATATTTTAAATTCATTAAATGCTTCTGAGAATGAAAAAACTAAACTAATAGATTTTTTTAAAAATAATACAGTGTCATTTAGTTCTGTAAAAAATGAACTTGAAAAATTAAGATAAAATGAATTTTAATATTTCAAGTCCTGGAAAACTTTTAATCACTTCTGAATATTTTGTTTTGAAAGGCGCTTTATCTTTGGCAATCCCAACAAAATTCAAACAAAGTTTAGATTTTATCCATGATGAATCAAAAATATTATTTTGGGAAAGTCTTGATAATAAAAATAACACATGGATTAAATGTGAATTTGAAGTTGATAGTTTAAATATTCTAAAGCATAAAAATAAACATACCATAGCGTTACAAAACTTGCTTCGTTCTGCAAAAAAATTAAATCCAAATTTTCTTACAAAATTTTCAGGAGGAGTAGTTACCACTAAACTTGACTTTCCAACAAATTGGGGGCTTGGCACTTCATCAACTTTAATTAATAATATTGCTAAATGGGCAAAGATTAATCCATACAAACTGCTTTGGAGTAATTTTAAAGGAAGTGGTTATGATGTAGCTTGTGCAAATTCAAAAAGCCCAATACTATACAGATTTGATAATGGTATGCAATTTGTGGAAAATGTAAAATTTAATCCAAGTTTTTTAAAAAACTTATTTTTTGTTTACTTAAACAAAAAACAAGATAGTAATAAAGAAATAGATGATTTTTACAATTTAAAAATTAATTCAAATTCAATAAAATTAATATCAGATCTAACCAAAAGATTTCTTAACTGTCAAACATTAACTGAATTTCAAAATTGTATAATAGAACATGAAAAAATAGTATCCACGTCTATTAACAAACAGTTAGTAAAATTTAAATATTTTCAAGATTACAGTGGAGAAATAAAAAGTTTAGGTGCTTGGGGTGGTGATTTTATTTTAGCGGCCGGACCCTCCAACTCAAAAGAATATTTTAATGATAAAGGGTATAATACAGTCTTTAGCTTTAATGAAATATTTTAATTTTTTAATTAAAAATATACTTTGGCACGGTTAATGTAATCATTTGTATACATAATATTTTTGGTTAGTTGTTGTAAAAAATGCTCAGTTCCTGAACTGGGCATTTTTGTTTTTTATAATATATTTTTTGGGATACTCAATCATTAATATAATCAACATCATATTGTAATAGGTCATATTTTATCCTACATTATAATAGTTTTATATTAGAAATAAATTAGTTAATCCATTTTAATTATTAACAGTAATAATTATTGTTAACTTGTTAATCATAAGAAATAGTCCATATATATTTGATGGGTTTTATTGCTTATTTACAACAACAACAATAATAAAATATTATGAGTAATAATTTAGCTGAAGAATACTGGAAAAAAAATCTTAAATATTTATTAATTCTATTATCTATATGGTTTACCGTATCATTTGGTTTTGGAATTATATTAATTGAAGAACTAAACCAAATAAAAATAGGTGGTTTTAAACTTGGGTTTTGGTTTGCCCAACAAGGATCAATCTATGTATTTGTTACTTTGATTTTTGTATACATCTATTTGATGAACAGATTGGATAAAAAATATCATTCTAAAAAATAATTATGGAATTACAAGTTTGGATTTGGTTAATGATTGGTATAACATTTTCGTTATACATTGGAATTGCTATTTGGTCAAAAGCTGGTTCTACTAAAGAATTTTATGTTGCTGGGTCAGGAGTATCTCCAATAGCCAATGGGATGGCTACTGCAGCAGATTGGATGTCAGCTGCATCCTTTATATCGATGGCTGGACTAATATCTTTTATGGGTTATGATGGATCAGTTTACCTAATGGGTTGGACTGGCGGATATGTTTTGCTTGCACTTTTACTAGCTCCTTATTTAAGAAAGTTTGGAAAATTTACAGTTCCTGATTTTATTGGAGATAGATATTATTCTGATACAGCACGACTTGTAGCAGTATTTTGTGCATTAATAATTTCATTCACTTACGTAGCAGGACAAATGAGAGGAGTTGGATTAGTGTTTTCTAGATATCTGGAAGTAGATATAAATACAGGGGTTGTTATTGGAATGGCCATAGTTTTGTTTTATGCAGTTTTAGGTGGAATGAAAGGAATTACATACACTCAAGTTGCACAATACTGTGTTTTAATCTTTGCATTTATGGTTCCTGCTATTTTTATTTCAATTCAGATGACTGGGAATCCAATTCCACAAATAGGTTTTGGATCACAAGGTGCTGATGGAGTTTATCTTTTAGAAAAACTAGATGGATTAAGCAGAGAACTGGGATTTCATGAATACACAACAGGGTCCAAATCTAAACTTGATGTGTTTTTTATTACTGCAGCTTTAATGATTGGAACTGCAGGTCTTCCACACGTGATAGTTAGATTTTTTACTGTTAAAAAGGTTAGTGATGCAAGAAAATCCGCAGGTTGGGCATTATTATTTATAGCAATTTTGTATACAACAGCCCCAGCGATTGCAGTTTTTGCAAGAACAAATTTAATTGAAACAGTTAGTGAAAAAAAATACGATGAAATGCCTGTATGGTTTGACAATTGGGAAAAAACAGGTCTCTTAAAATTTGATGATAAAAATAATGATGGAGTTATTCAATATGTTGCTGATCCTCAAATCAATGAACTTACAATAGACAGGGATATCATGGTTATGGCCAACCCTGAAATAGCTGAGCTTCCGAACTGGGTTATAGCCCTTCTTGCAGCTGGAGCTTTAGCTGCAGCTTTATCAACCGCAGCTGGATTACTTCTTGTAATTTCATCTTCAGTTTCACATGATTTAATTAAAAAAATTATAAAACCTGATGTTAGTGAAAAAGGAGAATTAATAGCAGCTAGAGTATCTGCATTTTTTGCTGTTATAATGGCTGGATATTTTGGTATTAATCCACCTGGGTTTGTCGCTGCAGTAGTTGCTTTAGCTTTTGGATTGGCAGCAGCCTCTTTTTTTCCAGCGATTGTTATGGGAATATTTTATAAAAGAATGAATAAAGAAGGTGCTATTTCTGGAATGGTAACTGGTTTACTTTTAATGCTTTTTTATATGACAAAATTTAAGTTTGGATGGTTTGGTGGAGGTGATCAATCAGACTGGTGGTTTGGTATATCACCCGAAGGTTTTGGAACATTAGCTATGCTCGTTAATTTCGTAGTCTCATTAACTGTATGTCATATGACTAAAGAACCGTCTGAAGAAATTCAAGAATTAGTTGAAAAAATTAGAATTCCAACAATTGAAAGCAAATGAAATATTTAGTTCTATTTTTTATTCTATTTCTTAATGTAAATTTAAATTCACAAGATTTGGATTTATATGAACAAAAAATCTTTGTTACAGAAAAGGACACCCTTAATTATAGGATTTTAAAACCTTTAAATTACGACTCAACAAAACAATATCCAGTCCACTTGTTCTTGCATGGAGCTGGTGAAAGAGGAAATGACAATGTTTCTCAACTAGTACATGGATCAAAACTGTTTTTAAAAAAAGAAAGTAGAGAAAAATATAATTCATGGGTAATATTCCCACAAGCTCCTAAACACGATTGGTGGGGTTATAAAGATCCTTATAAATTAAATTATAATGTAAAAGAATCTAAAGCCATGTCTTTGGTTGTGAAATTAATGGATAATTTTTCAAAGAGAAAAGACGTTAATAAAAATAAAATTTATGTAAGTGGATTGTCAATGGGCGGAATGGGAACTTTCGTGATTTTAAATTTAAGACCCAATATGTTTGCTGCAGCCACTCCAATTTGTGGAGACGGAGATCCTAATTCAGTAAAGAATTACGCAAAAAAAATTCCTATTTGGATTTTTCATGGTTCTGATGATACAGTTGTTAGTCCAAAAAAATCCTTAAAAATGGCTAATGCTATTATTGATGCTGGCGGAAGTCCTAAAATTACCTTCTATGAAAATGTTGGACACGACAGCTGGAACAATGCTTTCGCTGAAAAAGATTTTCTTAAATGGATTCACTCAAAAACTAAAAAACAATGAAATACAAAAAACTAACTATTATTTTTTTTTTATTATCAATTATTATGAATAATAATGCACAAGATACTTATATTCAGGGTGGTGGAACTTTAATGGATTGGGCCCATTTAAAAAAATTTGAAAAAGATAACGAACGTTTAAAAAAAATAAATGACCCAAACAGAGTTGTTTTTATGGGAAATTCGATTACAGAAGGTTGGTCAAACTTAGATAAAGATTTTTTTATTGAGAATCCCTTTGTTAACAGAGGAATTAGTGGTCAAACGACTCCTCAAATGCTGGTCAGATTCAAACCTGATGTAGTAAACTTAAATCCTAAAGCTGTAGTAATTTTAGCAGGAATAAATGATATAGCTGGGAATACTGGACCAATCTCCCTTAAAAATACGGCTGAAAATATTATTTCAATGGCTGAGATAGCAAAAGCTAACAATATAAAAGTTTATATATGTTCAACTCTTCCAGCAATAGACTTTCCATGGTCTCCAGGACTAGAACCAGGCCCTAAGGTGATTAAGCTTAATACCATTTTAAAAGATTATTGTATTAAAAATAATATCACATATGTTGATTATTTTTCTTCAATGGCTGATGATGAAGGGGGACTTAAAGTACCTGAATATACTACTGCAGATGATTTGGTCCATCCTAACCTTGCAGGATATAAAGTAATGGAAAAAATAATTTTATCTTCATTAGAAAAATAAATTTTAGCTTAAAAAAATCATTTTTTAAAAAAATCAATCTAAAAGAATTAAACTAATTTCTTAACTTTAGTAGTGGTGAAAAAAAATAATATTAAAATATTATCATATTTCTTTGTGCCTTTACTCATTACATTGGCATTTAAATATGTTTCTTCAAAGCCTGCAGTAAATGATATCTCAGTGAGTAATCAAACGAATGAGATAGTTAAAACAATTTCAAAAATTGAAGTCAGTGAAGTAAATTTTAACTTTGATGTAAAACCAATTCTTTCTGACAAATGTTATACTTGTCATGGCCCTGATGACAAAGCTAGACAAGCAAATTTAAGACTTGATATTCAAGATGGTTTTTATAAGTCTTTAGAGGATAATCCAAATCATTATGTCATAAACAAAAATAATCCTAACGAGAGCGAAATTTTAAAAAGAATTAATAGTGAAAATTCAATTTATGTTATGCCTCCGCCCGAATCGAATTTAACTTTATCTGAAAAAGAAAAACAGATTTTAAAAAAATGGGTTAGTCAAGGAGGTAAGTGGGAACAGCACTGGGCTTACACAAAACCTGAACTACCCAAAGTTCCTGAAATTAAAAATAAGGACTGGGCAACTAATGAAATTGATTTTTTTATTTCAAATAAGTTAGAATCAAAAGGAATGACTCCTTCAAATCTTGAAGAAAAAGAAATATTAATTAGAAGGGCTTATTTTGATATTATAGGTCTTCCTCCTTCATTAGATGAAATTGATAATTTTATTTCTGATAAAAGTGAAAATGCATATGAAAAAGTGATTGACAAGCTTCTAATGTCTGAAGCATATGGTGAGAGAATGGCTGCAATATGGATGGATTTATCAAGATACGGAGATAGTCATGGTTATCAAGATGATCAGGAAAGAATTATGTGGCCTTGGAGAGATTGGGTAATACATGCTTATAACACAAACATCCCGTATGATAAGTTTATCACTTGGCAAATGGCGGGAGATATGCTTCCTAATGCAACTAAAGAGCAAATTTTAGCATCTGGTTTTAACAGAAATCATAAAATTACTCAAGAGGGTGGAGTTGTGCCTGAAGAATATAGAGTTGAATATGTCGCTGACAGAACCGTAACATCTGCCAAAATAATGATGGGGCTTACCGTTGAGTGCGCAAGATGTCACACACATAAATATGATCCCATATCACATGATGAATTTTTTAGTTTATATAGCTTTTTTAATAATGTTGATGAAGACGGGTTAATTGGATATGGAATTACTGCACCAAAACCAAACTTAACCATTAATAAAAAAGATATAAATAATGATTTATCGTTTGTAAGCCTCCCTGATAGCATTAGTGATGTAACTCTAATGGTAATGAAAGAAACTGAAAATTTAAGAAATACGTATGTACTAAATAGAGGAAGCTATGATTCTCCTACTAGACTTGTTAAACCCAGTACACCTAAAGCAGTATTAGAATTTGACGATAATAAATACCCCTCCAATAGAATTGGTTTGTCAAAATGGTTTTTTGACAAAGACAATCCTTTAACATCAAGGGTTACTGTAAATAGATTATGGCAACAATTTTTTGGAGTTGGTATAGTTGCCACTCCAGATGATTTTGGAAGCCAAGGAAACAAACCTGTTAATCCTGAATTATTAGATTGGCTAGCTTATACATTTCAAAATAAAGATAATTGGGATACTAAAAAGTTTATTAAAAGAGTTGTAATGTCCTCTACTTATAGACAATCCAGTAAAGTAAAAAAAGAAAATCGTTTAATCGACTCTGATAATACTTATTTAGCAAATTATCCTAGACAAAAACTTTCTGCTGAGATGATAAGAGACAATGCCCTTGCAACCAGTAAAATGCTGGTAAAAAAAGTTGGTGGTCCTAGCGTTAAACCTATGCAACCCCCAGGACTTTGGGATGAAGTGACTGGAGGTGGTGGTGGAAGCTTAGCTTTTTATGTTCCAGATTCAGGTGAAAATCTTTACAGACGAAGTTTATATACATTTTGGAAAAGAACAGTGCCTCCTCCTTCTATGATGATTTTTGATGCACCAACCCGAGATTTTTGTTCTCCAGTACGTCAAAAAACTAGTACTCCTCTTCAATCTTTGGCATTAATGAATGACCCACAATATCAATTAGCTGCAGAAAACTTATCTGAACTAATTTTTAATGAAAACACCTCCATTGAAAACAAAATAATTAAACTTTACAGAACAGTAACTGGAAGAACACCAATTGATATTGAAGTCAATAAACTAAAAAAATATCTTGATGAAATAAAGGAACTAAACAAAATTGAGGATAAAATAGCGTTTAACTCATTGGCAGTTTTAGTTTATAATTTAGATGAAACCACTCAAAAAAGTTAGATATTATGGAAGAAATACACAAACACTTCTTGAACAACAACAGACGAAACTTTTTAAAAAAAGCTGGTTTAGGAATAGGTGGTTTAGCGTTAGGATCATTATTAGACCCTTTTAATTTTGGTAAAGAAACCAATCCGTTTGCTTCTTTAAATAACAACTCATTAAATCTTCCTCATTTTGCTCCAAAAGCAAAAAGGATAATTTATTTATTTCAAAGTGGAGGTCCATCACAATTAGATTTATTTGATTACAAGCCTAAGCTTAACCAATTAAGAGGAACAGATCTTCCTGCATCTGTTAGAGATGGTCAGAGATTAACTGGAATGACCTCTGGTCAGGCTAAATTTCCTTTAGTTGGAAGTAATTACAACTTTAAACAATATGGAGAGTCAAGAGCTTGGGTTAGTGAACTAATGCCTTATGTTGGTAAAATAGCTGATGAATTATGTTTTGTTAAATCTATGCACACAGAGGCAATAAATCATGACCCTGCCATAACATTTTTTCAGACCGGTTCACAACAACCAGGTAGACCAAGTATGGGTTCTTGGATGAGTTACGGTTTGGGTAGTTTAAATAATAATATGCCCTCTTTTGTAGTTCTTCTATCAAATGGAACTGGAAGACCTAAGGGTCAACCTCTCTATTCAAGACTTTGGGGAAATGGTTTTCTAAGTTCTTTACATCAAGGTGTTCAATTTAGATCTGCAAAGGACCCAGTTCTTTATTTAAAAAACCCAGATGGTGTGACTGCTCAAGAAAGACGAAAAATGTTAGATTATTTAGCAGAACTAAATCACCAACAAGAAGCCTCATTTGGAGATCCTGAAATAAGCAGCAGAATTGCGCAATATGAGATGGCCTACAGAATGCAAACCTCTGTTCCAGAAACTATGGATATTTCAGATGAGCCTGATCATATTCTTCAAATGTATGGTCCAAATGCTCAAAAACCAGGAACTTATGCTGCAAATTGTATTCAAGCCAGAAGATTGATAGAAAAAGATGTTCGTTTTGTACAATTATATCATATGGGGTGGGATCAACACGAGAATCTTCCCGGACAAATAAAGGGTCAAACTAGTGATGTAGATCAACCCACCGCTGCATTGATAATGGACTTAAAACAAAGAGGATTACTTGAGGATACTTTAGTAGTTTGGGGTGGGGAATTTGGAAGAACTAATTATTGTCAAGGTACTCTTTCAGATACTAATTATGGAAGAGATCATCATCCAAGATCGTTTACAATATTTATGGCTGGTGCTGGTATTAAACCTGGGTTTTCATATGGTGAAACTGATGATCTTGGGTACAATATTATTAAAGATCCAGTTCATGTACACGATTTACAAGCGACTATTCTAAATCAGTTTGGTATAGATCACACTAAAATGATCTACAAGCATCAAGGAAGAAGATTTAGATTGACTGATGTTTCTGGAAATGTGATTAATGACTTGTTGTCTTAATTAATGTGTTTTTTAAAAAATTTCCAAATTTCTTCACTGGTATTTATATCTTGATTTCCCCATGCTCCAGGCCAATCGTGACCTCCTCCTTCAACTTTATAAAACCAAACTTCATTATTATAGCTTCCACCCTTTTTCTTTGTTAGAGAAACAGTAGAATAATCTGATTTATCAATATCAGGAAAATCAATTATCTCATCTTGAGTACAAGCATTTAAGTCTGACCAAAACTCCATTACATCTAAAATATGAGGTGCTCCCCCCCATCCTAAGGCTGTATTCATTGTTCCGTCCCATGGAACAGTTGTATCATTAGTGCCAGACATTTGAAGAATAGGTATTTTATATGCAGGTGAACAATTTTGCCAATCATAACCACTCATTGTTCCTGTTATTGAAGCCACTGCCTTAAAAATATCTGATTTCTCACACCCCAAAGTATAGGACATAAATCCTCCATTTGACATACCAGCAACAAAAACATTGTCTTTACTAGTTTTAAATTGTTGTTGAACGGTAGATGCTAAATCAGATAAAAACTCAATATCATTTACATCACTCATTTGTAGATTTGCGTTCCAATGTGTTTGACCAGTTAATGGAGTTATTGAACCCTGAGGATAACATACCATAAAACCATTTTGATCTGCAATTGTATTCATTTTTGAATAAGTCAGAATATTATTATTATTACTCGTATAACCATGAAGAATCATAACAAGTGGAGCATTTTCAGAAAAATTTTTTGGTTTATATAAAATATATTTTCGATTTAATCCTCCATGATTTGTAGTAAATTCTTTTTGAGTCCAAGATGTATCATCGATTATAACGTCTACGTCATCTTCTTGATTACTACAAGAAAAAAACAATAATATAAAGAAGGTTATAAATATATTTTTCAATTCAATTGATTTTCGTGACTCCAGGCTTTGGAATTAAATATCTTCCTTTTTCGTTGGGTAAAGTTGGTGGATTAGAACTCCAACTTAAATCACTTGGAACTAAAACATGTTTAGAGTTTAGAGCCTGTTCCCATGTAATCTCTTTTCCAGTATAGGTAGCCATTCTTCCCATGATAGCTGTTAAAGTTGATTTGGCTCCATACTCTGCATCATTAATTACGCCTCCATTTCTAATTGATGCAAATAATTTATCGTGTTCGATTTGATATGGACTTTTATCGTTGGAAGGATCATGCTTGAATATATCATTAGCATTATGATCAATGATTTTACAATAATCACCTGAAGTGACTACATTAGCTTTAGTACCTTGAAATGCCTCACTAACATTATATTTTGTTCCAGGTTGATGTCTACACTGACTTGAAACAACTGCACCACCTGGATATTTGAATTCTACAAAATGATGATCAAAAATTTCACCATGATCTATACCGTTTCTAACTTCTCTTCCACCCATACCAGAAGCTGATTTTGGATACTCACCAATAAACCAGTTGGCTACATCAATATTGTGAATATGCTGTTCTAAAATATGGTCTCCACAAAGCCAATTAAAATAATACCAGTTTCGCATTTGATATTCCATTTCAGTCTGTCCTGTTAATCTTTTATTTACCCAAACACCTGCACTGTTCCAATAAACTTGACCTGAAACTATTTTACCTACTACATTGTTATTAATTTGACCTAGTGTGTTATTATAACTGTTTTGATACCTTCTTTGCAAACCAACAACAACATTTAGGTTTTTTTTCATTGCTAATTTTGCTGATTTTAAAACTTGTCTAACTCCAATTGCATCTGTCGCGACAGGTTTTTCCATAAAAACATGCTTGTCATTTTCTATTGCATATTTGAAATGCAATGGTCTAAATCCAGGAGGAGTTGTAAGGATGACTACGTCAGCTTTATCAATCGCGTTTTGATATGAATTAAAGCCAACGAATCTATTTTTTTCTTTAACATTTATAATTCTTTCCCCTTCAAGTTCCTCAGAAATTGCTTTTAGACTAGATTCTAATCGGTCTTTAAAAGCATCTGCAACAGCTATTAGCTCTGTATCTTTATCGGCTCTTAAGGCTTGAACAGCTGCTCCAGTTCCTCTTCCACCACAACCTACTAAAGCTATTTTAAGTTTTTTGTTTCCCGAACTATTAGCCATAGCCTCAAGAGAAAAAGATGGGGCCAATAAAACACCACCAGTTAAAGCTGTTGATTTTACAAATGATCTTCTTGAAAATTGTTTTTTACTCATTTTAATTATTTAAAATTATCTACTTGCTTGTAAGAATTAATAAGCTTGACTTCACCATCAATTCCATTTTTAGAATTCCCATGTTCCATGCCCAATATACCATTATATCCTCTTTCATAAATATATTTAAAAATATTTTTATAATTAATTTCTCCAGTTGTTGGCTCATTTCTTCCTGGGTTATCTCCTATTTGAAAATATGCAATTTCATCCCATGTAGTTTCAATATTAGGAATTAAGTTTCCCTCCTGAATTTGTTGATGATATATATCAAAAAGAATTTTGCAAGAAGGAGAGTTAACTGACTTGCAAATCTGAAAAGCTTGTGGACTTTCAGTTAAGAATAGTCCAGGATGATCTCTAAAATTTAAAGGTTCTAATACCATAGTTAAATTATGATTTTCTAAAATCCCGCAAGCTTGCTTTAATGTTTCTATTACATTTTTTGTTTGAAAATTTATATCGAGTTTTAAATCTAGATGACCAGGAACCACTGTCATCCATTTTGCATTTACTCTTTTCGCAACGATTACAGACTCTTTGATATCATTTAGAAATTCTTTTCTTTTATTAATATCACCACTTGCAAGATTAGGTTTATTCCAATGAATTTTATGTGCAACAAAAACACCCATTTGCATATCATTATTAATTAAAAAGTTTCCTATTTTTTCTTGAGTTTTTGTGTCTCTATTTTTCATTCCGTTATCCTCGAAAGCATTGAAACCTTGATCAGACATGAATTTTAATTGGTCAATAATACCACTACCTGCATGACTTTTAAACATTCCGAAATGAGGTGCATATTTCAAATTAAAAACATGCTTTTCAATATTGTTATTTTCTGAGGAAAAAGAATTTAATGACAAAAGACTTGCGCTTGCAACGGTGGAGTTTTTGATAAAATTTCGTCTTTTCATATTTTAATAATTAATTGTTCCAATATTTATTTTGTTCATCTGCTGTTGGAGTAATAAATGGTCTAACTATTCTAAATCCTACAAATTGTGCGTCAGTATGCCACCATTTACTTCTAGGTATTTGAGGATCTTGTTTTTTCCACTGTTTAGAAGATGCTTGTCTTGATGCACTTCTTAATCTGTAGTTTGAACTTTTCCAAGAACCTCCTCTAACTACTCTTGGATATAATTTTTTAGGTTGATTGTAGGGGTTATTATCTATTTCATTTTTTGAATTACTATAAAAAGAGGTGTCATAAGCATCCAAAGTCCATTCCGAAACATTTCCGTGCATATCATACAATCCCCATTTGTTAGGAAGTTTCAGTCCAACTTTTTGATATTTATTGTTACTATTATTTTTATACCAGCCGTATTTATCTAGATCGTTAGAATCATTGCCGAAATAATAGGGTGATTCAGATTCAGCCCTGCATGCATACTCCCATTCAGCTTCTGTTGGCAATCGATAAAAATTTCCGGTCATAGCTGATAACCACTGACAAAATTTTTTAGCAGCCAATTGAGTCATGGATATTGCTGGGTAATCCTCTGTACCCATTCCGAAACTCATTTCAACATAAGGTGTAGTTGCACCAGAAACTCCATCAACATCAATGTTAACCTCACTATTTTTAGAAAAAGATTGTTGTAGGTTATCTAGTTCTCTTGCCATAAACAAAGTATATAAATTCCAGGTTGTTTCATACTTTGCCATCCAAAAGGAATCAATTTTTACTTTACGAATAGGACCTTCATCTGCTAGTCTATTTTTTTCATAAAGTGGACTACCCATTAAAAATTTTCCGCCTTTTATTGGGACCATTTCAAGATTATAGTTTTTATTTAAAATCAATTGATTGTAGCCAGCAAATTCACTTTGAGAATAAGAAAAACAAAATGAAAAAAGTACCAATAAGAAAGTTTTTTTCATATTAGTAAATTACTAAAAATCACTCTTTTTTACTAATTGTCAAATTAAAATTCTCTGTATGGTGAATCTAAAAATTGGTTTGCTTCTTCTTCTTTAAATTTTGCTAAATTGTTGTCCCAATGAAGAGTTTTCCCAGGGAACCTTCCAGCAATCACACCCAGAAGAATTGTTTCTGTTAATCTTGCAGAATATGAAAATGGTGCTGTACATATATCTTTTCCTAAACATGCATCTACAAATTGATGGTAATGTAAATAGGATTCTCCTCCATAATCCCTAACTGGTTTATCTGTAATTTGACCAGAACTTTCAAACTCTGATAAATCTAAATCTACATACCTTCCATCAACAATATGTTTAGGAAGTTCCATAAAGTGTGGCAATAGAAGCCTTCCTTTTTCTCCGATAAACATAGCACCCTGCAAAGGAAGCTTATCTTTATTGGGTAGTTTTAAATCCTTATGATTTTTAGGAGCACCTGAACCGTCCTGCCAAATCCACTCTAATTTTTCTGTAGTATATTTTGTACCTGGAAATTCATAAGTAACACTATTCTTCTCAGGAAAGCCAAACTCGTTTGGTTTTCTGCAATTATTTTTAATGGTTAAAGGAACATCCAGTTCAAGAGCATTGTAGGGCGTGTCAAATATATGAACACCCATGTCTCCAAGTGTTCCGCAACCATAATCCACAATTTTTCTCCAATTCCCAGGATGATATATTTTGTCTTTATATGGTCTTTCTGGAGCAGTTCCAAGCCATAAATTCCAATCTAAATTAACAGGAATGTTATCTTCCCCTGAGGGCTTATCCCCATCGTATCCCCAGTTTTTTGGAGACCAGGCTCTGACTCTACTAACTTTACCAATGATTCCAGATTGAATAAGTATTGTTGCTAACTTATAATCATAAAAAGAATGTACTTGAATTCCCATTTGTGTAATCAGGTTTCTTTCTTTAGCTAGTTTTCGCATTGCTCTAGCTTCACTAACATGATGAGTTAAGGGTTTCTGACAGTAGACAGATTTGTTTAATTCCATTGCCATTATTGAGGCAGGGGCATGTGTATGATCAGGTGTAGAAACTATAACGGCATCAATCGAGTCAGCTAATTCCTCAAACATAACTCTATAATCTTTATAAACTTTAGCATTTGGATGTAGTTTACTTGCCTTAGAAAGAGCTTTTGAATCGACATCACATAGAGCAGTTACATCCACCAATTTATGAGAAGCAATATCATTTAAATCTGCCGCTCCCATTCCTCCAACTCCAATATGGGCAGTTCTAAGTCTTTTGTTTTTAGGCAAAGCCCATATAGATGTTGGTAATACACTTAAGGAGGCTAATGCTGCTGTTGATTTTATAAAATTTCTTCTTTGATTTTTCATAATTTATAGTCTTATTTAAATTTAATTAAAAAAAAATTTAATTTCTTAAAAAAAAGATAAATTGATAAAACTTAACTATTAATAACTTTAAAACTAATATTAGTCTGTTTAAACTTGTTTTGAGAGAATAATACTATTAAATTTAAAGGAAATGGTAATCTTATGAGTAGTAGTAATAATAATTCAAGAAGGAAATTTTTAAAAAAATCTGTTATAATTCCACCACTTTTTATAGTTCCAAGACACGTTTTGGGAGGTAAAGGATTTACTGCCCCTAGTGATAAACTTAATATCGCCGGAGTTGGAGTAAGAAGATGGGGAATGGGATCTAATAATTTAAATCAATGCAGAAACGAAAATATAGTAGCGCTTTGTGATGTAGATTTTAAAGAAGCAAAACCCACCTTTGATAAATATCCAAAAGCTAAAGTTTATAAAGATTACAGAGTTATGTTAGACAATCAGAAAGATATTGATGCTGTAATTGTTGCAACACCCGATCACAATCACGCTGTAATTACAATGAAAGCTATAAAAATGGGCAAACATGTTTACTGCCAGAAACCCTTAACTCATACAGTTTATGAAGCTCGTGAAATAACAAAAGCTGCAAAAAAATACAACGTACAAACTCAAATGGGAAATCAAGGGAGGTCCTCAGATGAGATTAGAAAACTCAAAGAATGGATAGATGATGATGCGATAGGACCAGTAAGGGAGTTATTGGCTTGGACAGACAGACCTATTGGGGGAAATGCATGGGATACTTTTGCGGTGAAAGCAAAATCTAAAGAAAAACCTCCTATTCCGGAAGGTTTAGATTGGGATTTATGGTTGGGGCCTGCTCAATATCGAGATTATCATCCCGATTATCATCCATTATCGTGGAGAGCATGGATTGATTTTGGAACTGGTTCCATGGGAGATATGGGTTGTCACATTTTAGATCCTGCCTTTTATGCTTTAGAATTAGGTGCTCCAAGCGAAATACAAGCTACCTCTACTCATTATATTCCAGAAATTGAATCTCAAACCTATCCTTCTGCTTCAATTGTTAGAATGAAATTTCCAAAAAGAGGAAAACATCCTGAGTTAAATTTAACATGGTCTGATGGAAGAATTCAACCTGCAATTCCTGATGAATTTAAAGATGGTGAACAGTTTACTTTAAGTGGGGCATTATTTATTGGAGACCATGGTAAAATTACTCATGATTCCCATGGGGCTAGTGGAGTAAAAATTATACCTGAGGAAAAAATGCTAAATTACAAACAACCGACCCCTTACATTCCAAGGGTTGAAACTACACATGAGGGGGATTGGATTCGAGCCTGCAAAGATGGAGTTCCTGCAAGTTCATCGTTTGATTACGGAGGCCCTCTTACTGAAATGGCATTACTTGGAATGATTGCTATTCGTTTAAAAAATCATAAACTAATTTGGGATTCTAAAAATTTTAAATTTACAAACAACGAAAAAGCCAACGAGCTTTTACATAAAACCTATAGAAAAGGTTGGAGTTTGTAATTAGACTGTTTTTCAATTTGCATAATATTTGATCTTGTAAACAGAAATAGATTTAAATTGTTTAGAAACCTACTACCATTTTTTTTAGTCTTAATTGTTTCTTGTTCAAAGGATCCAGCCTTATTTCAAGTTAATTTTGACGTAAACCCCAAAGATGGAGGGTCTATAAACTTAAATTCAAATACTTATTTTGAAGGCGAAACATTAAATATAGAAGCAAATGCTTCAAAAAATTATGTGTTTGACAACTGGTCTGGTGATTTTTATGGTACTGATTCGACGGCTGTAATAAATATTAATTCTCATAAAAATTTAGTAGCAAATTTTTCTAAAAAAAGATTTGAAATAAATATTTCAATTGAAGGTAAAGGATCAGTTTCAAGAAAATTAATTAAAAGTGGATTAAATAATGATTTTAGTCACGGAAGTATTGTTGAAATATTAGCTTTAGCCGATGATGGATGGACATTTGTTGAATGGAAAGGAGATGTTTCAAACAACATTACTAATCCTCAGCATTTAACAGTAACTCAAACAAAAAATATTACTGCTGTTTTTCAAGAAAATATTTCTGGAAAAAATGCCTCCAAATTTTTAGCCCTTGGTGATAGTTACACGATAGGTGCATCTGTTACTGTTAACGAAAGATGGCCTGTTCAATTTTTAAATGAATTAAAATTATATACTAGTGCTATTGATACTTTACAAATCATCGCCACCTCAGGATGGAGAGTTGATCAATTAAAAAACGGGATGAACAATTCTAATCTAGAGCCTCCATATGGGTTAATATCTTTATTAATTGGAGTTAATAATCAATTTCAAGGACAAAACGCGAATGGGTTTCGACCTGAATTTATAGAAATATTAGAAAAATCCTTAAAATTGGTTAATAACAGAAAAGATAGATTTTTTGTTATATCGATACCTGACTGGGGAGCAAGCCCTTTTGGTTCCGGTTTTGACAGAGCTAAAGTTTCAAAAGAAATTGATGAGTTTAATTCAGTGTTAAAAGAAGAGTCAGAAAAAAGAGGAGTGCGTTATTTTAACATTACAGACATTTCAAGAAGAGCTTTAACAGATAGAACCCTTATAGCCAGTGATGGATTACATCCCAGCGGAAAAATGTATAAACTCTGGGTCGATAAAATGATACCCGAGATTTCAAAAATTAATTTTGAATAACTATAATTTTCTGATTTTTATATTTCTAAACCATATAGGACTATCATGATCTTGTAGGGCTATATACCCCTTTTTATATTTACCATAATCAGGAAACTTATCCCACTTTCCTGAGTTTCTTTTTAAAAACCAATCTTCAGAATAAGGAACAAATTCCAACATTAATTCGCCATTTAACCAATGTTCTACTTTATTATTAGTATAAATAATTTTAGATGAATTCCACTCTCCTGCAGGATTCAATTTTTTTTTATTCAAATCCGCTTCATGCATAGCGTAATTAGCTCCTGCTTTTTGCCATTCTTCAAGTTTCGCATTGTTTATCTCTTCCCAACCAATGTCATCTAATATTTGATATTCAGGAGAAATCGCATAGGGAGCTTCATGACCTTCTTGAACATTATAAAAAATACCGCTATTTCCTCCTTTTGGAAGTTTCCATTCTAAATACAATTCAAAAAATTCAAACTCTTCTTTATAATAAATAATATCTCCTCCTCCTATCCAATCTTTTTCAAGTTTAAGGTCAGTATTAAAGGTTAGCTCACCATCAACAGCAGCCCATTTTTTAGGTATTTCTTTACCATTATATGCCCTCCACCCATTAGTAGTTTCACCATCAAACAAATAAATCCATTCTTTATTTGTATTTGAACATGAAACTAAAAGTAAAATGAGGATAAAAAGTTTAAATTTTCTCATAATTATATGTTTTTTTGATTTTATTCAAAATCATAATTTCACCTAAGAATTGCCAATCAAAATTAATAGTTTGATTTGCAGGATGGTGGTGATGATCTTGGTCTAAGATATAATCTTCTGATTTATTAATTACTCTAGTTTTAGAATACACCCTTTCAAATTCATTTCTCATATTTATAAATTGATTTTCAATACCTTCTAAATAACTTAAATCACTGCTTTTATCAACTTTTTCTAACTTCAAAATTAAATTAGCAGAAAATTTTGTGAGTTCATTTACTTGTTGGTATATCTCTAAAGTATATTTATTATTAGGGTTCTTAGATTGGATTCTAGCAATTATATTTTCAACTTCAGAAGAAATTTTTAAAGACTCAATTGCATTATTAATTCTATTACTATTATTTTTTGACCATTCTCCTTTATTATTTAAATCAGGTAAATCGATTATATCAGTATCCAGTGGGTTTTCTTTTTTTGATAATCCTGGTCTCCATCCATCTTTAGAAAGAAACATATTAAGCCACAATGAAACGGGTTTCTCTAAATGATCAATAAATTCAAATTCGTCACTCTTAAATAAATGCCCAAAATTTCGATATCTGTATAATGATTTAAATTGATCAATTGATAAGTTATCCCCAGCCCAACTGTATTCTGAAAATCCTGCTATTCCTCTTTTATATAGTTCAAAGTGAGGAGAATCATCATCCCAAAGTGTTAACAACAACCCATCTAAATTTTTATCTATAGAACTGGTCGCAAATGATTTTATTTGTGGAATATTACTTTGATTTTGAGGCATAAGAGTCCATCTTGTTTGGCCAGCAGTAGCTCCCATAACCTTCAGACCATTTTTAGAATACCAATCCATTGCTTTTAAATTTCCATAAGAATGTGATTTTTGATAATTCCATCTCATGTAGACGGCATTTTTAGGAAATTTTTCTATAAAATTCATGAGGTTTATTTCATTTTTTTTCCAAATTTCATCAACTTCTTTTTCGGTCATTTTATCATTAAACATAGGATTATAAACTCCTGCATGTTTTAAGGGCATATCATCCCAAAAAATTGGAATTCTGTTGTGCTTTTTAGCAAACTCACATACCTTATTTAACCAAATTAGATTTAGTTCTAGTTCAGATTTACCCTCCCTCTGAACCAGATGAACCTCATCACCTCCAACATGTAAATATTTTCCAAAAGGAGTAGCTTTAATAGCGTCTAAATAAAGATCAAATTGTAATTCGTATGTTTTTGGATTTAATGGATTAAAAGCCCAGTCACTTTCAGGTTTGTCCCTTAAATGAAAATTCTTTTGATGTTTTAAAATAAATGAGGCATGGCCTAAACCCTGCACAAGTGGATTAATACTGATATTTCTATTATGTGCATATTCACTTAATTCAATCCACCAATCAATTGAAAAGGAATCGGATGATCCAACCTCAGGCCTTGTCTCATATTTCAGTTTATCCTCAAACTCAACTATAATTCCATTAACTTTTAATTTAGCTAAGTGATCAATTAAATTAAAATAATAAGTTTTCTTTTCTGTATGATGTTTTATATCTATATGAATTGGTCTAAAATCCAAGGAGGGAAAGTCTTTAATATCAACCATTGGTAATGTGGTTTGATTATTTTTTGAATCCTCAATTATTTGATCAAGAGTGATAAAAGCATAAAATAATCCTGCTGAATCTTTAGCTCTGATAGTTATTTTTTTATTATCAATCTTAAGAGAATATCCTTCTTTTTTTAAATCCAATTGTTTATCAATACCAAAATCAATAATAGATTTTTTTGAATCACTCAATTTAATTTGTTCAATATCTCCATATCTGATTGGCAATTCATCATTAGAAATTGAATATGCAGTCAAAACGTTCTTAGGATTTAAATTTGAAAATTCATTTGAACTTGATAAGACTTTTACAGAGGGCAATAAATTTAAATTATTATCAATAGGAATAGAATTACAAGAAATAATTAAAAAAAGTATAAGGAGGTATCTCATAAAACTAAATTTAATAATTTTAAATCCCTTTTCAAATTAGATTATCAAATTCATTAAAACAAAAAAAGCTTCCCAAAAGGAAAGCTCTTCATCGGTTCTCTACAAACCTCCTGCTTACGCAGGTAACACAACGAGTGCAAATATAGGTTTTTGTTTGTTAAAAACTAATTAATTAAATTTTTCTAATTTGAAGTTTTAAAATCATAATACTTATGAGATATAAATTATTGTTATTAGTTAGTGTCTTTTTTCTTTATACTAACACAATTGAAGGTCCAAAAAATTCATTCAAAGTAATGGCTTGGAATATTTTACACGGAGGAAATGACATTGAAAATGGACCTGAAAATGTTGCTAAAATTATTAAAGAAATTAATCCTGATATTATTCTAATGGTTGAAACTTACGGATCTGGACCATTTATAGCTAACTATTTGAATTATAACTTTCATTTAATTGCCTCTGAGGAGACAAATCTAGATGATCCGTCTGTAAACCTTTCTATATATTCAAAATATCCCTTTGCTAAGCGTATTGACACAAAATATCCATTTTATCTAGGTGGCATTGAAATACCAATAAATGGAAAGACAATACGTTTTTTTTCGAACTGGTTTCATTATTTACCATGGGACAATGAGCCTGAAAAAATGGGAAAAACAGTTAATGAATTGTTAGAATGGGAACTAGACGGGCCTAGGCACAACATGATCCAAAAAGTTCTTCCATATTTGAAAAAATATTCCCAAGAAACAGACTCAATTCCTATGATTTTTGGGGGAGATATGAACTCATTATCACATTTGGACTGGACTAAAAAAACAAAAAAACTTCACAATGACTTGATTGTTCCATGGGGAGCAACTAAAATTTTAGAAGATTTAGGATTAATTGATTCGTATAGAAAAGAAAATCCTAACCCATTAACTCATCCTGGAATTACATGGGACAAAAAAGGGAGAAAAGACTCCCATAGAATTGATTATATTTTTTACAAAGGAAAATCAATAAAATCTACAAAATCAAAGTCCTACAATGCTTTTTTTAATGAACCAATAACTATTAATGGAAAAGAAATAATTTACCCATCTGACCATGGAATTGTTGTAACAACTTTTAAATTAAAATAAATTGTTTTAAATGAAAAGAAGAGATTTTATAATTACAAGTTTAAAAGGTAGTATCGTAACTTCTCTTCCAATATCATTATCATCATTCAATATTAATAGCAGCAAAATAGAAATAGGTATTATTGCTGATGTTCATCAAGATATTATACATGATGGTACGTCAAGGTTAAGTCATTTTATTGATTTAATGAACAAAAGAAATCCTGCTTTTATTATACAATTGGGAGATTTTTCTTTGCCTAGAAAACAAAACCAGCCTTTTATTGAAAAATGGAACTCATTTAATGGCCCAAAATATCATGTTTTAGGTAACCATGACATGAAAGATTTTGGATACACTAAAGAAGAAACTATGAAATGGTGGAAAATGAAAAAAAGATATTATTCTTTTGACCATAATAATTTTCACTTCATTATTTTAGATGGCAATGATCCAAACCCCAAGCCATGGTCTGGATATGATCGTTATATTGGTTCAGAACAAATAGAATGGTTGAAAGATGACTTAAGTAAAACTCTTAAACCAACAATAGTATTTAGTCATCAAAGTTTAGAAGCAAAAGGGGGTATTTCAAATAGAGAAGAAATTAGAAAGGTTTTAGAGACTATTACAAATAAAAATGGACAGCCAAAGGTTATTGCCTGTTTAAGTGGACACCATCATGCAGATTATGTAAATTCAATAAATAAAATTCATTACATCCAAATAAATAGCATGTCTTATAAATGGGTAGGTGAAAATTTTAAATACAAACGATTTTCTAATAAAATTGAGAAAAATTTTCCTAGTCTATCAAAGACATGCCCATATAAAGAGCCGTTATTTACAACAATATCTTTAGATTCGGATCAAGGAATACTACACATTGAAGGTAGAAAAACTTCATTTATTGAACCAACACCAAATGAATTAAACATTCCCAATGCTGATAAAATGAGTCCTACAATAACTGAAAGGAATCTCAAAATTTAATTTATTGCTAAATACAGTTTTTCAGGTCCGTAGCGAACAACATCTGTTACGGGAAGATTAGTTTTAGACTCAAGATATTCTACAGCTTTTTTGGCTTCTATTGAGTCCAATTTATAAGTATTTAACGAAATTCCTACAACTTTTGCATTAGGGTAACTTCCGCATGCACTAGCTAAATCTTCATAAAGTTTAATAACACTGTTTAAATCTGGAATCTTAATGTGCTTATAATCTCTTAAAGTTTTAAAATCTGCACGATGACAAAGAATCATATGTGTTGTACAACTTCCTCTTATTAAAGGTAAACTTGCAGTACTTCCAGGATTCAGTAATGATCCTTGTCCTTCAATAAAAACCCAATCACTATTCTTGTTTTTTAAAACCATTTGCTCAACTGCTCCACATGCATGATCAACTTTATAGGCATCCAAAGGAATACCATCACCTGTAATTGTTATGCCTATTTGACCAGTTGCAATAAATGAGCTATTTATTTTTTTTTCAATTGCCCACTTATGCATTTCTAAGCTTGTAGTCATTTTACCAACAGCCATATCAGTTCCCACAGATAAAATTCTTTTATTATTTAGTTTGGCTGCTTTTCCACTTGCTATTTGTGGAATAAATTTAGGGATTCTGACATCCCATATCCATTGATCATTTTGAAGTGAGTTTTTATATTTTGATAATAAAGTGTCATGAAGACCATTAATGATTGAAAGGTTTTTTGATATAGCACTTTCTATAACTTTAAACCATGCTTCTGGGATTTTACCACCAGAAGGAGCAATACCTAATATAAGAACTTCTGCACCATTTAAGATAGCGGCATCTAGGTTGTCAACTATAGGAACACTCCTTTTAATAGAATTAAATTCATTTGTGTTTTTGCCATTATTTTCTGAATCAATAACTGCTACAATAGTATTAGATAAATATCTCAAAACTCCAATACCCATTTTTCCGTAATCTGTTGAAAAATGGCCCTCTAAATAAATTGCAACCTTATGATTTTCTTGTAGCATAAGTATTAATTTTTTAGAAATGCTCCATGTCCATGATTATTACTTGGCATTGTAATTCCTTTAACCATTGAAGCTCCCCATGATGGATCTGGGTTTAAGTTATAGTGTGAGTCTAAATCTATATGATCTATCTGTCCAGAAATTGAAGCTCCTGCTGAAATGGAAATTGATGATTCGCTCATACAACCTATCATAGTTTCTAATCCAAATGCTTTTGCTGTTGACAAAACTCTTAATCCCTCAGTAATACCACCGCATTTCATCAATTTTAGATTGACCCCGTCAACACTATCATGATATTTTGAAATATCACTTGATGATCTACATGATTCATCTACAAATATTGGAAGTGACCTACTTGAATACAAGGTCTTTAATTCTTTTTCGTTTCCCTCAACTATAGGTTGTTCAACATAATCACAATTTTTATTTGATAACCAATCGATCATATATTTAGCATTTTCTGTACTCCAACCTCCATTAGCATCAACTCTTAAACTTAAATCATATCCTTTTGTGCTTTCAAGAACTTGATTGTACATTGCTTTATCGGCCTCTATTCCCAAAGGAGAGCCTAACTTAACTTTAAGAAATTTTGTTGTTGAATTTTCAAACAATAAAGGGATTCTTTCATTTACAGATTGAGGACTCATTATACCAATTGTAAGTGATGTCATTGATTTGGGTAAAGGCAATCCTAAAAGTTCATTTAAGGGTAGTTTTGCTTTTTTAGCTTTTAAATCCCACAAAGCAATGTCTAATCCCGCATAAGCAGAAGGTGAAATTTTCAAGTCACGAGCTATACTTTCAATTTCATAAATTGATTTATTTTTTATTCCAACTTCAATTAGTTTATCAAGTTGTGAGATGACCTCTTCCGCATTTTCAGCACCTTCTGATTTACCTGGGCATGATTCTCCCCAGGCAACTAGACCTTCATCTTCAATTTTAACAAATACATTGTAATTATCTCCGCTGATTCCTCTGCTTATAGCCAAAGGGAATCTTTTTTTTAACATTACTTTTTTAAAACTTATTTTCATTAGATCCTAATTTAATTAAATTTTTAATAGTAATGATATAAAACAAAAAATCCCCCAAATTGGAGGATTATTTTTGCGGTCTGGACGGGACTCGAACCCTACTGTAACACTACTGATAACCAACCTTTTAAAAAACACCTTAGTACACCATGTGTACTAAATTTGTTGATTTTTGTACACTTTGATTAAACTTAAACCCTTATGTGTAAACTATTTTACAGGGTTGTGTACTAATTATCGGTTCAAAATTGTATGTGTTATGGTTTTTTGTTTGTTAATCTTACTCATGTTGTTAAATTACTTTTCAAGAAAGTTTTTTATTTCTTTTTCATTAGAAAATTTTAATGAATTATAATTTTCACTATCCCCTTTTTGAATTGATAATGTTTTCCATTTTTCACTACATATTACTTTACCAATCATCACAATTTGTCCAATATGGTATGAATAATGACAGAGTTGTCTATTAATACATTCCATCACTGTATGACCTTCGTTTCTTATAAAACTAATTTTATTTAAATCTTCATTTGAGAGGTTTTCAAGAGTGTCAAACAATACTTTCCACCCTTTATTCCAAACATTCATTAGTTCAGGTTTAGTTTTAATAGTGTCTATGAATTCATCATCCCTATTCCTCCATTCCTTTTCTCCATCCGAGTTTAAAAAATCAGTCCATCTCGAAACCATATTCCCACTTAAGTGTTTAACTATTGTGTTAATATTATTGGTTTCTGAGTTTGATTTAAAAGAAAGTTGGGTTTCAGGAATTTGTTCTATTGTTTTTTCTCCTAATTCTTTATAATATCTAAACTGTAATATTGACGACTTTAAAAATGAACTATCCATGTCTTAAAATTATAAAAATAATTATTACTTATTTATTGGGTAAGATTAATGAACACTTAATATTACTAAACTTTAAATGATTTGGGTATTCCAACACAACCTTATTTTAATCAAATTATATTCAAAAGATTTAAATTAAAGATGTCTTTTTAGAAGGATTCGAACCGATAAAAAATAGTAGGATTTATAAAAATATAAACCCTTGATTATCAAGGGTTTATATTGAGCGGTCTGGACGGGACTCGAACCCGCGACCCCCTGCGTGACAGGCAGGTATTCTAACCAGCTGAACTACCAGACCTAGATTAGCGAATGCAAATATACACTGCATTTTTAATTACGCAAACAAATAAAACTAATACTATAATAATGCGTCTATACTTTCCGTGTAAACGTTTTTAGGTGAAACACCAACTTGTCTGTTAACTAATTCACCATCTTTAAATACTAAAACTGTAGGAATATTTCTAACTCCAAACTTTGCAGCAAACTCCTGATTAGAATCTACATCTAATTTACCTACAACTGCTTTTCCTTCATAGTCTTTACTAACTTCTTCAATGATTGGTCCAAGCATTCTACATGGTCCGCACCATTCTGCCCAAAAATCAACCATAACAGGTTTGTCTGATTTTAAAACTATTTCGTCAAAATTTGCATCTGTTATTTCTAATGCCATATTTTTTATTTTATATTGTTTTTTAAAAAATTAAAATTAACTAAACATATATTACTATTCAAATTATAAATACTTTATTTAAAACAACTTTAAATTGTTTTTAAAATACCTATTTAAGTTCAGTGTATCTCCCATTTCTGCTTGAAGAACAATTAGTTCTTTATACAAATCTTTAACCTTTAATTCATATTTTGAATTGTCAGCTAAGTTATTGATTTCATATGGGTCATTGTTTAAATTATACAGTTCAATTCTTTTGTTTTTTGGAAATAACATTAGTTTGTAACCATCTTTTCGTATCATCCTTTGAAAATCAAAATAATTTCCGGGACAACATCCAAATGTTCCATAAATAGCGTTATGAGTTTTATTATTATCATTATAAAAGACTATATCAAAAAAGCTTTTGAAATCAATATGATCAGGAACTGGGATATTAGCTAAATCTAAAGTTGTAGGAACAATATCCTGAAGGTAAATATCTTGACTATAAACCGACCCTTTTTTAATATTTGGACCATTAATAATCATAGGAACCCTGATACTATGATCATATAAGCTTTGTTTCCCTACCAGTCCATGCTGACCAACAGCTAAGCCATGATCTGATGTAAAAATAATATATGTGTTATCTAGCATATTCTGATTTTCCAAATGAGAAACTATTTTACCTACTTGCTCATCTAAATGACTGATTATTGCAAAATATTCTTGAATGTGTTTCTTAACTGCATATTCAGACCTTGGATATGGGGCCAAAGCTTCATCTCTAACGCCTGGTTCATTTCCAATTTCTTTCCAAAATGGATGTTGTGGTGAATAATTCGGTGGTAATTTTATATTCTCAATGGGATACATTTCAAGGAATCGTTCGGGTGCTTGCCTAGGATCATGAGGAGCATTAAATGCTAAATACATGAAGAAAGGGTCATCAACTTTTTTTGAGTCTTCTATCAAATTTATTGCATCATCAGCAAGAACTTCACTCCAATGTTTACCACCTTCCCAAAACCCTCCTTGAGAAGTATCGCTGGATTTCCATGAATTATCATCTTCATTAGCTGGTCTTCCGTAACCAACCGGCATATAATTTTCAAGTTCTGTAACATCCCCAGATTGTTCTCTCCAAATACGTAATTGTTTGGCAAATAATTCTCTATTATCATCTGGCATTCCTGGCCGTTTATTAACTACCACATCAAAAACTTTTTCTACTGGAAGCTGAACATGCCACTTACCTGTCATATAAGTTCTATAGCCATTTTCTTTCAAAATTTTAGGCCATGTTTCACCAATTAAAACAGATTGATTCTTGGAAGATATTTGCGAATTAATTTGAACATTTGTTGGTGAATTAAATGCCTCTTTTGCTCTCCAAACAGATTTGCCTGAAATTATCATAGACCTAGAAGCTACACAAATTGCTCCATGCCATGCTCCCATATTAAAGGTGTTGCTAAAAACTGCGCCATTTTTAACAAGCTTATCTAAATTAGGTGTTTTTACTTGATTGTCGCCAATTAATCCAACGGTATCAAACCTCTGATCATCTGTGTATATAAAAACAATATTAGGTTTATCTGTTTCACTTTTACATGAAAATAACAAACACGCTAATAATCCTAAAGTAAAAAAATTTTTCATTCAATTTTTATGAAAGTTTAAAGTGAAGTTGCTTTTCTTTTATTTTGGATATTAGATCCTCATTAATTGATATTTTGAAATTTTCACTAAGCATAGTTAATTTTATTTTTTCATTATTTTCAAAAAAAGAAAATTCTAACTGATTTTTACCTTTATATTTTTTAAATAAACTGATTATTTCTTTGGATTTTTTTTCGTCTAAATCATCTATACTTAATTGAACTGTCAGTTTTTTTGAATTTTTTTCTAATGTATCTTGTAATTGTTGAAATGAAAGAAAACTAATTCTGGGGTCTCCAGTTTTACCAGTATCTCTATTTCTCCATCCTTCTTTTATTAAAAGTCTGAAAAAAATGAAGTTATTTTCAAATAGAAAATGTTTAAATTTTAAATATTCCTCACCAAATATTCTAAATTCGTAGGAATCAGTATAGTCTTCAACTGTAAAACTAGCCCAGCCTTTACCATTTTTTGATATCTTATGTTCAACTTCTCCAATTATTCCGCCAATTCTTAGCTCTTTATTTAAAAGTTGATTTAAATCTTTTAGAACTTCTAACGGAGCATTACAAAAATGTTTTAGTGGAGTCTGAAAATCATCCAGGGGATGTCCAGAAATATAAATTCCTACTACTTCTTTTTCTAATTTTAATTCCTCCAGAGTAGGCCATGGATCACAGGCAGGGACTTGAGGTTCTTGCAATTGAATTTCATCACTATTTTCAAAAAGACTGACCTGAGCTGAATTTTTATTTTCTTGAAATTTTGCTCCAAACTTCAATGCTTTTTCAACAAATGTAATTCCGTCGCCATTATGTTGTAAATATTGCGCTCTGTTTACTCCTTCAAACGAATCAAACCCCCCAGCATAAACTAGACTATCAAAAGCTTTTTTATTTGCAGAACGCAGATCAATGGTTTTAGTCAAATCAAATATTGATTTATATTTTTTTTCTTGTCTTCCCTCAATAATTGTTTTAACTGCTCCTGACCCAACGCCTTTTACAGCT
>Ga0222717_10000246_pt1 | contig 47552 bp, 47 predicted proteins | sample C33_18DmetaG_FD_165053 | JGI IMG/M metagenome (GOLD analysis project Ga0222717, IMG submission 165053) | Estuarine water microbial communities from San Francisco Bay, California, United States - C33_18D | ecosystem: Environmental > Aquatic > Marine > Unclassified | place: USA: California... | reverse complement strand
CAGCGCTAGGAGCCACCAATTGGCTCCGCCCGAGGCATCGCCTATGAAGTCCTGGCCATAGTCATCGAAGGTCACTGCCCACGGGTTGCTATAGTCCGACTGTGAGTGCCTGGTGAGACGCCAGCTATGCGGATCGAAGCGCCAAAGGCCACCATCAGTCATTCTCTGAGGCCCGTAAGGCGTCTCCACTTGAGAGTGGAGAAACCTTCCCTCACAAAGATAAAACGCACCAGAGGCATCGGCAGAATAAGAAGAAATGGCGTGGTGCGTGTCATGGGAATCGAAACCATCCACAATGCGGATTCGCTCGTCTGCCACATCATCTCCATTCGAATCCTTCAATAACACAAGATACGGCTCCTGACTGACATAAACGCCCTCAGGGGCAAGCTCAAAACCGATGGGCACGTGGAGACCGTCCGCAAAGACCGTTTGCTTGTCTGCCTTGTGATCACCATCGGTGTCTTCAAAAATGAGGATTTTGTCGTTTGGACGATCAGCTCCGGGTTTGTAATGTGGGTAGCTTGGCACTGTCGTAATCCACAGACGCCCTTTGCCATCGAAGCTCATCTGCGCCGGGTTCTGCAAATCCGGGAACTGCTCTTCCGAGGCAAAGAGCTCAATCTGATAGCCTTCTGGTAACTTGAAATGCGACTTCGCATTCTCCGTATCCAGATAACTAATCGGACGGTTATAGTTCGTCGTCACGGGTGAAAGCGGACGCGTTTGGGAATCATCCACACTAAGATCCTCAGCTTTAGCCAGTGCCCATATACGTCGGTCACGCACCTCACCCATTTGCCGAATCTTCTCGATCTCCTCTGGATAATTGTAATTCCCATAGGGTGCCCACCGCTGACCCCAAACATGCACGCCGTTGAGCATGCGATAGTCATTATGCCAGAGCCAATTACGATCGACAATGGCCTGTTGCAGCTTCGCAAGTCCCCCTTTCCCAGGCTTGCCCGTGCCAACCAGCGCCTCAACGAGCAAAGGAGCCAGCTTGGCCATGCCCGTCTCATTCAAGTGACAGCCGTTTAGGGTCAGCTTCGAGTCTCCAGAAAACCATGGTCTTGTTAGATTAAACAAATCGAGTCCACCAACCTTCTTTGTCGTCGCCACGTCGAGTATCGCTTTTGAGTAAATTGCCAGATTCTCATTCTCAGCGTTCCCGGCTGGTAAATCATAATCCTTCGAGCGATTCTCAAACGCAATCGGCGTGGCCAAGATCAACCGAGGCGCGCCCTGGCCGTTGTAAGAGCGTGATCGCGTATGATCGACAAAGGCGCTAAGCTCAGCCTTGAAATTATCCAAGCCTTCAGGCCCATCGAACGACTCATTGAATCCAAAAAACGCGACGATGGTGCTCGCCTTCAGCTGAACAAGCCATTCATCGGGATAAGGATAATGACCGATTCCATGATGGGTCTGTTTGTCAGGATGGAATTTCTCCGCCCCGGGAAAAGCCCACTGCGTCTTTCGCGCGGGATGAGCACGGAAACCCGGCGTGTCCGCCGGATGACACATGTTACGGAAGAAGAGCTCTTGCTCTGGGTATCGACGATGCAATTCGGCTTCCAAGAAGCCGTGGTGAATGAAACGCTCGCCCAAACTGTTGCCAATGAGCACGATGCGTTCGCCTTTCAACGGTGTGAACGGCAATGTCACAGCAGACGGCTGCCCCTCAAAGAGCGTCGGCTGATCGTAAGTCGGTCGCGCTGGCTTCTCAGGCGTCTTGCCCTGGCTGTGGGCAGGAACCAGAAGGGCTAAGCCTAGGAGGACGTGCGTAAGCGTAGGTTTCATAGTGACCAAAAGCCATAGCAGCGGCAGGCAACACCGCCATCAGATTTCCAGGAAAAGCCCGATAAATGCAATGGCTATCCACTCAACTTCTGGCTAGAAGCCGAATGATTTGGAAAGCCCTTACCAAAGCAACATCAAGGTAAGAACCATAATCCTCCTGCCACTGGCCGGGGCCATCCTGCTAGCACTTTCCTTGCCTAGCAGGTGACGCTCTCAACCAAGTTTTGAAATGAGCCCGTTCATGCAGAGGAATATGCCGAGGAGTTTCGCACATACGCCGGGAAAATTGGACCTGATTTAATTAAAAGCATCGATGCACTGAAAGTAGAACTCTTTCACAAGTCGAATGATTCAGAAGTATCGAGGGTATGGTTGGCTGCACTATCACCTCAAAAACTAGATCTACTTAACCACAACCAGCTGAACATCAGAATATTCATCCAATCGGACGAGCTCCGCCTACGCGTTGGTAAGAATCAGGTCAACGTTCCTCTGCCTTTCCCGATCCCAGAGGACGATGTTGCTCACTATAACTTAGGCGGAGCAGGTCAGCTCATTTCTCCGTCATCATTCCTCCTGATCAAACATCCCAGCGGCTCAATCACGGCAACGATGACGGAATCGTGAGATCGGAGGTTGATGGGGAACATTCACGCATTGCTGGCCGCCTTGACAAGAAATAAAGGTCATGGCCGCGGAATACTCACCCTGCAACAACATTGCACGCATGCCGTTATGATAGCCTTGAAATCTGGAACCATTGGTGGCTAGAGGTTCGGTTGCCCGAGCTTACTATCAATTTCCCATAAAACCCACAACTTAGCCGCGCAGTTGCTGACCTAACCAGCGCGCTTCCTTCTCAATGGCCTCACGCCCACGGTCCATCATGCCAGCGAAGTGGAAGAACCCGTGAATGACCCCATTGTAGCGCTCCAGCTCCACCCACACACCTGCCACCCTCAACTGCTCGGCGTAGGCTTCACCTTCATCTCGTAGAATATCATACTCGGCCGTGATAACCCGTGCTGGAGGGAGCCCCGACAAATCCAAGGTTTGGTTAGGCGACGCCAGCGGATGGGCACCATCAATGTCTCCAAGGTAACTTCGCCAGAAATACAACATCTCATCCTTACTCAGGCCGTGGTCGGTCTCGAAGGCCTCATACGATGCCGTGTCGCATCGCGCATCGATGACAGGATAAACAAGCAACTGTGCTCTCAGTGGTGGGCCCTGTTCATCTCGATTTTTGATCGCGAGCGCAGCGGAAAGGTTTCCTCCGGCACTGTCACCAGCCACGCCAACACGTTTCGGATCAATGCCAAAGTTTGGCGCCTCTTCCACAAGGTGGTGAAGCACTCCCTGACAATCTTCGAGAGCCCCAGGAAAAGAATGCTCGGGAGACAAACGATATTCGACCGAAGCTACCATGATCTGACCCGCATTCGCGAGATGACGACAGAGCGTGTCATGGGTGCCCACATCACCCATGACCCAGCCCCCGCCATGAAGGTAAAGGACCGTTGGCAACGGCTCCTCAGGCGCACCGAGGGGCCGATACATCCTGAACGGAATGCCACCGGGCGAACAATGGTCCATCGCCTCGGCAACCTCCGTTTCTGGCAAAAAGAGATCTGTCAACCCGCTGAAGATCGCCCTCGCCTCAAGAGGCGGCAACGTAGCAAGCGAAGGGCCTTTCGCCAAGGTGATGGCATCGAGAAATGCACGAGTTTGAGGATCCATACCTTATCCCTGCGCGATCTCTGAGGAAACTTCAATCCCTTTGCGAGTTGGCCATCTCTCTCTATCCTCACTGAACATGATCTTTCAAAGATGCATTGTTCTTCTCTTCTTCACGCCTTGGTTTTCGGTACAAGCGGCGGACAAGTGGGTTACCATTGGCGATAGTCTAACAAAGGAATACGAAATCGAGTTTCCTATCCTCAATCTCAGCAATCCCGCTGCGTGGGGAGAGAGAAATTGGCTAGAACTGCTGTCTATTCATCGAGGTGAGTATGTGGATATTGGTCCCTATGCAAACGTGTGGGCGGATCTCCGAATTAGAGGACATGAGTACAACTGGGCCTTTCCGGGTTCGAAAACCACAGAATGGAGAGAGGTGATTGAGGCAACCTTTCTGTCCAATGCCCTCTTTGTTTTCAATCGCGCTCTGTTGGATGGCTATCTAGGCGATGTCGCCGATCGCGTCGTTATATTTCTTGGCGGCAATGATCTTAAGGGCGCCTACGGAAGGCACTACGAGGGAGCGGATCCAACACTTTTCATCAGCGAACAAGTAGCCAACATGACGTTGATTGTCGACCACATACGTTCACAGAATGACACCGTTCCAATCCTACTCGTGAACATGCCAGATGTGGGCATCACGCCCGTGGTGAAGAATGATCCGAAATACGCTGACGCTAGCAAACGCCAGCGCATGACAGATCTGACGAATGACCTCAATGACCGACTCCGCGAGTTGGCCAAGCAGAAAGACATTGGCTTTGCCGACATCGCTAGCCTCACCAATGACCTCTCTGGACCGCGCCGCTACGTCATCGGTGGCGTGCATTTCCTCAAGACCGTGGATCCAGAAACCCTTAGCAACGATCCTGTTTACCTCTTCTCGCCAGATGGCTTTCATCCAAACACCACCGCGCAATTGCTCTTCGCCAATGCCATCGCACGCGGTTTCAACGAGCGCTATCCTGAACTCGATCCCGTACCGCTCTTCTCCACCGAGGAAATGCTAAACATACTCGGACTGGAGCCAGACATGCCCCTGGCTGAATGGGCAGCCGCCTATGGTATCGATACTGGCGACGGCGCCACAGACTCAGACGGCGATGGTGCTTCACTTCTCGAAGAATTCGCCCTTGGCATGGACCCACGTGACGCCGATGCCGAGAGACGCGCCATTGGGTACCTCACCAACGAGCGCCTCGAAATCAGCTACAACCCAAGAGTCGCTGATTCTGACAACTTCACCATTGCCCCACAGTTTAGCACAGACCTTCTGGAATGGCCCATGATCCCAATAGCCCAGCAATCGGTCGGTGCCGACGGCACCACGCAAGCCTGGGTCAGCCCTCATGCCGAAGCTTGCTTCCTCCGTCTTTCCTTTACCGCGCCATGAGATTATTACTTCTACTAGTAGGGCTCACCTCTGCGGTGATGGCGGCGCCGCCCAAGGACGATCCATGGGAGACGGTAGCCAAATTCAACGCAGAAGAACTAGAGGAGATCAGCGGTCTCGCCCCCTCGGGGAAGCGGCCGGACATCTTCTGGTCACACAATGATAGTGGAGGCGATGCAGCCCTGCACGCGCTTGATCTTAATGGCAGCTTTCTCGGTTCTGTAGAAATCCAAGACGTGAAGAACAAAGACTGGGAAGACCTCGCGGCCTTCACTTATCAGGGAAATCCCTATCTCCTCATTGCAGACACTGGAGACAATAAGCATAGGCGAAACACGGTCACCTTGCACGCGGTTCCAGAACCCAAGCCCAATCAAGATGGAACCTTTACGAACACCAGTGTACGCGCATCCTGGACACTAACCTGTCGCTACGAAGATGGTCCCCAAGACTGTGAAGCCATCGCCGTTGATCAGCAAGGCCAGCGAGTTCTCTTGCTAAACAAGGATGGTAAAGCCTCCGCCGTTTATACAATCCCCTTATTCCCTCAGCCAAAGACACCGACGCTCATCGCGAAGAAAATCGCTACCCTTCCACAGACAGCCAACGCGGCAAACAACATCGTTAGCTTTCTAAAGGCCGGCGTCCTCGGTGCGCGGGTCACTGGAATGGACTTCTCACCACAAGGAACCAAAGCCGTCGTTCTCACCTACACCGATATCCGCCTCTTTCAACGGAAGCCCAAAGAACCCTGGGAACAAGCCTTCTTAAAGGAGCCAACCACCATCGCTCTGCCAACAATCTACCAACCAGAGGCCGTTTGTTTCGGCAATGACGGCCAATGGATTTATGTAAGTTCCGAAGAGACACCCACACCCTTGGTGCGCTACCCAGCCCCGAAGTGATTGGTTAGACAAACACGAGAACCACAGCAGCGCTGAGTACCACAGCCCCCGCCAGTCGCCAGCCAAGCGTTTCGCGCCCGAGTTGTCTCTCCACATTTCCAAACCAGTGCCCGACGAACCACACAGCAGCCACACTCCATAAACCACGAAGATTGTAGATCACGTTCACGGCCGTACCATCCTGAAAAACTGCCAGGGTATTGATCAAGACCATGGCCTGAGCTGCCATGAAAAATGATCCACCAAGAAGGGGCCGCCATTGCTGCCGCGAGATTGAACGGAGCGGCTGCGAGAACAGCGGAACAAAACCTAACGAGAGCACACCGGAGAGGAGCATGGCAATGGGCAGAAAACGCCCGGGCCCCCAAGCAGGCGCCCATTTCATGACCAACACATCAAAGAGCGCGTAGGTGACACCCGCAGCAAGGGCGAACAGGATGGTTTGCCCCACCTGCCCCTGGCCTCCCTGCGGCCCTCGGTGCAAGAATGCGATCCCCACGACGCTTAGAGCAGCCGCTAGCCACAAGCTTGAGCGAACTGGAGTCGCCAAGAGCCAGGTCGTGAAAACCGCCACGAGAATCAGTTTTATTCCAATCACCGGCGTCGCAACTGACACATCTCCCTTGTCTAAGGCGAGGAACGTTAGGAGCTGCCCACCAACAAAGAGTCCCGCCACAACAACGGGCTGCCAGAGCGAACTGATGCCAGGAATGCTTCCACCCAATGGCCACAACGCTAGAAAAGCAACACCCGTCAGCCCATTGCAGACCAACGCGGTCCGCCATGGCCCCACTCCACGCGAGGCTGCCTGCTTAAAGAACATGGCAGCCGCCACGTAAAGCAGGCTACTAATGAGCGGAAAGATGAGATGCATCGATTGATAGACCATGGAGGCCCATCGACGATCCGCTAATGCTTTTCAGAGTCTGCTGCCTTTGCCGCTTGCGCGAGAATCTCAGGGGTGACATCCCGTCCTTTCACGAAAACTCTTCGCAACCACCGTTTCAGCTAAAAGCCCAGCAGATGCCCATCACATGAAACGCTCCTACACCATCAATCACATCAATGGCAAACTTGGTCTGATGCTCCCCCTCCGGGAGAGTCACCAAGAAACGAAATCCCTCACCGTTGGCGAGATACTGCGTCATTGTCCAATTCTTACGAGGCAGATACCTCTTTCACTGACTAGAGGCTTTCCCCTCAGCAACAATAAACAACCTAGAGGAAACAATCGTCGTCTTCTTCCAGGTTTTCCCTGAAGTAAGATTCATTGGCACCATCTTGAACAATGGTTAGGACGTCCACAGGGTGTTCTCGATTACATCTTTCCTCGACTGAGTAGCGAGCCACGCTTGCAAGGCCTTGTGGGCGGCATGAAGGGTTACCGGAGGCGACTCTTTCTCCCAGATCAGAACGCTCACCTGCCCGGCGTTGAAGGTAGGACGAAGTGAAGCCGGGGGGGATTCTTTCCCCACCTCGGATGCGACCACTTGCCCGCTGACACTGGCTGGCGATACCAATAGGCATCCCGTCACCAGAAGAACATTCATGCCACCGAGCAAGTTTACTAGCAAAAGCATCTGCACGCCGAACACGCCAAGCCACCAGCACAGACGTGCATCCCTCCCGTTGCTTGCGACGTCAGCACAAAGGCAATCCCTGCCAGAAGGGCAAAGACCATTCAAGCCACCGAAATCCCATTCGGCGTGCAACCCACATCTACCAGCTTCTTAGTCAAACGTTGCGCAAAGCCCCAGTCCCTACTTTTCAGTGGTTGCCGGTTGGCTTCGTCAACTCCAGGACTCATTTCTGTAAAGGGTTACCCGAGCGCATGACGTAGAGCGGCTTCCATCACTTCAAGCGTGTCGTCGATATCACCAGATGAGTGTGCTAACGAGAGGAATCCTGTTTCATAGGGAGACGGGGCAAAGTAGACACCCGCTTCGAGGGCATGATGAAAAAAGCGTTTGAAGGCTTCACCATCCGCTTGCTTCGCCGTCTCCAAATCGTAAACAGGCGATTCACTAAAGAAGAGGCAGAACATGCTCCCAATGCGATGAAAGGTGTAATCCTTGCCTAACGTCTTCAGAATACTCCGCACACCGTCTTCCAAGCGCTGACCGATAGCCTCCAACTGATCAAACCCTTTATTCGTATCGAGCTCTTTCAACTGTGCCAGCCCAGCAGCTAATGCCAGTGGGTTCCCTGACAACGTTCCCGCTTGGTAAACAGGACCGTCAGGCGCGAGCTGATCCATGATTTCAGCCTTACCGCCAAAAGCACCTACCGGAAGACCACCACCAATGACCTTTCCTAACGCAGTTAGATCAGGTGTCACCCCGAAGCGTTCCTGCACACCTCCTTTAGCCAGGCGAAATCCTGTCATCACCTCATCGAAGATTAGCACAATACCATGCTTCGCCGTGATCTCGCGTAGAAACTCAAGAAAACCCTCTTTCGGAAAAAACAGACCCGCATTAGCCGGAATCGGTTCGAGGATAATGGCGGCAATTTGATCGCCCTTCGCTTCCATGACTTTCTCTAGCGCTTCAGGATCATTGAAAGGAAGCGTGATCGTCAGCTCAGCGAGTTGCGCAGGTATACCGGCACTATCAGGACGCCCATGAGTCAGCGCTCCGCTTCCAGCAGCCACGAGCAAGGAATCTACGTGCCCATGATAACAACCTTCAAACTTGATCACGAGATCGCGTCCCGTATAACCACGCGCCAATCGCAACGCTGACATCGTCGCCTCTGTCCCGCTATTGACCATGCGCACCTTCTCAACCGAAGGCACCCAGTCGCAGATGAGCCGAGCCATTTCGACTTCGTAGGGATTGGGTATTCCAAAACTCACACCATCCTTCGCCGCGTTGTGCACGGCATGGATCACCGTTTCAGGAGCATGCCCAAGAATCGCCGGTCCCCAGGTACCGATGTAATCGATGAGATGCACTCCATCCACAGTTTCAATGCGAGATCCCTTCGCGCGCCGCACAAAGAACGGCTCTCCATCCACGTTGCGGAAGGCCCGGACTGGAGAATTCACGCCACCGGGAATGTGATTCTTGGCTATTTTAAAGAGTTTATCGGAGAGAGACATATTAGTGAATACGTAGGCTACAGTGGCCTGGATGGCGACCGAAAGTCGACCACCAAGCGACACAGGTTGATCCGAAACTGCCTGAATAGCCTGAGCCCTGAAGCCGTCCAACAAATTGAGCTTCCCCCCCTCCCAAATATCAGCTAAAATATGAGCCATGGACACGCGCTTTCTCTCCCTTCTGGTCCTTATTCTCTCCCTTTCCGCTAGTCTTCACGGCCGGGACAAAACCTCGAAGTTAATTCAGGAAGACGGGGCGCTCTATGTCGAAAGCCTCCTGGAGAAGCCCATCAAATTGAAGGTCCTCAAGTCAGCCCATGCCTATGGCACGTTGAAAGGCGAACGCTATTTGGGAACCCTCAAGCCAGGCCAAGAGGTCACTCTGTTAGCAATCAGTGACCGCGCCTACCGGGTCCGAGGCAAGGCTCAACAAGGAGATATCGCCGGTTGGGCTGGCCCCACCTTTTTTAAGAAGCTCGATCCCGAATTCGTATCCAACCTGAAGAAGGCTGCCGAACGCAAAGCCCTTGTCGACGATCTCATCGCCAACAAAGAAGTCGCTCTTGGCATGACTGGCGAGGAAGTGTTAGCCTCACTCGGAAAACCGACGAAACGGGCATCTGAACTAAACACTGAAGGCACCACGGAAACACTGGACTACATCACCTACGAGCGGGTGCCACAAACTTCCTATGTCCGTAACGGGTTCGGTCAGGTCGTCAAGAAGACTACTTACGTCAAAGTAGAAACCGGTCGTTTGAGCGTAAAACTGCAGGACGACATCGTTGCCAGCATCAGTGAGTCTGAGTCAAACGAGAGCCGACGTGATCTTGGGTTGACCATTCCCGTGCCAATTCTCATTCACTAAGAGGTCGATTCCGTTTGAAGCGCCGAAGATTTCTAACACAAGGCACTCTCGGCCTCTCTACGCTCGGAATTGGCGGCCAATCCTCAGCAGAGCTGTCTCCCACGGACCTTCGACCAGCCAAACCAATTGGCCTGGCAAAGCCAGACCGCCGTGTGACCAAGGACAACATCTCCCATTGCCGCGTGGCAGATCCACGTGCCGTGAAGATCCTTCAGTGCACGGACGTCCACCTCCATTGCGATCGGGAACGTTACGGCGACAAAGCAGATCAACGCACTCGCGAGGATATCAAGCGCCTCGTCGACCAGCACCAACCGAACCTCATCGCCTTCACTGGCGATGTCTGGCACGATCCCGAGCCCGGGAAGAGCGAGGAGATCTTTGCTGACGCGCTGTCTCTGATGGTGGAGATGGACACACCCTGGCTCTTCAACTGGGGAAACCACGACCTGCAAGAAAACTACGGCCCAGCGCAAGGCGCCCTCACCGAAGCACCCAAGAGCCTCTATCGCGGAGGCTACCAAGGCGGAAACTATCGCGTTCGGCTAGATGACGCTGCTGGTAAACCGCTTCACGAACTGATCTGCCTCAACACCACGACCCAAGGCATTCAAGCCCCTCAAGAAGACTGGCTAAAAAAAGTCAGCACTTTGGAAGATAGGTCCAAACACTCCCTCTGCTTCCTTCACATTCCGATTCAACAGTACATCGACGTTTGGAAAGCAGGCAGCGCCAACGGCCTGAAACAAGAAGAAGTCTGCACGTATGGTGAAGATGGTAGTGCCTTTACTCTGCTGAAGAAACTGGGAGTCACTGCCTGCTTTTGTGGCCACGATCATGTCAACGACTACGCCGGAACACACGACGGCATCGCCATGGTTTATGGCCGCGCCACGGGACATGCAGGGTATGGTGGTGATAAAATACGCAAAGGCGGAAAACTCATCACCTTAGACACAACGTCGGGTCGCCACAGTTGGAAGACCGTCTTCGCCAATGGCAAGACCTGGGTTCCAAGCGAGAAAGTTCAGTAGTTCATGTAATGGCTTTACATGAACTCGTTAGGGCTGGCAGCTGGCGCTCTATTTGCCGCAATACGTGCCTGGGAGAAAGTTGCCAATGCGAGAAGTATATGGAGACAACAAACCGAAGACATACCTCACTTGCTAAGCTACCTCCCTCGCTACGCAGCAAAGCACGATGGCATCTATCCTTGCTGCCGCAGTAGTCTTGACATTACACGAAACAAGGTTCGTGGTGCGGTATTGTACTGGCAACGTCCAAATAGTCCGCCGACCGTCATGCACTACATCGTCGGCCTCACAGACTCCGCACGAGGCGACACGCCTGTTTTCGCCTCCCCTTACCCCTTTGACTATAAACGCGCCGTCGGCTTTCTAAGTGGCTATGTTAAAAAGCTTCCCGAGGAGGAGTGGCAAGATCTTCTCAAAACTACCTTGGAGACCACCAATCTTTCCCTCAGGACAACCTTGAAGGCCCCCTAGCGACCCACGCATTCTTCCGTGTGTTCAGTGCCTTCCGTGGTCTAATCCCCTATTCCTTTGCTCGAGGCTACGCTTCTTCCCGTTTCAAGACCGCCCGCATCAAGTTCAGTTGCCCGTAAGTCACGCCTTCTTCCGCCGCCTCCATGATCGGCCGGAGCGGTGATAAACCATGCTTCGCAAAGAGTTCCCTAAGCGCCGTCTCAGTGTCTTCACTCAAATAAGGTCGCCAGTCCAATTCTTCCCCATCTTCCACCACTCTCACCAGGTGAGTCTCGATGGTTGTTAGTTTCAAGCCACGAGCCGAAGCAATGTCATCCAGAGGCTTGCCTTCCTGAAGCAATTTATGAGTTTCAAGAACCGTCAGCGGCAACCCTTCCTTGATCTCCGGCTGTGTAGGCTTCTGCGCGTGTAGATTGGATCCGTTGACCCGTGCCTTCGCCGTCTCAGGATGGGCTGCCATGTAATCCACAATCGCTTGGACAAAGGGGGTTCCGTAAGTGTCGAGCTTGTGTTGCCCAATCCCATGGATCGACATCATCTCCGCAGCCTCACCCGGCATGTATGCCGCCATCTGACGCAAGGTACGATCACTGAAGATGACATAAGGAGGCACATCATGCGTGTCTGCTAGTAATTTACGAACCTCGCGGAGGCGCTCAAAGAGCCCGTTGTGATGAGGCGGATCATCAGTTTGACCAACGCGCCCACCTTTCTCTGGCTCTACCCTAGTATCCTCCTGTCGCGAGAACGTCCGCTGACCTTTGAGAATCTCCCAGGCAGAGGGTGTGAGCTTGGGGACGGCAAATCCATCACCCTCAGTCTTCACATCACCAGCTGCGATGAGCGCATTTAAAATATTGCGCCAATGGGTCTTCGGCTTGTCTTTGCCCACACCATAGGTCTTCAAGGCGTCGTGCCCGAACTGCCGAATCTTGACTGTATTCGCACCGCTGACAATGTCACATATATGAACTCCCCCAAAGCGCTCGCCCGTCCGCACCATCGCTGAGAGGACCATCTGAGCATCGCGCGTCGCATCCACCGAACGAAACTCGCCTGCACAGAAATCACAGCCACCACAGTTCTCCTCGGCGTATATTTCTCCAAAGTAACCTAGCAAACCTCGTCTGCGACACGTCGGCACTGACGCAAAGCGCTCCATCTCTTGCAGCAGCGCCAGCGTTCGACGTCGCTCCGCCTCATCCTCAATCTCCTCGATGAACCGTTTCTGTTTGATGATGTCGCCCGCTCCATAAAGCAGGAGACAATGCGACGGCTCCCCATCCCGACCAGCTCTCCCTGTCTCTTGATAGTACGACTCGACGTTCTTCGGAATATCACCATGAACTACAAAACGCACGTCCGCCTTGTCGATTCCCATACCAAAAGCAACTGTCGCCACAATGATAGAAGCATCGTCACGAATGAAGGCCTCTTGAGTCTGAGAACGTTCATTTGGCTCGAGTCCTGCATGGTAGGCTTTCGCGGGAATCCCACTAGCCACTAACAACGCAGCCGTCGACTCGACACTCTTCCGTGTCGCCCGATAAATGATGCCGGACTGGCCGGAGCGCTGATTGAGAAAGGCGATGAGCTGCGCCTTCCAGTCTTTCTTTGCCCGGACCTCGTAAAACAGATTGTCGCGATCAAACGAGGCTCGAACCTTCACGGGATTCTTTAGCGAAAGACGTTCCTCAATGTCATCGGCAACCTTCTCCGTTGCTGTTGCTGTGTAGGCACCGATCGGCACGCCAGGAAATTCTTGACGCAAACGCCCCAGAGCCAGGTAATCCGGACGGAAATCATGCCCCCATTCGGAAATGCAGTGAGCTTCATCAATGGCGAAGAAGGCCGGTGTGCCAGAGGGACAGTAGCGCAAGCGATCTAGCATTCCATGCACCGCCAACCGCTCGGGCGCCAGGTAGAGCAAATCCAGCTCACCATTCTGATAGGCCCGCACGGCAGCGCGCCGGTCCTCATCGGAAATTGAACTATTGGCACAGGCAGCTCGTATGCCGCTAGCTTTAGCGGCATCGACCTGATCTTTCATCAGTGCAATCAGCGGACTGACCACCACAGCACAACCTGGACCCAGTAAGGCCGGCAGTTGATAACAGAGCGACTTGCCGCCGCCCGTCGGCATGACCCCAAAGACGTCGCGGCCTTCATGCAACCCGCTCACCAGCTCCCGCTGGTGCTTACGAAACGCCGTAAACCCGAAGACTCGATGCAGGGTCTCATCCATAATAAGCGCGAGCCTACCACAGTCCACAATCGCGACAACCCTTTACCCACGATCGGAGTACACAGAAAAGCGGCCCGGGCTACCAAACCAGACCGCTTTCCTGAAAAACAACAATGGCAATATGAACTAACTAACTAAACAATTAATAAAGATTGGATCATAATAAAAACTTGATAGAGAGTGCAGATCAAGTGATCAAAATGATGGGCGACTCATCCTCCGGCTGCGGCGTGAAATTACTGGGGTCCTGACGCAAACCACGGAGGCTTGCAGGAAGAGCAGACAGCTCACTCTCCTCAGTAAGGCTCTCAGACTCCGGAGCCAATTGGAGAGGAGACCTGGTATGCGTATTCACTAATCGCGGGCGACTGCTATCAGGATTGAAGGGCAACTTGTTCGGCTCGATCTCGCACTTGGCCATGCGCATCGTAGCCGGACCCACAACAGGCAGAAAGACAGGCGAGAGGAAATGCTTCTCAGCATCGTAGGTCCGAATAGCCTGCCGGATGCGCTTGAAGCAGTAACGGCGCCAAGCAGCCCGCACCCGTGATTTGAGACTTCCGACGATGGATGTCTCCTCGACGTTGTCCGTTGCAAGGAAGGGGTGGTCTAGGGTGCTAGAATTCGGGGTGATCATGGCGGAGACAGGTAAGAAACAGTGTTGAGGCGATTGAGGACTTGGTTTCTTAGAGGTGAGATTCTCTTCGGAGAGGAATTATCGTATTTAAGCTATTAAAAACTGACATTATGATAAATTTCATTAGAGGATCTCAATGCTGCGAAACTGAAACAGGGTGAGGCAGTGAATGACCAATCCATATTATATAATTACAATAATTTAGGTAACCTTTAAGGCCACTTCCTCCTTCAGACATTCTGAATGCCGTCTATGTCGTCGGGGACGCCTCGCTAGAAGGAGACTCCATCAAACCACTCTTGCTCTCATTAGTCGAAGGCCTAACAGGCACCTCTTCCACACTTGTGTTCCTATTTAAGGAGCCACGCCATCTACCAGACTCGTTGACAAACTCCGCCATCGTCATCAACTCCGATGAACAAGGATCTCAGATTGAGGAAAGCGCCGCACAGCTCAGCCAACGTCTTGTCGGCCAGCGTGTGATGACCGTCGCTCTAGCAAAGGAAGATCGCTTACGCCTGCAGGAATCCCTCCAAAACAAAGATGATCCTGACGCTCCCACCAGCCAAGTCTACGACTCAAAGCCAGTGGAGTAGACGCGCGGAAAGCCGTCTTCAGCGGCTTCGCGACTCACGTGCAAGCCGTGGAAGACGTTCGCTTTCTTGAGTACTTCAGCCCAGAAAAAAACCAACTCGGGTTACCCGGCTTGCATCGACTCCGTCAGGAAGTGGGCCTGGATGAATCCTGGTTTATCGATGGCGCAGGAGCAGCGAACACGGTGACCACATGTTCGCGATCCTTTGCCCAACACTGGTGAATCGACTTGCCCAAGCCAGATCAACGCCACGCGGTCATTTCATTTCAGTTGGGAGCACCTAGCCCGGGTTGCTCGCAGGCAATGCAGGCCAGGCTCACCCATCACTCTGTCAGCCTCAGCTCCGCACAAATAGAAGCTGACCTTCTCGAAGTCATCCAGGCCAGGCTCGACTAAAAAGGAGCCTTTCAACCCGAGACCCTCTGCCAATTCTGGGAACGCAGCTAAGACAACGCCAATCGCTCGTCACCAGGCCCTCCCGGCTGGCGGAGCACCCATGCGGAATCGTAGGAAGTGCGCTACTCTCTTTCACGGTGCTAGCCTGAGACTCGCCCAACGTCAGAGAAGACTTTTCACGTGCAGCCCGGCAAAGTTGCGCGAAGGTCGCGCCATGTTACAAGCAGGTATCGTAGGACTTCCGAACGTCGGCAAATCGACTCTCTTCAACGCGGTCACCCGGACACAGAAAGCAGAGGCCGCAAACTACCCTTTCTGCACGATCGAGCCGAACCAAGGCGTCGTCACCGTCCCCGACCCCAGGCTAGCCGTCCTCTCAGAAATCTCCAAATCGCAGAAACTCGTCCCGGCTGCGATTGAATTCGTCGACATCGCTGGTCTCGTCAAAGGTGCGAGCCAAGGAGAAGGCCTCGGCAATCAGTTCCTCGCCAACATTCGTGAAGTCGATGCCAACGTCCAGGTCGTCCGCTGCTTCGAAAACTCTGACATTCACCACGTCGATGGCTCGATCAATCCTCTGCGCGACATTGAAGTCATCAACACCGAACTCCTCCTCGCCGACATGGCCGCCATGGAACGCCGCCAAGAACGCAATGTGAAGAAAGCCAAAGGCGGCGACAAAGAAGCCAAGGCCGAATTGCTCATTCTAGAAAAGCTCCTCCCCCATCTTAACGACGGCAAACCCGCCAGCACCTTGGAGCTGACCGACGATGAGCAGAAGATCCAGCACGGCTTCCAACTCCTCACTGGCAAGCCCACCATCTTCGCCTGCAACGTCTCCGAAGACGACCTCGCGGACGCGCGTGCAAATCCTGACAATCACCCGCATGTCTCCGCGGTCAAAGCCTATGCTTCCGAAACTCACGGGGCCGAAGCCATCGTTATCAGTGCCAGCATCGAGGCCGAACTTGTCTCCCTCGATGAAGATGAAGCCCAGGAATTCCTCACCAGCCTCGGCGTCGAAAGCAGCGGTGTTTCCGATCTCATCCGCACCGTGTATCACTTGTTAGGCCTACGCACCTACCTCACCACGGGCGAGCAAGAAACCCGTGCCTGGACCATCCGCGAAGGCACGAAAGCACCGCAAGCTGCCGGCGTCATTCATGGAGACTTTGAGCGCGGCTTTATCGCAGCCGAAGTCGTCCACTACGACGACCTCGTCGAACTGGGATCCCAAGTGAAAGCCAAAGAAGCCGGCAAGCTCCGCATCGAAGGCAAAGAATACGTCGTCAAAGACGGCGACGTCGTTGAGTTCCGCTTCAACGTCTAGCATTACGGTCGCTTCTGTTTCAGCAGCCACCTCCTTGATCGTCGAGAACCAGGTTTCTCGATTGGCAAGAGTGGCTTCCCGCTATAAACCAAAAGAGCATGTATCGGTTCCTTCTACTTTTTGTTCTCAGCGCCCATGCGACCATCAGCGCGGAAAGACTCTCCGCCGACCGCCTCTTCCAGCGGGATCACATCGTCCAGGTTCGCATCGAATTGCCAGAGGAGAAATGGGCCGCGCTTTGTCTCCAGACACGAACGATGGGCGAAGCGTTAAGCAAGACCCTGCCAGAGAAACCTTTCACCTACATGAAAGGGCACATCACGATCGATGGCGTCCGTATCGAGAACGTTGGCATTCGAAAGAAGGGATTCATTGGTTCTCTCGATAGCACCCGACCTTCGCTCAAGGTCAAGTTCAACGAGTACCGGAAGAAGCAACATCCCATTGACGACCTGGATCGACTCACGCTCAACAACAACAAACAGGACACTGCGCATCTCAGCCAGTATCTCGGCTACCAGCTATTTCAGGAATCCAAAACGCCCGCTCCACGATGCAATCACGCGCACGTCACCGTGAACGGACAGAACCTTGGGATCTATTCTAACGTTGAGTCTATTCGCAAGCCTTTCCTTAAGCGCACCTTCGGAAGTGATGAAGGCGATCTTTTCGAAGGCACCATCGCCGACTTCATGGACGGTTGGATGCACAAATTTGAGTCCAAGAGGAAACGAACGAAAGTCGTCGCCTTGAAACCGCTTCACGACGTTTTGAAGAACCCTGAATCCACGCTCAAAGAGATCGGAGAAATCCTCGACATCGATGCCTTCATTCGATTCTGGGCCATGGAAAGTCTGATTAGCTTCTGGGATGGCTATACGAACAACCAGAATAACTACTTTCTCTATCAGAACCCTAGCACCTCGAAATGGCAGTTCATTCCCTGGGGCTTAGACAGCGCATTCACCTCGATGATGCCCTTCCCCCCGTTCTTCATCCCCAATCACGCAGCCCAAAGTCAATCCGTGATATCGAATCGCCTCTATCACTTCCCCGAGATCCAGGACAAGTATCTGACCACCATGAAAGCGATCTTGGATGCGCATTGGAAAGAGAGCGTGTTGAACGCAGAAATCGATGCCGTGACCGAACGCCTCAAAGACTTGCATACGCGGGGTAGGTCCCAAGAGAAAGGCCTAAAGAAGCTGCGAACGTTTATCAACATGCGCCGAACGGCGATCGAGAATGCTTTCAAGATCTGGCCTCTCAAGATTCCTGACTCTCCAAAGGAACCCGTCTATTTTTCTAAGATTGGCAGCGCCAAGGTTACCTTTGACACACATTGGTACGATAAGTCGCCACGGAATACTCAGAAGATCGGTGAGATTGATCTTAGCATGACATTGCACGATGAGCCGATCGAGTTCGAAGCCGTCGGGGTAATTGCCGAACGCGGAAAGATGCCTGGATCAGACGGAGAATATCCAGCGAGTGTGGTCATTCACGCCAAGCGGAAGTCTGACGGGGCCAAGATCGTCCTGGGAATCGGCTTAGAAGACGTGCTGTTTCGACCTAGCACAAGCACCATAGCGGCTCAAGGTATCATCATGGGTGGCGTCAAAGGATTCGGCGTTCTATCCAGTGAGATCAAGTTCAGCCAAGCTGCCACCAAGGATGAAGCTCAGGTATCCGGAGAAGCTACCATTTCAATCCTCCAGATGCGTGGAGGTAAGCCGATCGGAAAGAAAGAAGGCTAACAAGCACTCTTCAGCCTTCGTGCTGCGACAACGAAGCTTCGCCGTAGGCCATTGTGTGATACGCCGCCACCCAAGCGAGATAAACTGTGGGAATCGCCCAGATGAGCCCCACGAGAAGTGCGAGAGTGCCTCCTAGAACGATGAGGAGGCCCATCAGCCCCAGGCCGATCAGGCTCAACACATTTCCCTGAGTGATCGACCAACTCGCTTTGAGGGCTTCGATAGGGCCCATCCTCCGATCGACCACCAAGATCTGGTGAGGCGCCAACCGGATCATGATGTAGATCCCAGGGATAATTAGAAGAACGAGCCCAATAACAACCGCAAGGGCGAAGAGGATATAAGCGATGACCGCGTTTAAAAAATGTGGCCCGCCAGTGAAGAGATCTGAAATAGCCGGGGTTGAGCGCCGAAGGTGGTTAAGCTGAAACCGGATTGCTCCAAGCCCCAAGAAGACGCCCACGAGCTGTTGGACAAGCCCCGAGACAACCGTTAGGATGGCTGCAGGCCCGTCTTGCACTAATGGCTCTTGGGAAGTGAACTCACCACCCAGGACAGCGATGGCGATCTCAAAAGGAAGCGCCACAAAGATCGAGATACCGATCATGACCACTAGAAAGAGTAGGAGTTGCCCAAGGTTAGCCTTCGTAATTGCCCATCCAACGGACAAGCACTTCATGACTTCGAAACGATGGTTCCCCAGTTCAGCTAGAGGTTCTTCAAGGGCCGCAACCGTCTGAGGAGGAGCGTAAGGATTGAACTCTGAGGATTCCACCCCATCAGAAGAAGGGATTGGCAGTGGAGAATCTGAAGAAAGGAGCCCATCCACCGAGGAAGGGTGAACCCATTCCGGCATCGACGGCAGCCACACTTTCACATCCGAGCCGTCCAGATTTATTGATTGCAGAATGGTTTTCAACTCTTCCCGCGAATGGGGACCACTCTGCTTCCGATTGATCGCCAGATGCCATTGCTCATTCATGATTCCAAATAGATACAGATTAGATAGAAGAAGATCTTCCTGAAGAATCGTAAAAGATTCCATCCATAACCACCTCCCTATCAGATTTCCCCTAATGTGTCATCCTGGGCGATCTGACACAAGACAAATCAGCGGGTACACCATGGCCCATTTTTCGCAAAACCCGATCATTGGTCGATAGATTGGATTTGCCTTCGCTGGGCGGTAGAAGATGTTTTCCGTGCGCACCCCTTCCCATTTGGCTCTCATGATACGTCATCTCTTCGCTGCCCTTCTTCTCTTAGGTTCGATTCACGCTCAGGATATTCCTAGACTGTTACCGCCACCAGGCACGCACATTCCTGGTCTGGAGGTTCTCCAGACTCAGGAAACACGGTTGGCGAAGCTTGAGGCCAGGGAATTGGAACATCCACGTTACGCCGATGCGGCCATCTACTCGAAAGCTGTCCGTCTCGCGCATCGACACGGTGAGTTCTATGGTGAGAAAGCATCTGGCTATGTCGATGAGGCTCTCGATAGAGCTGAGGAACGTCTATCTGCATTGGCTAAGAATCAGACCCCCTGGTTAAAGGCAGGCGGCCTCATCACCTGCGGATTTCGCTCCAAGCTCGACGACTCGATTCAACCTTACGGGCTAGAAATTCCGGATGGCCTAAATCTGTCGAAAAAGGTGCCACTTTACGTTTGGCTACATGGGCGCGGCGACAAGAATACCGATCTCTACTTCCTTCGTGATCGCGAGAAGAAACGCAGTCCGTTCAAGTTCGAAGACGGGATCACCCTACATCCCTTTGGCAGACAGTGCATCGGTTTCAAAGCAGCGGGCGAAATTGATGTATTAGAAGCAATTACCGATGTGAAGGCACGCTATCGAATCGAAGAGAAGCAAATCGTCTTGTTAGGCTTCTCCATGGGAGGTGCAGGCGCGTGGCATCTTGGAGCGCACTACGCTGATCAATGGGCTGCCGTTCATGCCGGAGCTGGCTTTGCGGAAACCGCGCAGTACATCAAGCTCAAGCCCGTCAACTACCCTCCCAGCTATGAACAAACGCTCTGGTCGGTCTATGATGTGCCTAACTACGCCCGCAACTTACTCAACCAGCCCCTCGTTGCTTACAGCGGCGAGAAGGACAAGCAAATCCAAGCGGCCCTTGTCATGGAAGACGCCCTTCGTGAGCACGATCACAAACTCTATCACGTCATTGGTCCAAATATGGGGCACAAGTACCACGAAGACTCTATCAAAGAAATTGGGGCTTGGTTAAAAGATCGGCTGGCCCAAGCAGACGAGCCGAAGGAGACGTGGCAGTGGCAAACACGCACCCTCCGATACCCAGGCGATGGCCCGTTTCGTATCACCGGACTCCATGAACACTATCAAGACAGCCGACTGGATGCTAAACTCGTATCCTCCGGCCTCTACAACGTCACCACTGTTAACGTGACTTCGTTCACACTAAGAGAGAAGGCAAGTATACGGATCGATGGCCAAGTCATGACTCCCGCCGGTCCTGGCAATTTTCAGAAACGTGAGGACGGTATCTGGACTCCAGGAATACCCAGTGGCCTACAAAAGCGCCCTGGGCTGCAAGGCCCAATCGACGACGCCTTCCTCAATCCTTTCCTTGAAGTCACTGAAGCGATGCCAAGCAACTGGCACACATTCGAGCGGACCCATTTCCACGACCGCTGGTCCGCCCTCTTCCGCGGCGAAGTGCAAAGCAGATCTAGCAGAACCCTTTCTAAACAAGACCAACAAGATCATCACTTGCTCTACTGGGGCACGCCCCACTCCAGCCCGGCCATTCGCAAACTCATCGACACCGCACCGATTGACTGGGATACCCAGGAAATCAGAATCGGAGACCAATCGTGGCCAAGCGCCAACCACATGCTACTTCTGATCTACCCAAACCCCGACAATCCAGAGAAATACATCGTCCTAAACAGTGGGCCAACCTTCCGAGAAGCTCATGACAGGACAAATTCCTTACAAAACCCGAAGCTAGGTGATTGGGCGGTGATTGATACGCGAACACCTCCAAATGCCGAAGCCGCTGGCAAGGTCGTTGCTTCGGGATTCTTCGACGAGCGGTGGCAAGTGAAGTAGCTCAGGCTTTGGGCAGTTCCAGCGCTCGGATGGCGGAAAGGGTCCGCTCGCTAAAGCTCTGATAGAGCTCTTTCCGATTTGCACTGTCGGCCTTCTCATTGCTGAAATCGATTGGGTGGCCGACAACGATGGTGAGCTTGCCCATCACTTTGGGCACTTTGGCTCCACGGGGGAAGATGTCGTAGGCTCCGAAGATGCGTACCGGCAAGACCGGAGCTTGGCTTTTGGCAATGACCAAGCCAACCCCGGGTTCGGCTTTGCCAAACTGACCATCATTGGTGCGCTCGCCTTCGGGAAAGATGAGGACGCGTTCGCCGCTCTTGAGCAAGCCGATGATCCTACGTAGCCCTATCATATCGGGCTTCTCCTGATCGACGGGTAAGGCATTGAGCCGCGAGATCAGACCACCGAAGAGCGGGTTGTCAAAGAGAGTCTTGCGTGCCAGAAAGTGAATCGGATTCTTGAAAGCGACTGAAACACAGGGCGGATCCAAGAAGCTCTCGTGATTGCAGGCAATGAGAGCTGAGCCGTTCTCGACAAGTCGCTCGGGATTCACAACCTCGAAACGATAGAAGACCTTGGTGACGATCTTCGTAGCCGTGTAGAAAAACCAGTAGAGCGGCTTCATGGGCAGAAGACTATCCTAAGTAGAGGAAGGAGTCACTCCTTGTTCACTAAGTTGGCCAAGCAGAGCCTCCACGACCTGAGGCAATGTCAGGTCAGACGTATCAATCTTGGTCGCCCCATCGGCAACTTTCAATGGAGAAACTTTGCGCGTGGAATCGAGACGATCGCGCTCGGCAATTTCATCTCCCAAGCCTTGAGCAGCGCGGCGTCGGGCCCGCACTTCCTCGCTTGCATCGAGGTAGAATTTGTAGGGTGTGTCCGGGAAGACGACGGACCCAATATCGCGACCTTCCATGACAATGTCCGCCGCTTCAGCACAAGCTCGCTGTTGTCTTACGAGCGCTTTGCGCACGTCGGGAATCTTCGCCACTTTGGAAACATTGCCATTCACGTAATCGGAAGTGAGCGCGTCGCCTGGATCAGAGCCATTGACGAGTAAGAACAATTCATTGTCACGGCGAGAGGCTTCTATCTTGGTCTTGTCCAAGAGGGCAACGACTGCGTCAGGGTCCGCTTCAGGATCGAGCCCAGCCTCACAGACCACCCAGGTGAACGCCCGGTACATTAGGCCCGAGCTCACGAAGGCATAACCCAACTTTTCTGCTACTTTACGAGAAACACTGCTCTTGCCGGAAGCGGCAGGACCATCAATGGCGACAACGTGATGGGTAGACATGTATAGGAACTTAGGTGCTGTTAGATAAAACGTTTTAATGTGGATTCGAAACTTGGATAGGAGGTGTTCACGCAAGCGGTGTCTTCAACAATCGTCTCACCCTCCGCAAAGAGTCCTGCAATAGCAAAGGCCATGGCGATACGATGATCCCCATAACTGGGAACGGTCGCCCCGCGCAGCTGTTTGCCACCGTGAATGATCATGCCATCCTCAGCTTCCTCTACGTCCCCGCCCATTGCCCGGAGATTCTTGACCACTGCATCAATGCGATCCGATTCTTTGACTCGCAGTTCCTTCGCGTCGCGGATGACCGTGGTGCCAGGAGCAAGTGCAGCTCCTACGGCAAGAACGGGAATTTCATCGATGATATTGGGAATCTCCTCGCCGCCAATTTCAGTCGGCTTCAAGCCTGCGCCATTCACCTCAAGTCGACCGATGGGCTCGCCATGATCTTCATCAATGATCTCCGTGATCTGCGCCCCCATGCGCTTGAGCACGGCGAGGATACCCGTGCGCGAGGGATTGAGACCGATATTAGGAATCGTTACCTTGGAACCCGGTTGAGCTGCGGCAGCGACGAGCCAGAAGGCCGCACTCGAAATGTCACCAGGAACATGGAAATCACGCGCCTTGATGGGCTGACCGCCTTCAATGGAGATATGGGTTCCCTCTGTCACCACCTCCACACCAAAAGACTGCAACATCCGCTCGGTGTGATCACGCGTCATGATCGGTTGAATCACCGTGGTCTTACCATCGGCAAAGAGACCCGCTAACAAGACCGCGCTTTTCACCTGAGCGCTCGCCATGGGCAAAGTGTATGTAGTTGGAACTAACGTTCCACCTCGAATACGCAACGGCGGACAACCACCTTCACCGCCCAAGGTCTCGATACGTGCCTGCATCTGGGCAAGAGGTGTGACGATGCGATTCATAGGCCGCGACGACAACGAGGCGTCCCCCCTCAATTCCGAGACGAATGGTTGCCCAGCGAGCAACCCCGCGAGTAAGCGCATGCCCGTGCCGGCATTTCCACAATCGATGGGCTCAGTGGGGGCAGTCAGCTGGCACCCTTTTCCTTCAACCACATATCGAGTAGGACCGAAGCCTTTATCGGACGCCGAATCGGCCTCGATACCTACCCCACAGGCACGCATGGCATTCAGCGTGGCGACGCAATCTTCACTTGGAAGAAAGCCATCGATCGTGCAGGTCCCCTCACTCAATCCGGCAAACATCATGGCCCGATGAGACATGCTTTTGTCTCCAGGCACGGTAATCTCCCCTGTGAGGGAGTGGCCTTTGCGAACGAGATAGGTCGACATGAGAGAGGGCAAGGGTGCGCGTGATCGCAGCACTCCTAGCACCGCGGTACGATATGGGTATCGCGAAGTGCCTTCGCCTCCAGAAGAAATCGCTGAAGAGGCTCAATTTGTCCCGATTCCATGCACTGAATAAGATCCTCGAGACGCTCTTGAGAATCTCGCAGCGCCGCGAGCACCGCTTGACGGTTCTCTAGCAGTATCTCTGCCCACATGGCGGGATCTCCCGATGCAACTCGGGTCGTATCCCGGAGTCCGCCAGCGGAAAACTCTGCCCATGAAGGCTCTTTCTCCAAAGCCGCCCCGACAACGAGCGAGGCGAGAGCATGTGGCAAATGACTGATACGGGCCACGATTTCATCATGCTTCGCGGGAGGGGTCTCATGCACACGCATGCCTAGCGAGATCCAGAAATCCCGCACATTCGCCAACGCGTCCTCGTCGGTCTCAGGGATGGGCGTGATCAAGCACAGAGCTCCTTTGTAAAGCTCCTTTCGAGCGGCCTCGATTCCAGAAGCTTCTGATCCTGCCATTGGATGACTGCCGACAAAGTGGGCGCCCGTTCCCTTCAGGATGCCCATGGCATGCTCCACAATCGGCCGTTTCACGCTGCCCACATCTGTAATGACGACACCGGGAGCAAGCACATTCGCAGCCACGAGCCGCTCGAGAAGATCTGGCATGACGCCAATCGGCGTGGCCAAGACAATCAAGCCCGCACCCCGCGCCGCCTTCGCGAGATCGCTCTCGGTTTCGAGTTCCGAGGATTCGATCTTGGAGAGAAACTCTAAGGGCTCAAGACGCCGCCCCCAGACAACTACCGGATGTCCCTGATCCGCCACCGCAAGGCCAAGTGAGCCCCCAAGAAGGCCAGGCCCCAAGACAACCGTGCGTCCAAGCATACAGATCAGTAGCAGGCGATCTGCCTACCTAAGGAACGAGAACCGTCTTCCCGGTCTTAGGACATTCGATCTGAGTCCCACTAGAAAGGCCAGATACATCAATATAGGGACCCTCCTTTGCATAGGGACTCACGACAAGGTTTGAAGCGCCTTGCACGGGGATGGCATAATCAAACTTCGGTTTCGTCGACTCCTCGATGGGATCGATATCCACTAAAGGCTCAGCTTCAGGAGGCTTTGGAGCAGGCCTGGGGGTCGGAGCAGGCCTTGTGTTCTGTTGGTCGAAGAGCTGCTCATCGCGAGGGTAAGTGCCTGGTGTTGTGCGATTCCAACGATCGGTTGGATACTGATTTCCACCATAACTTTGCCCGCGGTCGCTATTCACGCGTGGCGCACCCGGCTGGGATCCCTGAGGATATCTGAGGCTCCCATTCCTGCTTTGAGGGTAGTTGGGATTATCAAAAGGAATCGGCTCCAAACAGCCTCCCAACAGTAGAAGTAGGAGGAGCGGACAAGCAGATAGAATTTGGGAAGCCTTCATAAATCTCGGGGAAACGGGGGGTCGCCCCTTTGTCTAGCACCACACCGCTTTTATTCAATGATGTCAAGTCAGCGGCAGGTCAATGGGGGGCTCGGCCCGCGCTATTCCTTCAATTCCTTGGCCGCCACACGGAGCCGCCCTGCAGCTTGGACAGCTAGTCTCAGCGTGCCGCGCCGATGCTGAGTGAGACCCGTCCAGCTCGTAGGGGAATTCACCTTCAACAGTTCCTGAAACTGCAGCGCTGACGACGCCTTACGATACAGTACCATAGCAGCCTGGTCCGACAAATCCTCCGCCTTTGGCTCTAAAAGCGGCGGCGGCGTCCGATGAGCAATCTGCAAATAGTCCGCGCCTCGAGGAGGGTCAGTCACTGTCCAGCGCCACTGATCTCCTTCCCGCTCAAAGGTCGCTTTCAGCGGGAGGGGCTGTTTCAGTCGAGTCGCCGGATCGCCAAGCAGCGCATATAGCAGCACATGGTCTTTCCGAATGCGCGGCGTATCGAGCTTCCCTTCCAACTTCCCTTCGATGTTGGCCAAGACCAACTCGACCAAAGCATCTCGTTTCTTGTAACCCGCTTTCTGCGCCGCCACCCAAATATCGCCCAGCCTATCCGAAGGGCGACGCTTGAGTTCCTGCAACCAACATATCGATGAGTAGTAGTTTGGGAGCGGGTGCGATTGCGTCGTCGCGGCGATCACCGCCGAGGGCCCTCCGGGGACCTTCAGCAAAGACTCTGCTAGGCTCTCGTCTGAATGCGCAAAGTTCCCGCAGTCACAAGAGAAGATGATCGCTGGAGAAGCGGGAACCGTTCCCACGACCTGCTCTACTTGTGAAGAGTGATAGGCGATCCATGTTCTCCCTACCGGCATGGAGTAAAACGCGTCATTTCCACCATGGCCCATGAGTCCCGTGAAGAGCCCACCGCCTTTGGCTAGAGACTCATGAAAGAGATCTACATGCTTTTCCGGCACCGCCGAGAGTGGATCAGTGGCGTTGCCCATGATCAAATCGAGATCTGCCCAAACGGGCGCTTGCATGTGCAGTGTTTGGCGAAGGAGATTCGAAGCCATGTTTGCTTGGAAATGATCGCCATAAGCAGGATTGCCCGCCCACACCGGAAAGCGCAGCACGTCTTGGGTGGCAGGGAGATTCTCATAATGAACAATCTTTCTCGCGATCTGGGACACCGCTTCCGGAGTTCGTCCCGGCAGTCGACCCACAGGAATATCCGGGATCTCATCGCCATCAGTATCTCCAAAGACGGCATCCGAAACGAACCCTTCTGGCTGAGTCTTCTGCCAACGGTAAAGCGTTCTTCGTTCGCCTTTCAAATAGGCTCCCTGCTCAGGCTCGCTGGAAAGCACATCATCACCTAGCAGAACAATATAGTTCGGTTGCTTAACCAAGTTTTCCAAGGCCTTCTTCACCGACAGCGTCGACGTACGCACATCAAAGCCTTCCGAGCGTCGGTATTCCAGAAGAGGTGCCGCTGCTTCTTGCAATTTCTCGTCACCAATCACCAACCAAATCGGCAAGTCATTCCCAGACACTCGAATCGGTAGGATCGCTAAAAGTGCTAGTAGAAAGCTGGGATGAGGAAAGCGCATAGATTACAGTTTGCTAAGCGGAACCTAAACACTTCTCTTGGGTTCGGCAAACTAGTCCCTCTATGGGCCCAGTCGCAAGAGGCATAAAGGACGGAAGCAAATCTCACTGGTTGGCATCGAAGTTTGCCAAGGCCGGAGAGAGTTCGATCATCTCGGCCATTCAGGAAGAACTTGGCGCTGGGGACAAGACACTAAGCCAACTCGCAGGACATCGCCCTGAGCGGTTCCAAGACGACCTCAGCACCTAACTCACGCATCTTGAAAGCCATCAGAACATCATGTGATGGATAGCGCTAGTCACCTCGTCGCCACTGATTCCAAAGGCGAAATCGATGAATCCGTGCTCGATGTTCTCATCGCAGCCGTGGCAGACGATTCCATGGTCACTGCCGCACACGGGATCGATAACCTGGCCCGCCTTGGCAATGCTCGCCCCACTTGGCACTCAAAGATTCTCGCCGAACTCTTTCGCGTCGAGACGACCCACCGTGCAGCCAACTGCCGGGTGGTCCTCTTGAGTAAAGTCGCTGATGCACTTGGTAGCCTTCTGCCCAAACTCTCGGAGGTGAATCGTGCCGCTGTCATCACCTTCCTGAACCGCCTCGCCATGTGCGATGGCCGAGATGGCAAGAAAGCGACAAAGATTCTCAGGCGCCAACACTAACGCTCCGTCAGCAACGTCTGAGACAAAGATTCTTCAAAGCCTAAAAACGGCGTCTCCGCAAAGAGCGGCACACTAAGGCTATCACCTGGAACTCCTCCCCAGGACGGCATCTTCAGGGTAGCTGGTGTCATCATCGCCTCCCCAACAGGAAACGGCGTCGCCGCCGGAGGCAAATGCTGTACACCTCGGCACCAAGCCGCTTTCCAGGCTGCCTTATCAGCCTTAGTGTGCTCAACAGAGTTCATAGCCCATATCGGTATCGCGCAGGCTGAAACCGCCAACATCATCCCCAATCTTGTGATATTCATCATTGTAAACATCATGGCGAGGCCAAACCCTTTCGCGATTGTAATTCCGGACGGGGATTATCATGCATCTGCCAACACCGCCTCATGAACACGACACTCCCTAGCGCTCTGGTTAGCCTTGTACTATTAGCGTCAGGCAGCGCAGCCTCCGACATAGCCAGCAAACACTATCACTTCCACTCAGAAGGAAACGCTAGTGAAACCGAAGAAATGAGTAAGGTCCTGGAGGCAGCTTGGCCACAATTTGTGAACTTCTTTCAAGGCGCCCCCAAGCTTCGACAAGAGAAACTTGTCATCTACTTCTTCAACACAAGAGAAAGCTGGATAAGAAAACTGACACAAGACGGCCACAAGGTTCCAAATGACGGAGTGGGTGGTAGGTACTTTCACTCCAACAAGACAGCTTACCTTTACCGTCAGCCTACTCGCTACTACACGCGCTGCCTGCTTCTTCACGAAGCCGCCCACCAATTTCACTAACTCACCCGCCGGCTCGATAAAGAGATCAGCGCCAATTGGTATGTTGAAGGCGTCACTGAAAACCTCTCCTCTCATCACTGAGATGGCCAGACCCTTCAGCTAGGAGCACTTCCCGTTTCCCTTGAGAACTATCCGGGCAAAGCCTTCCGCACGATGACCACGACCCCACGTCCTCTCGTCGCCATGATTCAGAATGGTCAAACGAATCGGCCATTAGGCGCCTTGGTCATCCGCTACCTCGCCACGAAAGAGCCCAAGAAGTTCTCCCGGTTCGCCAAAGCAATCGAGAAACGAGACGCCTCTGAGCGCCTTTTCCAACGCTCCTTTGCCGACTACCCAACATTCACCAAACCGTTCCTAACTTGGCTCGAATCTCACCAACAGCCTCTCGATATCCGTTTCGACGAGTGGGAGCGCACTGGTTCAGGGTCGATGCTCGGCCACTCTAAAGATCGTATCTCTATCACAACTTTTAAAGACACTGTTTCTCTCGTGCAATGTCACACCCGAAATCGCCAAGATGAAGCTGGACGTGTCGGTCTCGTTCTGAGCTACCGCGCTCAAGAGGACTTCACGGTAGCGCTCTTCAATCAGAAGGGGCATTTGGAAATACTCACATGTGCACATAACCAATGGAAGCGCGTCGAGCGCAAAGCCCTCGCAGCTTTTCACGATACGAATGTCCGCCTCGCGGCCAAACGCGATGACGCTGGCGTCAGCCTACTCATCAATGATGAACGTCTCGGCCCATACCTCTTGCCTAACGGATCTCTTGGGCTCGCGCTCGATAGCTGTGAAGTGCGGTTCACCGACCTATCTTGGAGGTAACCAAGCCACATTTCCGCTCTCGACAGGCAGCGCGGTGCCATCCTAGGCTTCGACCATGTCTCAGAACTTTCTTAAACCCATCACCGCGTGCTTTGGCCAACCTGTGGCCGAGAACCCGACTCAGGTCATGATTGAAGCTGCCTATCAACAGCTCGGCTTGGATTGGCGTTACATCACGCTTGAGGTAGGCCCGGACGATCTCGCTGCCGCCGTCGCAGGCGCGCGGGCCATGGGGTTCCGCGGCTTCAACTGCACGATTCCCCACAAAGTTGCTGTCATCGAGCACCTCGATGGCTTGGGCGAATCCGCTGCCGTGATGCAAGCCGTGAACTGCGTGGTCAGAAGAGGCGATCAACTCATCGGCGAGAACACCGACGGCAAGGGCTTCGTCGAAGGGGTGAAGAAGCTGCGCGATCCAAAAGGAAAGAACGTCGTCTTGTTAGGCGCAGGGGGCGCTGCCCGCGCCATCGCCGTGGAACTCGCCCTCTCGGGTGCGGCCAAGATCACCCTCGTAAACCGGACTCCACAGCGCGGCCTCGAAACGAAAGCCTTGTTAGATGATCAGCTTGATGTCGCCACCGAACTGATCACTTGGGACAAGCCCTACGCCATTCCTGAAGGCACTGATTTTCTCATCAACGCCACCTCCATCGGGCTCTATCCCGACGTCGACGCTCAGTTAGACCTCCAGTACGATACACTCCAGGCAGAAACTTTCGTTTCTGATGTTGTCTTCAACCCACCGGCCACCCACCTCATCCGCGAAGCCAAAGGACGCGGCTGCGAAACCTTGGACGGCCTCGAAATGCTCGTGGGACAGGGGGTCATCGGGGTCGACTATTGGGCCGGAACCTCTCCTGAACCGAAAGTCATGCGCGAAGCCTTGGAACAGGTCTTCGCTTCATGAAGCGGGTATCGTAAACGGCAAGTTGACCCAATGAGTCTTGGGCTTCCCCTGATCATCAATCTCCTCAAAGAGATCGACTTCAAACGGTTTGCCAATCTGGTTCCCAGCTAAATCTTCCAACGTACTCAGAACACGAAAGCGATAGTCACCTGCTTTCCACGCAATTTCAGGCTTAAACTCCCAAACCTGTTCCGCCGCAGCCATCGAGACGGCACCCTCCACCGTTACACCCTTCGCATTCTCCAATCGAATCAATCGAACACTGAGGGCATGATCCATCGGCTCCGGGAAACGTAACTGTAATTTACCCATCGACCCAACATCAGGTAAGACCGGAGTCCACAATTTAGGATTAGGAACCGAACGATCCCCAGCCCCCACACGAAACGCTTTCACATAGCCTTCAGCCAACGGAAGCCCATCTGCATCTTCCCATGCCGCATCAATCACCAATTTGAAAGTCTTCCCTTCAATGAGCGAAGGGCCTATCTCCTCAAGCGGCTTCACCTTGCGTTTGATCCTGCCAGGATCAATGAAGAGCGTAACCCGTTTCATCTCCCGATCCCAGAGTTCTTCATCGAGTTCCAGAAACGGCAGTTCTATCTCCTGCCCCATATCATCCATGAGATGAATGTAATCATAGATGTGTCCCCGGCTCATCGGCGCGGAGAAGTGGAGGTAGAACTTCAAAAGATTCTCCGGAACGTTGTCAGCAGTCGGATAAACTGTATCGACGGTCGTGGTCGAAACCGTCTTCTCGCGCGGTACTTCATTCAGCGCTACCAGAGGTTCCTCGTCGCCTACCCGAAGGCTTGCTCGATAGCGCTGACCCGCTTGCAGCGGAAACCGGGGCTGAAACGTTAGTATCCCATCCAGTAAGGTATAACTTCCAGCCATCGGCGGCATGATCAACGCCTGCTCTAGCTCGACTGAATCAAGGTGTACGGTGAATACCGTTTCCCAGTCCAATGTCGAGCTAGACAGCGATACTCCGCGGGCCTCTACGGACTCACCTACCCACTGAACCGAGACTTCTGCTGCAGCGCGTGCCTGAGAAATCAGCCACAGTAGGCTAATGGCAAGAGCTGGTCCCCTCACGGTAAGGCCAAGGACTCCAAAGCCAGCACATCTTCACCATCACTGCGCAGAACGAGCGCTTGGGAACGGCCAAACAAGTCGAGCTGGTTGATTCCCTTCCAGTCCTCGATGGTGTCATAGGTAACACCTTCCTTGTCACTGACTTTCGCCTCAATACTCGGTGCATCGTCGATTTGGGCCGCCTCAATCTTCATGATGCCACGGCTACTATTAGCTAACAAGAGATACTCTTTCCCATCTTTCTCATAAACCACCATATCGATCGGGCGATTGCGATTTCCTAACTCAGCAATGGTCTTTCCTTTGACCTTCGCACCTGACTTCAACTGCTTCACAGGAAACTGCACGAGAGGCGTGCATGTGTATGCGGCGATTAAATGCGGCTCATTCCCGATATTGAATGGCACAAACGTGCGCACTGGAGAGCGTGTCTCGAACTTGCCGTGGGCACCATGATAGATCTCGACCGAAGTGCCGCTCTCCACTGTCTTAAAAGGAAACGGAATCGCCCGAAACTTGGAGGCAAACTCCTCGTTTGAAAGTCCTGCGATCAACAAGCGGTCTTGGAAGAAGGCAATGTCAGTGATCGCTTCCATCCGCTGATTACGAGCCCAGCGCCCCTGCCCTGAAACTTTGTCCTCTGGTGCGTTGGGTAACTTCGCCACAGAATGCTTCACTTTATCTAGATTCACCAACTCGGGCGTTCCACTTCCAGTCACTTTCACCAGTACCGGATTCGCCTCGGGACCACGCCCACGCGACACGGCCAAATACGCATTCCGTGAAATTGGATTCACCGCCAAATCATCGATCAACACCTGATCTGCCGTCACCCCTAACAATCCCGCGATCTTCTCATTGATCGCCTTTACTTTCAACGGCTTGTCCGCAGATGCAGCCTTAATATCACCCGTCACTACCGCAATCACTTGAGCTGATTTGGAATCTCCTACGAAGAGAATCCCATCCGGCCCGAAAGCCAAGGGCCCCATCGATTGAAAGGCAGGCTTGCCCTCCTTCATGCCCGCCAGCCAGTCGTCCGCCAAGAGTGTGTTCGTCAGAACAGCGGCTGCAAATACGGCAACCGAGGAGAGAGATAGAATTGGTTTTCTCATGATCATCGATGATTTCACCGGCCAGTCTCGCATGGCCAACACCTTAGTGACAAGTTCCCTCTTTAAAGAATAGAAAGCGCGAGCCTACTTCGGGCTCTGATAATTCACGGGCTCCTCCGTAATCGTAATATCGTGCGGGTGGCTCTCCCGAAGGCCGCCAGCAGTAATTCGTACAAACTGAGCCTTAGCACGCAGCTCATCCAACGTGCGCGCCCCGACATATCCCATGCCGGATCGGAGACCACCGAGAAGCTGGTAGACCGAATCCGCCAACGGCCCCTTGTAAGGCACGCGGGCTTCAACGCCTTCCGCAACAAGCTTCCCACTAGCATTCTGCCCATAACGATCCCCCGAGCCTTTGCGCATGGCTTTGACTGAACCCATCCCTCGGTACTCCTTAAAGGTTCTTCCCTGCCAGTTAACCATTGCTCCTGGGCTCTCTTTGGTTCCTGCTAGCAGTGAACCTAACATCACACAATCGGCCCCTGCGGCGAGAGCTTTGACGATGTCCCCAGAATAGCGGATACCACCGTCAGCGATGCTGATCACACCATGCTCTCGGCAATGGTCTGCGACTTCCCTCACAGCTGTGAACTGGGGCATGCCCACTCCGGAAATAACGCGCGTTGTACAAATTGATCCTGGACCCACCCCGATCTTCACCGCATCCGTGCCCGCACTGACCAGGTCCTTGGCTCCTTGCTTCGTAACCACATTTCCAGCAACGACGGCAACCTTATCTCCATAGGATGATTTGAGCTGCTGAATCAGATCCATCACGCGCGTAGTGTGCCCCGTAGCGGCATCGATGAAAAGCCCATCGGCGCCCACTTGAATCAAAGCTTCTGCTCGATCCTTCCAATCTGGCCCTACACCGATGGCTCCCCCCACCCGCAGGCGCCCTTGCGGATCCTTACAAGCGTTGCCGAACATGTTGCGCTTCTCAATGTCTTGACGCGTAATCAACCCTGTCAGTTTTCCACTACTATCCACCAACGGGAGTTTCTCAATGCGCCCCTTGGCAAGGACACGCAACGCTTCATTGAGCTCCGTGTCTGACTTGCCAGTGATCAATCGCTCTTGGGGCGTCATAATCTCTGCAACCGTCGTGCTGTCGTCAGAAACGTTCCACATGTCACGGCTTGTCACCATGCCTTCGAGCTTGCCTTCGCCATCAACGACCGGAAATCCGGAGACGCCATGCCTCGCCATGACCGTGCGAAGCTCGTGCATTGGAAGATCTGCTGTCACCGTCTGCGGATCATGAATCACTGCATTCTCTGACCGTTTTACCCGACTCACGTGCTCAGCTTGCTCATCCACGGGACAATTCCGATGCACGACTCCGAGCCCACCTTCTCGAGCTAACGCAATGGCTAAGCCTGCTTCAGTCACGGTGTCCATGGCCGAGGAAATGATCGGTATATTCAGCGAAATCTTACTCGTGAGCTTCGTGGTGACGTCAGCCTCGCCTGGGAGGATCTCACTGAGCCCCGGTTGCATCAGCACATCATCGAAACTTAGTCCTAAGGGAATGTCATGATTCATAAGCGAGAAGTCTAACTAAGCGTTTAAAGCAGCGTTGATTTGGTCTCTGTAGTCTTGGGCTCGCTGGGCGAAACTACGGTCGTCTTGGGCGAAGAGAAGTCCACGGCTGACATTGACCAAGATCGGCGCCTTTCGCCCTTGCCCCGCGAGTGCTTGGAGATCGCCACCTTGGGCTCCAAGCCCTGGCAGAAGCAGTGGAAGGTCCGCAATCTTGTCGAGTACTTCTGGCTCGGCGTTGGTCAATCCTACCACCATGCCTGTCGACCCCTCTGGAGCTCGCAACGCCATGTCTTGAATCTTTTGAAATACTCGTCCTTCGCCACACGGCTGCATCTGAACATCTTGCGACCCCGCATTGGACGTAATCGTTAGGATAAACAGGCCGCGTCCTTCGTAGGCCAAGAATGGCTCGAGAGAATCGTAGCCCAAGAATGGATTCAGTGTGACCGCTTCCACGTCGAGATGTTCGAAACACGCCTTGGCATAATATTTCTGTGTCTCGCCGATATCACTACGTTTGGCGTCCAAGATGATCGGGATCTCTCGAGGGCGATCAGCAAGCACGCGCTCAAGAATGGCCACTCCTTTGGATCCCAGGGCTTCGAAATAAGCCATGTTCGGCTTAAAGGCCGCTGCATAAGACGCGGTTTCCTCCATGACTTTGCGAACAAAGCTTTCGATATCTCCACCCGCGATCAGATCGGGGCGAGGATCGAGCCCGACACAAAGGTTCGACTGAACTGCGGCAATTCGTTTGAGTTGGAGATCGGCGTAAGTCATAAACTATTTCTGCAAGCGGTCTAACAAGACATCTTCACCGAGGATGACCATTTCCACATGGCCTTGAACCGTCTGATCGAGGAAAGGCGTATTGCGGCTCTTCGAGCGCATGAATTCTTTGGTGAACACAGTCTCACGTTCTGGATTGAAGACCGTCAGATCCACCTTAGCCCCCTCTTTGAATTCCACCGGCTCCATGCGAAGCAGGCGTCTCGGCTCTGCCGAGTAACGTTTGACCAAGAGGTCCCACCCAAACGTTCCCGTCCTTATGAAATTCTGATAAAGCGTCGGCAAGGCGGTTTCTAGCCCCGTGATCCCAAAGGGTGCGCTCCCGAAATCGAGCTGCTTCTCAAAGTCCGTGTGGGGAGCATGATCGGTGGCAATGATATCAAAGATGCCACGCTTCAATCCATCTAACAAGATCGCGTTATCTTCAGCAAGGCGCAACGGAGGGTTCATTTTGTAGTGGGTGTCGTAATCTCCAATATGCGTTTCATTGAAAAAGAGGTGATGAGGTGAAACCTCACAGGTCACGTCCACACCATCGTCCTTGAAGCGCTCGATAGTCCGCATCCCTTCTCCAGACGTTACGTGCTGGATGTGCACATGCGCTCCTGTCAGGTTAGCCAATCGAATATCGCGGCTGATGCAGATCTCTTCGCTCGCCGCTGGAATACCCGGCACCCCAAGCCGGTAGGAAACTTCCCCTTCGTTCATCGCGCCGACACCCGAGAGCTCTTTCACTTCGCAGTGACTCGCGACAATGAGATCGAACTCTCGCGCATATTCCATCGCACGTCGTAACACTTGGTGATTGCCCACTGGATCACCATCATCAGTGATCATGACGGCACCACGAGCATGCATGCCGCCAATATCAGCCAGCTCTTTCCCGACCCGACCTTTGGTGATACAGCCCGTGGTATAGACAGGAATGCGGGCCTCACGAGAGGCGATATCGAGCACCGATTGTACCATACCCGCACTATCAATCGCCGGCGTACAGTTCGGCATCGCCACAATGCCAGTCACACCGCCATTGATGGCCGCCTCGGATCCCGTAGAAATGCTCTCTTTGTCTTCGCGACCAGGCTCGCGGAGATGCACATGGGCATCGAAGAGACCAGGCAAGATCACACGACCAGCACAATCAATTTCAGCCACCCCATCCACGGCGGGCAATGCAGATCCTACCGCTGTGACATGGCCTTTCTCGATTAAGAGATCGGCCTCAACCAAGTCGGGCGTATTCTCTTGAGCTAGCTGCCCGTTGCGAAGAATGTAAGCGTCGTTGCTCATGAAGAAGATTAGTCAGTTTGTTTCTGGTTGAAGCCAATAAAGAACAGCCATGCGCACAGCGATGCCGTTCTCCACCTGCTGATTGATCAAGGTGCGCTCGTAGGTCATGACATCATCGCCAAGCTCGACTCCACGATTGACGGGGCCAGGATGAAGGACCCAGGTGCCCTCGCCTTCTACCTGTCGAAAGCGTTCCTCGGTGAGACCGTAGATCTTGTGATACTCATTGAGACTGGGAAAGAACTGGTCATTCTGTCGCTCAAGCTGCACTCGCAGAAGGTAGATCGCATCCGGTTTCCACGCCAACGCCTCATCATAAGTGTAGAACTTCCGCATGAATTTAGGACGGGCCTGCGGAATAAGCGACCCAGGTCCAAGCACGCCAATTTCCATTCCGAGCTTCTCACAGATTTGTCCGACTGACCGCGCAACCCGCGAATGGAGGATATCTCCCACGATCAGGATCTTCTTTCCGGTGAGGTCTTCAAACGTTTCACGCAGCGTGAACGCATCAAGCAGGGCCTGCGTAGGATGGGCGTGAAACCCGTCACCGGCATTAACCACGGAGGCCTTCGTATGCTTCGAAATCATGTTCGGAACCCCAGCAGCCGCATGACGCACTACCACGTAGTCACATTTCATAGCCTGCAGGGTGTCAATCGTATCCAGGACCGACTCTCCTTTGACCACGGACGAACTGCCCACCGTAAAGTTGGTCACGTCTGCCGAGACGCGTTTGGCCGCAATCTCAAACGAAGACCGCGTGCGCGTTGAGGGCTCGTAGAACAGCGTAAGTACCGTCTTACCGCGCAGTGGCGGCACTTTCTTGATCGACTTCGTAAATAGCTCCTTGAAGGGCCCCGCAGTCTTCAAGACAAACTCAATCTCTTCCAAGGATAAGGAGGCGATATCGAGAAGGTCTTTGCGAGGTTCCATGGCACTAGTTACGGGTTCTTGGTCAGGTAGATGCCGTCCTCGTCGTCATGTTCTCGAAGACGGACGCGGACGTAGTCTTGTTTGGAGGTGGTCACATCAAGACCGACATAGTCAGGCGCAATCGGGAGTTCGCGGTTGCCTCGGTCAATGAGAACCGCGAGTTCAACCGACCTGGGACGTCCGTAGTCGGTCAGGGCATCGATCGCCGCCTTGATCGTGCGTCCGGTGAAGAGGACATCATCAAACAGGATGATATGAGCATCGTCGATGGAGAATGGGATGTCCGTGCTCTTCAGCGTTGGCATGTTCCCCATATCATCGAGGTCATCCCTGTAGAGAGAGATATCGAGCGTGCCATAGGGGATGTCCCCAAGGTCATCCTTGAGAAGCTCGCGCACCCTTTCCCCGACGATTACACCGCGGCTGTGAATCCCTACGAACTGGAGGCCCCCCTTGGGATGCTGCTCCAAGATTTGGAGGGCAAGGCGTCGCATCTTGTTTGCGATATCACCAGCCTGCAGGAGCACCTGAGAATCGGGCTCAGAACCCATGAAATCGAGGGGGCTCGCTGTTCGTCTTGTCCGACATTGACGAGAGATAGCCACGAAGTCGCCTCTGTCGAGCAGGAATTCGCCAAAGTCTCGATTCACCTCGTCACCACGAAACAGTGATCATGGCTTTTCTCAAATGTATGCAGTCTAACAAACGAGTTAAGTGTCATTATCAGACTCATTGACTCGGCTCTCCTCTCTGGGAATGCTCTCATGTTGAAGACCATCAAACAGCACCCAGACACAATGACCGCGCGCATCATACGCGCCATTCTTGAGAGTGAGGGCATCGACAGCTTTATCGCCAACGAGAATCTGGCCAACGGCCGACCCACCGGTAACCTTTGCCAGCGGAGGCATTTGCCTGAAGGTCAGCGATGACGATCACGCCCATGAGATTCTCAACCGCGCCACAAAGGGATCCGCCCTACCGGATGATTTCGACCCCGGTCCTCCGATCCAAGAAGATAATCTACCACCCTCACAGCCATCCGGTAGGTCGACGCTTGGCAAGTTGATCTCAGCTTGCCTCTTTATGGTGTTGGGTGCCGTTCTCTATCAGAGATCTCAGCTCCCGCCGCTGACAGAAACCATCAAAGTTGAGGAAGACATGGACGAAGACGACAAGATAGCTCAAGAAATAAACTGGTTGAAAAACAGGCCTGTTCACGAAGCACTAGACCTAAATGGAGACGGCAATCTCGATACTACGATCGATAGTCATGAGCGCGGCAAAGCCACCCAGACGACTGATTTTGACCTTGATGGTGAAGTTGACCTCATCGCCTTTTACGAAGGCGTACGCTACATGCATCAGGATTGACTTGCGAGTGGACGCGTCTCCAAACGTGTCTGCTTTGATGGAATCCGTAGACTACGCGAAGAGTTGGCTTTCGATGGCGATGGCGACGGCAATTTCGACTTCATCCGAAAAAACGACCCGAAAGGCGAACGGATACCCTAGCGGAATTCAAAGTTTTTGAATCTTGATATTCCGGAATTTCACCCATCCCGCATGCCCCTCCGCACCGTAGGTCTGAAAGGCAAGCGTTCCCTCCTGGAGCAGTTCGGGTGTTGGCTTAGGATCTGTGTAGTCCACGATCTTCTCTCCATTCAACCAAGCTTCGATGTGTGGTCCTCGGGCTCGGATACGAAGAGTATTCCACTCCTTCGGCTTACGGATCTTATCCTCAGCATCGCCTTTGTCTAACCACTCACTAAGAAAGAGGCCCACGGGCTCATCTGCCGCACCGCGCCCCAGATTGATCTGATAGCCTGTCCGCCTCCTCTCGCCAGGGGTGTTCCGCAAATAGACGCCACTGTTGTACTTCCCGTGCTCATCGATCATGAACTCAAGTTGGAGATCGAAGTCCTTGAACGTGTCTTTGGTGTGAATAAGCCCACTCCGCTTGGGATCTCCATCTTGACCGCCGACAAGAACGCCATCCTCCGCACGCCACTCGGCCGAGCCTACAGAAGTCCAACCTTCCAAGGTCGTGCCATCAAATAAGGACTCAACCTTCGTCTCTCCTGCGACAAGCATTCTAGCAGCAGCGACCAAGGTGGTTAGAAAAATCAAGCAGCAGGGAATATTCATGGAAAAGCCAAGCTAGCGAATCAAAGCATCGCTGCCAAGTCCCGAGCTACCACCTAATACGCTAACGCCCATTCTTTCCGCAAGGTTCACCCTTAGGAAAAGAACCTCTCTTCTCGAGCTCAGCTGCCCCATCCCATTCTTAGTCCCCCAGGTGGATACCTCAGGCGTTATATTCACAAACCTCTGACGCCACAAGTATCGACTGGTATAGGCCTGACAAGCCCATAGCTTTATGGTCATAGAAAACTTGTCGGCTCAGGCCATCATTGATAAGCTCGACCTTGGAAATCATCGCCTTTTGTCGTTCCACGCATGGCGTTCATCGCCGAGATCTTCTTCCAGTTCCTTTTTGAAGGGCTGGCAGATTTAGGCTTCCACCAACTTTCGGGAAAGAGGAGGCCTCATCCATTCGTCTCAGCGATTGGCTATGCCCTCTTAGGAGTGGCGTTTGGTGCCATTAGACTACCACTACTCGATAAACCGTTCCTCAATGAACAAACTTGGCGTATCGCCACCGTGGCCATCACCCCAGTTATCCTGGGATTCGCGATGGCCTACTTAGGAAATATCGAACCAAGAAGAGAAAGAAGACGGTTCGTCTGGAGACATTCTTCAACGCCTACCTCTTTGCCCTTGGCTTCGCCCTGATCCGATTCTTCCTTGCGAAGTGATCGAGCATCAGCCACGGCATTGTCACAGTGGGCACTCACCACAATCTGGAACCACCACTCTTGCGCTTCAGCACTGAACGCTTAGGAAACGTGGCGTTGAAAAGAAAACCTCTCGCAGCTGATTTCTTCGAAGGATAGAGTAAGGGATGAATCGGAGAGTCTGCCTCGTCACCGTTGTGGCAGCCTTGGTTCTACCAATCGGCGTGGGGCTTTTCCTACAGGGAGGTCCTCTTGTGAGTAGGCCGGATACCATTCGGCAGACTTACTATGATACACCGCCGTTCAACGATTGGGAGGCTTCGTTTTACCCAACTGCGGGGAAACCATGGGTGGGAAGGGTGATCAAGCCGTCCGATTTGAAAATCGATTCAACAGATCGTCAGCTGAGAGTCACCGCATTGTCAGCGTTATTTGTCACCAACTATGCCTATGCGACTTTGGAGGACTCCTGGAAACCTAGGCCGCCAGTATTGATTCATGCGCCCAAGGAAACTCAGCAGGTGACTCTTCCAGATGGCGAAACTCTTAAAATCGACGAGGTCTTCACTGCCTACCCAATAGGGCCAGACGCAGCTGAATGGGTAAGTGGCTCTTTTGATCCCCTGACATTGAAGCCCTTCCAACCGATGCCTGGCAAAGAAAGCCCAGCGATCAAGCCAGACCGAGGAGGATGTCACTTCTTCCCTCAGCAGGAATACCCAGAAATGGCGTTCGCTGTAAGCGGAGATCTCACACATGAACTGGCCTTCAGGCTGTTCGACACCAAAACACACCATCCGATGAAAGAACTGATGGGCGCAGGTGGAAATCTATTCACGATGCCACTGCAACAATGGCACTCATCAACGTTCCGCTGTGTGATTGATCTTGTGACTGGTCCGACCGAAGAAAGAGAGTGTACCTTTCGGATGGGCGCTTCAGCTTCCTTTCCAGAATTTGATCTCGAAGTGATCTTGGTTGAGAAACTGGAATATCCTATCATTGCTCAACAATGGCTAGAAATTAACAGCCAAACGATCATTCCTGCTTTCTCAGGCTCTGCATCTGTCGCCTCTAGCCCTCCTCAAAGCCCGCCCCAGAGGTGTTACACATGGACTCTGGATCCTGCTGAAACAATTGAGGAATCTTTGGTAGCACTTTCTCTTTCTAACATTCAGTGGCTACCACCCTCAATCGAGTTGGAAGCGCTGACCAAGAGCGGCACTCTGATAGAGGAAACAGTACGGTGCGGTGGGAATCTTGTGTTTGCCAGTCTGCCTGCCGCTCCTGAGGAATTGCGGTCTCTGCGGATACGGTATCCGTCAACGTGGGTTCGAGTGGTCTTCGAGTTCGACCACATTCCTGGTTTGCCAAAAGACAACTATGGTCTGAGCAATCTCTTCGACGCCTACATTCCTTACTCCAAGAGCAACTACCTCCCAGAAAGATTCATTGCCAATTGCACCAAGTTGAAGCTCCGGAATCTGCATAAAACAATAGCTGGGCCAACGTCATTCGAGTATGAGAACACCACCGTCCATGAGATCACTCAAACCTACCAAGCCGAGGCAGGAATCTTTGGATTGAAAGTTGCCGATGGTCAACGACTTGAAGGCATCCCAAGCCCCAAAAGATGGCTGAAGGGCATCTGGAGCATCTTGCTAAAAACGTTCTAACCCGGACGTTTCGCAAGCCTCAGCGAACGTGATCAAAGATCCTACCAAATAGGAACATTTGCGAGCCCCACTACGAACATTTCTCTACCCCTTGCGCTTCTTCTTCAGGTTCAGCTGAGCCATCATCTTGTAGATGGCGGCCTGGGTCGCGGCGTAGTCTTCGTCGTCGAGCTTCTCACTGAGTGACTTCTCGGCACGCTCTAAAGCTTCTTGGACGGCTGTTTCGTCGATCTCGTCATCGCTCATGGCCATGTCCGTGAGGACTGAGACTTTGGACGCGGTGACTTCGACAAAGCCTTGGCCGATGGCCAGTTCTTCGTCTTTGTTTCCCTTGGTGTAACGCAGCTCACCGGGAGCGAGTGTCGTTACGAGGGGGGCGTGTTGCGGCAACACGCCCATTTCCCCTTCGATGCCAGGCACGACCACAACATCTACTTCGTCGGAGAAGATCTTTCTCTCCGGCGTGACGATATCAAGTTGGATAGCCATCGGTTAGGGAAACGTAAATTTCAGTTAGTCGAACTAGGAAGCTTTCTCGACGGTGTCGATGCCAGCTTTCATGTAGAAGTTACCTTCGGGAACGTCATCGTGCTCGCCATCGAGAATCTCTTTGAAGCCTTTTACACAGTCATCGCGAGAGACATACACGCCTTTCACACCGGTGAACACCTCAGCCACGTGGAATGGTTGGCTGAGGAAACGCTGAATCTTACGAGCGCGGAACACCGTAAGCTTGTCGTCGTCACTGAGTTCATCCATGCCGAGAATGGCGATGATGTCCTGCAAGTCTTTGTAACGCTGGAGCACGTTCTGGACACCGCGAGCGACTTGATAGTGTTCTTCACCAACAACGTCGGGGGCGAGCGCGTTTGAGGTGGATGCTAGAGGATCCACAGCAGGGTAGATACCGAGCTCAGCAAGGGAGCGCTCCAACACGACCGTGGAGTCGAGGTGAGCAAAGGTGTTTGCCGGCGCAGGGTCAGTCAGGTCATCAGCAGGAACGTAAACGGCCTGGAATGAAGTAATGGAACCCTTCGTTGTCGAAGTAATGCGCTCCTGCATCGCACCCATCTCAGCAGCCAGCGTTGGCTGGTAACCCACAGCGGATGGAATACGTCCGAGAAGTGCGGAGACTTCAGAACCAGCTTGTGAGAAACGGAAAACGTTGTCCACAAAGAGCAACACGTCCTGGCCCTTCTCATCACGGAAATACTCCGCCATGGAGAGTGCGGAAAGCGCCACACGGAGACGAGCACCTGGAGGCTCGTTCATCTGGCCGTAGACCAAAGCCACTTTGGACTTGCTCAAGTCTTCCTGATTAATAACGCCAGCCTCGCTCATTTCCTCGTAAAGGTCATTGCCCTCACGAGTTCGCTCACCCACACCGGCGAACACGGAGTAACCACCGTGATTCTTAGCGATGTTGTTGATGAGCTCCATGATGACCACGGTCTTGCCCACACCAGCACCACCGAAGGCGCCAACCTTACCACCCTTGGTGAACGGGCAAATGAGGTCGATGACCTTAATGCCAGTCTCAAGAATGGAAGCAGAGGTGTCCTGATCGATCAGAGTCGGAGCGGGACGGTGAATTGGATAGTGTTTGTCGGCTTTGACGTCGCCTCTCAAGTCCACTGCATCACCAGTGACATTGAAGATACGACCGAGAACGCCCTCACCCACGGGGACAGAAATGGGATTGCCCGTGTCAGTGATCTTCATGTTACGACGAAGACCTTCTGTGGAGGACATGGCCACCGCGCGCACCCAGCCGTCACCGAGGTGCTGCTGCACTTCGAGCACGAGCTTCACGTCTTCATCAATCACCTTGTAAGTGATTTCGAGAGCGTTGTAGATTGCGGGCAGTTTGTCTGCGCCGGAGAAATCGGCGTCGATCACTGGTCCGATAACCTGAACGATAGTTCCTTCGTTGTTAGCCATGATTGTGTTAGGTATGCGGGTCGAGAAAGGGATGTTCTATTCGAGTGCCAAGCTGGCGGTGGTGATTTCGAGCAATTCGTTCGTAATAGCCGCTTGGCGCAGCTTGTTGTATTCAAGCGAAAGATCCTTGATGAGCTGCTCAGCATTGTCCGTAGCACTCTTCATCGCCACCATTCGGGCGCTGTGCTCAGAAGCGCGAGATTCGAGCACCATCTGGTAAATTTGGTAGTCCACATATTGCGGGACAATACTGTCGAGCACCGCGCTAGCGTTTGGCTCAAATTCGTAGCCTGCATCAGGCACTTCACCAGCATCAGCATCGCTCTCAGCACCTACACCTTCGTAGCCCTTAGCTTTACCCAACGTCACGGGTGACACAGGCAGCAGGGTCTCGACGCAAGGCACTTGGCTCAGGGTGTTGACGAAGTTCGTGAAGGCGACGGTCACCTTGGAGAACTCGCCTTCGAGGAACTTTTCTCTGACAAAGTGCGAGACCGTCTTCACCTGCGCGAAATCGACAGGATCGGTAACGTGAAAGTCTGCCAGGAGATCTCCCTTCATCCGAGCCACCGCTTGGCGCCCTTTCGAACCCACCGTCACATATGAGGCGTTAGGATGCTCACTGAAGACCGCCTTGAGGAGGTTCGTATTTAAGCCACCGCAAAGACCCTTGTCGGTAGAAACGAGAATAACGAGCTCTTTCCCCTCGCCGCGCTCTTCAAGCAGCGCATGGCTATCGTCGTCGGCTTGCTCTTGCAGGTTCACCAAAACCTTGTTCATGAGCTCCGCATAGTGACGTCCCGACAACGCTTGATCCTGCGCCTTCTTCATCTTAGAAGCCGCTACCAATTGCATGGCTTTGGTGATCTGAGCGGTGCTTTTAACCGACTTGATGCGTCGGCGGATGTCACGGGTAGTGGCCATTGGGAAGTCGTTAGGCTAGGAAAGCTGGTTACTTGTAGGATTTGGAGAAATCGTCGAGCGCCGACTTAAGGTCACTGACAATGCCATCTGACAAGGCTTTCTCAGAAGCAATACTATTGAGCAGGCCCTCTTTACGCGTCGTGAGATACTCTTCGAGCTTGGCTTGGAAGTCCTTCACCTGATCCACCTCGATGTTGTCGAGGTAACCATTCTGCATGGACCACATCGTGGCGACCTGCATCTCAAGAGAGAGAGGATTGTATTGGTTCTGCTTGAAGAGTTCCACAATGCGCTGACCACGTTCGATCTTCGCTTTCGTGCCTTCGTCCAGGTCAGAACCGAACTGCGCAAAGGCCTGCAACTCACGGAACTGAGCGAGGTCGAGCTTGGTCGTTCCAGACACTTTCTTAATAGCCTTCGTCTGCGCGGCGGAACCCACACGAGACACGGACAGACCCACGGAAATCGCTGGGCGGATACCTTGGTAGAACAAATCCGTCTCCAAGAAGATCTGACCGTCCGTGATCGAAATCACATTCGTCGGAATGTAAGCGGACACGTCACCAGCCTGCGTTTCGATGATCGGCAGAGCGGTCAAGGAACCACCACCAGCATCTTTACTCAAACGCGCACTACGCTCTAGCAAACGGCTATGGAGGTAGAAGACATCACCAGGATACGCCTCGCGACCGGATGGGCGACGAAGAACGAGAGCCAACTGACGATAGGCGACAGCCTGTTTGGAAAGATCATCATAGACGATGAGAGCATCCATGCCGTTATCCATGAACCACTCGCCCATGGCGCAACCGGCATACGGAGCGAGATATTGGGCCGTGGCACTATCAGAAGCCGAAGCCACCACCACGATCGTGTATTCAAGAGCGCCAGTTTCCTCGAGCACCTTAATCGTCCGAGCGACGTTCGACTGCTTCTGACCAACCGCCACATAAATACTATACATGGGACGGAAATCCTTCTCACCGCTCTTCTCGGCAGCCTTGTTCTGGCGAGCCTGGGAAATGATGGTATCGACCGCGATCGTCGTCTTACCCGTGGAACGGTCACCAATGATCAACTCACGCTGACCACGACCGATTGGAACCATGGCATCGACAGAAAGAATGCCAGTCTGCACCGGCTGACTCACACTCTTACGTTTGATGATACCAGGAGCGATCTTCTCGACAGGATAAGTAACGGTCGACTTGATGTCACCTTTGCCATCGATGGGCTTGCCAATGGTATCGACCACGCGACCTAATAACTCTTTACCTACCGGAACAGAAAGAAGCTTGCCAGTCGTCTTGGCTTCGTCGCCCTCTTTAATGTCGAGGCCGTCACCGAGCAACACACAACCAACTTCGGTTTCCTCAAGGTTCAACGCGATGCCGAAAGCGCCGCCGGGGAACTCGATCATTTCGTTCAGCATGACGTCCGTCAGGCCCTCAATCTTGGCCACGCCGTCACCAGTTTGGCGGACGACGCCGACGTTCGATTTGGCAACCGCCGTCTTAAGACCGCCGATCTCCGATTCCAGTTCCTGAAGAATGTTACTCATTTCCGGTTGTGTTCAGTTGTTCTAACTAAAGTATAATTATGAAAAGGCTTGGCTGAGCTGGTCGAGACGTGTCTTCACGCTCCCGTCCCAAATATCACTACCAACACGCACGCGCATCCCGCCTAACAGTTCAGGCACGACTTTAAACTCGCTCGTCACGTCATCGCCGTAACGGGCTTTCAAATCTTTTAACACGCCATTCTTCAAATCATCTGAAAGCTTCTCAGCGCTCTCAACGACGGCGTGCCGTTTCTCTAGATCCAAACGGATCAATCGCTGAAGAGCGGTGAGGATGCCTAGGTAACCCCGAGGCTTCTCTTCGCCGACGCGCTTCACGATCATCTTCACACGATCGATATCCAGCTTGCCATCTTTCGCACAGGTCTGAAACAGAGCTCTGGCGTGGCGTAGCGCGTCTTTAGAAACTTTCATGGAAACGTATTAGAGCGAACAGAGACCTTAGTTGGTCAATTGAGTCGCAGTCTCCTTGTTGATCTTGTCCTGGTCCTCGCTATTGAGAACCTTGCCAGTCACCTTACCCGTGGCACTGATGACGAGCTTACCGAAATCTTTCTTCAAGCTTGCCAGCTGTTGCTCGCGTTCAAGCTTCGTCGCTTCGCGGGCCTTGGCGACAATGTCCTGAGCTTCTTGGGACGCTTTCGCGCGCTCTTTGTCCCCAAGCGCTGATGCGCTCTCTTTGGCCTCGGCAATCAAACGAGCAGCCGTCTCATTGGCCTCGTCGATCTTAGCAGCTGCAGCAGTCTCGGTATCAGCAAGCTGCGCCTTCACCTTCTCACGATCAGCCTCGGTGTCTTCAATGCGCTTGCGACGCTCTTCCAGAATCTCTTGGATAGGCCCAAAAGCGAATTTCTTCAGGATAGCGTAAACGATCAGGAAGATGAGAACCTGAGCGATGAAATTCGTCCAGTAGATACCTAGATCAGAAAGAATCTTACCCATTGAGCCAGAAGCGCTTGAAGTTAAAGAGAAGGGAGGAGCGGCCGTTGACGGAGTTCATACTCCGCCAACGACCAAGGATTGTTCAGCCTAGTTGCCTTGGAGGGCCATGATCAGACCATAAATGGCGACAGCCTCAGCCAGTGCCATTCCGATAATTCCGATGGTCAAGATCTTACCAAAGGCACCAGGGTTACGGCCAACAGCCTGAGTGGCACCCAGTCCAACGAGTCCCACACCGACACCGGCGCCGAGACCTGCAAGACCCAGGGAAAGTGAGCCACCGAGACCACCGGCAGCAGCTGCTGCTTCGGCCACGATTGGCGTGATGCTTGAGAGTAAGTTTGTCATGTTCGTGTTAAGTTATTCTAACGTTATTCTTGCTTGTTCTATTGATTCTGACGCCCACTGACTTCGCATGGTCACGCCAGAAAAGTGTTTTTAGTGATCTTCTTCCTCGTGGGCAGTAGAGAGCTGAATGTAAACGGCACAAAGGAGAGCAAAGACAGTGGCCTGGAGCACACCGACGAGGATCTCAAGGAAGTAAAAGGGAAGCGTAAAACCAATCTTCGAGATGAACGACAGTGTCGGGCCTAATCCGAACGTGTCACCCAAGGTAGTCATGGCGTGAAGCAGATTCTCACCGGCAAAGACATTACCAAAGAGTCGCAGTGAAAGCGTCACT